>Ga0207061_1010_pt1 | contig 56565 bp, 40 predicted proteins | sample Alteio_BWMinCont_31_FD_153275 | JGI IMG/M metagenome (GOLD analysis project Ga0207061, IMG submission 153275) | Enriched cells from forest soil in Barre Woods Harvard Forest LTER site, Petersham, Massachusetts, United States -... | ecosystem: Environmental > Terrestrial > Soil > Temperate forest >... | reverse complement strand
GAAAAAGCGCAAAGCTTCCCGAGAGCACAGCAGTTCAATCCGTTAAAAATTAACTTACGAAGCGAAATCACGCTTGCCTTTTCCATCCCAGAACGGAAGCATGACTTTCGTTTCGTATTGCAAGAACTGGCAAAAGTATCAGTTCTAGATTAATCGCCGCTGGGGTTAAGAGATGCTCTCAACCGCGAACGAAGCTTCGATAACCGTGCCCTTTGAAGGCACCGAGGTAATTTCGAGTCTCCCACCCTGGGCCAATACCTGCTCTCGCATGAAAGTCAACCCGACACCTGGGGGGCACGCAGCATTAAAGAGGACTCCATCGTCGGAAACTCTCAATACAACCGTTTTGTTGATCACTTTCAGCACCACAGTAGCAGTTCTTGCGTGGCTATATTGCACGATATTTTGCAGCGCCTCTTGTGCCACACGAAATAAGCACGTTGAAATGTCTGACGGGAGGAGAGCTGTCGCCCCATACTCTGAGAATTCAATCGTGATCCCGAACCGAGCACTAGAGTCTCGGCAAAGCTTTCTTAGGACACGTGGAAGGCCCAGATACTCCAGCATGTAGGGATGCAACTCGTGCGACAAATCGCGAATTCTGTTAGAAATTTCGGAGATCTGGTCGTAGAGGTTGTTGAAAGGCGTCTTCGTAAATACGAGAGACGCAGCTCGCAACTCGTCCAGCTGAAGGCCGACAAGTGTTAGTCGCTGCAGAATGTTGTCGTGCAACTCTCGCGCGATACGGTGATATTCCAGTTTCTGGGCATGAACCAGATTGCCGTATTCTGCGCGCAGAGAGTATTGATCCCGACGTCTTTCTGCAATTACGGCGCTCGACAACAGGAAAGATACGGCAAGTACGGTCAGGAGAAACTTAAGAGACAAAACCGCGAAATCCATGGACTGTAGTCCGAACGGCCCCCGTCCATGTATGGTATTCGAGAGAGAAATCAAAGCCACCGCCAGCAGCGATGCACTCACCCCTCCGGACCCAAATCGCAATAGCGCCCAAATCAAGAGAGGAAGGAGAGCGTAAATGAATGGCCAGAAACTGCTTACAGCGCTTTCCCTGTTAAATACGAGGAGGCTGACGACTACTGCGCTCACCGCCAATGCTGCCACTTCGCAATATTCTCGACTGCTTGCCCTTCGAAACCAAGCAATCCCTTTGACTCCGAAGATCGCGATGGTCGGCACGATCGTTAGATCGGCCACAAGGTTAGATGTTAACCGAGCTGTCCAAAGCACCAAATAGTTTTGACCAAGTCCAGTCAGAATCACCCCTGCGGCATCCAAGAATGATGTTGCAAGAGTCGGCAGGAGGACACCAAAGATCAAGAAAACAATCAATCCGTGAACGCTTTCGAACAACGGCTTGTCCTTCTTGAAGAATTGAACGCCAATGGCGCCTAGCAGAGCTTCGCCCACGTTTCCGACAAACCACGACAGCGCTGAGGCCAGAGGTATGCCTATTCCTAATTGAATTAAGAGATGGGCTGGAAACACCGCCAAAATCAGAACCCACCAGATTCGTCGAGGCGTCAACAAGAAAGCTGCGAGAAGAATTGCATTAGGAGGCCAAAAGGCTGCAATCTGCGATCCGTTGGGCGTAAGCAGAAAGCCAACTTGCGAACCGGCATAGTAACCGAGCGCAACCAGGAGACCGATCGCTGCGCTTCGAAATCCAGAGGAGCTTGTTGAGTTTTCGATTGTGCTAGGAGCAAATAGAGAGCCCATCGCTGTACGCAATCGAAAGAAAGGGGAAACCGCTTCATGGTGTGACATATTTGACGACCTCACTTAAGAATCTAGGTCATCGACTTACCTAGGGCCGTAGTTGCTAATACTTATCATAGAATTCTAAAATTTACGAGGGGTGCCTCCTCACTATCACGTCCCACAGGACTAATTGGGAAATAGACCTTGGTAAGGAGCACCATGCGGAGTCTTCGGGCGGGTTGGCTCTATTCGAATGATCTCGGCATGTGGCTTGCCGCCCAGGGAGTGATGGGCCACCTCAATCTCGGCGGCGCGAAATTCGAGAATGCGCCCACACCCTGAACATTTAACAAACACCCTTGCGAGAAGCGGGGGTTTTGGGCATGGTGGCCAACCCGCAATGATGTACCCTTCAACGCAATGCGGGCAGTCAATGAAGCCGACCGTGGGCATTTAACACCTGGAAGACGTGAAGCATAGCTGTCTCGCAATCAATGTGGCACCTGTCAAAATTGACAGGTGACCAATCCCGAGACGTCGTTATTATTCGCTCATCACAGAGAGAGACTCAAAGGCGGTTTGAGTCGCAAAAACCCGCGAGGCACCGCCAATTCAACCCCAGCGTGAGAGCGTGACCTCTCGCAGCCTCGCGGGGAAAATAGGCTCGGGTCAAGATGTGCGAAATTCAAGCTACGGTCTTGACTTCTGCAATTCAGCAATGAACTACCAGCCAGAGAATTACTGCAACCGCAACTTAGCGACTGGCTTTACGGGCTAACCCTACAGCTATGAGATGAAAAAGCGATTAAACCGAAAAGTAAAGATCGTTGGGGCGCTATTCACATCCAGGGGAGACAAAGCAACCGCCATCATTTGCCAACGTAATTGCTCGAATCAGGTCAGTAGCCAAACGAGGCTTGAGCACATATCCACGGACGCCTACTTCCAGGGCGGCGTGACACGTATCACGATCCTTCTCGACCGTGAGGAAAACAACTCTTGTGGACGGCTTGGCTTCTATCATACGTTTGGCGGCTTCGATGCCATTGAGGACAGGCATGGCAAGATCAAGCACGACGACATCCGGTAGCAATTGGGCAGCGGCGTCCACAGCTGCCTGCCCCTCAGTTACAGCACCAACGACTTCGCAATCGTTGGCAGACAAGAAGTCGCGAACATATTCAAGGACCTGAATGTTGTCGTCAGCTAATAAAACACGTATTCTGGACAAGCGCTTCCCCTGTCGATACAACACTCCCGGTCCGGGAAAGTCTCACACTACTACGGGCGCAGCCCAGGAGGAAAACGCTCCTGTTACCTGCCGGGGGGACATCCTGGGGGCTATGCACACTATTATTAGAGGGGACAGGCGGATGTGTCAACCTGTTAGGTCTCCAGACTCACGACTTAGGGAGACGTAGGTTTCATGTCGTTTCTGGACTTGTCTTTCATTTTGGCGGCATAGACCATCGCTTTGGTCTCAAACAACTCCGCCTGAGCTTTGCGCTGCGTCTTGCTGAGCAGTATGGCATAGACTTTCGCGGCATCAATTAACGCTGGGTAGTCCGGAGGCGAAGACTTTTCCAACATGTCGAGTGCTCGCTGGCAAAACGGCTCAGCCTCAGCATAGTAACCGCGAAATACATCAGCCGCGGCCAATAAAGTAAGAACATGGGCTAGTTCCGGATGTTGCTCTCCGAGTGAGTTTTCCTTGATAGTTAAAGCCTGGGCCAAGAGCGGACCAGCCTCGTCGTACTTTTGCTTTGCGAGATATAGATCACCTAAGTTTTGCAATGTTTGTGCAAAGTCCAGGGACTTCGTCATTGCGGTTTTGTTCCATACCGCCAACGACCGCTTATACAGCAATTCAGCTTCTGTGTATTTGTGCTGCATGTGTTGCACGCCCGCGAGATTGCTTAGAAGTGGCGCTGCGTCGGGGTCGTCCGGCCCAAACTGCTTTTCGCGGATGGCCAGAGCGCGTTTTAGATTCTGCTCCGATGCCGCGTATCTGCCCGCCTTCAGCTGAGTTGTCGCCAAATTATGCAGTAACGTAGCCACGTTCGGATGCTCTAGACCAAGATTTTTTTCATATATTGCTAACGCTCGGAGAAATAATAGCTCCGCTTCCTTATATCTGGTCTCTGAGCTGTAGACTTCCGCCAGATTATTGAGAGCAGTCGCAAATGCCAGATGCTCCGTTCCAAAGGCCTTTTGACGAATCGCCATTGCCCTTTCCAGGAGGCTCTCCGCCTCCGAGAATTTGCCTTCGTTCTGCCGAACGACGGCCATATTACTCAAGATGTTCGCCACTGCCGGGTGTTCAGGTCCAAAGGTCTTTTCCCAAATCGCCAGCGCACGCCGAAAATTGGATTCTGCCTCTGGGTAATTCCGTAGTGTCCTCTGAAGAACTCCAAGATTGTTGAGGGCACTTGCGACGTTTGGATGCTCCGGCCCATACGCCTTTTCCCAAATGGCCAAGGAACGCTGCAGCGCGGTTGCAGCCTCTGAGTATTTGCCCTCGTGTCTCCACACCGTTGAGACATTGCATAGTGCGGAGGCAACGTTTGGGTGCTCCGGACCAAGTGATTCCTCCCAGATGCCAAGCGCACGCCGAAGCAGGGGTTCGGCTTCCGTGTACCTGGCCTGCTCGTTGTAATACATACCAAAGTTGTTTAGTATCGTGGCAACGCCCGTATCGTTTGGTCCGACGATTTTCTGGCGGACGGTTAAGGCCCGTCGAAAGTGTTCTTCCGCCTGGGAGTACTTGCCCAGATCTTGTTCTACCGATGCCAGATTGTCTAATGTTGTGGCAAGGTTGAGTTCTTCAGGTTCAAACTTTTCCCAAATAGCCAAGGCCCGCTTGTAGAGGGTCTCGGCTTCCGAATACTGGCCTTCGCTACTGTACACACTCGCTAAATTATTCAGGCTTGTGGCCGTTAATGGGTTCTCTGATCCAAAAGCTACCTCCCGAATTGCCAGGGCACGCTGGAGGAACGCCTGAGCTTCCGGAAATCTAGCTTCCTCCTGAAGCATGAGGGCCAACTCGTTAAGCGGCGTTGCGGTTTCTTCATGCTGCGCTCCGTGAACTTTCTCTGAAACGGAAAGAGCGCGCTTGTAGAGCAATTCCGCCTCAGCATAGTTATGCCGTCGACGATAAATGCCAGCTAGATTACACAGGGCTTTTTGATGCCGGGGATCCAATTCCCCGAGCTCTGAAACTTGCCGTATTGAATCCAAAAAGACTTTCGCATCCTCGTTATAGCCAGACAGGTAGTGCGCTTGAACTCCCGACGCGTTTTCTGTTTCCGGAATGGGGAGCTGGGCATGGCCACCAAGGGCACAGCAAAACATGGATAGTGGAATCGCGATATGAAAAAGCTTCATAGCCCTGCCTCCTCGGCGTCGGCGAAGAAGCCAAGTCTGCGAATCTTGTCTCTCCGGGAAAACTGTCAGAAATGCTAGCGGGTGGGACTAACGAACATCGTTAACAACAAACCGCGCTTACCTTGAAGGAGACCAAAAGCCATGCGGCCAGCAAACGCCACCGCGCCTGCGCCTACTTACACGTCACGGAGAAAGTTTCGTGCCTCGAAAAGAGTGAAGGTATTTGACAAGAAGAACCTCGTTGCCTTTCTCGCTGTATAGCAGCTCATCCACAAGGTGCTTGGTCAGCAAAACCCCATATCCGCCGGGGCGCAAACCTTGGGCTTCTCGGAAAAGAATGTGCCGGATAGGGTCATAAGAAGGGTTATTAACAGCCGCATGGTGAATCTCATCCAAGGAAAAACCCTGCCCGGGGTCCTTAATCCTGCACATAACGAACTGAGACGTATGCACATATGCCACTTCAACATACTGATTTGGATCGAAATTGCCTCCATGTTCGATGGCGTTGAGCAGCATCTCTCGAAAAGCAGTTGCGACATCTTCTTTTTCGGAGAGAGGCAGATCTGATATTTCCTGGAAAAACTGCACCAACCTATCAGCCGTCTTCTTGTCGCAGCGGGCGATGATGCTGATCCACTCGGGCGTGGCCGAGACAAGTTCGATGCCATCGTCCCAAAGAGGTGCGGTCGTGGCAGAACGCACAATCTCTGCGAATGAGTCGGTCGAAAATGGCGTGGAGAAATAGCTGAACGCCCGTTCTCGAATCGCTACGATCACGTCTGCCGGCGTACTTTCGTCAGTGAGAATAATGAGGCGAACATGTGGTCGGACCCGGCGGATTTTCCTCAACAGGTCAATATCTTCTTTCCCGGTAGATCCTGTTCCAGTAATGATGAGATCGAAGGGCCTTGCCTCGAGAAGCCTCAACGCGGACCAATTGTCCGGCGCATGCACAATGCTCCACTCTTCTCGGCTCAAAACGCCACACAGCGCCCCGCTCACCTGGGGCACAGCATCAACTATGAGTGCAGACTTAAGGGGAATGGGCTGAGTTTGTAAATGGACGGCAGAGTCCACGGTACTCTTACACCACTCGTACATCCTTCAGAAATTAGTCGAATACCTAGCTTTCACCGCCACGACCGCGTTTGGAACGTTAAACCCCGCTTTCCAATCCGCGCCTGGCGACATCGGAATGGGCCCGCGCCTTACAACTCGCGAATCATTCTCTTCATCGGGCTGTTTATACGCTCCACAAACGTGCGCCGAAAGGCGGCGGTTCGACACTGTCAGTTTTGACAGTTCGCGCTGGCTCGCATCAGCCCCACTCTAATGATTCGCACCGTTTTTGGCTGTTACTTTTGACAGTTCCGCGTTCTAAACCAGTTGACTAACGTCCAACCAATGCGCGCGAACGACTAGCCGATGTTTTAGTTGGAAACACGTGGAGAGCCGTCATGAGTACTGCACCAAAAGCAGCGCCCGCTCGAGTGGATCAGTTCTTTACCGTCACAGAAGCTCGATTCGATCGGTGGCGCTCGCTGCTTCAATCCGCGCGTTTGTGGGAAGCTGCCGCGAGCCGACAGCCTTCTGAAAAGGAAAAGCACCAGACGTCCACGTCAGCCTCCTTTCAGGAACTGCGGCAGTGGGAGGATTTTTTTGCGTATCCGGGACAGGTGCTGCTAGCAACACTCGGCGAACGCATCGGCTCCGGCGATGCTGTGGCAACGGCTCGTTTGGCACAGTCCATCAGTACTGCTCTCATGACGCATTCCTATCGCAGCAGTCTTGCGGATTGGGAAGGCGAGGAACAGCCGGCAATAAGTTTGTCCGATCGGGTACCTGGCACTGGGGAAGAAGTACACTACCGCCCCTATTTCGAAGTATTGATAGTAAGCCCTTCTTCGTCAGCAAAATGGGTGGATCTGGCACAAGAACTGCGCAAATTGCGTCGGCCACAGGACAAGTTCATCTACGAGCCGGTTTTTGTAAGCAATTTCGAAGACGCTGTTCTGGGAGCCATTCTCAACGGCAGCATAGAATCGGTCGTTATCTATGAAGGGATTTCTTTCGCTTCATCGCATTACAGTCCAGTCTTGCGTGAATTTCTGACCGCACATCTTGGCGCCAGCAACATCGATAAGGACACAGGTCAGTATGCTCTGGCGCTTGCGCAAGGATTGAAGCAGCTTCGTCCCGAACTGGACATTTTTTTCCTGAGCGACCGGGAACCGGAGAAACTTGCGGGCGACGCACGTGGGGCTTGCATCCGCCGTGTCTTCTATCAGGTTGAGGAGCCTCTCGAACTTCATCTAAGCATCCTCGACGGGATCGCTGACAGGTATATCACTCCCTACTTCGACAATTTACAGAAATACGCGCAAAGGCCCATAGGCACGTTTCACGCCCTGCCTGTCGCAAGAGGCAAGTCGATTTTTAAGTCGAATTGGATTCGCGACATGGGCCAGTTCTATGGACTAAACCTCTTTCTTGCGGAGTCCTCCGCAACCACAGGTGGCCTCGATAGCTTGCTTGAGCCCACTGGAAACATCAAGGTTGCGCAGGAAAAAGCTGCCCGGGCATTCGGGGCGGACCACGTCTTTTTTGTCACCAACGGCACTTCCACCTCGAACAAAATGGTCGAGCAAGCCCTGCTGGCCCCTGGCGACATCATGCTGGTCGACCGAAACTGCCACAAGTCTCACCATTATGGAGCTGTGATCGCTGGTGCGTTTCCACTTTATGTGGAGGCTTATCCCCTTACGCAGTATTCCATGTACGGAGCAGTCCCGCTGCGCACAATTAAGAAAGCCCTGCTCGACCTAAAGACGGAGGGAAAGTTAGACCGGGCCCGCCTCCTGGTGCTCACAAACTGTACCTTTGACGGACATATTTATAACGTTGAGCGCGTCATGGAGGAATGCCTCGCAATAAAGCCCGACCTGGTATTCCTTTGGGATGAGGCATGGTTTGGGTTTGCCAGATGGAGCCCTTTCTATCGTCGGCGAACCGCGATGGGCGCCGCAGCAATTCTGGAGCTCAAATTCAAAGATCCGGCTTACCACCAAGCATACAGAGAACAGGAGAAAAAACTTGGCTCAAATCCAAGTGATAAGGCGCTCTTGGAGACCCGCCTCCTCGCCAACCCGGACAAGGTGCGGTTGCGCGTGTATCAGACAAACTCGACGCATAAGTCTATGTCTTGCTTACGGCAAGGATCGATGGTGCTCGTGAAGGATCAGGACTATCACACGGTAGAAGAACAGTTTCACGAGGCTATTTTCACGCATGCCTCCACGTCACCCAACCTTCAAATCATTGCCTCGCTGGACGTCGCGAGACGGCAGATGGAGCTCGAAGGATATGAACTCGTTAATCGCGCCATTCAGTTGGCCCTTGACGTTCGCCGGGAAGTGAACTCGCACCCCCTGGTCTCGAAGTATTTCCGAGTGCTAGGTGCCGACGAGATGATTCCCGCCGAGTTCAGGAATTCTGGATTCGTCGACTACCTGACGACTGGAATGAATTGGGCAAAAGTGGTGGCGGCTCTCAGGGAAGATGAATTTGCACTCGATGTCACACGTCTCACGCTTGTTTGCGGCTCCGCCGGATTCGACGGCAACCAGTTCAAGAACATGCTGGCAGCTGATTACGATATCCAGCTGAACAAGACTTCGCGAAATAGCGTTTTACTGCAAACAAATATCAACAACACGCGGAGCGATATCGCTCAACTCATTAAAGTCCTTGTCGAGATTTCACAGGGAATCGAAAAAAAGCTCGCGGACGGCGGGAGCGCGGCCCAACAGGCTTTTGCCGCGCGCGTGAAGTCTCTCATGACGGATGTTCCTAACCTTCCAAACTTCACATGTTTCGTCAGCCGTTTCCGCGAAAACAGTTCGAGCATGACAAGCGAAGGAGACATGCGCTCAGCATTCTTTGCCGCCTATCGCGAAAAGCAGTGCGAGCATATAAAACTTTTCAGCCCGGAGATCGACAAACGGCTGAAGGATGGCCCGGAGTTGGTTTCGGCGAACTTTGTGATTCCGTATCCGCCGGGGTTTCCCATTATGGTCCCGGGCCAGGTCATCGACGCCGAAACCATTGGATTCATGCGCAAATTGGACGTCAAAGAAATTCACGGCTACGGCGCTGCCCTTGGTCTGAAGTTGCTAAACCCGGCCTTTCTAAAGGCAGAAAAGCCACCCAGTCCTGAGGTTGCGAACACGCCAAAGACTGCAAAACGGAAGTCCGCAGCGGCTGACTAGTGTCCGTGCCCCCAGCTGTGAGATCCCTGAGCAGGTTGATAACGAGGAGTTGAACAATGGCTATCTTGACTTGGTTTGCGGCGACCCTCAAGCAATATCCGGAGATCGCCATCTTCCTTACGCTCGCCATCGGGTACTTTTTCGGTAAGTTCACCTTCAAAGGCCTTGGCTTGGGGTCGGTTACCGCCACCCTGCTGGCGGGCGTCCTGATCGGTCAGATCGGGATTAGCATCTCACAGCCTCTCAAGGCGACAGTTTTTCTGTTGTTTTTGTTCGCAGTCGGCTACGGTGTCGGGCCACAGTTCGTCCGCGGTGTTGCCAAGGATGGCGTGCCGCAAGCCCTCTTCGCCGTCGTCCAATGCGCCCTGTGTCTGGCAGCCCCGGTCATAATCGTCAAGCTAGCCGGCTACGACCTCGGCTACGCAGCAGGGTTTTACTCCGGGTCGCAGACGATCTCCGCGGCGATGGGCCTCTCGACCGACGCGATCAACCGGCTGGGTCTGGCCACCGACCAGGCCAAGAAACTACTCGACTCTATGCCGGTTGCCTACGCCGTGACCTACATGTTCGGGACCGTTGGCTCGGCGATCGTGATCGCCCTGCTTGGCCCGTTCCTGCTCCGCTTCAATATTGCCGCGGCGTGCAAGGACTACGAGGAGAAGGAGGGCGGCAGCAAAGAACTTGGCGGGCCAGGCACGGCTTGGCATCGATGGGAAATGCGTGCGTTCCGTGTGCGGCCGGGTGCCAGAGTCGTCGGTCTCCGTGCCGTCGAGGCTGAGGCGCTGCTCCCGCAAGCGCGCATTTTTGTCCAGCGCCTACGTCGTAACGGGGTCATTGAGGAAGCGACCGCGGACACGGTATTACGTGAGGGCGACGTGGTGGCGGTTGCAGGCGCTCGCGAGGCGCTCGTCAGTATTATTGGCGAACGCGCAAAGTTGGTGGCGGCCGCAGGTGGTCGCAGTGCGGTCGCGAGCGTTGCTGAAGAAGTATCGATAGAGGTCGACGATCCCGAATTACTGAGCGTTCCCGTGGAAGGCGTCGACATTTACGTAACCAACAAAGCAGTCGATGGCAAGACGCTGGCCGAACTGGCTGGGCTGCCTGGGTCGCGCGGCGTGTTCCTGCGGAAGATCACGCGAGGCGCGACCGCCACTACGATCCCCATCCTGCCAAACACGCAGCTTTACCGTGGCGATATCGTCACCCTCGTCGGGCGGACGCAAGACACTACGGCGGCCGCCAAACTGCTGGGAGCCGCGGACCGGCCAACGGATGTCGCTGACGTCGCGTTCATCGGCGCCGGGATTACGGTCGGCGCACTGGTCGGTGCGCTGGTTTTGAAAGTGGGCGGTGTGCCACTGACACTGTCGACTGCGGGTGGCGCGCTCATCGCAGGGCTCGTGCTCGGGTGGTTTCGCTCGACGCGCCCGTTCTTCGGAAGAATCCCGTCGCCCACTGTTTGGTTCATGAACTCGGTCGGCCTCAATATCTTCATCGCCATAGTCGGCATCTCCGCCGGCCCGGGCTTCGTGAACGGCTTGCGGACGCAGGGCATCAGCCTGTTCCTCTGGGGGGCTCTAGCGACAACGGTGCCCCTCGTAATTGGCATGTTTATCGCCAAGTACATCTTCCGCTTCCATGACGCGCTTACACTCGGCATCGTTTCCGGAGCGCGCACAACAACGGCTTCGCTCGGCTTGGTCTGCGATATGGGCAAGAGTCAGGTACCAGCTTTGGGTTATACCGTTACTTACGCTATCGGTAACACTCTGCTTACGATTTGGGGCATGGTTCTCATCATGCTTCTGTCGTGACGTCATTCTGAAAGGGGAAAATCATGGACCTAGTGAAGCTCCGCAAGTTCGAGACGTTGGGGCCGTTCGAGATTAAAGATGAGCTGATCGCCCTCGCCAAGAAGACCTCGCGAACGACGCAGTCGGCATTCCTCAATGCCGGCCGCGGCAACCCCAATTGGATCGCAACAACTCCGCGCGAGGGCTTCTTCCTGCTCGGTCAGTTCGCGATCACCGAAAGCAAGCGCGTGATGGAGCATCCCGCCGGTGTCGGCGGCATGCCGCAGTCGCAGGGCATTGCGAGCCGTTTCGATGCCTGGCTTGCCAAGCATGCCGACATGCCCGGCGCGTCCTTTCTCTCGGCGATGGTGCCGTTTGCGATAAAGACGTTCGGGTTCGCGCCGGACGCCTTCGTCCACGAACTTGTGGACTCGATCATTGGCGACAATTACCCGGTCCCCGACCGCATGCTGGTCCACAACGAGCGCATCGTGCACGAGTACCTGATGTGGGCGATGTGCGGGAAGCCGCGGCCGGCGGGCAAGTTCGACCTCTACGCCGTTGAAGGCGGCACGGCTGCGATGTGCTACATCTTCAAATCGATGAAGGCCAATCGCCTGCTGCATCCCGGAGACACGATCGCGCTGGGCACGCCGATCTTTACACCGTACCTTGAACTGCCCCATCTGGAAGACTACGGGCTGCATTTCATTACCATCCAAGCCCCACAAGAGAACCGCTTTCAGTTTACGGACATGGAACTCAAGAAGCTGGAAGATCCCCAGGTCAAGGCTTTCTTCCTTGTCAATCCCGGAAATCCAACGGGCGTCGCAGTGAGCAAAGAAGTCATCGCCAAGATCGCAAGTTTGGTAAAGACGAAGCGTCCCGACCTAATGATCCTGACTGACGACGTTTATGGAACGTTCGTGCACGATTTCCGGTCTTTGCTCGGCGAATTGCCGCAGAACACCATCGGCGTCTACTCTTATTCCAAGTATGTCGGCTGCACCGGGTGGCGCCTCGGCGTCATCGCGGTCCACGAAGACAATATTTTCGACAAGATGATCGCGAAGCTCCCGGATTCCGATCTGAAAGCGCTCGACAAACGGTATGGCACGCTGGTCCTTGAGCCGCGCAAGATCAAGTTCATCGACCGCATCGTGGCCGACAGCCGAGACGTAGCCCTTAACCACACAGCTGGCCTCGCGCTCCCGCAGCAGGTCATGATGAGCCTGTTCTCCCTTGCTGAGATGATGGATGGAGCCAAGGTGTATCAGAAGGCATGCATGGAGATCGTGCACCGGCGCGCCAAGGCAATGATTGAAGGTCTCGGCATCGAAGTCGTCCCGAACACGCTGTACAACGCTTACTACGGTCTGATCGACTTCGAGTTCTTTGCGCGCAAGAATATCGGCGAGGACGCCGTCGAATACCTCAAGAAGAACGTCCACCCGCTCGACCTCGCCTTCCGACTGGCCGAGGATCACGGGATCGTGCTGCTGAACGGCGGCGGCTTCGAGGCGCCAGACTGGTCGTTGCGTGTGTCCCTGGCCAATTTGCCCGACGAAGCGTATGAGGAAATTGGACGCGGTGTTCGATCGATCGCGCGCGGCTACCGGCATGCCTTCGAGGCTTCGAAGGGCGCCGAAAAATCTAAACAAGCGGGCGCGCGATAGTTCGCCCTCATGCTGCCGCGTGCCTTATCAGCAGCCTTAGAAGCTGACGCCAGAGCCCAGCGATGAATCCTTCTCGAAGCGTCTCTGACATGAGCGAATAGGACTACATATGGAGTGGCTAGCCCGTGTGTTCACAAAATACCCAGAAATGGCTGTTTACCTGGCCATTGGTATCGGGTACATGATCGGGCGGCTGAAGTTTCGTGGTGTCGGATTGGGGGTAGTGACCGGTTCCCTGCTCGGAGGCATTCTTATTGGTAATTTTTTTCATGTGCCTGTCTCTGACCAAGCAAAGGCCATGCTGTTCTTGCTGTTCCTTTTCGGAATCGGATACTCGGTGGGGCCTGGCTTCTTTAGCAATCTCAAGGGAGAGGGCTGGCGTTGGGTAGTGCTCGGTGTGTTTGTTCCAGTCATTGGCCTCATAACCGCGTATATAGTGGCGCATTCCTTGAAACTCGATCCGGGATACTCGGCTGGCATGCTATCGGGGTCTTTGACGGAATCGCCCGCGATCGGCACTGCGAGCGAGGCGATCCGGGGTTTGTCGGTGCCTGATGACCAAAAGCAGCAATGGATTGGGCACGTCGCTGTTGCGGACGCGATTTGCTATATCTTTGGCACTCTGGGAGTGATCCTGGTCTGCGGGACTCTGGGACCTAAACTGCTGCAGATCGACTTGCGTGCGGAATCGCGGAAGGTTGAAGAGAAGCTGGGAATCAAGCATTCCAAGTCCGGCGTGTCTTCAGCTTGGCAGCCTATCAGTTATCGCGCGTATACAATTCGTCCAAATGGTTTAGTCGTCGGAAAGACAATCGCGGAGACAGAGAAGTCCGTGCCCACTGCGCGCCTTTTTGTGGAACGAGTTCGGCGTAGCGGCGAAATTTTCTGGCCTCTCCCTACCACTGTCCTGGAGGCGGGAGATACAGTTGCCGTTCTTGGACGAACGGAAGCCTTGATCAATCTCCTTGCTTCGTCATCTACGGAGGCAACTGATCCGGAACTGCTCGAGATCCCTGTGGCTTCCTATGGGCTTTATGTTACGAGCAGGAAAGTTGCCGGAAAGACTCTCAGCGAGGTAGTAGAAGGTATTGATGAAGCTCGCGGTGTGCTGTTACGTGGCATCACGCGGGGCGATCAAGCAATCCCTATAGGGCCAGGCACGATCATCGAGCAAGGCGATACCCTGCAAGTAACCGGCTCAGAGGCAGCAGTCGAAAGGTTGGCTCCGCTGGTCGGTAGAGTAATTAACCCGACGGAAGAAAGTGATTTTGTTGTGCTGGGTACTGCGATATTTTTGGGCGTCCTGGTCGGGGCCATCCTAACGATACCCATAGGACGCATGAGAATAGCCCTGGGCACCAGTGTGGGAACTCTGCTTGCAGGCGTTCTGGTGGGATGGCTGCGATCGGTGAAGCCCTGGTTCGGGAGGATGCCCGACGCTGCGATCAGTTTCATGAAATCCATAGGCTTGGCGGCTTTCGTGGCCATGGTTGGGCTCAAGGCAGGTCCCATCTTTATTAGCGCCGTGAAAGAATATGGCTACATCCTGTTTCTTGGCGGCATGGTTGTGACGCTTGTGCCGCTCATCGCAGGCCTTTTCCTCGGTCACTATCTTCTGAAGTTAAATCCGGTGCTATTGCTTGGCGGACTCGCAGGGGCCCAAACAATGATCGCGGGCGTCGCGGCAGTACAAGAGAAATCCGACAGCCCGGTCGCTACTCTCGGATACTCTTATACGGTAGCGTTCGGGCACATCTTGCTCACGACTTGGGGCACCATCATTGTTTCTCTTATGACATAGGGGGGACGCGCGGGGATAAGTGACCCATTGGATCACGGTCATTTCCTCGATGACTCTTGTCCAAGACAAGCTTCTAAACAGCAAGCCGCGGGGTCTATTGCGACCTCAGCGACTTCGAAAGACTGATCAAATTGTGAGGTGCTACGCGTATGGTGCCGCCGCGTGGGCTATCAATATCGGATATCAGAAAGAACGCAATGGACACGACAATCGGTACGATCAGGAGGGTGCGCCAATCCCTTCCATGTGCACCATAGCCGATCAGCAAATTGCAACTGACGGCGATTGCCGTCATCATTCCCCAGGCTGCAACTGGGATACGATTCCACCAAGCCGCCTGCGTGTATCCTTGTGAATTCAGCACGTCGTTCATACCGGAAACCACGAGGGCAACCACGGGCGTAGGATGTGCCTCTGCCGCCGGCCGCACGGCAATCCACAGCTCGCTTTGCAGTTGGATTGTTTCCGCATCGATCTTCGCCAGGTGACTATCGTCGCGAGTCGTGTAGAACAACACGCGCTCGTCGAGATACCTCAATAGAAGATCACGCACCTTCGCAGCATCGTCCGACGGCAGGAAATCCGCTCGCACATACTCTGTACCGATTGCGTTGGCTTCCGCCTCCTCGTAGTTCTTGCGCTGGTCATACCGGCTAATGGCCATAGAGAAGCTAAAGCCGATAAGGAGACCGAGAAGAGTCAGGGTGGCACTTAATACAACATCAAAATCGTCCTGCTCTTCTCCCTTTAAGGCATGGACTTTGGTGCGAATTGTGTCACCAATCAAAGCCGCCAACAGCAGAACAATGAAGGACAAGGCAAACACGAGAAGAGGAAAGTTCATTAGAACCATAAGCTCCGGCTATTAGGGCCTTCCCAACCAGGAGTATTGCCAAGCCAGAGAGACATTCTGGAAGTTCCCTCCGTACTTGATATAAGCCCCATTGCTGTAACTGAATTTGATCGACTGATGTTTGCTTAGGGGGATCGAGGCGGTTCCGCCGAGCCGTGAATTCTGCTGAAGAGTACTGGGGTTTTCTACTCCATTTAGGCTTGTAGTGCCGCCAAACCAATAATTGCCATCGAGGGACACCCACAACCGTGGTTTGAAATCATAGCTGAGGTGTCCTTCAAATGAGCCAATAGGACTCTGCGTCTGAGTGTTGGTTCCCGGAGAGAACTGATTGTGTGAAAAGAACTGGGAGTTTGTCGTGTATAACCAAACTCCCCCGTAGGCATCCAGAATCCAGTGCCCCCAGCGCTGAGAATAGCCAAGCTCTGGTTTGAAGGCCCAGCGGTTCGTACCGAAATTTATCAGCTTCGTTGGGTCGTACTGACCTGTTTCAGGCACGAGCCTGAGGCTGATGCCTAGGATCGTCTTCTGCCGCCATTTCATGAATTCGGCGACGTTCATTGCACGGCCCCCTATCAGGTTCACCGAGAATCGGAAACTGGCCGGCAAGAGGCCCGACCGGTACGCACGTGTTTCTGCGTCAACAACGATTCCTCGGAAGTTCCCAACCCCATACGGCAAAGAGGCAGTGAAGTTTGCTGTACGGCCAAAAAAATTCAGTGAACGAGAATAGTTAAAAATAGCGACATGAGCCCTTGCAGTTGCGCCCGTGATTGGCGCTGTTCCTTCAAAAAGAAGGTTCCCGTCAAAAAAGGAATAGGTCAGCGTAACCGCATTGGAATGAACGGGTGTGATGAGATAGGCCCGCGGGGCGAGGTCCTGTGCACGGCAAACGTCGGCTACGAGATAGACGCTAAGGAACACTGCGATATGAAAACGCCCCTGCACTCGAGAATCTCACCATCGAGAAGGTTAGGAGCCGAAAAAGAAACCGACATCTGTAAGTATTGACAGTTCATTCTTTCTTCGCCGACGAAGAAGGTGTTGCTTAGCTAAAGACGGAAGGCGATTGACACAGCAAGTGCCAGAGAGTGGTGAAGCTTTGGCTGAATGAGTTTTTTGATGAGGGCTGCGGCCCCTCGGATGAGCCCAGGGAGACAGCAACCATGGATAAGAGTGCAGAGGCGACGCGTCTTGAGGAGGCGCGCGTTCAGGGTCTGCCATGGCGAAAATGGGGACCCTATCTGAGTGAGCGACAATGGGGCACAGTCCGCGAGGACTATAGCGAGTGGGGTGACGCGTGGAACTTTTTCACCCACGATCAGGCGCGCTCGCGCGCCTACCGCTGGGGCGAAGACGGCATCGCCGGCATTTCCGATGACAAACAGCGGCTCTGCTTCGCGCTGGCCCTGTGGAACGGGAAGGATCCGATTCTCAAGGAACGGCTCTTCGGATTAACCAACAGCGAGGGCAACCACGGAGAGGATGTGAAGGAGTACTACTTCTACCTCGACAGCACCCCAACCCACTCCTACATGAAGTATCTCTACAAGTACCCGCAGGCGGCCTATCCCTATGCCGATCTGGTGGAGACGAACCGCCGCCGTTCCAGGGACGAAATGGAGTATGAGCTGCTCGACACCGGGGTTTTCAATGAAAACCGGTATTTCGACGTCTTCGTGGAATATGCCAAAGACGGTCCGGAAGACATGTTGGTGCGAATCACGGCAGTCAACCGGGGACCGGACGCGGCAGAACTGCATCTCTTGCCGACGCTGTGGTTCCGCAACGACTGGTCGGCGTGGATTGCAGCATCCAACAGGGCTGCGGAGAAACCAATCCTCAAGCAAATCGAGGCCGCGGCGGGCACGAGCGCGGTCGCGGTAACGCATCCGCTGCTGGGCGAATACATCTTTTCCTGCGAAGGCGATGTGCCGCTGCTCTTTACCGAGAACGAAACAAACCATGAGATGCTTTTTCCCGGGCAAAAGCAAAAGAACGAAAGCCTCCACGTCAAGGACGGCATCAACAACTGCGTCGTGCAAGGCAATCAGGGTTCAGTGAACCCTGGCAAGCAGGGCACCAAGGTCGCAGCGCATTACCATATCATTGCTGGCACCGGTCAGACCAAATCGATTCGCCTGCGCCTCTCCAGCAGTTCTCCGGAACGGAAGGGCAAACCCTTCGGAAAGCAATTTGATGACGTCTTCACGGACCGGCTTCGTGAAACCGATGAATTTTACAAGTCGATCACGCCGCCATCGCTGGGTGAAGACTCGGCCAAGGTGATGCGCCAGGCCCTCGGCGGCATGCTCTTGAGCAAGCAGTTCTTCTTCTTCGACGGCGATAACTGGCTCGATGAGCACCACTCCAATCCGCTCCATACCGGATATCGAAATTCCCGGAACTCCGAGTGGTACCACATGCTAAACCAGGACATCATCTCCATGCCCGACAAGTGGGAATACCCCTGGTACGCGGCCTGGGACCTGGCCTTCCACACGCTCCCGCTCGCCATCGTGGACCCTGACTTCGCCAAGCAACAGATGGAACTGATGCTCCGTGCCGCTTACCTGCACCCTAATGGGCAGATGCCTGCCTACGAGTGGAACTTCAGCGACGTGAACCCACCGGTCCACGCATTCGCCACCCTCTTTCTGCACCGCACCGAGCAGGCACTCCGCGGCGAGACGGACTTGGATTTTCTCAAGTTGACATTCAATAAGCTCTTGCTGAACTTTACCTGGTGGGTGAACCGCAAGGACCGCTTCGGCAAGAACGTCTTCGAAGGAGGCTTTCTCGGTCTCGACAACATAGGCGTCTTCGACCGCAGTTCCCCGCTGCCCACCGGCGGCCACCTGGAGCAAGCGGACGGCACGGCCTGGATGGCCCTCTTCAGCCAGAACATGCTGGAACTGGCGCTCGAGATCACCCTCCACGACCCAACCTACGAACCCATGATCATGAAGTTCGCCGAGCACTTCTACTACATCGGTTCGGCGATGAACAAGCACGGTCAGGACGGCATGTGGGACGAGGAGGATGGCTTCTACTACGACCTGCTGCGGCTCCCCGACGGCAGCTCTCAGAGGCTGAAGGTGCGCTCGATGGTAGGGCTCCTGCCCCTTTGCGCCACGACGGTTACCGAAAAGTCGATGCGGGAACGCATTCCGCAAACCATTGCTATGGTGCAGGAACGCCTGCGCCGGATTCCCGAACTCAAGGAAACCATTCACCCCACGGGCGTGGGACATTACGGGGTAGCCGAACGCGGGATCATGGCCCTGGTCAACCCAGACCGTCTTCGCCGGATCCTGACCAAGATGCTCGACGAGAATGAGTTCCTGAGTCCCTACGGCATCCGCTCGCTTTCCAAGTTCCACGAGCAGCACCCGTTCGTCTTGAACGTAGGCGGCCATGAGTACCGCGTGGACTACCTGCCGGCCGAGTCGAACACGGGCATGTTCGGCGGCAATTCCAACTGGCGCGGACCGGTCTGGATGCCAGTGAACGCGCTCATCATCCGGGCGCTACTGAACTTCTATTTGTACTATGGCGACAACTTCAAAATCGAATGCCCCACGGGGTCCGGCAAGCTCAAGAACCTTTTCGAGGTAAGCAAAGAGATCTCGGACCGGCTGACCCGGATCTTCTTGCGCGACGACCATGGCCGGCGGCCCGTCTATGGCGGAACCAAGAAGTTTCAGCAAGATCCACATTGGCGTGATTACATCTCGTTTTACGAATACTTTCACGGCGATAATGGCGCCGGACTGGGAGCGAGTCATCAAACCGGTTGGACCGGTCTCATCGCCAGTATGATGCGCCTGTTTTCAAGCACCACGGCCGAGCGGGCACTCGAGCTTGGAAAAATGGCCGCATTCATCGAGACAGCGGCGATTGCGCGGGGCGCGAAGGCCAAGGTCGCGGCAACCGCGACCTGACGCTAACTATTGCTTACCTTTTAGCGGCAGGCGGTTGAGTGCCTCAGATCGAGCCCGAAGGCCCCTGCTAGAACCAATCGGGAGGGTCTTAGAGGTCTTGTTAGCCAAGCGAAGCTCAGTTCGGATGCAGGCGTGTTTCTTACATACAGGAAAGAATGGTTCCGGGCAGACTTGGTCGCAGGATTGACCGTCGCCGCTGTGGTCATTCCAAAGGCCATGGCGTACGCCACAATCGCCGGATTGCCCGTGCAAGTCGGGCTCTACACGTCTTTTCTTCCAATGATAATTTATGCTGTACTCGGAACATCTCGACCACTCAGCGTAAGTACGACAACAACTCTTGCCATCCTGACGTCAGCCGAACTTGACCAAATCGTTGCAGGAGGCGATCTCCAGTCCCTGCTTAGGGCTTCAGCAATGTTGACGCTTCTGGTGGGGGCGATTCTCGTGCTGGCTTCGTTGCTGCGACTGGGCTTCATCGCCAATTTTATCTCTGAACCGGTATTAATTGGATTCAAAGCGGCGATAGGCCTCGTCATCATTACCGATCAGATCCCAAAGATTCTTGGTATCCATTTTCCCAAGACCTCCTTTCTCCACAGCCTACTTGCGATTTTCCATGGGATTCCTGAAGCTTCACTGCCGACCCTGAGTGTGGGAATTGTAACAATGGCACTTTTGGTGGGAATCGAGCGTTTCCTTCCACGCCTGCCCGCTCCGCTGATTGCAGTAGCTGCCGGGATTGCCGGCACATCTCTGCTGCATTTGCATGCGCGTGGCGTTCTGTTAGTTGGCTTGATTCCCAAGGGATTGCCCCCTGTCACTGTCCCAGACTTTTCCCTCGCCACTCAGCTTTGGCCTGGGGCACTGGGGATAGCGCTAATGAGCTTTACGGAAACAATCGCTGTTGGGCGAGCCTTTGCTGGAGCTGAGGAGCCACCTCCGCGAGCCAACCGAGAGCTTCTAGCAACTGGCCTGGCAAACGTGGGCGGCGCTTTCCTTGGCGCCATGGCCGCTGGTGGCGGCACAAGCCAGACCGCAGTGAACCGACTTGCAGGAGCGCGCAGTCAACTCGCAGAACTGGTTACCTCCGGGGTCGTGCTGGCAACAATGCTCTTTCTTTCCCCTCTGATTGCGTTGATGCCGCAGGCCACCCTGGCGGCGGTGATCATTGTCTACTCGATCGGACTTATTCACCCGAAGGAGTTTAAAGAAATTCTGAAAGTTCGAAGAAACGAGTTCATTTGGGCATTGACTGCATTTGCTGGCGTCGTCTTGCTTGGAACCCTAAAGGGCATCATTGTGGCGATCCTGGTATCGCTCCTAGGACTTGCCTATCAGCTAGCAACGCCCCCCGTTTATGTTCTTGGCCGCAAGCCAAGGACCAACGTTTTTCGCCCACTCTCAAAGGAATATCCCGGCGATGAGACTTTTCCCGGATTGTTGTTGTTGAGACTTGAGGGACGCATTTTCTTCGCCAATGCTGAACTCATTGGACAGAAAATGAGACAACTGGTCGAGCAATCGAAACCGCAGGTCGTGGCGATCGACTTCAGCAACGTGCCTGACCTCGAGTACACGGCCCTCAAGATGTTGACTGAAGGCGAACAAAGGCAGCGAGAGCGCGGCGTGTCCGTTTGGCTGGTGGGGCTCAACTCACAGGTCATGTCAGTGGTTCAGAGGTCTTCATTGGGCAAGGTGCTCGGTCACGAGAGAATGCACTTTAATCTCGAAATGGCAGTGCACACATATGAGACACTGGCCGCCACCGCGCGTGAAGTCTGAGGACGGCATGGCTGCCCCCAATTTTGGTTTGCGCGAGGTCGTGAAGCTAACAGATACGCCGGCCCACCCTGTCTACATTGACAGATCGATGTACACAGCCATGCGGCGAAGAGCGCATGGCCAGGCTGGCCTGATAGGAAGTCAGCAAATCAGTATTTTTCGGGGATGAAGCGCCTTCCCTTCAGCGAGGCCTGGTCGTTGTAGGCGTCTTTGCTCTTGCGTCTTGGCAACTTCACCTTTTCCCGCGGAGCTTTGCCGTAAGGAATCAGGCTCAACAAGTGAGCAATGCAATTCAGCCGAGCTCTTTTCTTGTCATCAGAGCGAACAAGATACCATGGCGCATGTTTCGTATCGGTGGCCGCAAGCATTGCGTCACGAGCACGAGAGTATTCGTACCAGCGTCGAAACGACTCCAAGTCCATTGGGCTGAGCTTCCATTGCCGAAGGGGATCGTTAATGCGAGCCTCAAATCGACGTTGTTGTTCTTTCTGGCCCACTTCCATCCAATACTTGATGAGGATGGTTCCGCCGTCTACCATGTATTTCTCGACAATCGGGCATAATTGCAAAAACCTCCGGTGTTGCTCGGGCGTGCAGAAACCCATGACATATTCCACGCCAGCCCGGTTGTACCAGCTTCTGTCAAAGATCACGATCTCCCCGGCTGCCGGGAAATGTTGCACGTAGCGCTGCAAATACATCTGGCTCTTTTCGCGATCGGACGGGCTTGGCAGAGCTACGACTCGGAAAACACGGGGGCTCACACGTTCGGTAATTGCACGAATCGTACCCCCCTTCCCGCCCGCGTCGCGCCCTTCAAAAACGATGATCACACGCAACCCTCTATGTTTGACCCAATCTTGAAGCTTGCAGAGTTCGCCCTGCAGGCGAGTGAGCTCTTTCTCATATTCCTTTCTTTTTAGGCGCGACATTGTTACCGCCTCTCTGGTTTGCGATCGAGAAATCCTACTTGAAAGAAAATCCTTTGAGTTACGCGGTAGGAAGGGAACAATCTCATGTCCAGGATTATTAGGTCATAGGAACGCATTCTCGTATTTTTGCCGACAAATCACCCGGGGGTTCATGAGCGCTTGCAAGGTCAAGTGTCTCTGGCTTGGGGGCAGCCGACCCCTGCTCGCTGACTATCTCTGACCCCGCCCTGCGGAAACCGACCATAAACGCTACGCGAAAAACTCAACGATTCCAGTTTCGAGGTTGTACATCGAGCCTGCAATCTTTATGCTGCCGCTTGATTCGAGGTCTCGAAGCACAGAGCTCTTTTCCCGAATGTTGGCGATAGTTAGTGACACGTTCTTTCGCGCTACCGCGTCTACGAACGCGTAGTTTTTGGCCGAGCGCTCTCCCGTGTACTGAGTGGCTTCAACAGCCGGACGGATCTTCCCCAACAATGCCGTTAGATTGCCGAGCTGCACCTCGTCAATAGCACCCTTGATAGCGCCGCAGGCGGTGTGGCCCATGACAAGCACGACTTTCGAGCCTGCCACCTTGCAAGCGAATTCCATGCTACCCAATACGTCCCCGTCAGCGACGTTGCCTGCCACACGACCGCTGAAGATATCGCCGATACCAAAGTCAAGAATCAACTCGGCGGGCGCTCGCGAGTCAACACAGCTGAAGACAATCGCGGCAGGATACTGTCCCTTCGCAGTCGCCTTAGCTTCACGCATGAGATCTCGATGTTGCGGTTTGCCCGACCGGAACCGTTCGTTGCCAGCTTTCATCTGCTGGATGATTTCGTCCGCCGTCATCTTGTCACGCTGCTCCTTGGTAAGGTCTGCGTGGGCCAACGCGCTTCCCAGGCTCGCCTCTACCAGACCGATAGCGGTCGCAGCGCCGGCAACCTTGCAAAAGGCCCGGCGGTCAAATCGATCTCTTCCATCGCTTAATTGTGAGTACTGCATCGCCGCGCTCCTTCGGTCCGAGTTTATATAGGCGCCATCGGTGCCCCGATAACTGTCAAAAGTGACAGCGCGCAGCGGAGAATCGACTGAGTCTAGCGGAATGTCTGAGAACCGCGCACACTGAGAAACAACATGCACGAGAACCGGGAGATCTTCGGCACGCCTTGGTCTAACGATCAAGGCCGGTCCGCGAAGGCCATAACCCGCACGGCGGGCTGTTACCGGTCTGCGTCTACCTTCACGAAGCTGTACTTCGCACTAAATTGAATGCGGGGAGCATTTGCTTTTAACCCGCTCTGCTCCATCGCCCAGCCATATAGAAATTCAGCCCCAACGTTCAGGGATCCATACGGATTCCAGATCAAGTTGGTTCCGGTATATGTGGCATGGTTATAGGTTGTGGCCGCGGCCAGGGCGGTGTCGTTTACGGCAGCGTAGGAGTAGATCGCGCTAGAACGCAGGGTCTTCCGCCAATAGTGCTGGTAGGCGGCCTCGACCCCCACTGCAGGAGTCGCTTCCAAATGTGGGTTTGCAGCCGATGTGGGTTCCGCATCAATTCCCAATCCCGAGGTGTCCTGTATATATCGCGAAATCCCGTGTCCTGCAGCAACCGCAAGAATTACGTTATCCTTGCCAAACGTCTTCACGCCCGCAGATACGTTTATTCCCCATCCAAAAACCGAATCCGTCTTTCCATTCGGAAGAAATGCTGAGATGGATCGAAATAGTCCTGAGATTTGGAAGTGCCCCCCTTCGAATTCCTGTCGAAGGCGGATTGTCCCGTCTGGGCTGGGAGCATTTGGCTGGGCCGAGAATTGCGGCGTCGTGAAGATAATATCCGAGCTAGGTTTCTCCACGGAAATGTAAAATGTTGTGCTCGGGCTCAGCGCAAAACCATACCGCAACTGAGGATTCCGCAAGTTGACCATGCCGTTCGGACCCTGGAAGTCAAGGGTGTCGGGGAATCCGTCCGGGTCCATAAAGTTTGAAAACGTCTGGCCAATTAGGACGTTTCGCACTTGCGCGTAGGCGTGACGCAGCCGCGGCGTAGTTGCGTTCGTTCCAAAGAAATCACCTTCGACGTAGAAGCGCACATCGCCGAGCTGAGTACTTGGAATCCTGAAGTCCAGACTCAGACGCGTGGGACGGATCGATACAGTTGCGTTGTTCACGCCGACCACCTCGGGGATGGGAATCGAAGAGGGGATGAACGAGTCTGTGTTTCCCGCTGGCTTCAGGTCATAGATGAAGTCGGTCTTGAAGTATCCGCCGATCTTGAGGATGTCCTGGGTTCCTGGCAAGCGGAAAAAACCCTTGTACTTAGGATCGAGGGGAACATTATCGAAACGGGCTGCCGCAACGCCATCCTCGGAAAATGATGTGTAGGTTGCTGTAGCTTCCCCAACCTGTTTGGAAGGGGCGGCTTGAGCCGGAGGCTGGCTGCTTTGAATAGTTCCCTGCTGCTGGGCGGACGGGGCTGTCCGGGCAGTGGCAGCCTCCGAGGTTTTCGCACTTTCTAGCTCGCCGAGCCGCGCTTGCAGCTTGCTCATTTGCTCCCGCAGTTCATCCAGCTGCTTGCGCAAGTCCTGCACTTTTTGATTTGAAGAATCGGACTGGGCAAAAACCGTGGCTGGGACTAAAACTCCGGCAAGCAAAACTACCGCCGCATATACAAATCTTGGATTCATCATTGGGCCTTTTCTTAGGATTCTCGCAATCATGTGCTCCTCACGCGAAACGAACGCAGTCGTCACCTATGTTCCAGCCTGCTGGCGGTCTGATGACCAGAGCAAAATTGCTGGCCACGCCTGAACAGCCCTTATTGGCGAAGGTTGGGATATCTCACTCGATCGTTCAACTGTCACTTCTTACAGGGAAGAGGAAGGTACTGGAGAGCCGCACTCTTTTTTGGCCCACTATGACTTAAAGTCAACTGGCATAAGGATTCCAGGAGGGCACTGTGCGAGAGTTGCATTGAATACGGAAGCTCGGGCCTGCTAGTCCCATATTGATGAATCCGATTGGCTCCTAAGCAGCACATTGGCAAGGTTTCGGGAAAGCCTATTTCGGCTGGCCTATGCTCCCGCGGCCATAGCGCCAGAACTGAAAGGCACTGTGGCACAAATTGTAGTCCCTTGACCGAGACTCGATTCAACCGATAGTCTGCCGCGGACCAGTTTCAGGCGTTCCTTCATGCTCGTAAGGCCCAGGCCTCGTCCCCGAATTGCCTCCTCGAGATCAAAACCGGTTCCTGAGTCATGCACGGTTAGCTCGATTTCGTTCGGTGACCCCTTCAGCCACACTTCGAAATGTTTTGATCCGCTGTGCTTGAGGGCGTTCTGGAGGCTTTCTTGCAATACGCGAAAGAAGCAAAGAGCGATCTCCCGAGGCAGCTGCTTTGGCATGCTCTCGGAGTGAAATGCAATCTCCACTCCGTGCTCTTCGGAAAGTTCCCTGCAGAAACTCCCAGCTGCTGTCACGAGCCCCAGGTATTCCAGCTTCGAAGAGTGTAAGTGATGTGACAGAGCTTGAACATCACTGGCCAAACTTGACAGATGTTCCTTTATTTCTGTAAGGCGTTGCGTGACGGCTGGCGCCAAAGGCGAAGAGTCTCCTTGCAAGCGTTCCAGATTCACCAAAACCAACGTGATTCGCTGAGTGATGTCGTCATGAAGCTCTCGGGCGATCCACGTTCGTTCCTGTTCTTGAGCCTCGATCAATTTGCGGCTCATGTCGGCGAGAGACTCTTCCGCCAGTTTGTGGTCAGTGACGTCGATACAGGAGCCGATGTAGCCCGTAAAGGAACCCTGTTGAAATTGTGGGATTCCCTGGTCAAGAATCCAGCGATACTCTCCATCATGTCGCCGAAGCCGATACTCCATTTCGAATCCCTCGCGCCGGTCAAACGCGTTGGTATAGGTTTTCAGACAAGCGTCCAAGTCCTCGGGATGGACACTTTCCGCCCAGCCGTTTCCCAGCGCCGCTTGAATGGAACGACCCGTGAACTCCAGCCAGGGCTGATTGAAGTAGGTACAGAGCTTTTCTGGACCAGACATCCAAATCATCACCGGAGCGGCGTTTGCCACCAACCGGAAACGCTCTTCACTTTCTCGTAGTGCGACTTCCGCACGCTTTCGCTCGGTCTCATCACGAATAATGAGAGTAAAGAGTTTTTGTCCTCCACTCGCTGTTTGTGAAATCGAAGCTTCTATCGGGAATTCCTCACCCGCGTTGCGCAGGCCCCACATAGCGCCCATGGCCCCCATCGTTCGAGTTGTAGCACCAGTCTCACCGAAGTGCCGAATGCGGGCTACTTGGCTTTCCCGGAAGCGCGCCGGAATGAAGCGGTCGATTGAAGCTCCAATCGCATCTCGAGCCCGGCAAGCGAACATCTCCTCCGCCGCGGCGTTGAAGACGATGATCCGCTGCTCCTCATCCACGGCTATAATTGCATCCATGGCCGATTCGACCATACCCTTCAAACGGTCTTGACTCTCCCGCAGCCTCTGCAGGATTTCCTTGCGCTCAGTAATGTCTGCCTGGACGGACGCAACATAGATGATGTTTCCCTGGGTGTCTTTCACGGCTCCCGCATTGAGAAGGACTGTTCTCTTCCTTCCTTCCTTCGTGAGGACGACCATCTCCTCGTTGCGCAACTTGAAGGTCCTCTTCCACTTCTCAAGTAGATTAACCAGCTTTAGGGCCGACTCAGGGGCATAGAGGTCGGACAAAGGCCTGCCGAGGAGCTCTTCTTTTGTGTAACCGAGGGCCCTGCACACTGCTGGATTAACGTCGAGAATTTCGCCGGTGGGAGAAGTCATGTAGCAGTATTCTGGCAAAGTCGAAAAGAACTGGCTGAAGCGATGCTCGGAAACGCGCCGGGCGTCCTCAGCCTGCTTGACCTCAGTAATGTCGGCGATCACCGAGAGGGCGCATTGCTCTCCATTAATCTCAATCAATTCGGCAGAACCTAAGCCGGTCCGGACCTGGCCATCTTTTGCGTGAAGAGAAAACTCCACGTTTCGCAAGTTGCCGTCCGCTAAAAGCCGTTTTATAAACTCGATCCTTTGGCTGGGTACCCAGATTCCGACATCCAGCGCACTCCGTCCCACGATCTCGGCTCGACTCCACCCAGTTATCCGTTCAAAGGTCTCGTTGACTTCGATATAGCGATGATCTTTCGTACTTGTAAGTGAAAGAGCCAGGGGACTTTCTCGAAACGCCTTAGAGAATTTCTCCTCCGACTTCTTAAGCGCCTCGTCCACCTGCTTGCGCTCCGTGATGTCGACGGCCATGCCACGCATCATCCGAGCTTCACCGTTTGGGGCGTATTCGAACTCACCTCTGGCGGTGACCCAGCGAGCGGTCCCATCTGACCAAATGACTCGGAATTCCTCGTTGTAAGGTTCGCGGTCTTGTCTCGCCTTGGCCACGGCCTTCGAGATTCGGTCGCGATCTTCGGGATGGACCGAATGATAGAAATCGCCTGTCCCAGCGGTAAACATATTCGACGGAATGCCAAACATGGTCTGAAGATCACCGAACCACCGATTGTGTCCGCTCGCCAGCTCAAATTCCCAACCAACCGATTTGCCCGACTCCATCGCCAAACGAAGCCGATCATTCGTCCGAACCAGATCCCTTTCTACCTTTCTTCGCCGCGACCGCTGCCAGAGAAGCGCGAAAATAACCAGGGCTTGTGCAATAAGTAGTAATACGCCAGGCACAATATATCGTTTGTAAATTTCCCAAATGCTGGGCTGTCGATTGAGCACGATGCTGCCAGGTGGCAGGTCACTTACTTTCAACCCCCAGCGCTTTAGGGCCTGCCAATCAAACATGTAGGCGTGGTTGCTCATCACGACAGGAATATCCTCTGGCTTCTCGCCGTTCAGGACTCGCACAGCCATGTCTGCGGCGACATGACCGTCGTTGGCCCAATTCACCAGGTCGCCGCCGATCGTTCCTGCCCTAAGATCCACATCGTCCATGACAAAGATCGGAGCGTTCGCCGCCCCGGCCACTAAGGGTACTGCTTGAGCCGAATCAATAAAGCGCTCTCCCGTAACGTCTTGCGTGAATGCTGTGTGATAGACGATTGTATTGCTCGGCAGTTGCCTGAGCCGCTCAAGAAGGACGGGCATGGCCAAGTCAGTTAGGTACGTGAATTCAAGCTTCGATTCGTAATTTTGGAAAGCCCGTCTTGCGACCCGTTCCCACTCTTCATCGAACTTACCCATACCGCCTACGACCACTACGTGCTTTGTGCCAGGGAACAGCTGCAGGGCAGCACTCAACGTCTCCGCCGGGTGCAGCTTGCCTAGAACACCCGTAAAATGTATGTCGGAATTCAGCCGGTCCGGGACCTCCCCTAAAACTGCGCAAAAGATGATTGGCGTATCTCGAATGAAGCTTTCATGTGACTCTGCAATGAATTTGAGGGATGCCGACCCGGCAGCAACTATTACATCGGGCTTACGGTCTGAATACTTGCGAATGAACTCTTCACCGAACCGGCGTTGAGAAACCTCATCCGGAAACAAGGTGACTTCCAGAGCCTCCTCGTAAAACTCGAGCTTGTATGGGGATTTCTGTAGACCGGTGAAGACTGCCGTTTCTATTTCTGTAAAGCCGGCTGATGCGGGCGTGCCAAGGTCGGAAAGATAGAGGACTCGCCGAGTCCCCTTGACCTGAGCGTCCGCCCTAACCTGAAACAGGAAACAGGCTAAAAAGAGAATAAGCGAAGCCCTTGGTGGAACCCAAGCCCCGGACCGCCATCGCCTACGTTGCCCAAATCCGTTTGGGGAGGCGCAAGGAATCTCGGGCACTTTCGGACCTATCGGCAACCGAGCACACCACATAAGCGCTCCCAAGTCCTCCGCTGGGTTGAGCGGGTTCGTGGGCAGGTGGCCTTAGCAGGCCTGCAGACGCCTATCGCACCGGCAGTTTCCCTCATGGACTGGCAATCCCACTCTGTCAAAATCAACAGGGGAACTACAGTCCCGAAGAGTTCTCATCTCAGCGAAATACTTTGGAAACAAAACAAAGCTTACTCCACAAGGCTGACGGGGCGCCAGTGCATTGATTGTCGCTCTTGGCCTCTCGCCCGGTGGAGGCTCCAAGATGTATTTTTTCTTGGACGTATTGAGCCAGTGGCGACCGTATCGCCTTTGGGCTTCAACTTCGCGCTGAGTTCTTCAAGGCATTCAACCCATCCTCAATTCTCGAATCCTGACACAAACTTTTCGTCTCCGACGTTTGGCGTTATTAGCAGCACGTCTGTAAACGCACGGGTTGGACAATTAGCCCTGCGAGTCAGCTTCAAATCCTCGAAGTTCAATCCGCTTAAGCAGAGAGTATCGGCGCCGCTACTTCTTCACCTCTGGGGGATACTTTTTTAGGAGTTTCTCGACAGCTTTGTTGATGTTTTTCTGTTTCTTGTCCGGCTTTGCTTTGGGATCCAGTGTCTTCGAGGCTGACCCTCTCCAAACCAGCTGTTTTGCTGCGGGGTCGTACATGCTCAAATCCAAATGCCCCACGTATACGGTAGACGTCGAACCGTATGTCGTAGTTGAGTTCATGCCGCCATAGCCATACCAACCACCCCCCCAGCCCGGACCGTAGCCCCAGCCCGTGTTAAACGAGGTGAACTCCTTCTCCTGACCGAGAGCGGTCTGATACCCAATATACAGGCCAGCATTGTCCGAGTCCGTTTTCGTCAGCCCCTTCGCGCCGAGTTGAGTGTCAATGGCGCTTGTTATTGCCCTCTGAGTTAGTTCATCGGGAAGCTGCGCGCCCTTGATGGCTACCCACTTATACGTCTTGTACTTCGAAAAGTCCTTGTCCTTGTCGAAGTCGTAGCGAATGTCCTGCGCTACTGCCGAACTTGCTGCCGCCAACAGAAAAGCGCTTATTAATAATCCAGACTGTTTCATTTCTTGAGTTCTCCTTTGAAAGCACCGGACTAAACTCGTGGCCTTTCACCAGTTGTCATTCGTGCGGGTCCACGTTTTGTCCGGGTTGTAAAGCTGCATGTCTTTGAAAACGCGGAGTGTATCCGGGCCCAGATCTTTCTGATAAACCACGCCTTCGTAGCTGACGATGAAGGTCTCAACGCCAGTGACGCGGTAATCTGCCGGCGCAGCAGCAAGACCAAATCCGCCTAGCATCGCGCCATTCACAACAAAGTCCATCTCTCCAAGCGGCGCCGCCGGGCCTTGTCCCTTCAAGATTTTGAAGAAATACCCGTGATAGGGTTGACTCCGATTTGTGTAGCCTTGCGCCAATGCCTTGGCGACTCCTTCGCCGACCGGACCTCCCCAGGTTCCGTCGGCGTTCTGCCAGGCAAGACCATCCCGTTTTCCCGACGTACTGATGATTCGCTGAGCGTACTGGTTCACCTCGGACCCGTCATGCTTCTCCTGCGCATATTGTTTCTGCGCCTCGACGTATCCCCGGCAGATTTGAATTGCATCCAGTTCGTTGGCGCCAATCCGCCGTAGCAGAACTTCCCTCCGGCCAGCCTTCGTATCAAAGATCCACTTTCCCTCTTTCTTGACAATGGGAATGGGTAACGGCCAATCGTCGTTTCCGACCAATAAGACGGCGCGGCCAGGATTCTTAGGGCTGACAGCTATCGAGCTCTTTTCCCGAGCCAGCGCCGCAAATGCTGCAGCGCGGTTTTTGTCTTGTACTGGGTCTTCCGAGGCGACTAGATCTTCGCTGTGGGGCCCGAGAATCTCCTTCAAAGATGCCACATCAAAGCTTGCTGCTGCATGGACCAAGGCATCAGCCGCTTCCTTCGGCGTAGTGAATGTTTTCTGCGAGGGCTGAGAAGTTCCTTCGGCGGCTTGGCTCGTTCGAAGGCCTGCATGCCCAGGCGTGGCAATGGAAGCGGAGTGCGCGAACACGATGGAGGCCACAGAGACGCTGCAAGCGATCACGATAGTTTTCTTTTTCATTCGTTTTTCCTCGACGATGGGTTGATTATCTCCGTCGGCCGCCACCACCCCGTCCACCACCGCCACGAGACCCCATGCTGGATGCGCCGCGGGAACTGCTTGCTCGTGCGTTGGCTCCGCTCGAACCACCGGAGCCGCCAAGAGCTCCTCCTCCCTTTGACCCACCGCCTGAGGAAACGCTGCGGTTGCCGATGCGGTCTCCACCACTCCCACTACGATTTCCCGGGCTATTTGTGGCACTGGCTCCTCGATTGCCCGCACCGGATTGTTGTCGGCCACCGCGGTCCATGGTGTTCGCCTGTGCACCCTGGCCCCTGCCACCCAATTGCCCTTGGTTCTGGCGCGCATTGGCCTGCCGATTGCCAACGGAATCTCCCCGAGTCGTCCCACCATACTTATTCGCTGTGGCTCGGTTCGAGTAAGGAGTACCTCCGCGGTGCTGGGAATTGTGTTGCCAGTTATTGCTGCCTGTTCGATTGCCACTCCGATTTGAAATGTTGTTCTGTCTATTGGAGTTATTCACGAATGTGTTGTTGTTATTGATGTTGATCGAATTGTTGCCGCCCCAGCCGCTGTTGCAACACCATCCGCCACCCCAAGCTGCGCCTACCATCATCCCCACACCGAAGGAGATAGCCATGCCCGCGGCGTAGTAGCCGGGAGGCGGGTAGTAGATGGGCGGATACGGATACGGGGGAGGGCCGTAAACTACAACGGGGTCGTAACTAGGGACATAGACAACATCAGGTTTGGACTGCTGGACTACGATTACTTGCTTACTTTCGACCACCTTAGTTTCAACCACCATCTGGTCGTTAGACTTCAAATTCCCTTTGTCCTTTGCCTTTGCGCGCATCCGCTGTACGGCATCCATCACGTCGGACTCCTGTGCCAGAACGGCGTTTCCGAGGTCCGTTGTCCACTGGATGTCGTCTGAAAGTCGCTTGACGACATCTGGAAGGGCAGCCAATGACTGAACCGTAGGATCCCAGGGCTGCTTGATGACCGCGTCTTGCAAAGCCTTGTCTTTGAGATCCTTGTGCTTGGGCAGCCATTGCTGCAGCTGCATGATCTCCAGTGGATAAGTGGATGCGGCTAAAACCTGTGCCAAAAGGGGGTCAGGGTAAAGAGCGATGGGCGCAACTAATGAATCCAATTGATCATTCGGGATCTTGGGAGCTTGTTCTTCGGGAGCACTACCTTGCTGTGCGGTTACGTCTAGGCCTGCTGCTGACAGTCCCTGAGGAATTAGGAGCGTGGAGCACATCACTGCGGTCAGCTGACATCGCAAGCGTCGGGCGAAGCTCAACATTTCATTCACCTTTTACTCATTCATATTCTCCTTGTAGCCCGTTCATCTTGTTAGGAGTACTGGCAAAACTACCAGTCAAACGCATGAGAGCAGGGCGGATTTCCACCTGTAACTTTTGATAGTTGCACGGTCGGCCAGAACATCTCTAGGGTAGAGGTCGAAGACGGAGACAGATGCAGTTTGTCGCCCGTACGCTGGCTCAACGGACGAACCACGCTTGAAGAATGATGTGATGGAGGAGAGAAGCAAAAACGCGCTGTACGGCTGCAGCTTCACGCTGACAGCGATCGCCCTTATAGAGACGTCAGCGCAAGCACTGATCAACTTTCTCTTGGCACCGACAAATGCCAGTGGCTTCCTAACGGGAGCAAGAGAGTGCGCATGCAACGGCTGGCTGGCATCTGTTAGGAGGTTGACACGAGTTATGGATCGGCAGGGGAAGAGTCCGGATTTTCCTAAAGGGCTTCGAAACGACATGCTGAGAGTTAGAAGAGTCGAACTCATTTTTCTTGCTTCCGGCCTGACGCTCTTAGCTACATGGGGAGCTGCTCGATTTTACGGCGTAATCAGCTCCAAAGCGGCAATCGCGCGATTCGAAGCTGCGGAGGAAGCAAGCTTGGGTGAAAACACAGCTTTGGCCCAGGAACCCTTCCTGAGTTCCCCCGTCGATTTTCGCTTCTGGTCGCCCAATCGAGTCGCTGCGTACGAGGATAGTCTCGCCAAGAAGAAGGACTTTCCTCTGGCTATTCTGCGCATTCCGAAGATCAATCTCGAAGTGCCGGTATTCAACGGCACGGATGAACTCACATTGAATCGCGGTGTAGGAAGGATTCTCGGCACGGCCCGCCTTGGCGCGTCAGGCAACCTGGGGATTGCCGGACACCGGGATGGTTTCTTTCGCGGCTTGCAAAGCATATCAGCGGGTGATGTCCTCGAACTGACCCAGTCGCGGAATTCCGATCAATACGTTGTGAGCGAGATTCGCGTCGTTTCCCCCGACGACATTTCCGTATTACGCCGCACAACTGTGCCGACTGTAACCCTCGTGACTTGCTTCCCTTTTTATTTCGTCGGCCACGCCCCTAAGCGATACATCGTGACGGCACCACTCGCAAGGATTGGCCATTCCGGTCTCGGGTCCGATAAGGAGACCGTTTCCATGGGCAAGAACACCTTAGGTAAGGAGAATAAGAAATGAATTCAACCAGGTTATTAAAAACGATCTGGCGCGGTCTGCTGGCCGAAGCCATCCTTGGGATTGCTTTCCTGCCGGCGTCCAGCGCACAAGTGCAATCGTCTCAGACGGTGACGCACGGCGAAGCAGCAAGAGAGGTCAAGATCGAACGGGGAGAAATCGTTTACGTTAGGGGAAACACCGTCGTTCTCAAGATGGGAGATGGAAGCCTTAAGGAGTTCGATGACGTTCCAGACAACCTGAGCTTCCACGTGGACGGGAAGCCCGTTAATATCCACAACGCAAAAGTAGGCATGAAACTAGAAAAACAGACTATAACGACCACGACCCCCAGAATTGTGACAACCGTAGAGACTGTCACGGGCAAGGTTTGGCACGTTGCACCCCCGAGCCACGTAATCTTGACGCTTGAAAACGGAGAGAATCAGGAGTTCACCATTCCCAAAGGGCAGAAGTTCATGGTCAATGGGCAGGAGACTGACGCGTGGGGCCTCAAGAAAGGCATGAAGATTTCAGCCCAGAGGGTGACGGAGGTTCCCGAAACGGTAGTGGCACAGGAGGTTAGGCGAACCGGGAGCGCGCCACCACCACCACCGCCGCCGAAGCAGGATGTGCCGATTTTAGTGGTGATTGTGCATCCAGTTCCCCTTCCAATGGTTCAATCCGCTGCTGCCGAACCACCGAATCCGGCTGAGCCAGCGCCCAAGAAGCTCCCTAAGACGGCTAGTAACTTGCCGCTCGTCGGACTACTTGGCGCATTCCTCTGTGTTCTCTCCTTGATGTCAATGGGAGTCCGAATAATCGCCGCACGACATGCTCGACAATGAAGCTGTCCGGCTGGGCTTCTTCAGCCAGCGCAACAGGACGGGACGGAACTCAGCCCACTGTCCGTTCCGTCCGCGAAGCGTTGAAACATTGGGGCGCTACGAATCCTGCAAGAGTACGAATTCCTTCGATTGACGCGCTTCTCGTATCGTCGACGGAACGGGAAGACTAGAGATCGCATCAGCTACTCAGGCGCCGCAGTTGGGAATTGGCCGCTGGAAGCAAGTTTGCTGTAGCAGCACAGGCAAATTGCCAGTGCGCGTTGCATCTGTATGTAAAGGGCGATTCCGTCAGAGTTCCACTTAAGACACGACGATTCGGTTCTTTACAGCAAATTGGATGAGGTCGGCATTTGTTTTAAAACCAAGATCCTGCATGATGCGGTATTTGTGAAAGGCCACTGTCCGTGGCGCGACCTTCAAAATACTTGCCACCTCTTTCATCGATTTCCCTTCCGCCAACAGCTGGACGACTTCTCGCTGACGCGCCGTCAGTGATCTCGCGTGGCTCGCGCCCTGAGGGTTACGAATAAAAGACTCTTGCATCCCTCGGGCAATCTGCGGGGTGATATACGATTTGCCTCGAAGGGCGAACTCCATGGCTTGGATCAATTCTGAGGCAGCAGATTTCTTCAACACGTATCCGGATGCGCCCGACTTCATGGCCTCGACGGCAAGTTCAGGATCTTCGTTCATCGTCAGAAAAACGAACTTGACGCCAGGCATTTTCTGTTTCAGCTGCCGGCAAGCTTCCAGCCCATTCAGCAGAGGCATGGCAACATCAACCACAATGACGTCGGGCTTCAGGGCTGTTGCAGAAGAGATGAGCGCGTGGCCATCGGCTACAGTGGCGACCACGTCAAAACGCAGGGCCATCAAGCCGCACAGTGCTTCCGCCACCAGGGTGTGATCATCGGCCAGAATCGCGCGGGGCAATTTCATGGTTCCTCACTCAAACGTGGAACAGCAGGCTGCAAACAAGGCTGAGCGCGAGGTCTAAACTATAGCACGATTACCAATGACAAATACTAGAATAATCAGTATTACTAGGCGCAGTTACTGCCGCGCAGAGCCAACACCAAACAAGCTAACAAACGATTAAGGCTCATCGGGACATGTCATGCGTGTGCAATTCAGGGCGGTCGGCCGGCTTCCAACTGCTGTGTACGGCCGCTGGCATTTCGGTTTGTCAGGGCCCTAGATATGGAATACGGCACTGCAATCAGTATGGGTCCCAACAACAACGCTGCGCCCGGATGAACCTCACGGAAAATGAGCAATTGCGAAATCACATCAAGGATTATGGCTATAGCGACTAGGTCGCGGACCGATGCGACTGCACTTCCCCACAGAGCGCGCCTGTGGGCGCCCTGGAGAACCAACCCTAAAAGAAAAGGGGGATGTCCAGTTCGCGAGTCTCGTTTACCGTCCCGCAATCCCAAGAGGACCGCTACTGTCGGCTGCACGATGAACCGCAGGCGCCCTGGTCCCGAGAGACGCGCCCACAAGTCTAAAAAGAATTGCCGTGTGAATAAGTAAGGATCACCGCTTTGTATAATCCTGCGAATCGACCCTGGTAGTGCTGACACGAGAATTACAACGGCAATTGCAGTTAGAACAGCGCTTCGCGAAAACGAGAGCTTCATCTATGGAGTGCCTGTCGCCCGCAAGACTAGGGACCCATAAGGACCGGCACATCTGGCAAAACTTACAGTGATGTAGAGGGGCGGTCTTGTATAGCCTACGTTGAGTGATGTTCGCGCCTCGGAAGCTCTGGAATCGCACTTTTCAACGTCTACACCAGACATCTCCAATGACTAATGCGTGCGCTGAATCGAATGCTTTTCGAGAAGCTCAGCTAAAAAGTGAGCGTCTCCGGATTCGTATCGTCCTCGGAGTTGTCGGCGCAGCCATCCTTCTCCGGGTGCTCCGGACACTCGTGGTCGGGGGTCATGAGAATGTTTCTTCATCGCTCATGATGTGCGGGCTGCTGGCGGTCTTCTCAGCATATGAATACTTCATGTTGCGTGCGGTGAACCGTGCTATTCAGAACGGCCGAGAATATGGAAATTGGGTGTGGCTCAGCAACATTATTTTAGAGACTTGCCTGCCCGCTCTTGCAGTTGCATTCCTATCGAGCGGATCGATTGACCCAATCTATCGTCCTCTTGCAAATCCAGCGGGACTCGCTTTTTTCTTGCTCATCAGCCTATCCACCTTACGTTTGAATCCCGGGCTTTGCAGACTTTCTGGATTGGCGGCGGCCCTCAGCTACCTCGTAGCATCGGCGTATTTGGGCTGGAGACCCGCATTGAGTCCTGGCACATCCATCCTTTCCCCTCAACGGGCAGTATTCGGCTATGCCATTGCTTTGGTCATTGGCGGATTTGCTTCCGGTATGGTCGCAGGCGAGATCCGGAAACAGGTAGAGGCGGCTCTGCGAGAAGCAGAAACGCAGCGCCAAGTAGATCGGCTGGAACACGATCTCTCGGTGGCGCGGTCGATCCAGCAGTCGCTGCTACCTAACGTCACACCGGAAATTTGTGGCTTTGAGATCGCAGGATGGAATCGCCCCGCGGATCAGACCGGTGGGGACTATTACGACTGGCAGGTTCTCCCGAATGGGACTATGGTTGCAGAATTAGCCGATGTAACCGGCCACGGAATTGGTCCCGCCTTGCTCGCCGCAGTTTGCCGTGCTTATGCACGAGCTATTTTCAGCCGGGGAGGCACCCTGCTTGACGCAATGGTGCAACTTAATGCCGAGCTCATTGGCGATATTGGAGAAGGACGATTTGTAACCTTCGTAGCGGCAGTTTGCGTGCCGGGAGGTACGCGAGTAGAGCTGCTTTCAGCGGGACACGGGCCTTTATTCGTCTATTTCTTGAGTGAAGATCGCTTTGAAGAGATCGGCGCTCAAGGACTTCCCCTAGGAATCTCATCGCAATTTGTATCTGATCCTCCAAAGCTATTGGATCTAAATAAGGGCGACCTGCTAGTCCTGGCCACGGATGGTTTCTTCGAATGGACCAACGGAGAAGGCGAACAATTCGGAGTCAAAAGAGCAAAGGAAACCATTCGTAAATCGAAGGAAAAGCGCCCGAGCGAACTCATCTCGACTCTTTATGCAGCGGTCCTTGCGTTTTCCGGCGGCACAACACAACAGGATGATCTGACGGCGGTAGTTATCAAACGAACGTAGCCTATGCTCTATTCCGCTTTAATGATTCAGGTTACATCCTCAAGGCCCCTAACGCTGCTGCTTAAGTACCGTTTGCCGGCACGAACCGATTCGAGGCTCAGCAGCAGTTCGGTTGGCGCATCTTCTTTATAGACGTAGCCCCATCCGCCCGCTTCTAACGCCTCCAGCACGATTTCGGGGTGCAACTGCCCAGTAAGAAAAATGATCTTGCAATGAGGGTTGAGCTGACGGATTTTCCGTGCGGTTTCGATGCCATTCAGCTTCGGAAGGCTGATATCCAAGAAAACCAAATCAGGTTGTAGATCCCCGACTTTCTGAAGAGCCTCCAAGCCATTCGATGCGAACCCTACGATCTGCACTTCAGGATGCCCTTCGAGATGCGCTTGTATACATTCTTGCCAAAGTCGAAAGTCATCGACGACCAGTAAGCGAACCAGAGCCATTCGTGTTTCCCCAATACGCTCGTTAAGGCAGGGCCTGCCCTGAGCAGATTCAATCCATGCTTCCGAAGGCAGAATCACATATTGGAGATGGCCGGTCGTTGCTCGGGAACATCCTTGAATTTGCTCAAGAACAAGGGGAGAAAGTGGAGCAAAAGTAAGACTTAGCGATATTCGTGGGTCAGATCGTGTGGAGCAGAAGACGTTCCGGAGAGCGAAGCAGAACCTTGCCACGACGCTTTAGGATGGCGCCGTTATTTTGCCACCCGCTCAACAAGCGGCTTGCCGTGAACATGAGAGCCGCTCCGCCGAAGATTTCTCCCGGCGTCAACCAATGAAGAATGATCTTCTTCCCCTCCTGCGTATTGATGAAGAATCTAGCGCGACCCTTTGTCACCAGGAACATGTGATCGGCAGGACTGCCCTGGTTTGCGATGACAGAGTTGGAGGTGAAATGGCGCAGCCTGGCTGCCGCCAGAATCACCTTGTGATCAAGAGGCGAAAATCCCTCAAGGAATTTGGATCTTGGGTCGGCAGCTAGGGTAGAAGGGTTCGAAAGGGGCATACATGAGTGGTTTCAAGAGTCTTGGCTGCCAATAACGGCTCTTCAGGATCATGATTCCATTCGCTCGATGGAATTACATCGAAAGAGGCTAGGCGATAAACTGGTAGTTCTGACAGGCAAGCTGACTGCAGGAACGACGTCTTATGCCTGGTTGCGCGGTGGCAAGTATTAGGGAATGAGGATGTTACCTGCTAGGGCATGACGAATGGCGGGGACGAGCTCCGTGGCAATTCTGGATTTCAACACATACCCGAGAGCCCCCGTGGAGAGGCACTTGGTCACAAAATCGGCGTCGCTGTGAACACTCAAGAAAACAATACGAGACGTACAGCCAGACTTCTTCAAACGTTCCACGGCCTCAATTCCATCAAGAATAGGCATGGATATATCGGTGATGATGATGTCCGGTTTTAATCGCATGGCCTCTTCGATCAACGCTTGGCCGTTGCCGACCTTGCCAACGACTTCAAACTCGGGCTCCAAGAGGCGTGCCTCGATCTCGGGGAAGCGCGGGTGATCATCCGCCAGTAGTAGTCGTGCCTTCATCATTTGGCCCGCTCGATGAATGCGCGTCCAAATGGAGTGCATGGCGTTCATGGAGCGCACCGTCACCACCGTGCAAGGCGAGTCGCGTGCACCGCGGCGGCTCAAATGCCGGAGCCAAGGTTATCCACAAGCAAATTTCCCGCCTACTGTCAACAATGGCAGCGGGTAGTGAATGTGAAAGGGAGGGGGGAATAAGCTACCAAGACTCGAATCGCTCGATCGCTTCTCGAGAACACCTGACAAGTACACCAGAATGGCTAATGTGTTAGAATGCCTCACGCGTTGCTAAACAAGGTTGAGATTGCGAGCGCCGATTTGGCGTTACAATGGCTTGTAAAGTTTGCAATTCCGGGAACGTGCAAAAGCTGGATGGGGAGCTTACAGTCAGTCTCCCTAGTCCGAAGGACCTGAAGGTTCCTCCCCTCTATGTTTGCCAAAGTGTTTTGGTCTGCCTGGACTGTGGTTTCACGGAACTTTTCATTCCTACAACCGAACTTCTACCACTCAAAAAGGCAAAGGCAGGAGCTGGCCAATAGAATGGTTGATCGGCCGCCGCTGCTTTTCCGCTGACTTGGTAGTCGCTGATAAGAACCGGATAAGCCGTTGCCGTTGAGCACGATCTCAGTCAGCTCCAACCGGAGTTCGGACTTGCCCGCCATGCGTTCCGCTCCTTGGTTTGGCCCTCCTGGAACCGTTTCCCTACCCAACTCAGACTCTACCTGTCACTTCTGCCAGTGTGCCGCGCAGAAGACACGCAATAGTCTCTCCGGAGAGCACTTAGGGACAGCCCAGCTCCGGGAAGAGGGTTTACGGCCTTGCCCCAACGCGGGTCATCTCCTCGCAGCACCCAGAGAGCGATCGATTGGAAAGCCTTTGATCGGCTTGCTATCTTCCTAACAGTCACTCTTTTTTTCATCCCCTTTGAATTATTCCTGGACGAAGTTCATGCGCTTACGCCCGACCCCCAAACGCCCGCAGCGCATTTCGGTCCTTCGAGCGGTGCAAGGCAGCCGCAGCAGAACGAAACTCCCGAAATCCCTCCGAAGCCATCAGGGGATCAAGGAATTCCCTTGCCTAAGATCGCTGACCGCGCAGAGGAGCTGGATCGCCTGCTGCGCGAAATCAGCAACCAGCTCACACCAAAATCTGAACTTATAGGGGCAGAGAGAAAAATGGCGGAACATGGCGAAGAGATTCGTCGACGAGCGCTGCAAACCAAAGAACTTCTAGTGGGCACTTCCGCGCCGCTGGAACTAGAAGACGAACGGCGGTACTGGCGCTCTCGAAATCTCGAGTATGCGGAAGAACGTCGACTCCTAACGCTACGCGCCGCTAAACTGGTAGAGCAAATTCAAATCCTCGAAGCACAACAACCGGAGTGGCTGGCCACCTGGCTCCGCATTCGTGAATCCCCCGGGATTGATTCAGTTGTCGAGCGCACCAAACAGGAACTGGATAAGATTCACGAAGCAAAGTCGCTGGCGCAAGAGCAGCTGAATATTGTGCTTAAGTTGCAAAATAAGGTCGCTCAGCAGGACCAGCAAATTTCGGATATCTTGCTTCAGGTCCGCGAGGCTCGCAACGGGGAACCTAGCCACCTCTTGGAGGCAAATAGTCTCCCTCTATGGAATGCTCGCCGACTGCGGCAACTGGATCAAAATGCAGGCCCCGTCTTTCACGCTTCCTTTGATCGGTCCTTCACAACGGCTACGGAGTTCCTGCGGGCTCGCAAGCTCGCCATGCTTTCAATCGTCGGAGCTTATCTTTTGGCACTTCTCGCCGTTTTCAAACTGAGTCGCTACGCGGCGCGCCGGACACCATTGGAGGTCACATCTGAGGCTTCACACATGTTGGGCCGTCCATTCTCTGTAGCGCTCTTGCTGACCCTGATCGGCACTGTGAAGTTTGTGGCCTCTATTCCCATCGGACTCGCATTCGTGTTTTACCTGGTGTTTGCGATTCCAGTATTGCGAATCCTGGCCCCATTGGTCGAGCCCAGGGCGCGGATCTTCCTCTATGTTCAAGCTACACTCTACGGGCTCGAAGGCCTCTATCTGTTAGTTCAGCTTCCACCTCTTCTACGGCGCGAGCTTTACGCTGTGCTTGTTCTCATAGCGCTGATCAGTCTCGTGTGGCTTGTACGTCCATCGAAAATGCCTCAAGCCACGGTACCACCTCCTGGCCAGCAAATGCTGGTTAAAGGGATTCGAGGGGCTCTTCTATTGCTTGCCGGGTCTCTCCTTGCCAACATAATCGGGTTCGTTTCTCTATCTCAAGTTTTGGGGTTGACCGCCTTGGTCGGCCCTTTCGTGGGCAGCGCGCTCTATTGTGGGGCACGAGTCCTAGCTTTGATTCTTGGCGTCGTCCTGCGCACTCATTGGGCGCGAGCTGTGCTGAACCTGCGCGTTGACGCAATAGAACGCTGGGGTAGCCGCCTCTTCATACTCGGCGCTTCCTTGTTCTGGTTGAAGCTGATGCTGCAACTAGTGACTTTCTACGACAGCGTAATAGAGGTTTCGACGAAACTCCTTAGACACCCCATTGGTTTTGAAAAAGTCCATTTCACCCTGGGGGATGCGCTTGGCGTGCCACTCATACTGCTCGGTGGCTACTTTCTCGTTAGCGCCTTCACTTTTCTCTTGAAGAATGTCGTACTTCCAAAATTGCCTTTGCAGCGTGGTGTGCCTTACGCCATTTCTACTATAACTTATTATGTTCTTCTCTTATTCGTTGTCCTGGCAGCTTTATCTGGCGCAGGTATTGAGCTAAACAAGTTTACCGTGCTCACCGGCGCCCTTGGCGTGGGTCTAGGGTTCGGTTTGCAGAATATCGTGAATAACTTTGTCTCCGGATTGATTCTGCTTGTCGAGCGGCCCATTCACGTCGGGGATACAGTGGACGTCGGCGGATTGGTTGGCATTGTTCGCCGCATCGGCGCACGCTCCAGCACAGTCGTAACATTTCAGGGTGCTGAAGTGATTGTTCCCAATAGCAACCTGCTATCGAACCAGGTCATTAATTGGACCCTGTCGTCACAGTGGCGGCGTGTCGACGTGCCCGTCAGAGTTGCTTACGGTACAGATCCTGAAAGAGTGATCAAGCTGCTTGTTGCGGTGGCCGAATCTTATCCGGGAGTCTTACTTGATCGGCCTCCGATGGCTTTCTTCATGGGATTCGGCGAAAGCGCACTGAACTTTGAGCTTCGCTTTTGGTCTGCCTGGCAGGATACCTGGTTTCAGCTCCAAAGTGATGTGACGGTCGCTGTTGCCAAAGCCTTGCGAGAGGCTGGCATGGAAATCCCCTTTCCTCAACGAGATTTGCACCTGCGCAGTTTTGACGCATCTATGGCAGAGAACGTGTTAGAAAAAGGCATTCGCGCCTCGTCTACGGACGATTCGTCGGAGCGGAACGCCGTTAGCTGACTAAAGTTATCCTTGGCTGGTCAAGGCCCCGCGACGGGCTGCTCTGATGTCTTTTTCGCGCTTACTTTATCTGTGAAGGCTGCCTTTGAAGAGCGAGAGGGCGGTCGCCTATGTCGCCTATATTGGTACCCCGCCGAATGACCCGCTTCAGATGAAGAAACACGAGACTGGCTCCTTGCCACAATAAAAGGAAGGCAGTCAAAGTAATCCATGCAAGAGTGAGAATGACGGCGATACCCAGCAGAACTGTGAATGCTTCCTCCACCAAATACAGGACCAATCGTTGCCGCACTGCAACGATGAACAAAAGGGCGGCAAGGGTCATCAGTCTGGCTCCACTCACGTTCGGCCCCTTCGGTTCGTCTGGAGGGCCCCGGATTGCTGGCTAGACAGACGATTTACGCAACTGGTTCTTTGCACCTTTCATGGTGGAGTTGATCAGTCATGTGAATAACTGTCTTTTTTGACAGCGCGTCTGATTACCGCTGCGTTGTGTAATATTGTGCTCAACAGAGCGATTGTTCGTCTAAGACCAGTCTGCAGTGTTCCGTTGTGAATGCTCAGGGCTGTCAGAAGTTACAGTGTTCGCCCAGGTGTGTTCCTCCTAGGGTGAATACATGACGCGAGCTCGAATCATATTGGCCGATGACCACACTATTCTCGTGGAAGCATTCCGCAAGCTCTTAGAGCCTCACTTCGAAGTAGTGGGCACTGTGGCTGATGGACGTGCCTTGCTGGAAACGGCGCTACAGCTGAAACCAGACGTGATCATCGTGGACATTGGCATGCCGCTTATGAACGGTCTGGAAGCTGCTTTGAGATTGAAGGAACTGATGCCCGCAGTAAAGCTCATTTTCCTTACGATGAATGAAGACCCGGACTTGGCAGTAGAAGCGATACGCCGGGGAGCGTCCGGTTATCTGTTAAAGAGTTCAGCAGCTTCAGAATTGATCCGCGCCATCCAAATGTCTTTCAAGGCAAAGCCTTACATTACCCCCAAGATAGCCCGAGGGATGCGGCGGGCGTTCATCAATAATCCGCGGCCAAGAGCACGCGCAAAAACTCTGACTCCTCGGCAGCGTGAAGTCGTGCAACTCTTAGCCGAAGGAAAATCCATGAAGGAAGTCGCCGATGTCCTGAACGTGACCCCGCGGACCGTAGCGTTTCACAAATACCGGATAATGGAAGAACTGAGCCTCAAGACGACCGCGGACTTGATTCAATTTGCAATCAAGTCGCGCATTCTCGTCACTTGAATCACGTTGTTTCCACCGGCTCACCAGTCAATGAGTCCATGCGGATGAAACAAGGTTCCAAGAGCGGCGCCGCCAGTAAAGTCTGTCACTTTTGACAGTTATTGCGCCACGGCAGAAGGCCTAAGTTAGCCTGCGTCGAGGAGGAACGAGCACTTAAATCCAGAAATGAGGAGAAACGAAATGAAAGTAAGAAGTCTGCTTGCATTAGGAATCGTTTTGCTGTTTGGAACGGCAGCCTTTGCCCAGGATTATGCCAAGGTAGAAATCCCGCTGAATTACTCCTACATGCGATTCAATCCAGAGAACAGCAACATCGTCAGCGGTTTCTCACTAAACGGGGGAGGGGGTGGGGCGGCAATCTACTTTAATCATTGGCTCGGGATCGAAGGGGACTTCCAGGGCTATATGAGCACGAACAAAACCTTTACTTTCCCTGCGACCGCCAACAGCCCTTGCCCGGCTGGTTGCACCGCTAAGTCTAGCGGCGATCTCTTCACCTACAACGTAGGCCCAATTCTGAAATATCGCGCGGAGCATTTCGAGCCTTTCGTGGAAACGCTGTTTGGCGGAGCCCACTCCAATGCGTATAGTAATCTTGCACATAACGTATGCGTTAATCCTGGGACGTGCCTAACCACCGCGACTCCGAGCAATAATGCTTGGGATTTCATTATTGGCGGAGGAATTGACATCCCACTGAGCAAATCCATCTCCATCCGGCCGGCGCAATTTGATTTCGTTCTCACTCGGTTCGGAAACGGCTTTACCAGAGGCAACAACAACCAAAGCAACTTCCGGTATAACGCAGGTATCGTTTTCCGGTTCTAGTTGTGAGTGCAAGTGAGCCGTTGTTTTTCAACACATGTGGGAGGCTGCGGATAGAAAGCGTGGGGTCCAATCGCAGCCTCCTCATTTTTTTTCTTACATGAGAAATTGAATCTTGAGAGAAATCCACTCATGAAGCCTCATCGCTTCCAAGCTGAACTCTCCAGGCTCTGGTATTTTTGACAGGTCCGACGGCTAACATTGAATCCTTATCCTCTCCCAAGCGAACCTCAGAGGGGTTCGGCTCGAAGCGCCTCTCCCTGAGGCTGCCGGGCCATGTCAGTCACTCCATCTCGGGCCGGACCCCTTAAATTAAAACAGTTGAATAACACTGGAGACTCACTCGGGAAAAGCCCACCCTGATCAAAAAAAACTACCAGATACATATTTCCGCGAGGTCAGTGCATTCAGGCCGAGATCATGTGCCGTTTGGATTGTCTGTCAATTTTGCCAGTGTTGCAGTTACACCCTTGCTTGTATGGTCTCGATTGTCGATTGAAGTTGATCGTTCGCGTGTGGGAGGTGGGATCCAATGAGGCATCGAGTGTTCGGAACTGTCCAGGTCATACTTGGCGGCTTGTTTCTACTCAGCGTGGCCGCTTTTGCGCAAGACGTTAAACCAGGCAAACTGAAGATAACAGTTCACCCAAAGCAAGCGTACACGTTCGTCGACGGAAAAGCGATCGGTCCCCACAACCGGAAGATCAAGCTCGATGTCGGAACCCACCATTTGGTTGTGGCGAACTACGGCTATAAATTTGTTGAGCGGGACATCTCGATTGATTCACATCAAACTCTTCCCTTGGACATACAGCTGGAGCCAGCGGGCGCAGACGTGGCTGGCCCCCGAGGACGAATCCAAATCGAAGTAGGTATGAGGCGCGCGGGTGACGCGGCCGTTCTGATGAACGGTAAGAAGCCAGAATACTTCGTGGGGCACGTGGATGAGTTTAATAACGACATAATCAAACACCAAGAGTTAGTCGTACCACCAGGTACGCATGAGTTGACGGTTACAAGATATGGGAAGGAGTTGTGGTCAGGTGCAGTTACTGTCGGAGCGAACCAGCGTGTAATTGTCAACATCTCGAATGGAAAACAGGTCACCAAAGATTGGCCTCGTGGATCGGATCAACTCGGTGCCGGCGTCCCACGCTTTACGGCGGGAACTGCCAGCGCGACGGTTGCCATCGCTCCCGTTAGCGGAACGGTTTCGGCCAATCCCTCAAATATTAATTGCAGCCAAAACACCCAGTTAGCGTGGACCTCCAGCGAAACTGTCGAGGCTGATATGAGCGGTTTGAGCCCAGTTCCGACGAGCGGTGAAAGAACAGTTTCACCTAGACAGACCACCGTGTACGAACTAACGGCTACCGGCCCAGGCGGAGTAACCAAGCCGAGCACCAGCGTTGAAGTGAACACCACAGTGCAGACCTCCCTGAGCGCGTCACCGACCGAGGTGCGTTACCGCCGGATCGGTGACAAAGTGATTGAGCAGGGAAACACAAACCTCAACTGGTCGTCATCCAACTCCGATACCGCTTCCCTTCAGCCGCTTGGGTCCGTGGACACTGCCGGAACCAAGTCTGTGGCGCTCAACCCCACACAGACAGACAACGGTCCTGTGGATGAAGAGTATAAGTACACTCTGACAGCTACGAACGTTTGTGGCGGATCCGATACAAAAACTGTAGCGGTGCGCTTGAAGGGTTCCATCGAACCAATTCCGGCTGTGGTGCTCAGCAGCGTCTTCTTCCCTACGGACTATCCTACGAAAGAAGACCCATCGCTTGGACTTGTTCGCAGTCAACAAGAAGCGCTGCGGGCTCTTGCTGATGGATTCAAAAAATACCTTGAATATGACTCGGAAGCGAAACTTGCACTGGGAGCCTTTGCTGATGAGCGTGGCGAGAATAAATATAACCAGGCACTGGCGGAATTACGGGCTCAGCGTGTGAAGGACTTTCTGGTTTCCGAAGGTGTCGCCGCAGAGAAAATCGACACATCGGCCAATGGCAAAGAAAAGCCGCTTGATAAGGCGGCCGTCATTGACCTGCAGGCGCGGAATCCCAATCAGACCCCGGAAGAGCGCACACGCGACTTCCGCGCAACTTGGCTCGCCTACAATCGCCGCGTAGACATTGTCTTGCTGCCCACGAACGCGGAATCCGCACGCTTCTATCCCCAGCAGGCTGAAGATTCAGGAATTCTTTGGCAAAGGCCGAAGCCGGAACGGGCTGCAATCGAAAAGAGCAATTAGATATCCCTGGAAGGCGAAATCGTTCCCGAGTTAGTCGGGCACCTACCTCACAGCAGAAGAATAAGCGGGCCGTCTCTGCATGCTTACCTCGAGGTCAGCGATCCCGTTGCCACCAGGCCTCGGACTCAATGCAAATCTAACCGCCGTGGGCTTTCGATTGACCCGTGATACCTCTCCCAACCGTTTCTATCCGGCCGCCGGAACATTCTTGGATTTCACCGCGGACTTCTTTTCTCAGGGCTCAGGAAGCAAGTATTCGTATCAAAGTTATAAATTCAACTTCAACAAGTATTGGGCTCTGACACAGAACCAGGTCCTTGCATCCGGCTCGTTCGCTTGCTTTACGGGCGGCGAACCTCCGTTCTATGGAAACTGCATTTATGGCACAGACAGCAAATTACGCGGTTACACTGCAGGTCGCTATCTCGATCGCTACATGTTTGGCACGCAGCTGGAGTATCGGCTGACCTTTCCCAAGAGGTTCGGCCTTGTGGGGTTTGGCGGCTTGGGAGGAGTAGTGCCCGGAGGCAATCAACAGTTTAGGACCAAAAACTTCCTACCGGGCGGCCGCGGAGTTAGGTTTGAACTAAGCAAGAAGTATCACGTAAATCTGCGCATTGACTTCGCCCAAAGCAAGGACAGTCATACGTGGAGCATGGGTGTAGGCGAGGCTTTCTAGCCTGCAACGTCGCCACTTTTATCAGCTCATGGCCTGTCAATTCTGACAGGTGCAACTCTTCCATTATGGGCAGTACAAATCATGCTCGGACCCTGAAGAGACGAATCTCGAAAATCTGGAGCAAGGTTCAGGAGGAGTACGCGACATGCGAAGAATGATTCCATTTATTTTGACCTCCCTAATGTCTTTTATTCCAGGCAAAGCCTGGGCTCAAACGGAAACCGGCCAGATTAGTGGCACGGTCCTGGATCAGCAAAACAAGGCGGTCTCGAACGCAAAAATCACGGTTCGCAATGTCGGCACCAGCGCCTTGCGCGAAACAACGGCCGACGATCATGGTGCTTTTATCGTTACAAACTTACTCCCCGCAAGGTATTCCGTCCTAGCGGAGGCACCGGGATTCACCAAACTCGAACAACAAGTTGATCTGCCCCCTGGAGGTAGGGTTGCTCTGGAACTAAAACTCCAGCTCGGCAAGGTGAACGAGACTATTGAGGTGACTGCCACGTCCGTGGCAATCAACACCTCGAACCAAACTGTCGGTCAGTTGATCACCTCCAACGACATCAATAACCTGCCTCTTCTAACGCGCAATCCCTATGACCTCGTCGGCGGAGTGGCCAACGTGTCCAGTGCCGCCGATGCCGGACTGACTATGCGTGGGGCAGGATATAACATCAACGGGTTGCGATCTGCCGGCACGAACATCTTGCTGGACGGTGCTGCGAACAATGACGAATTCACCGCGTCCGTTGGCCAGACTGTTCCGCTGGACTCAGTACAGGAAATCAACGTTTTGACCAACAATTTCACTGCGGAATACGGTCGCGCATCTGCAGGCGTCATTAACGTGACGACTAAGTCCGGTACCAATGATTTCCATGGCACTGCCTATGAATTTGGACGCTACTCGGCATTGGCAAGCAATACGTTTGACAATAACGCTCGTGGAATTGCCAAGCCCTCTTTCACGCGGAACCAGTTTGGCTATTCGGTCGGCGGTCCGATCATAAAAGATAAGCTGTTCTTCTTCCAAAGCACCGAATGGCTTCGCGTCAGGAGTTCGGCAACAGCCATCGTCAATATCCCGACTCCGCAATTCATCGCTACCGCAAGTCCCGATACCCAAAATTTCTTCAACACGTTGGGTACCTTGCGGTCGAACTTCATACAACTCAAGACCTACACTCGCGATCAGTTGACCGCCGCCGGGATCACCGCCTGCCCGCCTGCGCCCAGCACGTGCAACACAGACTTCCCAGTCGGCAGCACCACGCCAATGTTCGCTCAAGGTCAATACTCGGTCCCCGCTGATTCCGGCGCTGGTTCTCCTCAGAATACCTTTTACGTCGTGGGTCGGGCAGACTGGAATATTACATCCACGACTCAATTGTATGGGCGCTACGCGCTGGAAAAGGGCACCCTGTTCACCGGCACGGTGACCAACAGTCCTTATGCCGGATATGATTCGGGGCAGTCGACCACAAACAATAGCTTCTTACTCTCTTTGATTCATACCTTCAGTCCTACACTGACCAGCCAGTCGAAGATTGTCTTCAACCGACTGAATCTGCTCCAGCCCCTGGGTTCTAATCCCGTCGGCCCGACCCTGTACATGAACGCCGTTTCGGCTCCCACGATTGAGGGAAACCTCATTGCCATGCCGGGCTATTCCCCCTTCACACCAGGCAATGCGATCCCTTTTGGAGGCCCCCAAAACTTCGTCCAAGCTTACCAGGATCTCAGTTCGGTCCACGGGCGTCACACCTTCCGTTTTGGGGGCAACTACACCTACATCCGAGATAACCGGAGTTTCGGGGCGTACGAGGAGGCCGTCGAATCCCTCAGCACTACAAACTTCAGCTCAAGCATCGAGAATTTCCTGACAGGGCAACTCGCGCAGTTCCAGTCAGCCATCGATCCACAGGGAAAATTCCCGTGCGGGGCGGCCGGAGTTGTTCCTAGCTGTACAGTAACGCTCCCCGTTGGCCCGCCAGTTTTTGCTCGGAGCAACCGTTACCAGGAATTCGGCACCTACTTCGAGGATTCGTGGAAAGCATCGAACCGCTTGACGTTTAATTTAGGATTACGTTGGGACTACTTTGGCGTGCAGCATAACAAAGATCCCAACCTTGATTCGAACTATTATGATGCCCAAGCGGGAAATATCTTCACCAACATCCGCGATGGCAGTGTGGCTACGGTTCCCAACAGTCCGATTCATGGGCTATGGAAGAAAGACTGGAATAACTTTGGTCCGCGGGTGGGCGTCGCTTACGACCTCTTCGGCAATGGTAAGACCGCTTTGCGCGGAGGGTGGGGCGTCTCTTACGAGCGGAACTTTGGTAACGTGACGTTTAACGTCATCCAGAACCCGCCAGCGTACGCTGTCATCTCCATCCTACCGAGTGATGTAGGTGGGACGATTCCTATCACTACAGACAACGCGGGGCCCTTGGGAGGCTCGACCGGCTCAAAGGCTCTTCCTTTAGTCAGCCTTCGAAACGTAAATTCGAATATCGAAACTGCGTATGCGCATCTCTGGAGCGCGGTGCTCGAGCATCAAGTGAAACGCAATTTCATCGTGGCCCTTGAATACAACGGGTCTAAGGGTGTGGATCTCTATTCGATTGAAAACCCCAATCGGCCGGGCACCGGTAATGTCTACCTGTCGGACCCGTGCACGCCGGTATCCGCAGTCAGCCCTAATAACGGCGTAACTTATACCATCCCTGCATACCCTTGTTTCAATTCTGAAACGTTTAACGATGGTTCGACAAATGGCTTCGTTGTTTCGAAGAACCAGCTCACAAGACTCCAGAACTTTCAATACAGCAATATCAACCGCCGCGGCGACAACGGCTTTTCTCACTACAATAGCGGGGATGTGCGGGTAGAACTAACAAACCTTGCCAATACTGGACTAAGCTTGCACTCAAGCTATACGTATGCCCATGCCATCGACAATATCAGCTCCACGTTCAGCGAGTCCAGCAACAATGCAAATCTCGGCCTCCTCGATCCGTTCAATCCTCAGATTGACAAAGGCAACTCCGATTTTGATCAACGTCATCGCTTCGTTCTCTCTGGCACCTGGGACATTCCGTTTGCCCAGCATATGTCTGGCACCGGAAAGCGATTCTTGGATGGATGGACGGTCGCCCCGATCATCACCATTCGCAGTGGCTTCCCGTTTACCATGTTCGATTGCACGAACGCGTTCACCACTTGTCCGAGAGCGTTCCAGACCACCACACTAGGGAGGGCTGGCTCCGCAAAGGTGGACCCCAGCGGGGCAGCAAATCTTTTCGACTACTTTGTCTTTCCGGCCAGCGACTTTAACAGCAGCTACGTGAACCCCATCGCGGGTGTCTCCGATTTCGGTCCGTTCCCGAGTAATATGTTGACCCGTGGCTATTTCTATGGCCCTGGCGCATATTACGTTGACCTCGGCGTCTACAAGACTACACAAATCACCGAGCGCGTTAGTCTCCAGCTTCGAGGTGAGTTTTTCAACATGCTGAACCATCCCAATATGTGGATAACTCTCAGCAATAATGACATCTCATCCATAACCGGTGCATGCCCTGGCAATGCCACAGAACAGTGCGCTGTGGTGCACGCAGAAAAAGGCGTGCCTCCGATCAATGCGAATGAGCGCAGGAATATCCAGCTGGCTCTCAAGCTGATCTTTTAGTTCAACCAGATTTAGCTTTCCCTCCGCTGGGAGGCCCTCAGGCCTCCCAGCATTTCGCTTTATGTACTTGGCACGGCTTCGCAGGTTTTGCTAGAATCCGCCCAACGCAGCGGAGGCCGCCTTGCGGCCATATTGCAAAACCACTGAGAATTTCACTTGGTATCTGTGGGTTGCGGCTGTCGCAGCCTCTTTGATCTTCATCTATCAGTTTGCTTTCGCCCCATCAACGTGCGCCCAATCAGACCCGATGGGAAAGATCCTGATTCGCGTTCGCGATCGAGTGAATGAAGAGCAACTCGCACAGGTACAGGTACAACTTATGCGTTTCCCTGATGGAATTGTCGGCGAGCGATTCACAAGCTCGGACGGAAGCGTTCAATTCTCGGGTCTTTCTCTTGGTGCTTTTACCATCCGAGCCTCGCGACAGGGCTACGAACCAGGTGAGGTTCAGATTGATCTGCGAAATAGCGATCGGACGCTCCAAAGCGTGGACATTTCGCTCACTCCCCGTAAGCATGAAAGAAGTGGGACACCCCAAGGCATTGTTGCCGCCAGTGTTCTCAAAGTCCCAGATAACGCCAGAAAAGAGTTTGAACGCGGCAGTCGCCTGCTTAACGAGAAAAAGGATTTTGCTCGCAGCATTGCAGCATTTCAGCGAGCTATCAAACTGTACCCTGGGTATGCCGACGCCTATTTTCTAATGGGAACGGCACAAATGCAGGCCAGTGCCGCTTCTGACGCGGAAGCCTCCTTGCAGAAGGCGATCGCTCTGGATGCGCGGTTCATCGCTCCGCGCTATCCTTTGGCGCTCCTGCTGTATGCACAACAGCGCTACGCCGAAGAAAAGGAGCTTCTGCTTGAGGCGCAAAAACTGGATGCAGCCGACTGGCGGTGGCCTTTCGAGCTTGCTCGATGTCTCGCGCAACAAAGTCAGTGGGAAGGTGCACTACGGTATGGTGTGACGGCCAGTGGGAGCGCTAATGCTCCTTCAAAAGTTCATTTACTGCTGGCTGATATTTACGCGAATTCTGGTAGACCCCGTGACGCGATCGCGGAACTTGAGCTTTTCGCCAAGCTTGACCCAGAGAGTTCCTATATGACACGCGTGCGCGAGGTCCTTCCCGTTCTTCGACAACGCTCCCCTGCCTCGGCTTTCCCATCCTCAGAACCTCATTGAGAAGGCCCAAGAACCACAATAATCCAATATTCCGACTGCCAGTGCTAGCTAGGTTCTAGGGACTTCGCCCATACACTCTCCTGTCAAATTTGACAGGTGCAAAGCTCCCTGGGTAACCGCTACAAATTGTGCCCGTGAGCGGCTATAGGCTCGAATCCTGAATAGTGCAAATCAACAGCCGAGGAAACGCGATGCCGTCTATGCAGGAAGGAATTGCTTGCTCGAGATTTGATTCCTGGGCAGCGAGGGTCTTGTTCGCAATCGCCCTGTTTCTCTTCTCGACTTTTTCTTGGTCGCAAGAACACGACATGGGCAATATGCCGGGAATGAATATGGACACGCCGACAGCACCCGAAAACGCCGCGCAAGCGGCCAAGCATTTGGCGGATAAACAAGAAAGTGAGTTCAATCATCGTCTGGCAGGATCCTTTGTTATTGTCGCGGGGATTTTCATCTTCTTGGAAAGCTACCTGGCAAAACGCTGGTCTCTGGTGCGCTACGTCTGGCCTGTGTGCTTCGTCGCTGCCGGGCTCTTCCTCCTGATCTTTAGTGACACCGAGATTTGGCCCTTCGGCCCGCAAACTCCGTGGTATGCTCTCACGCACAACCTCGAGGATCTCCAGCACAAGATCTTCTCTATAATTCTGTTGGCAATTGGGTATGTTGAACTCCAAAGAGCACGCGGCCGTTTGAAAGCACAATGGGCACCCTGGTTTTTTCCAATTGCAGGAGTCGCCGGCGCAATTCTGCTACTGTTTCACGTTCATAGCGGCGACATGCAGGCTCCCCACGCTATGGAGACAATGGGACACATCCAGAGGCAACACCGTTGGTTCGCAGCCACTGGGACTGGAGTCGCTTTAGCGAATGGATTAGCTGGAACGCCCCAGAAGTGGCAACAACTTTTCAAGAAGGCTTGGCCTGTATTGCTAATCGCCCTTGGCATCCTGTTAACGCAGTACACGGAATAAGAAATCTCAGGCGGTCAGCCAGCCTCTGACGCCTGCGAGGAACTCACAAGTCGCCTCATCTACTGCCGAACACACGCAGACGTAGTCAGGGATGGCTAAAATAACGTGCCAATGAACCCAACGAAATTCACGGCTGTCCGTCTTTTCCCAGGAAGTCGCGCTATCAGTATGTGCCTCGCCTTTCTTGCTTTCACCATCCTCTGTGTGATGGTCACCCCGCTGCTCGCCCGAACAAAAATTGTTCACCGCTGGGTTCTTACCGACCAGCCCATGCCAAAGTTCAGGAAAATCCTAATCATAGCGGTTCTGGAAAACTATCTGATACGACAGGAATTTGAAGATGAGATGGAAAGGTTGCTCGCCAGATCCAACATCGAAGGCATCAGGAGCCACATGGTCCTTCCTCCTCGCAACGAGATGATGGAGAGAGAGCTCAAACAACGCATAAAGGAGGCGGGCTATGATGCCGTTCTTGTAATACGTCCTAAGGCTTTTCGCAAGGAAACCGAAGAAGTCGGCACTAAAACCATCTATATGCCTCCGATCGCCTACCAAAGTTTTTGGCCATATTGGGACATGGCCTTCAAGCAGTTTTCCGCAAAGGGATCCTATCTGAAGGAAAACACCATTGTCAGCGCCGAGTTCAATCTCTACCGCACCAATGATGAAACTCTTTTGTGGAGTGGAGAAACGGACACCGTTTATTCTGAGAATTTCGGAAAACTGGCCAAAGAGTATGCCAGCACGCTTGTCAAACAACTGAGAAAAGACAAGGTCCTTTAGAAGAGCTGATTGGCCGGATAGTTCCTGAGTGAGTTGGGAAGCTCACGGCCGATTTTGGCACTCTTAAGCCCTTTCTAAATTGTTTGCTCAGAACGTGTGCGTATACGTTTTTCTCCTTGCCAGTAAATTCATAGTGCCTATGCGGTCCCCCTTCTATAGCCAAATAGATTTTAGGTCCATCGATTCGCGCCCGCCTTAAACCACGGTAACCATTTCATTTGCAAAGAAATGATTGGGGTTGAGCCAGCTGCGATTAGGCCCAGCCACCCTGCTAGTTTTGACAGTTCCAGCATCGGAAGCCGGTGACTAGTATCACCACCCAGTGAGCTTCTAATCCCACGTGCGCCCAGTGCGTGCAGTCCCAGATCTCGTGTGCCCTGTTTTTGGCGCGAAAGCTTTTGGACCAAGCACTGCGGCCTTGTGGAGCGTGAGTCATGAAAGCGAAGCCATTGCGATTCGCTCTGGCCCTTTGGGCCGTCACCGACTGTTTGTCCGGATGCGATACAAAGCAACAGGCAGCATCGGCTCCTCCGTCAGTGGAATTTGTCGAGGTTATGCAAAAGGATGTGCCTATCACTAAAGAATGGGTGGCTACTCTCGATGGGTTTGTCAATGCCCAGATCCGGGCACAGGTAAAGGGTCTTCTGATCAAGCAAGACTATACGAACGGCGCTTTCGTCCCCAAGAACTCTGCTCTCTTCGAGATCGACCCTAGACCTCTCCAGGCTGTACTTGACCAAGCTAACGCCAACATGGAACAAGCAAAGGCAAATCTCCAGCGCGCACAAGCACAGCTTGGCAAGACGGAGATGGACGTTGCTCGGTATACGCCCCTTGCCAAAGAAAGTGCCATAAGCCAGCAGGAACTCGATGATGCCGTCCAAGCCGATCTTGCCGCCAAGGCGCAGGTGGAACAAGGAAGGGCAGCTATTGAGTCGGCGCGCGCAGCCGTAGACTCTGCGAAGCTTGACCTCAGCTTCACGAAGATTGTCTCTCCGATTGACGGTGTTGCCGCAATCGCCACAGCCCAAATCGGTGATTTCGTGGGTCCGCCCGGAGAGCCCTTGACGACGGTGTCAACGATCGATCCAATTTTGGTGAGTTTCAGTGCAAGTGAACAAGAATATCTGAACGCAATGAAGCAGGCGGCTGCTTTAGGCGCTGACGAGCATGCCATATTGAATAGGCTCGAATGGGAATTGCGACTCTCTGACGGATCTATCTATCCACATAAAGGCCGTTTTTATGCGCTTGATCGGCAAGTGGACGTTAGAACGGGAGCAATTCTCGTCAAGGTACAGTTCCCAAATCCGGGAAGGGTGTTACGTCCAGGCGGGTTTGGCAACATCAGCACAGTAGTGAGAGTTCAGAAGAACGCCCTGCTTGTTCCCCAACGTGCTGTAAATGAATTGCAAGGAGGATACCTCGTTGCGGTAATTGGCGCCGACAACAAGGTCAGTATTCGTCCGATCAAAGTAGGGCCCAAGGTTGACACCATGTGGATTGTCGACGAGGGCCTGAAGCCAGGTGAGCGAATCGTTGCGGAAGGGGTACAAAAAGTGCGCGAGGGAATGGAGGTTCGCGCTGCACCTTTTCAACCGCAGTCCCCTGCTGCGGAAAAGCCGAAGACTGCGAGCTCCACACCTTAAGGGCAACAACATGTACAAATTCTTCATAAATCGCCCCATCGTCTCTATGGTGATTTCAATCGTCATGGTGATTGTTGGCGTTATCGCAATGCTAAGTCTTCCCACCGCGCAATTTCCTAACATCACGCCTCCGGAAGTCCAAGTTAAGACCACCTATGTAGGGGCCGATGCCTTGACCGTAGAACAGTCTGTCGCCACTCCGATCGAGCAACAGATGAGCGGTGTGGACAACATGAACTACATGTACTCCAACAACGCCAACAATGGCCAATTAACCCTGACTGTCAACTTCGACGTAAAAACGGACCCGAACACGGACCAGATTCTTGCTCAGATGCGTCAGGGCCAAGCGGCATCCCAGTTGCCTTCCGAAGTAAACAGCTACGGTGTAACGGTGCAAAAATCTACTGCCGCCCCCCTGATGCTGTTCGACCTCTACTCCCCGAACGGCACGTATGACTCAGAATTTCTGGCGAATTATGCCTATATCAATTTGAATGACCAGCTCACACGTGTTCCTGGACTCGCCAGCGTCTCGGTTTTCGGTGCAGGCCAATACGCCATGCGCCTTTGGGTTAAGCCCGATCAGCTGGCGAAGCTTCAGATCACCGTCCCCGAAATCATCAACGCGATTCAGACGCAGAACAATG
>Ga0207061_1011_pt1 | contig 56823 bp, 56 predicted proteins | sample Alteio_BWMinCont_31_FD_153275 | JGI IMG/M metagenome (GOLD analysis project Ga0207061, IMG submission 153275) | Enriched cells from forest soil in Barre Woods Harvard Forest LTER site, Petersham, Massachusetts, United States -... | ecosystem: Environmental > Terrestrial > Soil > Temperate forest >... | reverse complement strand
AAAAAGTTCAGGATGCAATGCTTTGAAAAATCTACAAAATCGCGCAATTTGAATGGTTGCGTATATTTTTCAAAAATCGAAATTCTACCTTCTTGTAATAAGGTTAAAGTTGTGTCGCTTTGTTGAAGAGCCAGAATAAGTTTAATGTTAGTGAGCGGCGATACGCTGGTTGATCAGGGATTAATTTTAATAGATCATATAAATTTTCTAAATCAATTGCTTCTGCATTTAATTTTTGATATTGTTCAGCTGCTTGACGCAATAATTTAAATCCAGCGTAGACCCTAGGATCCGTCATCGGAGCGTACATATATAGCTCTGACAATCTCGCAGTAAAGCGCTTAATTATACCTTGCGCAATTTCTGGTTTTTCAAGCATGAATTGTACGCCGCATACTACAGGAATTAAATTGCATAAATGCCAATGTAATATCCCACCAACCAATAGACTTTCATAGCGTAAACAATTTTCGCCTTGCATGGCGCATAAATGCACATGTAAGCTAGACAAATCCGCTAAATTATCAATTAATTCACGCATAGCAAACAAATCAGTTTTAACTAATAGACTTTCCGGCAAAGGAGCGGTTAAACGTTGGACAAAAGACTCTAAAACTAGCAATCTCTCTATATTTATATACTTCTCATTCTTAATGAACTCATTGAGTTTATTTAAAGAACTGTAAATTGCTTCACTATTTGTGCTCAATTCAACAGGCATAAATAGATGCTCTGTAGGTTGCGGCTCTGATATTAACCCGGCAATTTCGGCATTAACTTTCTGCATATCGACTTGTAATGGCTCGACCACAAGATTTTGTTGCAGCAATCTAACATCTGATTTAATAGGCTTAAGTTGACTTGTGGTAGTTAATTCCGCACGGACTTTAGCAATTAGGTTTAACCCACACTCTCGTCTTGCAGGGAATTGCTCAAAGTTTATAACTTCTGGCGCGGAATCTAACTTCCATATTAAGCGCTCTAAGTTGTTTACAGCATTACGCAAATGCTCGCGCACATGGGGAACAATTAATCTGCCCGCGCTAAGTTGATCGCTAAAATATTTGGTTAGCTCTTCATACTTTAAATCATATTTTAATAACCTATAAACCGCTTCATTTTGTAATTGATTTTTCATAAAAGCTGTCAAACACTTCCATGTGCACGTGCTGCTAATTTGCCCTTTGATTTTAGTAATATTATGGGTTTGCGGGTCAACTTCTGTAGCATTATATGACTTTAAAACCATCTCTAGATTTGAGTAATAATTATCTTTAGAGTAATTAGAATGATTTATATTTGATTCATAGTCCATGAACCAAGCTGCCGACAATAATGATTTGAAGCCGTTTTGTTCTAATTGATCTTGAGGAATTTGCCAAACGCGCGCGCAGAATTCAGTTTGATTTTGATAACCATCGATATATCCATGAAATTTTGCGCGGAAACTACTGTTGTAAAGAAATAGCAACACATAATCCTGTCCTGGAATAGTGCGTAATTCTGCAATCATTGCATGTCCATAAGAGTGAACACATCTACCATCAAAATCGAATTGACTCCAACCTGCATAAAAGGTGCAAGCTCCAGTCCGCTTGACCTCAGCTGCAATATAATCATGAGTTTTCTGCATGCTTTGTGCTTTCAGAAACATCGTTCGTTCTAGTAATGGGCTGTGTGTTTCTTTTATTTGCGCTAATTTAGGCAACATTGCACCAAGGCTAGCATATGATATTGGGCTACTAGTTGCCAAGTTATTATATAAGATTGTAATAAAATCTATGAGGCTAACTATATTAAATCCAGTTAAACCAGTGCCACCTATAGCATAGTCACTATGGATATGAGCGGATAATTTATCTGCATCTGTAATGTCAAAAATATTAGGCATAAATACATACTCAAAGGCAATGTAAAGTTAGCTGGGTCTTATTATCGCGCCCATCCCCTCAAGCGGGATGTTAGTATAACAGGTTTCTGAGCCTGAACAAAGCTCTCCAACTTGTTTGTATATGCCCTAGAGTCTAAGTGTGTAACTACCCTTATTAGAGAGATAACCCACTAGTAATTTCACTTGACATATTGTTATCCATATGACACATTACCGTCATTATTTCAACTATATTTCATATCAAAGTATATTTTTATACGGGACGGTTATGACGATGCCTAAGAAAAACATAATTACACAATTCCAACAAAGGGCTAACCAACTGCTTGGATGGGAAGATCAAAGTGAAAAGTTGTTAGATCTAATCTATATAAATGATCTACCTGGTGTAACAAAAATGTTAGATGAGGGTGCTGATGTTAACGTTGCCCCCTTAATGTCCCTTAGTCGTAAGGGAGAAACCCCACTTACTGCGGCCTTGGTACGTAGTGGTCGGGGAATTTTGAGATGGTAAAATTACTAATTAGAAGGGGCGCAGATGTTAATGATTTTGTTGGGAACAACGATCTTTCTTTGTCGTGTAAAAACATCCCTCCTAATACGTCGCGATGTGGTATTTCCTTTATATTGTCTGCAGGACAAGAGTGTTTCGATATAAACGTGTCACATAACTATACACAAGGCCCCCCGTTTTATAATTACTTTTCTTCAGGGGTAACTTTGAGGGGCGTTGAACCAGGTGGTCGAGAGGTCGCTAAACTGCTAATTAGTAACGGTGCTTCTGTGTCACATTGTATACAAGGTGAAAATTTGAGTGACGACTTTATTGCCGACGTGTTTCTTCCCCGCGCCATAGCGTTAGCAGACAATGATAAAGTGTTACTAGAGTTTTCCCCATCTGATACCTTACTCAAGGCTATTAATACGCTACCCGATAAACTGCTCAGCAAGAGTACTACCGAGCACGTGACTCTTTTTAGACAGCTATTAGAGCAAATGTGTGATATTGACGAGCAAAGAGCACATGCGATTCATAAACTAATTCTAGATAAAATTAAAAATTTAAATTCAGATCAGTCAGCTCTACAGAGATCGTATATACTACGTGATAGTAACTTACTTGCTACGTTAAGTGATACGGTGTTTGCTCGTATTATAGGGCCGATTAGAAGGGCTGAAGCACTAGATCCAGGATCTAAAGGTGGCGAATTTAAAACCGCATTTGTTGATGTGTTCAAAGGGTTTATATCTGATAAAACGGTTGCGAATTTCCAGATAGAAGGTCGCGAGAAAATGTTTCAAATGGCTCAGCAAATAGCGGATCAAAACGCGGGACAAAAAAATCTAACTGTCAGTGATCTCAAAATAATATTTTCGGTAATTTTAGCTGTTGCAATGAATGATCAGCAGCGGGCGAGCCAGATTCTAGAACCATTAAGAAATCAATCCGATAAAGAATATATAGCTCAGCTATCTGATATGCTTAAAAAACATCAAAAGAGCAAACGTTGGTTCTGACAACCTAATCTTTAGGTATCATAACTAAAGAGGATTCGAACCTCGTGTAGAATGCCTTGATTTTATTGGGGTCTTCAGATGTTAACTAAAATCTTACCCAAAATCTCGATATGAGAACCTTTGTAGCCACGTTGACACATGCTAAATCATATTTCGCAACATGTTATATGTTGATATACACTTAAATGCCCTGCTTGCCTTATAAACAAAGGCTTTTAATGGGTGAAATGTTAAATGTTTGTGGTGGCATTGTTAAATGTTGAGACAAAAAACTTTTTAATTGACCGCTCTTGTTAAATAATATATGGTGCTTGTTAAATGTGGTTATACATGTAAATCACATGGTGGCCTTATGTAATAAGGGCTTTAATAGGGTAAATGTTAAGTGTTGAATGGTGGGCTGTTAAATGTCAAATAAAGAATTTCCTTTAAAGTTGGTTGAGCCGAGTTTCAACTCGAGCCTGACGGACCTGATTATGGACTTAGATTATTTAAGAAAAAAAAGGTTGGTGGGCTCCACTAACCCATTAGTATTCTTTCAATTGAAAAATATATTTCATACATTGGAAAGTGTAGGTTCAGCTAGAATCGAGGGCAATAATACTACTTTAGCGGAATATATAGAGGTTAAATTAGAAAATGAAATTAGCCATGACCCTAGCATTATGGAAATTCAAAATATCGAAAATACCATGTCTTTTATTGAAGACCATGTAAAAGATGCACCTATAGACAGGGCATTTGTTAGCGAGATTCACAAGATGGTTGTGGAAGGATTGCCGCCGCCGCCTGCTGGAGAGGGTGATCGAACCCCTGGTTTATACAGAAAGCTGAACGTTAAAATTGCGCAAGCCAATCATGTACCACCGGATTATACTAGGGTGGATGACTATATGGCAGAGCTGTTTGCATTTATAAAGAACGAAGGGGATTTTCCAAAATATAGCTTATTAAAGGCCGCTATAGCGCATCATAGATTTGTTTGGATTCATCCATTTGCGAATGGAAATGGTAGAACAGTTCGTTTGTTTACTTATGCAATGCTTGTGAAGCTAGGTTTTAATGTTGAAGTTGGCAGGATTTTAAACCCCACTGCCATTTTTTGCAATAATAGAAATAATTATTATCAGTATTTGTCTGGCGCTGACAGTGGTAATGATAATGAGATTCTTAACTGGTGTGAGTACATGCTTAAAGGTTTAAAGGATGAAATTGAAAAAATAGATAAGCTTTTAGATTATGCATTTTTACAGAAGCGTATTTTGATTCCTGCAATAGACTTATCACTCGAGCGGCAATATATTACTGAGACAGAGTCTAGGATTCTTAAGATAGTTGTTGCAAAGCAAGTTATTCAAGCGCGTGATTTGAAATCTATCTTCCCAGGTAAGTTAGGCGCGGAAGTTTCACGACAAATTAAACGATTGCTGGATAAAAAAATGCTTCAGTCTGAAAGTGAAGGGTCAAGAAAATATGTCATTCGTTTTGATAATAATTATTTGCTAAGGGGGGTTATTAGAATGCTTGGAGAAAACAAATTTCTACCTGAGAATGAAAAAACATATTAAGTTGGTATTGGGGGGGCTAAGGTTTTGTCGCGCCATAGCTCGCCATCATCCCTATAGTTGTAACTGCAGAGGCTTTAGGGACGGTAATTCTGCATTGCCTAGCAAATGCTCTATTAATTGCTTATTACCATGATAGCATTTTAAAAATTCCTCCGGCAGTAATAGTTTTCTCTCAGAAATTTCTTGGTTGGCTTCAAAATCGTTTAAAGTGCAGTAAGACTTGAAAAATAGTATGCCCGTTGTTTGCTGAGGATTATAGTCCGAGGATAAAATCCAGCATGGTATTGGGTTATCTAGAATGGCTGAAGCTTCTTCTTTGATCTCTCTATTTAAAGCAACAACAGGGGATTCATTATGTTCTATATGACCACCAGGCACATCATAACCTCTCTCATTTTTGATTATTACAAGTTTTCTGGGATCATCTTTTACTCGTAAAAAAGCACAAACGGTAGTTAATTTTAGAACCGGAATAGAACTAGATACCTGTAAGGCATGAGTTGTCCAATACCAGGTAGTTTTGTCTTTCCTAAATCCACCCATAAACCGTTTGAGACTAAATGCTATTTCTGATGATTTTTTCATTACTTACACACGAATAGAAAACTTGAGAACTCTCACAAAAATCAAATTGGTGCCCCGGAGAGGATTCGAACCTCTGACCTGTCCCTTAGGAGGGGACCGCGCTATCCACTGTGCCACCGGAGCTGAAAATGTCTATCGTAGCACCACCGTTGCAATTACTGTAGCAACCAATGCAGCAATACCTATTGCAACCATTAATTGTAGAATTGTGACTTTACCACCAAACATCTTATATTTGTCTAAATTTGCTTTTTTCATAATATACTCTTTGTTATTAAGACATGTAATTAAATTTTTTGCTAAATTTATACCACAATTTTTCCATTGCCATGCTGGTAGATTTGTATAATAGCGCACTAAGCTTATCTTTAAGATTTTCTTCTACTTGAATACTTACTTCAAAAATATCTAAATTAGCACTTTTGTCTACAATATAGTCATCACTAGTTTGGATGGTGTCGACTAACCCTAATTGCAGCGCCTTGGTACCATACCATGCTTCACCGGTAGCAATTTTGTTAATATCCAATTGCGGGCGGTTAGTGCTTACAAAATCTTTGAACAATGCATGCACATCTTCCAATTCTTCTTGAAATTTCTCACGACCTTTGTCGGTATTTTTGGCTAACATGGTTAATGTGGTTTTATACTCGCCTGCAGTGTGATGTTCAATGTCAACTTTATGCTTTTGCAGTAATCCATGGAAATTCGGGATTTCTGCCAATACGCCGATTGACCCTAACAATGCAAATGGTGCGGCAATAATATGATCGGCCACACAAGCCATCATGTAGCCACCACTGGCGGCGACTAGATCAACCGCGACAGTTAATTTGATTTTCTTTTGCTTAATACGTACTAATTGCGAAGCAGCTAAACCATAGTTATGTACCACTCCGCCAGAGCTGTCGAGGATTATTAATACTTCATCAATCGGTTTTGCGATACTCAATATGGTAGTGATGGACTCGCGTAGATTTTCAACTTCGGTGGCATGCATGTCGCCATCAAAGCGTATGATGAACATGCGTGGCTTGTAGGGTTCTTCTTCCCCGAGCTTAAGGCGTTTCTTGCGCTCTTTACGCTCTTGTTTAGCATGTTTTTTGTCGGCTTTTTGGATCGCCTTGTATTCTTCCTTGGTAAGAACTTCGGCTTCGATAGCATCCTTTAAGTCATCCAGCTTGTCATTAATATTTTCGACTTCTAGATTTTCGCGTTCTCGTGGCGTTCTAGAAGATGCTAAGCTAATCAAAAAGCCAATGCCAGCAACTACTAGCACTATAAATGTTATCATCTTAAGAGCAAATAGCCCGTAAGCAAAGAAAAAATCAGCCACGCATCTTACTCCCCAAATAGTATATTGCTATTGTACGGTACTATGCGCCCATACAGCAAGGATTTATGAAGCTAGCTAAAAAGTATGCTTTGCGTTGTAATCTGCATGTGATACAGTGACTTTTAGTTGCAACTTTCATAGTATGTTTCATGATTGAAATAACAGATCTGCGGTGTGAGCGTAATGAGCATGTTTTGTTTCAGAAGGTTAATATTTTATTAAACCCTGGCGCAGCGTTACAGATCGTAGGCCCGAACGGAATTGGAAAATCAACGTTGTTGCGTGCTGTAGCCAATCGGTTGCCTCCCGGAACCGTTTGTTATGTCGGTCACAAAAATAATCTACATCCAGCACTTACAGTTGCAGAGAATCTAAGCTTTTTGCAAGCACTGCAGTCTGGCAGTAATGCTAATGATTTTGATAATTATATACTCCCAGCCCTAGAATATTTTTGTATGCAGCGTTTTGCCGATAAATCCAGCGCTGAATTATCGGCAGGGCAGCTGCAACGAGTTAGCTTGGCACGATTGTGTTTAACTACAGCAAAAGTGTGGTTATTAGATGAACCTGCTGCTAACTTAGATGCCGCAGCGCAGCAATTGTTGCTATGCCTTTGTACGCAACATTTACGTAATAATGGCAGCATAATATGCGCTACCCATAATATATTTGAATTTCCCGCTGTAAACTCGAGCATTATAAGATTGCAAGAATATGCTTAAAATTTACCTACAGGTAGTGCAGCGTGAACTTGCGATACAAGTTGCTACCAAAACTGAGTTGGCAGCTGTATTAATGTTTTATGCAATAATAATCAGTTTATTTCCCATTGCACTAGGACCTTTTTTAGCCTCCAGTATTTGGGTTGCCCCTGCAATAATTTGGGTTGCAGCACTACTAACCACATTTTTGGTGCAGGAAAATATGCTGCGTGCAGATTATAACAACGGTATTTTTGAACAAATGTTCTTAAGTGAACATAACGTGGCTTTATTGCTACTAGCAAAAATAACTGCGCAATGGTTAGTATTTGCGTTACCAATGGTCTTATTAACTCCATTATTAGCAATAAGCTTGGGTTTAGCAATTCCGAGTATAGCAATTATAACTGGTAGTTTATTGTTGGGGACAATTACCTTGAGTTTTGTAGGAGCTTTGGGTGCTGCGCTTACAATTACTATGTCGCGTGGTGGGGTATTATTAGCTATTTTAATTTTACCATTATATACTCCAGTGCTGGTGCTTGGTACTGCAGTAACAACTTTGAGTTTCGATGGGGTTATAAGTACCGGACATTTAGCCTTATTGGGAGCACTAGCAATTATAGCCGTAATGTTTGTACCATTTGCAGTAACTGCAGCTATTAGAGAGAGCTTAAATTGATAAAAAACATGCTTAAAACAGAATATTTTTATAACAAAGCTGGTGTTAGTGCTGCTTACTTTGCATTAGGCAGTGCAGTGTTTTTGAGTTACGGTTTATTAGCCGGATTGTTTGTGGCGCCGATAGATTACCAACAACAAGAAGCCGTGCGGATGATGTATGTGCATGTGCCATGCGCCATGATGTCGCTTGCTATTTATACCATTATCGCAGTCGCGTCGATACTATATTTAGTCTGGAAAGTGAAGCTCGCAGATGTAATTGCTAAAGTTAGTGCGCCGTTTGGGGCAATCGTTACTGCAATAGCATTAATTAGCGGATCCATATGGGGCAAACCTATGTGGGGCACCTGGTGGGTTTGGGATGCTCGTTTAACCTCAGAGTTAATATTATTGTTTTTGTATTTTGGGTATATGGGGTTGCGATCTGCGATTCGCGATCCATATGTAGCTTCTAAAGTTAGCGCTATTCTAGCAGTGGTTGGTGTAGTTGATATTCCTATAATCCATTTTTCCGTGGAATGGTGGCATACCTTGCATCAGGGTGCTAGTATTAGCAAGTTTGCAAAACCAGCCATAGCTGCTGCAATGTTATATCCGCTACTTAGCGTAGTATTGGGCTTATATATGTTATACGTAACTATAGTTTGCATACAAGCCAGAACCGAAATTTTGTGGCGCGAACGAAACAGCAAATGGGTAAGAAATCTATTTAAGGAGCAAGTTGCGAATGCTTAACTATATTTTTAAAATTCTGAATATGAATGGGTATGGTATATACGTATGGTCATGCTATAGCTTGTTTATGTTGCTTATCACTTGGCAAGTGGTTGTTGCACTAAGACGTAACGTATTGATGCGCGGTAACCTCAAACAACACTTATGGGCTGGATCGACTAGTGATCCCAAAACGTAGACATCGCATGTATTTGGTTTTAACATTACTATTTGGCACTGCACTCGCAGTAGCGTTAGTACTTTATGCGCTACGACAGAATATCAACCTCTTTTTCACTCCTACACAATTATTATCGCAACAGGCTGCGAGCCCAAAGCGAATTCGTATCGGTGGCTTAGTGAGGCAGGGTAGCATCCACAGAGCTTCCGTTGGCGATAAGTTAACCGTGCGCTTTGTGGTTACAGATTTAGAGCATGAGGTTGTTGTACAATACACTGGGGTGTTGCCGGATTTATTTCGTGAGGGGCAGGGTGTGGTAGCTAGCGGCACGTTAGGCGAGGATCAGATCTTCATAGCTGAACAAATTTTAGCTAAACATGACGAAACTTATACGCCACCAGGGAGCATTAATGCTACCTGAGCTTGGAACATTTTGTCTCATATTGGCATTGGGATTGGCGCTGCTACAGCTTGCAGCATTTGCTGCTAAACTCACAAACATTAATCTAATTCGCCCGCTTGCGATAGGACAAGTGTTTTTTGTAACTTTAGCTTTCATGATCTTAATTATAAGCTTTGTTGTTAATGACTTCTCAGTGCTTTACGTCGCACATAATTCTAATTCAAGCTTACCAATTTATTATAAAATAACCGCGCTTTGGGGGGCGCATGAGGGTTCGCTGCTATTATGGATTTTTATATCTAGCGCCTGGATCTGCGCTGTGGTTATTGCAGCCAGACATTGGGATTTATTATTTGGTAATACTGTGCTTGCAGTTCTGGGGGTAATAAATGGTGGTTTTTTGTGGCTGTTGCTTTGGGCATCGAATCCCTTTGCGCGTAATTTCTTAGATACACCATTAGACGGTGCTGATTTGAATCCTTTGTTGCAAGATTTCGGCATGATAATCCACCCACCAGTGTTATATATCGGCTATGTTGGCTGCAGCATAGCGTTTGCATTTGCAATCGCAGCGCTGTTACAGGGCAAGTTAGATCAAAACTGGGCGCAGAAATTACGCCCATGGGTGTTAGCATCGTGGGCATGCTTAACGCTTGGAATAGCATTGGGTAGCTGGTGGGCCTATTATGAATTAGGTTGGGGCGGTTGGTGGTTTTGGGATCCAGTCGAGAATGCTTCCTTTATGCCGTGGTTAACAGCAACGGCTTTAGTACATTGCTTGGCGATCGCTAGTAAAAACGGTCAGTTATTGCGACTCGCTGTTTTTATAGCGATAGTCACTTTTGCTTTGAGTTTGTTAGGAGCATTTTTAGTGCGTTCTGGTTCGGTTGCTTCGGTTCATGCCTTTGCCGCCGATCCACAACGGGGTTTATTTATTCTGCAGTTTTCAGCAATATCGATTGGTGGTGCATTATTATTATACGCATTGCGCATGCCAGGCATTGCAATGCCAAATACACCGAAAATTTCCTTGTTACAACCAGCCGGTCTTATTGTAGTTAATAACATCCTCTTGCTAATTGCAACTACAGTAGTGTTAGTAGGTACTGTATCGCCGTTAATCTATGATTCCATTCTTGGACGACAGATCTCGATAGGTTATCCATATTTTAATGCCGTATTTGTACCTATAATATTGTTAGCATGCGCAGTTTTAATAACTGGCATTATTGCAAATACAAAACTATTAGCTTATACGCTTTTTTTCACGATACTCGCTGCGATATTGTTTCTAACCTTGTGGTTTGGAACCGTTAAGATTAATGCTGCTATTGGCTTAGCATTTGCATTGGCCATAATAATAAGTTGTTTTAAATGCAAATCCATTAGCATGATCTTGGGGCATTTAGGACTTGCGATAAGTATTATTGGCATAAGTATAACACCAGCATATGAAATTGAAAAAGAACTTAGCCTGTACGTGGGGGATACTGTACAACTGTCACAATATAATATTAAATTTGCGGGAGTCACTACCATAGATGGCCCTAATTATTTGGGTTATAAAGCAGAATTTAACATTCGTACGGCAGATCAACACGTGGTGTCTATCTTTCCACAAAAACTGATATACGTAGCGCGCGAACAAGCGATGTCGGAAACTGCTATTTTACCTGGATTATTCCAGGATATTTATATTGCATTAGGTCAACAACTGGACGATAGCGCTTGGTCGGCACGCATATGTTATAAACCATTTGTGCGTTGGATATGGTTGGGTGCGATCTTCATGGCGTGTGGAGCATTATATGGTATATGGCCTAAAAAATTTAAAAAAAAATGCTGACCACCGGTTGAATACCAGAAGCATTACCTATAGAGTGACAATATTCCACGACTGTTGGACATGTTGGGGTGCTTACTAAAGATCAATTAACAGTTAAAGGTTATATCTTATGGAATTTCGTTTGATAATTATGGCGTTAGTTTGTTTGTGCATTGCGCAGTTAGCATTTACTTGATGCAACGATGATGTTGGTAATTTATTGGGGGGCAATTGCAGGATTAACGCTTTGTGCTCTGGCGTTTGTAGTGCCGCCCCTGTTGCGTTTACGTTACTATTGGTATTGTTCATTTGCGATAGCGTTTTTATGTGTTTTTAGTTGTTACTTGTACTGGCGATTAGGGGCGGCGCAACAGATCCCTAGTTACTATAGTCAGGAAAGTCTACAGCTTCGTAATAATACCCAGCAGTTGCGACCATTGTACGCACGTTTACAACGTGAACTGGTAAAAGATACATTAGATTTACAATTTGACCTAGCAAATATAGATTTAATCTTACATTTTGCTGCATTGCATTCACAGGTGCAGCATGGGATCCTGCAACCGGAGGTACAGCGCTTGTTATTGGCGCTATTAAAAGCAGTACCACGGCAGGTAAAGGCGTTAAACTTGCTTGCTATACATGCCTACAAGACGCGTCAGTTCTCACAAGCCATTGAGTATTGGGAATTAATTTTGCAGCAATTTACTCCTGAAATGCGCAATACTTCATTAGAAAAAACCTTGCTGGATAAGATAGCCATGACGCGATTACAGCACCATGAATTTGAAAGTAGACGAACCAAATAGAAAAATATGCAATAAATGTGTGTAATTGCTTTTAAAATTTATTTTTTTTGCTATGATAAGTAAATAGTTTTTGTGTATATAACAACGGAGTTAAATCTTATGGCAGCTAGGAAGAAGAGCGCAAGAAAGTCAACAGCAGCAAAGGGCACTAAGCGTAAAACTGTAAAACGTAAAACAGCAGCAAAGAAAAGCACGGCTAAAAAAGCAAAGAAGACCAAAAAATCTTCTTCTGCTGTTGCAGCCAAAGCTGTGGTTGCTGGTCCACTAAGTCGTGTTTCTAAGGTTTATACCAAAGGAACATTACTAACAACACTGGCTGAAAGAACTGGATTGCCTCGCAAGGATGTCGCAGCTGTATTTGCCGAGCTAACAACAGTGGTCGAAGGCCATCTTAAGCGCGGCGCCCCAGGTAAATTCACATTACCAGGCATGTTAAAAATGACCGTTAAAAATGTCCCAGCCAAAAAAGCTCGTAAAGGAATCAATCCTTTTACTGGCGAACCTACTACTTTCAAGGCTAAACCAGCTTCACGTAAAGTACGTGTTACTGCGTTAAAAGCATTGAAGGAAATGGCTGTTTAACTTTTGTGTCTAGGGCTGGTTCATCCAGCCCTATTGCTGCTTCTATATCTGTTTATAATCGCCTGTTGCATTTCATCAATAAGAGCTGAATCCTCGTTGCTAGGATGCAGCGCTAGATTATTGAAATTAGGGTTATCTAGGCTGCCATATTTGGCATTAAAGGTATGACAAAGCAGTTTAGGCTGGTATGGTGGAACACTAAAGTCGGTCCAGGAGTCGGTTAGGTTAATTTGTGGTGACTGTTTGCCGTACTTACCTACCAAGCTCGCGGGTTGATTTTTCCAGGAAGGTAACGAACAACCAATGCGATTCTCGTTAAAGGGCCACCAGGCATTATAGGTACATGTCCTATTATTCTGAGTAGTTGTAACTCCATGCCCCATATAAGTCATATACGGCCGATCACAAGATCCAATAACATCATCTGTGGTGCATGGATTGGTACGTAGTTGCGTGTTAGGCTGACAAGCTGCATGCCGGAAGAACACGTACTTGTTTATTTCAGATTTATCGTTAACGAGCGCAGGCACGAAAGATACACCTCTAAGTTTAACTCCGCTTGGGTGGACGAAATTTTTAGAGGCCCCAGTGCCATGTAATAAATCTATAAAAGTTGGTACAAAATCAATTAATGAGATTTCTGAGTCGGCAATAACCCCTTTGTTGATCCCAGGACCGGTAATATATCCTGGAACTTCAATTACGGGTTGCGATAAATCATTTTTACCCCAAGCATTACCATCACCCAAATTAAAACCATGATCCGCTAAAAATACTATATATGTGTTCTGATCTAAACCCAGACTTGCAACTGTATCTAAAACTTTACCAACTCCAATGTCTACTGCATATAGAGAGTTAAAATACAATGCACGTATTTTTAGAGTTGTTGGTGTTGATTGCGTAATTTGATCGACGTTTTGTATGTTACCACTTATGATCTTCTTGCCATTAAGCGTCATGCTTTCTATATCTGTAGAATGATAAAAATCTATTTCTGGCTGGCCATTCAAAGATGTAATTGGGCGTGTTAGGTTTGGCATGCTTAATTGATACGGCTTGATCCGAGCAACATAGGATGCCATATCAATGTGCGGTTTGTGGTAACCAATGCCTAGCACAAAACGTTGTATGGTACCAGCGTCTAGTTTTTGTTTGGCTTGCTTTAGGAATTTGATCCCCTGTGCAGTGACCGCGGTATCAGATAATTTTGAAGATGCCACCACACAACCAATATCTCTGCCATTGCAGTCGTTATTGCCGTCTACGATTGGATATCGTGGCACACTGGTTTGATTCATTTTATAAAATAATTGCAATGCAAGATCTTCTTTATATTCATGCATAATTTTTCCAAACATCCCCGAATAACAATTATCTTTAGCATCACACAATATTTTGAATAAAGAATCATAGCCAATCTGAAAGAAATTCTGATCAAAAGTTAAAACGTTTGGATGATCAACACCAGTTAAAAATGATTGCCGTGCTGGGCTGCAAACGCTATAAACCGTATTAAGTTTTAAGGTAGTAGACATGTCTGCAAAGCGACGTAAATTTGGCAGGGGTATTACATTTTTACTGTAAGGATAGAGCATAGTGCGTCCCATATCATCTGTCATAAGGAAGATAATATTTACTTTATTACTAGCATGTGTTTGTTGTAGTAGACGCAAAAAGAAAGAGCAGATCAGAGCATATATTGGTAGGCGCATTATGAGCTCCTTTAGGTTTGTATACACCTAATGTGGTTATGATTACATATATAGTCTATGCTATGCATAAGTGTGAAAATCTTTTATTCATGTTTTAATTCGAGGAATAATCATGGCAATAACATCGAATCTTACTAATGACGGAGACGCATTAACGATAACCGTGCAAGGTCGATTTGATTTTAGTTCTTTACAAAATTTTCGTAATTCGTACGAAAAAATTATGCCCAAGCCAAGCACGTACGTGATTGACCTGAAAGAATCAGAGTATTTGGATAGTTCGGCGCTGGGTATGTTGTTGGCGTTGCGCGATTATGCCGGTGGCGATGCTGCAAATATTAGTGTTGTAAATTGTAATCAAGATGTTAGAAAAATATTAGTAATTACAAAATTAGATGAGCTTTTTAGCGTGTCTTAAATATTTTGATAAAAAGAGTGACCAATTATGACAACAATAATAAATGGTTGGGCCATGTACACCGACGAAGAAACAAAAACTGCTCATGAGTTGGTAAAAACACACGCCAATTTGGTAAAAAGAATTGCTCATCATTTGAAAGGTCGCTTGCCACCCAGTGTGCAAATTGAAGATTTAATTCAAGCGGGAATGATAGGTCTTCTGGAAGCCTCAAAAAATTATGATGATACCAAAGGCGCTAGTTTCGAGACATATTCAGGTATTAGAATACGCGGCTCGATGTTAGATGAAATTCGCAAAGGGGATTGGGCTCCTAGGTCGGTGCATCGCAATACACGGCGCATTACCCAAGCTATCCGTGACGTTGAAAATGAGATCGGGCGTGATGCCAAAGATCATGAAGTCGCCGCCGCTTTGGAGATCCCATTAGAAGAATACCATCGGATGCTGCAGGACTCGGTAGGTACGCGAATATTTGGTTTTGACGATGTCGGCGTTAGTGAGGACTTAGTTGCGGAAGGTATCGCCGGATATTTCCCAAGCCCTTTAGACGGGTTACAAAAAGCCGATTTTCACAAAGCCTTGGCACGTGGTATTGCCGGACTTCCTGAACGCGAACGCTTAGTGCTTGCATTGTATTATGATGAAGAGTTGAACCTGCGCGAAGTAGGTAATGTGTTGGGGGTCAGCGAATCTCGCGTTAGCCAAATTCATAGTCAGGCCATGTTACGTCTACAATCGCGTATGAAGGACTGGCAACTGTAGATCCAGCCTATACCTCATGTATACTATCTAGTAATATTCACGACCAAGGATAACCAATGACCGACGATACCACCGACGCAATAGCCGCCGTGATAATCATCGCTTTGATAGTAACCGGGGTTTGTTATTGGCTAGCGACGCGCTGATCTTATTTAGCCTCTAACCCTGGTTCAGATCTATTTATCCATTGGCTAACGTGATTGCGTTTTGCAGCCGCGATTTGTTTGCACTGGCCTATAGCATGCTCTAAATCCATTTCTAGTTTTGCTAAGTAATAGTCTTTTTCATTTATAGTAGTTTGGCACTCCGCTAACTTTCTCTTTAGGTTTATCAAATCTTGATTCCGCGCCTCTAAAAGAATGCGTTGTTTTTCAATTATGGATTGTACGTAGATATCGTTGTTCATTGAGCTACTCATGTAGTTCTCCTCGGTCATTATTCTTAGTTAATATAATTATAAATATGGTTGATTTTGGGAGCGATGCAAGGTGAAATTTATACTTTGTAATGTAGGCGTTCAGTCAGCAAAGAGTGTTTAATAAGAAAGATAGATAAAAATATTGCGAATATTGTTGAGTATCAAGATCGCGACACCAATTGCGAGTAATGACCAGGCAAGGATGTGTATAAATTTATTAAAGTTGCCAACAGGCTTGTCGTCTTTACTATCCAATTGCAACCATAGTAATAGTGATGCTGGTCCGTAGACTAGTAAAGAGCCAAGAGCCATTATGCTGCTCCAGGCCGTGAAGAAACCTATAGTCGCTAAGCCCGATGCAACGCATAACGTTACTTTCCAACGTTTAAAGGCAGATAATATAATCACACACACAAGTAGCAATGTGGCGGCTTCGATTAAGACTATTTGCTGAAGTTCATTGGTTGTCATGATAGTTAGGATGCCTGTAAAATTATGGCTAGTCAATTTTGACAAAACGTTAGTTTAGTTATAAAGTTTAAATATCATAATAAATAATAGCTTACAAGCTATGGATGCCTGCTCCGCCACTGGAGCATTTTTTTTGTGTAAATTCTGCAAAAGTTATCCCATCGCAGCGACCTTTGAGATATACTCTACCAGTTCAACCATTCCAGGTCTTGGGTTTAATGTGATTAAAAGGAGTTGTAATGTCTCAGGTATACCTACTCATTATTGCTAGCGGCCTCTTAGCCATTTTATATGGTGCCGTTACTGCATATTCTATTGCCAAAGCACCAGCTGGTAACAGCGAGATGCGTGCTATTGCGGCTGCCATTCAAGAAGGGGCTGCTGCTTATTTGAACCGGCAATATAAAACCATAGCGTTAGTCGGCTCAGTAATAGCGATTGGTTTGTACTTTTTGTTGGGCATTCTGCCAGCAGCAGGTTTTGTTATCGGTGCTGTACTGTCTGCAGTTGCTGGCTACATAGGGATGAACGTATCTGTACGCGCTAACGTCAGAACTACTGAAGCGGCTCGTAGTGGCATTAAACAAGCACTTAAAATTTCCTTTCGGGCTGGTGCTGTAACAGGAATGTTAGTGGTTGGTCTGGGTCTGCTTGGCGTCACGTTGTATTACATGTTTCTGCAAAGCCGTAACATTAGCGATCGAGTATTACTAGAGTCGCTGGTAGGGCTGGGGTTTGGTGCGTCTCTTATTTCTATATTCGCGCGTCTTGGGGGTGGTATATTTACCAAAGGGGCGGATGTAGGGGCAGATTTAGTCGGCAAGATTGAAGTGGGTATTCCAGAGGACGATCCGCGTAATCCTGCTGTTATCGCCGACAATGTTGGTGACAACGTCGGCGATTGTGCTGGCATGGCAGCGGATTTATTTGAGACTTATGCGGTAACTATCGTTGCAACTATGCTATTAGGTAGCGTGTTAGCCGCCGACGGGATTCGTTCACAGATAATGATGTACCCATTGTGCATCGGCGCGGTATGTATAATCGCTTCCATAATTGGTACGTATTTTGTAAGGCTTGGTTCCAATGGTAAGATCATGCAAGCGTTGTACCGTGGCTTGGCTGTTACTTCGCTGCTTTCGGCAGGTTTAATATACCTAGTAACCGATTGGCTGTTTGGTATGCATGTTGTATTCACAGTTGGCGCGGCTTCGTTAACTGGTATGAGTCTGTTTTTGTGTGCCATTATAGGTTTAGTGTTTACGGCTTGCATTGTTTGGGTCACTGAGTATTATACTGCAACAGAATATCGTCCGGTGCGTAGTATCGCCAATGCATCGCTAACTGGGCATGCTACCAACGTGATTCAGGGGCTTGCAGTCTCTATGGAAGCAACTGCGCTGCCTGTGTTGCTAATTTGTGCAGCAATATTGGGATCCTATATAATCGCTGGTTTATTTGGTATTGCGGTTACCGTTACTAGTATGTTGGCCTTAGCTGGCATTATTGTGGCTATCGATGCTTATGGCCCGGTCACCGACAATGCTGGTGGTATTGCAGAAATGGCACATCTTGATGAGTCCGTGCGTACCATTACCGACGCACTGGATGCTGTGGGTAATACTACCAAAGCCGTTACCAAGGGGTATGCTATAAGTTCCGCAGGTCTTGCAGCTTTGGTGCTGTTTGCTGCGTATACCGAGGATTTAGGGTATTATTTCCCTGATGTGTTGGTAGATTTCAAACTGCAAGATCCGTACGTTGTGGTTGGATTGTTTATTGGTGGGTTATTGCCGTACCTGTTTGCGAGTTACGCGATGATGGCGGTGGGGCGCGCAGGCGGTTTAGTCGTAGTGGAAGTGCGGCGTCAATTTAAAGCTATTCCAGGTATTATGCTTGGCACAGCTAAACCTGAGTATGGCGTTGCAGTTGACTTGCTAACCAAGGCTGCGATCCGTGAAATGATAATTCCATCTTTGATGCCGGTATTAGCGCCAATAGCTTTATTCTTTGCAATTCGCGCTCTGGCTGGAATTCAGGAAGCTTTTACTTGTTTAGGAGCTATGTTACTTGGTAGTATAGTGACTGGCTTGTTCGTAGCGTTTTCCATGACATCTGGGGGTGGCGCGTGGGATAATGCCAAGAAGTACATCGAATCTGGTCACTGTGGTGGAAAAGGCTCCGACGCTCATAAAGCGGCGATTACTGGGGATACCGTTGGTGATCCATACAAGGACACTGCTGGGCCGGCGGTTAACCCTTTAGTGAAGATCATAAATATAGTGGCGTTGCTTTTACTCGCAACTATGGCTCATTATAATTAACAAGACAATATAGGATGCTCGTGTGATAGATTTATTTAGCGCAGATACATATCAAGGTGTTCAGGATTGGATTATTCTAAATCCGGGGTGGGCAGGATCTGTGGTATTTTTAATTTCTATGTGCGAGTCCTTGGCGGTAGTCGGGCTGTTTATACCTGGTATCATTGCGATGGGGGTTATAGGTGGCCTGGTTAGCGCCGGGATTCTTGAGATTGTACCTACACTATTGTGGGCAATTTTAGGAGCAATAGCAGGAGACGGAGTTAGCTACTATATTGGGCGTCGTTTTAAACATCACCTACCGTTTTATTGGCCATTCAGGCGTTTCCCACAATGGTTAGAAAGAGGCAAAAAATTCTTTATCGACCATGGTGGAAAAAGTATCATAATAGGACGCTTTGTGGGCCCTGTAAGGCCGTTTATTCCTGTTGTGGCGGGGATGATGTCGATGCGACCGCGTGATTTCCTCATTGCCAATGTGTTCTCTGCCATTATATGGGCCCCCATATATATGTTACCCGGTTTTGGCATCTCACTACTGTTTTTCTAAGCAGTTTGACAATAATCGTAACCTATGAGAAAATGTGTCAACTCGATAACTTGACCATGGGGATACATAAATGCGCCGCAGAAATAATAAATTTTGTTCCACTATGATTCTTGGGGTTATCGCCATCTTCTTGGTTAGTTCGTACAACGTGCATGCTTCTGAGGTCAATATTTACAAATGTGTGCATACTAATGGGCGTGTTGTATTTCAAGATTTCGCATGTACAGCAGATGAGGTTTTAGAAATGCACAAAGTCGAGATTAACCAATCAGCCGATACCGATATTGGCTTACGTGCATATGAATTAGTTGTTTTAAGCCGAATTTTCCAAAAACAGCTATAGCGATTTTGCGCCAGTCCTGGTAAATTTACTCTATGCAAAATAAACCATTATTACTTTTAACACCGGCGGCACAAGCGCATTTTTGTGCTCTGCTTTCTAAAGAGGCAGATCCTGAGCAGCCATTAAATTTACGTATTGCAGTTACCGACCCTGGTACTATGAAAGCTGATGTTGGAATTAGCTTTTGTCCAATAGGTGATCAAGACGAAACTGATTTAGAAATCAAATACCCAGATTTTAACCTTTACATAGATCGCGATTCTATTGCGTCGATGCGCGAGAGCATTATTGACTTTAAAATAAATGATTTTGGGGGGCAGTTATCGGTAAAGGCGCCATTTATAAAAGGCGTTGCCCCTAAATCTGATGCACCTCTACATGAACGAGTGAAATATATAATCGATAACGAGATAAATCCTAACCTAGCAGGGCATGGCGGTTTTGTATCTTTAGTGGATATAGTAGATAATAGAACAGTAGTACTGCGTTTTGGTGGCGGTTGTCATGGCTGTGGTATGGCAGACGTAACTCTAAAGTCAGGTATTGAAAAGTCGCTTATGCAGCAATGTCCAGAGATAACTGCCGTGCAAGACGCCACGGATCATGCTCTTGGGGAAAATCCATATTACGCCTAAAGGATTTAGTATGTTCACAAACAAAAAAGCGAAAATCAAAGCAAATTACGTAAGTGATATCGATCAGTTTTTACAAGTCTTAAATAATCTACCCGCTGCCAGATCTAATGCGCGGCTTGCAGAAGAGCAAAAATATCAACGCATTTTCTTGTTACGGGATACGCCGCAATTACCGGTGCCAGTAGAATTGGCATGGATAGATATTTAAATGCACGATGAAGCATCTTTATATCCATACTGGCAATGTGGTTTGCAGCAACAAATGTTGCAAGCTCTATCTGCAACCCAAGTGCAACAATATGGGCGGCGTATTTCTAGAACCGAATGTGAAGAAGGTAAGTTAAATCAGCGCGATTATGTCGATGCATTGCTAGTAAGTGGTAACATCATTGCGGTGTTGCCATATAATATGTGCTGTGTCTTATTAGTTAATCTGCAATCTGATGGTACTTTTACTGTGCTGTCGCATTTAGCTCTGCCAATTTTCCCGCGCCAAGGCTCTGAATTAGATTCAGAAAGCCTTGAAAACTTTATGGTAATTGAGCCACCAATGTGGACCGACAGCGCTGCTTCCATTACTTGGGAACAACAGCTGAGCTATGCTGCACGCGTGTTAGATAGTGTTGATCCAGCTTGGCGCGATAAAATTTGGGATCATGCATTAGTACTTCCAGTGGCTGAACTGTGTCCGGCTGTAAAGATGGATATAACTTTATTACAACAAAATAATAAAATTACTATCATTGAGGCAAAGAGAAATTCTGGAAAAAGTACTTATGCCAGAAGGTATGTGGTAGATGCCTGGATTGATGCAGCGATAAGATGTATAGCTGCACCAAAGTACGTGTGGTATGAGTATGCTCAGCCATTACGATACGCAACAATTTTTTCTTGCTACGCGGTTAATGAGTCGCAGCAGCACTCTGGCGATGCGCATGCGGATCTGATGCGTTTGTATAATATTTACACGCAGGGTAAGCAAACGGTAAAAAACTGGAAAGATATTGCCAGTAAAATTAAAGCAAAATACGCCGACAAGGGCGGTATCTATGCGCGACTAAATCAGTTGCACTCTAACGTTAAAGACGCCAGAGTACAATTACGCCACTTGCAAGTGCTACATTCCATCTGGTTGCGGCAACTTGAGTTACTTTCAAAGTGGAATAAGGTTCTTGATTTTATACCTTGGTTTCAAACCCGACGGTTACAGCGGCTACATCTATTCTTTAAGCAAAACTTTCCAGAGCAGGGTACCGCAAATTACAGTCAGATTCAATTTGAACAGTTATTTGAAGAAAAGCTACGTCGCGTAGAAAATAGCGAAAGGTTTGTGGCAGATGCGCTACATCAAGCTGAAAGTGATTTGCAACAGGAAAATTTAATACGCGACAAATGTTTACATTGGTGTCTAAGCCAAAGCATTGCAACTAGCAATATAGATGAAATTCAGGTAATTGTGACAGAGACATTATGGCAACAAGTAGCTGCTGCTGCGGTAAATTATTGGCATGAATATTTTATGACGCGTTCGGAAGAATTACATATTTTAAATAATCAGCCGCAGGCTATAGATGTGTTAATAGTAGAGCATTCTGAATATGTAAGCCCGATGCAAGCAGCCCAGCTGCTGGCAATAAGCAAGCGCGTTATTGTAATGGGGAATTATAACCCTATGTGCGTACCACGTTTTGCAGTGCAGAATGATTATGAGCTAACCAAGCATTTTGGGTTGGCTGCCTGTGATGCCGATTTTGAGGATTTGCAATTTGACGGTAAACTGGCATCGTTAGGTAATATGTGGAATTTAGTGAGTCAGGGTAACGAAGCCGATGAAGTATTGCAAAATTGTAGCACAACAGAAATTTCCTATTCATATGTCGACACTGTAGAGCCAGGTGCTATAAACACTACGCTCGATTGGCTGCGTGCCAATTCAGAATTAGCTAAACATGTTGCGATTTACAGCTGCTTTAGTGCGCACGCCACTAAATTACAAGCAATATTGCAAAGTACGCAATTCGCCCATATACCAGTACGTCTAATTCAAGAGCCATGCTTTGATAAAAATGCTATTAGTTTGTTCCTGCCTATCTATACTCTAGGGGATCCAGGGCCATACGTCTTTGATCGCGGCAGTGAAATTATCGATAATTTAATTGCCAATACCACACAACGTTTGATTGTGATTGGCGATATGCGTATTTTTAAACCTGAGTTGCATTCTGCTTCAGGACAATTAGCAAAACATTTATTACTACAAGAAAAAGAGGTCGATTGTGTCGGAGTGTGAATTTAATTTAGAAGTTAAGCCAGTAGACAGTGCCGTAAAAATTGCAAAAATAGAAAAAAAGTTATTACATTATGTTGGTAAAGCTATTGCCGATTTCAAACTTATAGAGCATGGCGACCGTGTTATGGTTTGTTTATCTGGCGGCAAAGATTCTTTTACTATGTTAACGATATTAAAAAAATTGCAACAACGCGCCAAAATTAAATTCGAATTATTTGCATTTACTTTAGATCAAGCTCAGCCTGGCTGGGACGATAGCAAATTAAAAGCTTATTTAGAAAAACACGATATAGCTTATGAAATTTTGACTCGTGATACCTATTCAATTGTTAAAGATAAACTTCCAGAGGGCAAAACCTATTGTTCGCTTTGTTCACGGTTACGAAGAGGTATAATCTATAGTTACGCCGCTGAGCATGGCTATAATAAGATTGCTTTAGGACATCATCGCGATGACTTGATTCAAACTCTATTGATGTCGATCTTTTATAACGGCCAAATTAAATCTATGCCGCCAAAGTTACTGTCCGACGATAAAAAACATATCGTGATACGCCCTTTGGCATATTGCCAAGAGAGCGATATAATTAAATATGCGAAAGCTCAGGAATACCCTATAATTCCATGCAACTTGTGTGGATCGCAACAGAATTTGGTGCGGGTCAAGATTAAACGTCTTATACGTGAATTGGCCTCAGAAAACCCTAAGATCCCCAGCAACATTTTACACGCGATTACCGACATTCAGCCAAGCCAACTAATGGATAAGAAATTGTGGGACTTTAAAGGTCTAACTACCAATACAATGCCAATAATGGAAGTTTAATGCTAAATTATTTTTATGTATCCGGATTTTTTGCAGTAGTAGGCTTAACCGGAGCATATTTTTATGGGGGCTTAGCTGGGGTTGCAATTGCCGCGATTCTTTCGTTGATGGAAGTAAGTTTATCTTTCGATAACGCCATTGTGAATGCCACAGTCTTAAAAGACATGGATCCAAAATGGCGTCAACGGTTTTTAACTTGGGGTATCTTAATTGCTGTTTTTGGGATGCGCTTGTTGTTTCCTTTGGCCTTGGTCTCATGTGTTACAAGTTTAAATCTTTGGGAGGTTCTTAAACTAGCATTAGAAACCCCCGAGATTTATTCGCAACACTTGTTAAGTGCTCATGCTAGCATCTCCGCATTCGGCGGTATGTTTTTGTTGATGGTATTTTTAACCTTCATATTGGATCACAAGCGCGATGTACATTGGCTTGGAGAATTAGAACGTAAAATTGGACAGGTAGGAAACCTGGAGTCGATTCAAGTAATACTTGGCTTGATAGTTTTAGTGGTAATCCAATATTTTGCAGCCCCAGAATATCGTTTTACTGTATTGGTTTCCGGTATCGCAGGACTGTCGATATACGTAATTATAAATAGTCTTTCCAAGCTTATGAATCAACATTTTATCCAGACTCACGCTGGTTCGCAAATAAAACAAACTGGCATTATGAGTTTCGTTTATCTGGAATTGTTAGATGCATCATTCTCGTTTGACGGTGTAATTGGAGCTTTTGCGATAACTAAAGATATAGTTATAATTATGATCGGCTTGGGGATTGGCGCATTTTTCGTACGGTCATTAACTGTATTACTAGTACAAAAGCGCACCTTGCAAAATTATATTTATCTAGAGCATGGTGCATATTATGCTTTAGGCGCTCTGGCAGTTATGATGTTGATGAGTATTTATTACGATATACCAGAAGTTATTATTGGCAGTGTTGGCTTTGTGCTTATTGCCTTGTCTTATTATTCTTCGGTACGGTTTATGCGGCGGCGTGATGGGTAGGGCGGCGACAGCGCGCCGCCCGGTAGAGTTTTTTACCAGATCCCAATAAACTTCCACCACGCCAAGCCTATACCACACCATACTACAATGTGTGTTAAACCCATAATCAATCCAACCGACCACCAGCGCGACACGCTAATGTAGTTAGTACCAAAATATACCGGCCCAGTACCCGTGCCATAGTGCGTAGTACAAGCGCTTAAAGTAGCCACGAAAGCAAACATTAACACAGCCAGATGCGGTGGTGTACCAGTCGCAATAGCAACTGCAGTAAATGCACAATACAACGACGTTATAAACGCGGTTAAGCTAGCAAAGAAGTAATGTGAACAGAAGAACACACCAATCAAAACCGATAAAGCCACTGGCCATGAATACCCAGAAACAATATTTTGCATATGTTGGCTAAACCAGGTAACCATGCCAAACTTTGCCAAGAAAGAAGTCATCATTAACAGAGTTGTTAGCCATATAAAAGTATCCCATGCGTTACGTTCGCCTAAAATATCATCCCAGGTTAATACACCGCCAACCAACAATAGTGCTAAGCCCAAGAAAGCCGACGCAGTAGCATCGACGCCCATCATGTCGCCAAACATCCATAGTACTAAAAGCATTGCAAATGTAGAAAGCATGAAGATTTCATTTTTAGAAATTGGTCCCATTGCTTTTAAACGCTCAGTTGCAAATTCTTTAGCTCCAGGAGTTTGTTTAATTTCTGGTGGATATACGTAATATATAATTAACGGTAGCGTAAGTAAGCTAATCATGCCTGGTACAATTGTTGCTTTTGCCCACGATAGCCAGGTTAAATCCACACCAAAGTCTTGTGCAAATGTAATGATTAACGGGTTACATGCCATTGCAGTAACAAACATTGTGCTGGTAATTAAATTTGTGTGGTAACAAATCGTAATTAAGAAGCTTCCCATTTTACGATGGGTGTTGTCTTTTGGATCGCTGTTAAACTCTTTGCTAAGCGATGTAGTAAGAGGGTAAATAATTCCCGCGCCACGTGCGGTATTGCTAGGAACAAATGGGGCTAACAAGAATTCGGTAAACATTAAACCGTAACCTAAGCCAAGAGTACTTTTGCCCAAAAAGTATACAAAATAATATGCGACGCGTGATCCTAGTCCGGTCTTAATAAAACCGCGCGCCAATAAGAAAGCAATTACTATTAACCAAATGGTCTTAGAATTAAAAGAGGATAGCGACTGATCTACAGTTAGGGTGCCAGTAAACACGCATGCCGAGATAGAGACTATCGCCATAGCGCCCATAGGCAATGGCTTGACTACTATACAAAATATAGTGGTAATAAAAATTGTGAATAGGTGCCATGTTTGCACGGTGAGCCCAGCCGGGACCGGGGCGAACCAAAGACCTAAAGATACAGCCAATACCAACAGACCAGGCTTTAACTTAACGCCTTCCCAACCAGATTTATCTACTACAGCTACTGTACTACTCATACTCATATAGTGCATATTCCATGGTTACTCGCACGCTTGCGATATCGCCGAATATATACTAATTACACGGTCAACTCAATTGTTTTGGCCTTTTGGGACCAAAAATATAGGAGTGACCTATAACTCTATGGGCTGGAAAGATTTCAGTAACTAACTACAATTTTACATATACACATAATTATACGGAGCGGGCACAATGGCAGCCGGCATGATAAACGAATTATATGAACTTGTAGTGAGCATCTGTGACCAGTTGTATGCGAGTCGTCAGCTAATAACAAAAACTAGTGTTAAAAAATTGGTGCTATTACACGGTTCTTGGTCTGAAGAAGACCTAGATTTACAATTGCCCACCTATGTAAACCAGTGGCGTTTGCAGACCTTAAAGCAAAGCGCAGCGGCTACGGCCTCAGACCAAGTAGGTTATTTAGAGGAGCGTATGCGCCGTTACAGGGCTGGTTTGCTAGATTTAAAACGCGAGATCAGAGGGATGTTGAATGAATAAACGCGCGGCGTTTAGCTTACTGGAACTGTTATTGGTAATTGTTATGGTTGGCATCCTATCTGCGGGTGGATATACCGCGTATACCAATTATATTGTACGCGCACAAATTAGCGAGGGCTTCAGGGTTCTGGAGGAATATAAAGATATTGCTGCAGCATTGCGTGCGCGTAGCGATACAATGGCACCATACTATGTATTATTTACCGACGCTGATTTGTCTGGTTTCGTTTCTGGAACACCCACTGGAACCAGTGCTGTAAAACAGGTTGCTTTAAAATATGTTAACGCAATTACCGCAGATAGCGGCACGGACGGCAGTGGTAATACCTATATATTATTGGGCGCGGCGCTTAACGATACCAATCTCATCGTTGCTGGCGCAGATCATGTATATGTTGCTGGGATCCAGACCCCGGCCGGCTTGCTTACATGGCAATGTGGGACATCTGCTTCAAAAGGGGATACTGTGCCGAGTGAGTATTTGCCAGAGGCGTGTCAGGATAGTTTGCCATAAAAAAACCGCCACGCACGAGCCATGGCGGTTTCTAAGTTGCAGCTTAACCAGCTCTGTGTTGCTGTTTAGTAAACGCATTTGATAATGCATTACTAAAACGCACGATGTTGGAAACGTCCTGACCAACTTTCTTAGTGTGCTTAGAATGCACTAGACGTGGTTTTTGGTGATGGAAAGTACCGTAATGACGTTGCAATTGATCAACTTCTTTACGGAATTTTGCTACCAATTTTTTCATTGTGGTATTGCGTAGCTTTAGTTTGCTAATTTCTTTCTTAAGCGCCTTAGCCTGGCTCTTATATTTAGCTGTAACAGCTCGTGTTGTACGAGTTACTGCTCTAGTTGCAACTCTAGTTGTACGTCTTGCAACTCTTCCAGCGACTCTAGTTGTACGTCGTGCTATTCTTCCTGCAACTCTGGCTGTACGTCTTGTAGTTCTTCCAGCTACTCTGGTTGTTCTACGAGTTGTAGTAGTCTTAGGATTTTTGTAACTAGCAAGTTTCACACCACCACACAGTTTAATTAATGCTGAAACTCGAGCGCAACGTTGAATTTGATTCAACTTTACTTTTAAACGTTTGGCTGCAGCACTATTAGCTTTAGTATGGGTAGTAGATACGCCATAACGTTTAGCCATTTGAGTTTGCATAACCTTAAGTTTAGCATTAATTTGTTGGATGGTAGCAGCACGTAAGTAAAAAGCAATTAGTTTAAGCTCACGCTTAATTGCTATTTGCTGACGTATTGAAGGAACGCCGCCAATGGTTTTCCATGCTGGCGTTTTGGCAGCCACTTGGAATTTCTTTTGCCACTGTCGAGACAGTGTTTTTAATTGTGCAGGCGTAGAACGCTTGTACTTAGTGCTTGAGCTTCGTTTACTTTTAGTAACCATGTTATTTCTCCTAACATTATTTATCATAAATAACTCAGACCCGTGTGGGTATAAGTACACTGTTAGAGGTTACACTGAGGATAAAGTTCCCGTATCTGCAATTAATTTGCAGATTTTAGCGTTAAATTACGGTATTTTATGTAGACCAACTGTTAATGCAACCAGGAAATTAGGAGGTTGTAGTAATTTATTGTAACTTTGGTTTGGGCGATGGTTTAGCATTTTCTATGAAGAGTATAGCCTCAGTCAAATAAGTCTGCAGTTTGTCCAATTTTATTCCAGTACTTTGCATTGAAGCAGCCTTTAGTGAAAGTGACTTCAATATTTGATTGATATCTTTTAACAACGTATCCATTTCCTTGCTATCTACATGGTCGCTGCGAATCATCTTGGCATAGACATCTATTTTTCCTTTCAATTTGGAAATAAGATTCTTCTCGTTCCTTCCGCAAAGATGCTCGAAACTATCAATGTAGTTTACGAAGTGTTTAGCATTTGCATCTGACCACTGAACTACATGTATTAAAGGATCCTTTGCGAGTACTAGTTCTTTACTAGAAAAATAAATATCTTGGCCAGGATTTTGAACCATTGAAAGGAAATATTCACGTTGACGTTTTTTATAGTCTACTTTAGCTAAACCAGCTTGCATTATATATGGCAATGGTGATTGTTCTCTAATAACCGCAGGTATAATGGTATTAATCTGCGTCATTAGTGCCTCTTTAGCATCCAGGGCTGGAGTTTCATTATACTCTTTAATCAGGCGCCGGAATTGCACAACTGCCGTTTCCCGGGATAACTTTTTACTAAACAAAAAGCTTAAAAGTGGCATTATTCAGTACTCCATTAAACTCGATATTTGTTGTGACTGCGTTGGCGGCAAATTAGTTCAAGTGCAGCTACACTGCTGTATAAATTGAACTTTGCTACCCTCTATGGGTCTTAACATATAAGAAGGAATAGGTGGTTTTAATAGGTGTATATATGAGTTCTATGGGTGGTGGAAACAGCAATAAACCCGAGGAGCGTAAAAAAAAGCGCATTCCTAAACGATTTCAGCGCGGAATAAAATTTATGGCTCGCGGTGCGGTACGTACAGTTCCAGCTGGTAAAAAGATAAAAATTGATGGAAAATTTAAGACGCTAGATCATGATGTTTATCTAATTGCCGATGGTCGTTTTTTAAAACCAACAACTGTAGAAATAGGAGCTGGTGGTTATTCAAAAGTACAATCATGGGTTGATTTAAAAACAGGTATTGATTTTGCTGCAAAAGTTTTTAGTGCAGTAGATCGGGAATCGCGATTAGATATTAAAAATGAAGCAGATTGTTTCAGAGATTATTATAATTCAAAATACGTCCATGGGGGTAAGTTTGCTAATCAGAGTGTATTGATTACCCCTGGACACGGCAAGAGTAAGTTTGTATTGATCCAGCCCAAGTTTCTAGCTACGCCTGCCAATATGCTAGGCAGTGGAAAACACGAGACGAAAGTTATAACAGATCAACGAATACCAGTAACCAGCTCACCAGCCAAACCCGAATATCATAGAATTCCAATCAGACCTCGTGGCGACTCCAACGCTTCGGTTATTGAGGATGAGAATGTGCCAGAGGATTTACCCCCTCAAGAAATTGACAGATTACTGGGTATGGGGCCTTCTGTTGCTGTCGAAGAAAAAACAGCTATGGAGGCTGCTGTACGCTTTTATGAGTTACAAAGTAGGTTAGCGAAAGGAGAAATGCAGTCTGTAGGATTTAATTTTTCTGGTGATACGATTCAACCGGAGCAGTCAAAATTTGCGACAGAATTTTCCACTATGCCCATAGCAGATCTAGAGAATGAAATTTCGGATAGAATATCTAATTATGTAACGCCAGCAGACGTGCTGGAATTCATTGCAAAAAATGAAAGCGAAGCATCGAATGATAATATTTCTGTCACCGATCAATCTGTGCCAAAGGTTGGTTTAGAAGTAATTGAGGATTTCGATGTCAGGTTTGAAAGGCTTCTTGTGATTTTTGAAAATATGTGTCGTTGTGTACAAGCAGCTCACGAGTTAGGAATTATACTCACTGATGTCAAGTTGGAAAATTTTTTAGTGGATGATGAAAATAACGTCTACTTAATTGATTTCGGTGGTGCATTACGTTTGAAAAATGGTGAGTCTTCAGTCCTTAGCAAAGAATTGCATCTGCGTGGCACAATAACTTATGCAACACCTTTAAATATCGAGAGTCAGATAAATAATCGTGTATTTTATACGCAAGCCGTAGAAGCTCGACAAATGCTTGCATTATTAGATGTTATTAATAAACGAGAAAAAAAAGGTTTAAAGGTAGAAATACCTGCAAAGTTGCGTGATCCACAATATATAGAAAAACTAAAACAAGCTGCTGTTATTCTTCCATATATTTACAGCCCTAAAACTGATGCCTACTCATTAGCTTGTAGCGGTGAATATCTTTGCACTAAGTTGATTCCTGAAATGGCAGAATTGTTTGATTTTAAACCTGGGAAAGGATTGCCAGATGTTATTGAATCTAATAACGATGATCCGCAATACGCAAAAATGAATAGGTTCTTGAAAGTTACTAAGGGATTGCGAGATCAGGCTCTCGACAGAATTACAGCCGGACATGCGGCAGATGAGATTTCTGCTCTTAGAAAGCAAATCGCATCTAGCAAGCCACCAGTTATTGAAAATAAAATTCCCGAAGTAGCCATTGAAGTCGATGCTGTAAAAAATTCATTATTGGTTAGTGATCCTTCTATTATAGAAAATAAACCAAATGAAGTGTCGCCAACGAGGCCGATGGCACCCACGATAAAATTTGAAGAAAGCCCTGCTGAATACATTATCCCAGAAGATCCGAATAAACCTTTAAATAAGGTTATACCGTCAAGTGACACTAAAAAACGTGCACGAAGCTCAATGATTGGAAATTTTCCGCATTTACCTGGACTGCTTCAACCTAAAAAAGTAAATAAAGGTCTCGATCCCGCCGTTATAAGAGATATTAGAGAATGTTTTAAAGCTCTTGATAAAAGCTCTGTTCATAAAAAAGAATTTATTGCAGCTGGAACTAAACCAGAAGCGGGTGCTAGTGGAATTCCTTATGATTGTTATCGTTTGCCTAATGGTGTGATCATAGCCAAAACAACCACCACTCTTGGTGCTGGTGCGAATGGTGTTGTCTATCAAGGGATTGATATTAAATCAGGCGATTTGTATGCAATTAAAATCCCTAAAATCAATGATGATGATACTGATAACAAATCTAACGATGAAAATAAAGATCAAAATATAGATAAAAAAGAACGTATTGAATGGAGTAATAAAAAAATTAAGCTTGGCAATAAGTTAATGGCAAGCGCAGATATAGAAAGAAATCCACAACATGACGGTATGTATCATACTATGAACCTTGATGGCATAGAGATTGCATTTATGCCAAAACTTGACGGTGAACAGCTTGCTGTCCTGATTAAAACTCATGTATCCCCCTTAATTGCCGAAAAACTTGCTCAATCTAATCAGAAAATGCCCCCAGCCATTAAACAGCCAGAAAGACGTCCAAGTCTAGCCAGTTTTATTATTAATGAAGAAAATGTAGAAAATTCAACTTTTGATGCAATATCTATTAAAGCTAAAGTAGAGCCATTACACTCAATTGCTTACTTTAGAGAAAAACGCAGAAATGAATCGGATAGGGTTGTGAAGGGTTATATTTCAAGAATTATAAACTATTTAGGACCTGAAGGCACAGAATTCCTGAGTATAGAAAAAGATGAGAATAAAAAAGAAAAGGTGGCAATGATTGAAGCTAAGGTTAAATCATATTTGCCTGATGCTTTAATAAATAAAACCATAGCTTCATATTCAAATATTCGAGAAGAAAAAGTTATTATAGACGATCCAGAGATATTTCTTAAAAAGCTATTACAAATAGTTAAAGATTCCAAAGATGCATGTAAGGATAATGCTAATTTATTGCGTATAGGCGCTACTAACAGAGATATCAAACCTGAAAATATGATTAGAACACAATTAGGCCTTACAACTATAGACTATGATGAAGCAGAGGAATTTAAAGTCGCAAGTGATGTAATCTTCGGAAAAGAGCATGTTGCTAAAGGATCTCCATACTATTTGTCACCTTACAATAAAGAAGTTTATTCTCATTTGTTGAGTAATGCAACAGCTATAAATGCAGCTAGTGAAGCACTCGGAATATATGAGTTATTTTCACAACAGGGCAAGCTTACTGAAGACTTAACAGGACCGGGTGGACTGTTTTCTAGTGAAAATCTGGTTTTATTAAAAATCTTGGCTGATCCTCCAGATTATGTTTGGAATGCACAATCAGAGGCAAATGCAATTGGTATTAGTGCAGAGGAGTTAAGTCAAACCTGCTTTAAGAAACTATTGCTGAAAAAACTTGAAGGTGGCATGCCAAACAAGCTTATATCAGATACTGACGATCCGTGTGTGGCCGGATTTAATAAATTTTTGGAAATCACCAAGAAACTTATAAATCCAGATGTTAATAATACATATGTGGCGTCACAAGCAGCTGAAGATTTTGAGATACTTGAGCAGCGCATCGAAGCATTGCAAGACGTTAGAGAACAATTAAAGCATCCACAACCAACGCAATCCAGCAGCATTACAGGCAGGATTTCCAGCAACTTGCAACAGTATCTACCAATTGGCGCTACGGTAAAAACTCCAACCGATATGACCCGCCAAAGTCCAGCATGGGACAACGTGATTCAAACTCTTGCGGTGGAGCTTGACCCAAGAAAACTTAAAGTTGAAGTTAAACCCGATAAATCAGTTGCCATTAAGAGCAAAGAAAACAAAAAAACTGTCGGCAATCTTTCATTAACAGAAGGCAACGTATACGGCACCACCTCCGACGCCGACGCATTCGAACAAATGCTAAAAGTATATATAGCCTCACATAAATCTGGCGAAACTGTACAGATTCAAATAGTGGGCTTAGCAGACGATCCAGAACAAGCATTAGTGTTCCAAGGAATTGCCAACAAACTAAAAGTAACCGCGGTTTTCGATGCAGCCACAAAAGATGCGGTAGATAGGCTACCCAAGAAAGCCCTTCCTAGTAAACTTGAGTCGAGCTTCTAATGGACAGCAAAAATATCTACAACATCAAATTAGCCAAATATCTTTTGGATTACAAAGATGGCGACGTCGCTCCAGATAAAGATCCGCACGGCTATAGTATAGATCCACGCTTATACAACGAAGCGCTGCTTAATTCAGAAGTAAATGAGATCCTGGTTAAGCTGCGCCCATATTTTCACGTTGATTTAAAAACATTCCATTCATACACGCAACGTAGCACCGAGCAGCATGTTGATGAAGCTCGTGAAGAAAAAAGTGAGCTGCTTGAAGAACACCATTTTTATGATAAATATTTGCTGTATATTTTAAAAGATTTTACCAATTTAGCATTGGCTTTATTAGTCAAGCTAGAGCGAATGCACAAAAAAAAGATCCTTTGTGGTAACGTTAACCCCTATACTTTTTTATATTTACGTAAATTTCGCACTTGTGAGCCTGAAGATCTAAGTCTGTTACTGTCGGATAAAGAGGCAGTTAATGCCGAGCGCAAGGCTTTTGGCGACTATATTTATACCATTACCAGCTTAAACAAAATTGCTTATAACAAATATCTTGCACCTGAATTGCGCGAGTCATTATCGGTTTATCACTTGCAACATAGGCTCGAGGCCTTGTCGTTCGCTGCAAATGCACGTGGCATAGTTTTAACACAACAAGCTGAAATTGATCGCGACCTGCATGATTTACATCAAAAGCGGGTAAAATATACTAACCGTGCTGAAATCTATAGTGTTGGTTATACCTTGAACCAGATATTTTCACATACTTTGTCTAAACACGCTCATTTTAATTTATTAATGAATGAATTTCCTAAAGAAACTGTTGCACCGGCAATAGTACATGAAGCTGAACTGTTACTGCCAGACGAATTTGCAAACCCTCACAAAGAACGTGTTACAGAACTTGTTAACGATGCTGTTTCATATGTACATGATCTAATGCGGGAACATATGGAACAACGTGATACTCTAGAACTTTCTATAGAAAAATTTATGTCGTTGTTAAAGCGTATTTCCACTACCAGGCAAGATATTATTCTCGAAGAAGAGGGTGAATTAGAAGAGGATGATGAATTTAGGCGTGCCGACCAAGAATTGCCAGAAGAAATTGAACACGAAGAGGAAGAAGAGTCCGAGGAAGAACATGAGCACGAACATGAGCACGAACATGAGCATGAGCATGAACATGAACATGAGCACGAACATGAACACGAACATGAGCATGAACATGAACATGAGCATGAACATGAGCATGAACACGAAGAGCATGAACACGAAGAGCATGAACACGAAGAGCATGAGCACGAAGAGCATGAACATGAAGAGCATGAACATGAAGAGCATGAGCACGAAGAGCATGAGCACGAAGAGCATGAACATGAAGAGCATGAGGAACACGAAGAGCACGAGCATGAAGAGCATGAAGAACACGAGGAGCATGAACACGAAGAGCATGAAGAACATGCGGAGCATGAAGCTGAGGCTCACGACGCCGAGCATGACGAGGAGCACTCAGAGGAGCACGATGAATCTCATGACAGTCACGAGGCAGAGCATGGGCCAAAAGACGTTGTAGATGAAACCGGCACACCGTTACGTGGTGGCCGTACGCCTAGGCCTGGGCCACCACATCCATAAATATCAAATCCGGCGAAAAATGTGGCGAAAATAATTTATATATAATGTTAATTTTGAATAAATATGCGATTTTTTTAGCAAATATCGAATTTGTGAAAGCGGCAATAAATGTGGCATAAATTGGACGACACAAGGTCGTCCCCTACAGTCCAACATGATTATAGGACTAACACTCATAAATCTTGCGCTGTAATGTAGGGGACGACCTTGTGTCGTCCCTTTGAGGCATTTAAACCATCTTACTACGCCAACTCAGCCAATAAATCCTTCGCTGCATCATAACTAGGGTCACACTGCAACGCACGACCAGCAAACTGCTTAGCTTGCTTATCCTGATCTAAAGCCTGGTAGCTAATTGCAATGTTGTAAAGATTTTCAGCATTTTCACCAAACTGAGCAATCGAAAGATCATAAAATTTCAAGCCTAGCTCATATTCATCTAATGCATAATATAAGCTGCCGAGCGCAAATGGTAAATCCTGAGTTTTTTCTAATTTAAAGAAATAATCCCACACCTGCTTAGCTCCAGAGAGTAAAGCCTGATCTTGCTCTATGGTTATATCTTCAATTTCGATACGATCTAAAATCATTTCATGTAAATCATAAAATATATTAGGATCCCATAAAGTTAGGTTTAACATTGCTAATAGTTGATCAAGATTTTTAAAATTAGTGTTAATTTCATCATCAATGTAACACAGGTTTACTATATCTTGTGGGCTAGCGCCACACATACCTTGTAAAAATGCATTTTTAGTATGTAACATTGGGCCTGGTGCTGCAGTGCTATAACAAGCGACCTGAAAATCTACAGATTGGTTTTGCATCATCCAAGCAACACCGTTAATATTTTCAAAATACTGTCGTAAAGCGTCGAAGTTAACCATTAGTGATACCGAGCCGTGCACCGATATATCAGGCTCGTCGAGACCATCGAACAGCTCGCTGCTGGCTTGACCTTTATCAGCTAGGAGTAATACCAAATGGGCTTTGGTGAACTGTTTTACAGTATTAATACAATCTACGCCGCCAATTGGCATCATAAAGGTACCGTCTTCAAGCTCTTCACTGTAATGTTGCAGTATTTTGTTTAAGTTAGGATCGCTGTAATAGTCGCTTGATATGGGCTCGTACTCATAGCTAAATTTAGCTTTTGCAAAATAATCTTCCCAGTCGGCATCGCTGTCGATTTTAATTTGAATTTCGTGCAATTTATGGTTGCGCACTTGGAAAGCATCGTGCGATAAAGAATCAAATAAGTAATTACACAACATAAAAATCGGTTTTTGCAATGTTCCTGGCTTGATTGTGGCGCCAGAATGTTTAAGTACGATTTCTTGATCGCTCATGGCGTTGAAAACCGCGAAGTCCAAGCTGCCAGACTCGACCCAAGTATTTAGAGCAGGGTGCTCTACCCAGGATTGAATGTTTTTTGGAGCGATGTCGGTCATGATGAATTTTATTAACGACATTGGCAGTTCATAGTTGGCCATTTGTTCTTTCAAGTGTTTTAGAACATAAAATCCAAACTTGCCATGGCCTGCGCCAATTTCTACTATGTAAAACGGCTCTTCATGTGCTGTTTTTGGGTTTATGCTGTACCAATCGTTGATTTGAGCCACGATTACATTTGCGTACGTTAAGGCTAAATTTTTATTGCTGGAGATTTGTAAGGGTACCAATTCATCCTGCCAAGCTTCTGGTCCTATGTTGTTATAATAGTCCTGCATTTTGATCCATAAAGCTGATTTAGAAAGTGATGTCATGATTTGTCCCTAATTGTTTGATAAAATTTGTGATCTATAAACTCACGATTTTCTAGATCAGTGCAAAGTTGTTGTCTCCATGCACTTGTAGCTTGATTGCTTGTACATTGTAAAGACAATAATTCAGCGCCACAACCTGATCCGTATGAAAATGCTAATAGTTGTTGTTTCGATTGTAATTGTGTTAGCGCATGTGCCACCGAAAACCACAGGCTCGCAGTATATGCGTTACCAATTTGCTGGTTCCATGCCAAGGTGGCATAAATTTTGCTTTGATACTCTTTATTTATTTTAGCGATATCCCAACCACAATATTCACCTAATTGTTTCACAGCTTTATATACCATTTTAGGGAATGGTACATGTAAACAAATATATTCATATTCATCTAAGTAGTTGGCAAGTGCTTCTTGCGGGGCAAGTTGTTTGAAGCATTGCAGCGCCGCATTGGTGTAGCACGTTAAGCTTAATCTGCCATTAACCTCGGGGTAGGGTTGGCCAACCGGGCGCCAGAAATCAAATTGTGGATCACTCCAGTAGTAACTAGTTGGGTGAATTGCAGCGATATCGGGGCTCGCGATTATCATGGCTACAGCTCCGGCGCCCTGTGTAGGCTCACCAGAATGTCCTGGCGCATACAATGCCACGTCTGCGGCCACCACTAGGGCCGCCTTGCCCTTGGAGTTACCCGAGAGATGCCATTCCATGGCTTGGCGTATAGCTGCTGTGCCAGCGTAACAAGCGTGTTTAATCTCATAAGAACGAATATTGCCTCGTAACCCCAGCCCGCTCATAACCCAGGAACTTAGAGGGCGGCTCATATCTACTGCGCTTTCAGTAGCTACTATTACTAGCCCGATTTCATCCCTAGAACCATGCCAATTTTCTAAAGCACGTTGCGCCGCCTTAACTGCGAGCGTAATTACATTTTCATTGGGCGAGCACAATGCCATTACCTGGCATCCCAGGCTTTCTGTATATTGGGTTGGGTTTACCGCACGTATTTTTGCAAATTCTTCAAGCGGCAGGGCGTAATGCGGGATTGCCATCCCGAGCGCACTAATACCAAATTCTTTGTGAGTAGCCTGCGTCATCTCGCAATCTTATGCGCTACGCGCTGCTTTTGCAATTGGTTTCTTTGATTAAAAGTACCAATCCAGTTGCTACAAGAATTGCTAAAGGCATACTCCAGAATGCAAAGTTATAATTTGAGTAACTAAATATTGGCATGCCGGCTTCAATTAATCCGTCCCATTGGTATTCGATTAACCAACCAACTGCCGGCTGGATTACCGCACCACCAGCCATAATTAAAGTCGAGGTTAATCCCAATGCCGATCCTGCAAGCGCTGGGGGGTTGCTATCTGTAACAGTTGGATAAGCCAAAATCTGTGCGCTGGAGCCAAACCCGATTAAGAACATCAGTGTGGCTACAGTATAGAATTCTAAGTTTGGAGCTAATAACAATATAGCTATAGTTATAAAACATAACAATAAACCGGCAAACATGGGCGCTTTACGTACTAGCAAACGATCCGAGATCCACCCAAAAATTGGCCCGCCCAGGAACATTCCAAAGAATAACATTGCGCAGGCGGTTGATGCTTGTAAACGCGGTAAATGAAAAATTTGCGTTACGTACATAAAACCCCATAAGGCACCAAAAACCAGAATTGGTAAGTTTAATAATGACGCAAATAAGCCGCAATTCCAGTTTTGTGCTTTAAAAATAACTACTTTTAAGCCATGGACAAAACCAGCGGTGCGATAATACGCCATCTGTTGTTCATATTCATGCTTTTTGCCTGGCGGGTAATCGTAGACATATAGATAGATTAACCCTAACAGTATGACCCCAAGACCCAGATTAACATACATTGCTGTGCGCCAACCCACCTCTGCAACTAACAGGCTAAATGGCAATTGTGCTACCATTCCGCCAAACATTGCCATTGCAACAATAACCCCAGTTACGAAAGCTAAACGTTGTTCTGGGAACCAGCGTGCCGCCAAACGCATACTACTTAGAAAACAGAATGGTCCGCCACTTATTCCTACTAAAAAGCGCCCTAGACCAGCACTAAAAATCGACGTAGCTGTTGCGAAAATAAATAACCCAAGCAACGACAAACACATGGCCGCAATGATTATTGTGCGCGTCGATATGTTGTCGAGCATAATCCCGGCGGGAATTAAGAATATAACCGTGCCATAAAAATACAATGCAGAGATAAAACTAAGCATTGCTGGATCGGCGTTGAACTCGATTATTAGTTCTGGTTTTAAGATATTGAACATAGTAATCTGAATAAATTGGAAGAAAAAAAAGCTCGCGGCGCTAAGGCAAACGACCCAGGGATTAGTGACACGTGGTTGCATAGATTAAAAGTCCTCGCTGGAATTGACGAACATACAAAGGTTACATAAGCTATATCTGATCTGGGTGATTCATGCAAGGAGTGAAGGTGGCAAGTATAGGTTCTAACATTATATCGTTTATGGGAGTGGTAAGTATTGTTTGCTTACTTGTAGGTATGATTTTGTTGTTGCATATGATCCAACAAGCATTCTCTCGCTCTGGTGTGATATGGGGTATGATTTCAATCGTGTACCCACCCGGGACATATTTATATTGCCGACGCAATTGGGATGTATACCGCGCAAGATTTATGTTGGTGTCTGGACTTATTGTGGCAGCGCTTGTACTTTGGCTAATTGTGCGTTTTATTTAATGGATAGCGGCGGTCAATTTTGTCCACCGCTTCATGTTGTCTAGTTACGTGGTTTTGAGTCTGCCTGTTTGTGCATCTGATGCTGTGACATATCAACTGGTGTCCAATGCCCCATAGGCATATTGCCGCTATTTAACACACCTATAGCTATATAATAAGACGTAAATACCAGTGCAACCACAGCTAAGATCATTACAAAATACCCAGAAAACTTAGCCGCAGCTAGGTCCACGATATTCTTAGTAGAGGTAGCCCAAATTGTTAAACCTGCACCTGCGCAAAATGCAAGCAGTGAGACTGAGAATGCAAGCGTAGCTATGCATGTTTGAACCATGATCATATATCTGCCCCGTAGTGTAACTGAACCTAGCATTAAGTGTATATCAAGGCTGTAAAAATGCCATGAATACTGTTATCAAGCGAATCAATAGGTCAATATTTTAGCGATACAAGTCTTGGTAAATACGAAATATTATCTGTAACTGGGTAAATTGACAGGTAGTATCCTATGAGTTACCATTTCACTAGGTTAGTGGTGCAAGAATATATAAACGAGCAAAATGTTTCACCATTTTCACTTTGGTATTCGACCATTGATGACGTTACTGCCGATAGAGTGCGCGTTGCGATTTTAAGGGTGGCTCTAGGAAGTTTTAATAATTGCAAAAGCCTTGGCAAAGGTTTGTGGGAGATAAAGCTAGTTTTTGGCGCTGGAATTCGTATTTATTATGGCAAACGTGGCGATCAAATTATTCTACTTTGGGGCGGCACTAAAAATCGTCAATCGGATGATATTCTAAGGGCTAATAGGTATTGGGAAGCATATTTACAAACAGAGGAGCATGCAGCATGGCATTAACTCGTAATTTTGATGACACCGTGATTGATCGAGCCAGATCAAGTAAAACATTTCGTACTCTGTTATTGGAGTCTGCTATTAATGAATTAATAAATGGTGATTTCACAATAGCCAAGATAAGTTTAAGGCAGTACATTAATGCGGTGATTAGTTTTGAACAACTTGCTAAAGTTACAAACATGCACAACAAAAGTATTCAAAGGATGTTGGGCCCTAATGGTAATCCTACCACTACAAGCCTGCTTTTGTTACTTCAAGCAATTCAACAAATTGAAGGATTACGAATCCAAACCAAAGTGATACGAAAATAACACATTATTACCCCACCTCGAACGGTTTAACTGGCTTATGCTTAGCTGAAGCATGTCTAGCCCGTAGCTCGATATCGATGTACTTATCTGTAATGGCACTTGAGCTATGCCCAGCATCATCACGCACGTGCTCTCTAGGGCGTATTTTAACGTCGTCTGAAATCCCGGTATGCCGTAACCAGTGCACTGTAACAGACTGTAGCTGTTCGGCGTCTTGGTCAAAACCATTATCATGCATCCGTGTAATAGCACGATCAAAACAATCTTGAATAATAGATCTAATCTGTCTGGTGCTTGAAATTGCCCCCGTGCCTTTGGAGCGCAGCAATAACGGCCGCATATCACTAGGCGAGGGCAGCGAAGTCAGATTTAAACTACTCCTATAACGTTGTAATGCATCCAACATTTTATTACTAACGGAAATCATGCGTTCTTTATTGCCTTTACCTACGGTAGTAAACCACCAATTGCCATCCAGATCCTGATGAAAATCGCGCATCTTCGGGATCCAACGCGCGCTAGCCGTTAGCTCAGAAATACGTAAATACATCGCATATAATGCCGTCATAATAAATAGGGTGCGCTCGTGTACCGCCGGGGTTTCTATAGCCATAAGCTCAGCGGTTTCGATTACAAACGACCACTGCAGATCAGAAAGGCGTCGCACGATAGTGACAGTCTGTTGCTTGCGAATAAATTTACTTTTTTGACGCATCTGACTTATAGGATTAGCCTCGATATGTCCCTCTTGAATCATGAAATTGAAAAAGCTACTGTTTATGGCCAAGAGTTCACGTATGGCGCGTTCCGATAACATATAATCTTCTACTTGCGGTTGTACACCGTTTCGAAACGCTGCTTTGGAAACAGATACCACAAAAGGGCGCCATTCAGGATTTGGCATGCTTTGTCCTTCGCGTATCTTAAAGCGTGCTACATTTTTAGTACCAATCCATTTTTTTGGTGGGGCTTGGCAAAACTCGACGTACTTTTCGAAATCAGTCCTAGTTAGTTTTAAAATCGATAGCTGTTTGTAGAGCCACGCCCACTGTATTAGACGTTCTACCTCACGCCGGTAGGCGTTAAAGGTCGCTTCGCTGCCACGATAGCTTAATAGAAAGGTCTTAGCATAAGAGTAATCTTGTGGGTATAACGCGTAATCTGGTATAGAATTTGGTGCAGAAAGCATATTTGCTAGACTGTTAAATAGCGGTATCGGGAGTATCTGGATTGATGGTGGTTTACTCATAAGCTAATTCGTCCACTGAATTAGCTTATCTTAGCATTACTGGCGCTATAGATCTATTGGCAATAATAAGATCTGCATTTGGATAACGGGTTGAAACATGATGTATCTCTTTCGTTAACATGTTCTTTAGGCAGATCGTCTGGTTTAACAATTACTGCTTCTTTACCGTTTAATATAGAACTTAGTTCTTCAACTAAAATGATGAAATCCGCAGCAAGATCGCGGAACTTCTTAAATTTTAAACTTAGCAAGGCGTTTATGTCGGCAATATCTTGTTTCAGAATTTCATTATTGGGTTTAAGATACACATCTCCGTCGGTTTCAATTTTTAACTTAATCTCTTGCAATAGCTGATATGCTTCATTGCGAGGATTTTGTTCAAAAGAAGTTGTTATGTTGGTTTCCCTTATAATAGAGACTGGCTCGCTAGGTGCAGAGTTGACTTTACTGCTATAAGACGGAGTAAATGGAGTTGTTGGGGCACTATGTTTGAACTGAGGCTTAGGCGGCTCAGATATTGATATACGTTTATGTTGTTTGGAAGGGATTAGAGTCCCAACAAGAATTGGCATAGCTGGCTTGTCGAGTATAATGTTTATACTTTCTAAAAGACGTGTTGCGCGTTCAGATATTGCCATTACGTAAATCAACCATTCTTATTAATAATCTGTGCCATTATACATCAAGAACGGTTGCAGTCAAGTTGGAAGCCTGGGTTTATTTGAAAATGCATGTGTATTAGAGCTGTTTTGATATGGCTTTTATAGGGGCAACCCAGTTGTTTGGTTTTTGTTGTCTAAAAATGCGCATGGTAGGATACCAAAGTGCCAATTGCGCTTCATTAAACCAGTACCATTCTGCCTGTGCAGGTATCATAGTGTAAGACACTAAACCAAGAGCACCAGCTAGGCTTGCAATATAATTGTCTACCGAAATAATCATATCTAAGCTAGCCATCTGTTCTGCTATGCTTTGTTCTGTTGTTTCCGGGTCAATATAGATTTGGAAATTGTTGTTAGTTGAAAATTGTGGTTGCAAGCTAATGAATTGGTACCCCGCTGTGTTGAGTATTGGTAACCAATCATTTAGGGTGGTTGATTTAAGATGATCTACCGCCTGATTCTGCGTCGTAGCGCGCCATGCTATGCCTACTAATTTTTTGCCAGGAAATAGTTGTTGATATTTTTTTCGGAATAAGTCTCTTGTTTCTGTATTGCTTTTTAGGTAACCAGGCAACTGTTGATTCTGAAATGCAGTGCTTGACGTCCTAAGGAATTGTCCCAGTGTATTAAGAGGGGTTTGCTCGGTGATGCATGCAAATCGCTCTGGCATGTTATATTGGTCAAGCTCATCTATGAATTCGAAGCTAGGAAATGAATGTTGTAATAAATTAACTAATTTGGTGTCACACAATACGATTACATTCTTGGCCAGATTTTGCAGTTCTGGTAGTAAACCTGCGAACATTATCTGTTGCCCTACATCATAATTTTCTTTTGGTATCCAGACTAGTAGGGTTTGATCAGCATCTAATTTCTGCCCATTCCAACTTGGAATTTCTTGCAGCATTAATGGGGTCTCGAATGTGGCTCGATATGCAGCCCAGCCGACACTAAAGTGTTGTAATCGCAACCATGTGGTAGCAATTAGTAGCGGCGGTCTTGAGTTTAATGGTTCGGCTTGCTGTGCTTGTGCGTAATACTCTAAAGCTTTATCGTCATTACCATGTATTAATTCAATGTGCCCTAAACCGCAAATTGGTTCGGCATAATTGGAGTCTAGTGCTATGGTATTTAGGAACAACTTTTTCGCTGTCTCGATATCGCCATGATCCAAATGTCCCAACCCTAAGTTATACAAAGCTGTAGGGTTATTTGGCTCGAGATTAATTGATTTTAATAAGTAACTTTCCGCAATGCTAAAATTACCTAAAGCGCGATAACATGCACCTATGGCTGTTATAATATCATAATTATTTGGATTGAGGCTTATGCCACGATCATAGGCTTCCAGCGCAGCCGCTATATTGTTTAGTGCATAGTGGCACAGACCCAAGTAATAATAGGGTTCGTCATAAATGCTAAACTCGTTTACCCATTCAGTAGCATGCTCAAGGGCTATTTCAGGCTCGTTCGAGAACAAATAACAAACCGTAATGCCGCGTATAGATAAATAATGGGTGGGATTAGAATGTAAAATATAATAGTAGAAATCAATTGCCTTTTGAAAGTGGTTTTGACTTAAATAAAAATGTGCAATATTATATTTGTACTCAATCTTTTCAGGATCATATTTTACAGCCGCCAAAAATGCACTCTCTGCTTGTGCATATTGTTTGCGCTGCACTTCAATATTACCTAATGTATTATAAAATATTGAATTTGTAGGTGCCAATTGAACTGCGATTTTAACCATTCCCATCGCGACATCAAAATTGCCACGCTCCAATTCTATAATGCCTAGCATATGCTGTGCATCTGCATTATCTGGGAAGCTCTTTACTAGGAGCGTCAAAATTTGTGCGGCCTTATCAAATTGACCTGCCTCCAAATATTTCAGACCTTGCTCAGTTAATCTCTTCTGCATAATTGAATTATAGACTTTTAGTCATGCTATTTGGCCTGTACAATCGGTAAGGTGATTTTAAATGTTGTACCTTGTCCGGGTGTGGACTCTACACTCATAGTGCCGTGGTGTTTTTGAACAATAATATTGCGACATACCGATAGGCCTAAGCCAGTACCTTGACCTATTGGCTTGGTGGTGAAGAATGGCTGGAATATTTGTTCAAGTACTTCATTAGTCATGCCATGACCTGTATCGCTAATTTCAAGTGTTATCTTGCTTTCGCCAAGTTTTGTTAGGGAAATTTTGACGCTTTTAAGTAATTGGTCAGGGCTTAAAGCCTGTACGGCATTGCGTACCAGATTCAATATAACTTGTTGGATTTCGAGGGGATAACATTCGATTTCTAAATCTTCTTGTTCAAAATTCTTCTCGATTTGCAATTCTTTGAAATCAATGTGCTCTTGAATGCTAATATCGCTGGCACATATTTGTAAGGCATCATTTATAATTTCTACTAAATTATGTTTTTCCATGTCGGCAGTAGAGCGACGTGTGAATTTCAACATGTTTTTAACTATACTCGAGGCGCGATGTCCTGCATCATGTATTCCCTGAATAAATTTAATTATTTCTCGCTGCTCTAAATATTGATATTGTTTTGGTAAGTCTATTTGTAAATCTGCCGCGGTTTGTAAATTAGAAGGCCTGGTGGGATCGATGCGTCTTAAAATGTTTTGTGTGTTTAGCATGATCGTGGCTAACGGGTTGTTAATTTCATGCGCCACTCCCGCAATAGATGCGCCTACGGAAGCTAATTTTTCAACCTGCGCTAGCCCAGCCTCATTCTTAACTTGATCGGTTACATCATCGATGCGAATTACTACCTCGGATGGTGTAATTGTTAACAATGGATATACTGTTATATGATATAGATTATTGTTGGTATATTCATTGCACGCTAACTTAACATGCTGCACCTGTTGTTCTTTTTTGTCATTTAATGCTTCTGTAATTAAATATTTATGATCACTAAAGGCAGGAAAAACCTCTATTAAATTATGTCCTATGGCATCTTGAACATCAATGCCAGTTATTTCGGTAATACCTTTATTCCAACCTTGGATAATGTTTTTGCTGTTAATAGATACCAAGGCGGAAGGCATAGTATCAAAAATTATATTAAGACGATTGCGGCTGTTGCGGAGTTTGTCTTCGGTTAAGCGTAGCTTGTGTGATGTTTCGTTAAATGTTTCAAACAGGGTGTTAATTTCAGTTTTTTGATTTTTTTTGCCTGGTTTAGCAATAAGTTGTGTATTCCAGTTACCTTCGGCCAATTGCTTAATGGCCTCGGTTAGTTGTGCTAAAGGTTTTGATATAAAGTAATATCCAGCCCATAAGAAAAAAATCCACAATGCGATGGTTTTAATTAGAGCATTTATTATAATCAGTGCAAAGCTAGCCTTAACTTGCGCGAATACTATCTTGTTGCTTGAGTATATGTACATCGTGCCGATGGTTAATTTACGGTTTAAGGAATCGATATGTTCGATTGGAAATTCGTCGGGGATTAAGCGTTCGAAGGTATTAGTTATAAGTTTCACCTCTTGAGTGTTTGGGTCAACGTATATTAGTTCGCCAGTGTCACTTTCTACTAAGCCAACCTGTTTACTAGCAGTTCCTGCTTTGGTGTCGTTTTGGGGAATTATTAGCTTAACCCCCACCACGTAGGCGTTGCTGCATAGCCCATGTAATATAGTATCGATTTGTGGGGTATTAAACTCCCAAATAGCTTGGCTAATACTGTTGTGAATCATGGCCTGAATATTCTTCAATGCAGCTACAGTCTGGTGCTTAGAAAATTCGTACTCAAAATCCATGTGCGCCAGTGTTACGCTGATTGTAATAACTAGGTATATAGAAAATACCACTACCAATAGTCTTTTGGTAATTGAGTGCTTCAATACGTATGCGACACGTTTAATGTCCAAACGTAGCTGGTGGTACCATCGGAATAGCGCCATATTATCTAATTACCATATGTCATGCTTAAACATTTTAGTCTCATTACTAAATTTAGAGCAATAATCCAGATGATCAAGGGCGGCGCTGTCTTGCAAAAAGCAGGGCGGGTGTGTAGAGTTCATAGAATAAGGTAAAAAGAGATGTTGATATGGCCGATTTTAATGGGTTCTACGAGCTAGCTCCAGAGCAATTTGTGGACGAGATTCAGATAGCTGTTGCCGATTATAAGCAGGTAATTGTAGCTATAAAAAGCAATCATGTCATAAACTGGATGTCTACCGTGCAACCATTAGAAGAGGCGGCAGAACGTTTGGATAAAGTTTGGGGGATGCTTAATCACCTTAATGCCGTGGCTAACACCCCAGAAGTACGCAAAGTATATGATGAGCTATTACCAATAGTAACTAACTTTTCTATCGACGTGATGCAAGACGAAGCCTTATACAAGATTTATACGGTTATGAGCGACAGTGAAGAATTTTTTTCTTTAGCTGTAGCGCAACAGACCGTAATAACGAATGCAATTCGTGATTTCCAATTATCCGGTGTATCGTTACCGGAATCACAACGCAATGAGTTACGACGTTTGACCGAACGACTTAGCGAGCTTGAAAATAATTTTGCTAACAACGTCTTGGATTCTACAGAAGATTGGACCTATCATATTGCGCCAGATCAGTATGCGTTATTAGATGGAGTACCAGATCATACTAAAGAGCTAGCAAGAGTAAAAGCAAGCAACAGCAACCTGGAAGGATGGGTGTTAACGCTGGATTTTCCATGTTATGCGGCGATCATCAAGCATGCAGTTAATCGACAGTTACGTGAAGAATTCTATATGGCGCAAAATACCCGTGCCTCCGGCGAAGGGGCTATGGCTGGTAAGTGGGATAATACGCCCTTAATAGCTGAAATTTTAACGACCCGCCACAAGATTGCCAATCTAACAGGACACAAAAATTACGCGGAATATTCATTAGTCCCCAAGATGGCGCGTAGTCCAGAACAAGTAAAGGCCTTTTTGCATGATTTAGCTTCTAAAGCGCGGCCCCGTGCATTGCAAGAATTTTCTGAGTTACAAAAATTTGCGGAACAACAAGATTTCAGCGGTAATTTAGAAGCGTGGGATGTAGGTTTTTATTCCGAGCTATTGCGTAAACAACGTTTTGATGTTTCTGAGGATGCTCTGCGGGTATATTTTCCTGAGCCACGGGTTTTGACTGGCCTATTTAAACTGGCAAGAAAATTATTTGCAATTGAGATTGAAGAAGTTACGGATTTTCCTACTTGGGATGATTCGATTCGTATGTTTAAAGTCGTTGATCAAGACAATGAATTGCGCGGCCATTTCTATATTGATTTGTACACACGCGATGGCAAACGTGGTGGGGCTTGGATGTCGGAATGTACTTGTAGAATGCGTTTTGCTTCCAATTTATTGCAAACCCCAGTAGCGTATTTAAATTGTAACTTTGCACCTGGGGTTGGGCATCAACCCGGTTTGTTGTCGCATGCTGAAGTGGAAACCTTATTTCATGAATTTGGACATACGCTGCATCATGTTTTAACTAAAGTAGATTATTACAGTGTCTCGGGTATGAACGGCGTGCCTTGGGATGCTGTTGAACTGCCAAGTCAGTTTATGGAAAATTGGGCTTGGGAATGGCAGGTAATGCAAGACATAAGTGAAAACATTAACACTGGTGAACCGTTACCGCGTGCAGAGTTCGATAAATTGTTGGCGAGTAAAAACTTTCAGTCGGCATTATTTTTAATGCGACAGTTAGAATATACCATGTTTGATTTGCGTATTCATGAAAATAGTGTGGCCGATGCTAAGCGTACTGCGCATGAAGTGTTACAAGCGGTGCGCAAAGAAATTTCTGTGGTACCTACACCAGCTGCTAATCGTTTTGAAAATAGCTTTTCGCATATTTTTGCTGGAGGTTATGCAGCGGGATATTACAGCTATCTTTGGGCTGAAGTATTGTCGTGCGACGCTTATGATAAATTCAAAAAGAATGGATTATTTGACAATGATCTTGGGAAAGCATTCTTAGTTCATATATTAGAAATGGGTGGTTCTAGACCTGCGATGGATTTGTTTGTGGATTTTGCTGGGCGGGAGCCCGATGTCGATGCGTTGTTGAAACACCATGGTATAGCTTAAACGGAGGTATTGCCTAATGAGAAACAGTTTGGAATTTGTTGTCGACTCTATGTTGGATCTATTCACAAATCCAACAACAGGTTATATTGTTAGAAAAGAAGGTAGCCTGCCTTACGCTAACCCATCTTCTGCGACAGATACGATTCATAAATCTGCCTCAAATGCGACTATAAATTCTGAAGAAACACAGGGTGAAAATCCTGTGGAGACAGCGAAATCTGAAGAAACACAGGGTGATCAGTCTCCAGAAGCTAATGATCAAAAAGATCCGCAAACTGAAGTGACTAAATTTGAGCCAACATCGACTGCAGCAGCATCCATTGGTTCAGGGTATGGGTTATTTTGGTATGCGCTTTCTGTGTACAATGATACTGTGCCACTTACGGCAGACAAAGTGATGGCAATTAAACATTTTATAATTCAAGTGCAACAAGAAATGCTAGAACCCTTACCTGTCGCAAGAATGTTTATTAGTGCCAATGAAGATGCTGCTAAAGCTATTCTTATTGAAACCATAAAAAAATCCGAGCTGCAGAAACTTCAAACTCGCATAGACTTATTGAGCGGGTACCTTAAAGACGCTGAGTTACGCATAAAGGCCAGTCGGCATTATGTAAATAAAGCTCCAGCAGAGGCGGATTCTTTGTTGGAAACGTGGAAACAAATGCTTTCGTGGTTACGAACCGATGAGACATTAGATCTATTGCATATGGTTTTAACTTACGAGAGCAATGTATCAGTTCAAAAAAGGGATGAAATACAAAAGACATTTGAAGATTTAGAAGGCAAGTTTGTATCGGATCTATTTAGATTGGCGTTTCAAGTTAAGATGGATGAGTTGCGGCATAATGGGCGTGAATACACTAGTTATGTGCGCATGGTCCCGGCGGATGTTGCGGAGGAATTGCTCGAAGTGTTACCAACTAATATCAATTCACTTAATGCTTATGCGAAAAAGCTCCCCGGACAAGTCCCAAGGATTAATCAACTAATTCAATCGATTGCTGCATTACAACAGGTGGCTGCTAAATGTTACAATGAAATTGAAAATAAGCGACGCTATTCGTTACTACCTGATCGAGTTGCGTCTTTTCTACCTGCGCGAACTCCAAGCCTAGTTGTTTCTACCCATAATCAATTTTTGGCTAATATGAAAGACGCTCTAGAGGAATACCATAAGAATGCCAAAGCTTTGAAGTCAGCCCAAGAGCGTTACAAAAACGAAAGTGGCTTTAAGGAAAAGAGAAAACTAGCCAGCACGGTTGCTCTGCAATGATCGAGCTCAATGTACCCTTCATGGAAAAAGATGATGCGAAACGCTTAGGGGCGCGCTGGAATAGCGCCTCGAAGCGTTGGTACATTCCAGCTGGGGTAGACAATGCACCTTTTGCACGCTGGCTACCCGAGGGCTTGGATCTTGAAGTTTCTGAATTAGTATTAACACCGCAAGCGAAGTCGGGCGAGCGTACTGAATATTCATTGTCGGCATTTTTATTCAAAATCAGCTCAGTGATACAAACTAATTTTGCAGGCGCTACATGGATTAGCGCGGAAATCAGCGAATTGCGCAATAACAAGGGGCATTTGTTTTTAACGCTAGTAGAGCATGACGATCAAGGCAATATGGTAGCGCGAACTAGCGCGCGTATCTGGCAATCACAAGCAGAGCAGTTGAATGCTAAATTTGCTTTAGGCACTGGATCAAATCTTGAGGCTGGCATTAAAGTTTTAGTGTTAGCGCGCGTCGAGTTTCATCCTCAGTATGGGTTAGCATTATTTGTAGACGATATAGATCCAACCTATACGCTTGGCGATATGGCTGCTAAATTAGCCAAAATTCGTGACACGTTAACTGCTGAAAAGATTATTAACAAAAACAAACAGCTTCCAAAACCTAATGATTTTACTAGAGTTGCAGTAATTAGCCCGCAAAAAGCCGCAGGGTTGGGGGATTTTAATCGCGAAGCGAAAATCCTACAAAAATTTGAATTATGTGAGTTTGTATATTTTACTGCATTGTTCCAAGGCGAGGCAGCGCCAAAGGAAATTTGTAAAGCTTTAGAGTCTGCTCTAGCAGCGCATGAAATAAAAGCTTTTGATTCAATAGTAATTATACGCGGCGGTGGCGCATTATCGGATCTCGCATGGCTGAATAACGAACAATTGGCGCGTGCAGTATGTTTGTGTCCAGTGCATGTAATGGCTGGAATTGGGCATGAAAGAGACTATACCATTATCGACGAAGTGGCTGGGGAAAGATTTGATACGCCATCAAAAGTAATTCAGCGGATTTTTAATTTAATTACTGGGAACGCGATTGAGGCTGAAACGCGCCATCAGGAAATTACTCAAGCGGCGAATAATGTAATTCAGCGTGTGCATGAGCGCGTCACATTTATATATCAGCAAATTGGCACACTAGCGCAGCAATATTGTGTATCGTTAGAACGACAATTACAGTCTTTGATTAGTGAAATTTTAAGTCAAAGTCCGAAGCAGATTTTAACTAAGGGCTTTGCTTTAGTTTCTGTGCCACAGGGCAGGGTGATTACCTCTAAGCAGGCAGCACAGCAGGAACAGGTTTTGAGTGTCGAGTTTCACGATGGTGCTGTGCTGGTGGGTGTTAGTGTTACAGAGAAGGGCGTTTACGTCCCGTAGGTTTGGTCTCTTCTTCGGCTGCCAGCTTCTTAATCAAACCAGGATCATGTGTTGGTTTATCCGGGGGGAATATTAGATCTTGTTCGGTGGGCGCCTTAGCCGCTTCATCTGCTTCGTCTTTACGCATGTCCTTGAGTGTGTCTGCCATAACGCTTGGCTTTATACTTTTAGAACGCGGGAAATTAAGGCCACGTTTGGGTCTATCAGCCAGTTCTTTGCCCTCCGGTTCTTTAAAAGACTCAAACTCCTTTATGGTTGGCAATCGGAATTTAGATTTATCTGGACCGCCATCTCTATTACCTGACATAATAACATCCTCTAAACCCTAATATTTATTTGACTTCAGTTAGCCTAAAAAGTTCTCTTTGCGTGCAGATGCACCACATTCTGTGCCGTTAAGCAAAAATATGTTACGATTCCTATATCTTGGTGTACTACAAAGGGCGAAACCCATGACAGAAAAAAGTTTTAATGCCAGCTACCAGCAATTAAACGTTATTGCACAAAAGTTACGCAACCAAAGCGAACCAGACATCGATGCGTTAGTGCCTATGGTGCAAGAGGCTACAAAAGCATATCAAGTTTGTAAAGAGCGTATTGAGCAGGTTAAGCTTGCCTTGCAAGAGCATTTTAAAGAGCAAGAGGCTCCTTAAAATATAGTGATTTGTTGGATATCTTTAAAGAACTAGGGGTGATAAATACTATCTGATGGCTCAAATAAAAATCCCGGGTTCTGCATAAGCAAGAAACACCGGGCGTGTATTTCGCTACGTGGTTTAAATGCCTCAAATAGGACGACACGAGGTCGTCCCCTACTTTACAGCGCTAGATTTTGAGTATTAGCCATAAATTGCATAATAATCTAAATAATCATGACGGAATGTAGGGGACGACCTCGTGTCGTCCTATTTATGCCTAGTATTTATAATAACAACTGTTCATGGGACATCCCTGTAACTAACCACTCACGTGGTTGCAAAAAATCTGAATAAAGTTCGGCCTCAGGGGTCCCTGGCTCTGGATGCCAATTGTAACGCCATTTTGCTAATGGCGGCATAGACGCTAGAATTGACTCAGTGCGGCCATTCGCCTGTAAACCAAACAAAGTGCCGCGATCATGAATTAAATTAAATTCTACATATCTGCCGCGTCTATAGAGCTGAAAATCGCGCTCGCGTTCACCATAAGATAAATTTTTACGTAGCTGCACTATCGGGATATAGCCGTGCATGAAGCTATCGCCCACGCTTTGCATAAAGCTAAAACATTTACTAAAAGACCAGCGATTTAAATCATCAAAAAATAAGCCACCAATGCCGCGTGTCTCTTGCCTATGCGGTAAATAAAAATACTTATCGCACCATTGCTTTAATCTTGGATACACATCGCTGCCAAATGGCAAGCAAGCATTACGTGCTACTGTATGCCAATGTATACAATCTGCTTCAAAAGCGTAGTAGGGGGTTAAATCATAACCACCGCCAAACCACCAAATCATTGGGCCTTCTTTTGGCTGCGCGACAAAAAAACGTACGTTAGCGTGGGTGGTTGGCACATAAGGGTTCTTTGGGTGCATTATTGCCGAGACCCCCATAGCCTCAAAACTTGCACCTGCCAATTCCGGATAACGTGATGTTGCGCTGCTGGGCAGTTTATTGCCGCGCACGTGAGAAAAATTTACGGCGCCATGCTCGATAAACTCACCATCGGTAATAATTCTAGAACTTCCCACCGCAACGCTAGAGTTCTGCCAATTATCAATTAAAAATTTCCCGCTGCCGTCTTCAGTTTCAATGGCATCGCAAATGTCGTTTTGTAATGTTATTAAATATTGCTTTACATCGGCGATTTTTTGATTGTTCATGGCGATTCCTCGACTATAATGTCCTTAACGACACTTGAGATCTTAACATGCAAATTTTCAAAAACAAATTCTTTCTAACTGGCGGCATAGTTTTAATAATCGTAGCAACATTTTTTATATTCAAGCCAGCTGAAGATACAATCGCTAAAGATGCACTGCGGTCTTGGATTCAGGTAGGTTATGCGAAGCAGTTTTGTAATGTAGTTTATCCTAACTTGGCGAATTGTCTTACTATAGATCCGCGACAATGCTTAGCTTTCGCAAATCAACAACTGCAACCCTGCATCGACTCTATAACAGCTAACTTGTCGGATACGATTAACAGGGAGGATGGCAAAACGATTTATAAATCGGTGAGCCAGTGTTTTGCACAAAATATGCATAAAGGGTTATTGGAAAAATATCTAGTCGACACACCGGAGTGTCATGCTAAATTTTCTTAGATAGATTTACTCATATTGTTTTAGGGTTTTGCTTGCCTTTTTTAAAGATTTGATTGACCCTATTGTTGGTGGTTTAAGTTCTTCGCTTGCTTTAATAATATCAACAACTTCACCAGCAGCATTTTTCTTCAAGCACAAAGCTTCGACTGTTTCTTTAAATTGTAATTTTGGTGCTGCTAGTTCTGATAATTTGGGAGCATTTTTTAATTTTTCAGCTGCCATTGTCAATTTCGCAAGTTGCTCGGTTATATTAAAAGCGCCGATTTTATCCAGTAACGCCGCTAAGCCATTTTTATTTTCAGGATCCAGAGCTGGTAAAATTTTAGGAAGGTTTTCTCTATAGTTAGTTATTCTATATTCCTGAAAACTGGAGGTTACAGGTAATGTTTTATAAGGTAAGTTTAGGGTTTTTATGGCGTCGATAGCTAGATTAGCCATTGGAGTGGGGATTGATGCTCCGCAATCTATGTCGTGCGTTTGGTTAAACGAAATTTCAACAATATCTTTATTTAGATCTAAGGCAATGAATGTCGCAGGGGATAGCAAGTCAGAACAGACCAAAATTTTGTTATTAGGTCTGAATTTAGATGCTATTGAGTCTAATTGCCATGGCATAACTTATTGCTCCACATATCGAATTATATTTTTAGTTGGCGCGCCCGGAAGGGTTCGAACCTCCGACCACTTGGTTCGAAGCCAAGTACTCTATCCAGCTGAGCTACGGGCGCAATCATTGATCATAAATCGCAACACCAATTAAGCTGGATAACAAAATGCTGCGCTTGGCATTGCTATTTGATCTACAATGCCGGGAGTTTACCTATGTATTGCTTTACTGTCTAGCCTGGATGCGTTAGCATACCATGCTATGTATATAACAAAGGTATCCACCCATGGAAAATAAGCAAAAAGCAGCCCTAGTTGCGGCGGCACATCATCTAAAACCGGTAGTAATGATCGGCCAAAAAGGTCTGACTACAAATGTTATTGCTGAAGCAGATCAGGCATTAACCGCGCACGAGTTAATTAAAGTAAAAATCAGTGCCGACGACAAAGAAGAACGATCTGCAATGGTTGCAGAAATGTGCGAACAACTTAATGCTACGGTTATAAAATTAATTGGCAATATCGCAATAATATATCGCAAAACTGTTGGGTAGTGTTTTTTATACATAAATATTGCTATACTAAGCTCTTCTGATTTTTAGGTAGAGGATTCCATAATGGCAGCGACCAAAAGTACCAAGAAAACAAAAACGACCAAAGCGGTAAAGACCACTAGCAAAGTTAAAGCTACGTCTAAAAAAACTACTGCGGCTAAAAAAGCCCCTGTAGCTACGAAAGCAAAAAAAACTAAGAAAACTGCAAAGCCAGCAAAGAAGGCTACTGCGGTAAAGAAGACAAGCGCAGTAAAAACTCGCAAAACTAAGGGCACAAAAAAAACAGCTAGTAAAAAAAATCTAGCATCTAGTTTCTTCTCTGATGTAGTAAAGCAAGCGGGTAAGGCTCAAAAAGCTGCTCAATCGCAAACTAAGGCATTCATCAAAGAATTAAATAGCCAAGACAAGCAACTTTCTCAGTTGTCTAAAAAACTTATAAAAGCAAAAGGCAAGACAAAACAAACTTTGGATACAAAGATCACTAAACTTCAAGGTCAAATGTCGACAACACGTTCTGAGTTGTTAGCTTCTGAAAACACAGCAGATAAGATTGCGACCCTGATTGAGTGGACCAGCCAGCTGAACTCTAAGCCAAGCGTAACTGCATTCATGAAAACTAGTTCACACAGCACAACTTCAAAACCAACATTGGTTAAGTCTAGTGCACATGAAGAAGAAACCGAAGATCTAGATTTTGATTTCGGTGATGATGAAGATTTAGATCAAGGTCTGCATCGTTAATTGCAAAAAATTGTGTTCTGTAGGGGCGGACTGCTATGTCCGCCCTTTGTCTATGGTGATATCAATTTCGCATATTCATTCAGCAACACCGCATAATAGGCAAAGAAATCCTGCGTCTTAAAATTTTCCCTAGCGAATTTATTGGCATTACGCATAATAATTTTTGCAGATTCATCATTATCTTGCAGCCAATTATATGCTGTTGTCACTTCAGATTCAGTCACATCTGCAAGGGGAATATAATTTACATAGGGTGTTAAGCCACGATGAAACCACTGTACTTGCGGTGAGCTTGGCTTTATTAGGACCGTATTCGAATACATTTGCCACACCATGCGCTCCCAAGTACAACGTGCCCCATCGAGTGCTATTTGATACTTATATTGCACGCTAAATTCTGGATCCATATATGAAGCAGGATTTGCGCCTTCAGTCATGCCTACGTCCAAGAAATCTACGGTCTTAGTTAAACTTAACAACCTAGTACGATGCTGCATGCTATCGGCACGGCCGCCGCGCCAATGGATCAAGTCTTTTTTACGATCCCAAGGGAATACGCGATTGGCTAAATCGATGCGACTGCGCAGCACGTCCCAATAACGTACATTCATCCAATCTGGTATTAAAATCGTGTGTTGCTCTACTGGTAACTGTGTATGTTTTGCAAAGCTTAATATAGCAGCCGGCGCAGTGCGGCCTTCTGGCACAAAAGCCAAATAATCATTCAAAGCAACTATAAATTCACAGTCGGGAATAAGTTTTTTGTTGACCAGGAGGCTAATTACGCTGTGGACCGTTTTATAAGCTCGTGATTCGATAAGTTCTGGTGCAGCTATTACGGTGACTGTGCCGTTTGTTACTGTGAATTTAACAAGTTTATTGCCAGAGTTATGCTGTAATTCGCTGAACCATGAGTTTATTTGTGCATGGCTAATGCCGTTTTGGTATGGCGCTAAATCGGCGGCTATTTGCTCTTGGACCCATGGTTGTGCGTTGGCCTGCGTAATAGCGTCTTGTAATTGCTGGTCTGTAAAACGCTTTTCAAAATCGCTTTTGGCGATACGGACGTATTTAACATATATTGATTTGTAGAGTTTAATAACTACGGTGGGATTAGCTAAAGTCAAAGTAGTAGCAATTAGCGCTAATAAGACAATGCTAGAAAAAACTCGTTTAGATTTACTTGTAACCATGCCGCAAGGGTATGTTAATGAGGCTTAAGAGTCAACTTTGTGGTATGAGAATAGTGCTTGTCGTGTTCCTTGCTTAACATAGGAATTGCTTGTTTTAAGGTTTCAATACAGACAACAACTAGATTTGATTTTAGATTTGATTTATCAGTCGTATTATCCTCAATCACTTGTAGGTTCGGGAACCGCTTTAACTCGGCCAAGAGCATTGTTAAATCATTTGCACGTATGTCCTTAGCTTCAGAATCTTTATATTGGCTTAATACGGATTGTATTATGTTAGCTACTTCTTTGACTTGTTCGAGTTTCGGAATTTCAAGGTTTTGAAGTGTGATTGCTGCATACAAA
>Ga0207061_1009_pt1 | contig 65242 bp, 52 predicted proteins | sample Alteio_BWMinCont_31_FD_153275 | JGI IMG/M metagenome (GOLD analysis project Ga0207061, IMG submission 153275) | Enriched cells from forest soil in Barre Woods Harvard Forest LTER site, Petersham, Massachusetts, United States -... | ecosystem: Environmental > Terrestrial > Soil > Temperate forest >... | reverse complement strand
TTGGAGCGGCTTTCGAGCGGGCGCTATGCGGGGGTGATTTCCGACATTCGAATGCCAGGCGCCGTGAACGGCGCGGAAGTGCATGAGTGGATCCAGAAAAACCGCCCGGAACTAAAGACGAGAATCATCCTGATCAGCGGAGACACGGCGAATAGCGATACCCAGGCGTTTCTGGCGCAGAGCGGAACGCCGTGCATTGAAAAGCCTTTTCGCGTTCAGCAATTGATTTCTATAGTGGAGAAGACTTTCGGAAAACCATGAGCGAGGCGATGAAAACACGATTACTGGTGGTAGACGACGAACAGAGCATACGCCGCCTGTGCATGACGATTGGCAACACGCTGGGCTATGCCTGTGCTGAGGCGGAGAGCGCGGAATCCGCCCTGGGACGGCTGGAATCCGATGCGCCGGACTTGATTCTCACGGACCTGAAACTTCCGGCGATGTCCGGGGTCGAGCTGCTGAAGCAGACGAAGACGATGCTCCCGCACACGGAAGTCGCGATTATGACCGGCCACGGCTCGATCGAATCCGCTGTGGATGCCATGAAATTGGGCGCGTATGACTACATCGAGAAGCCGTTTCGGGTAGAAAAAATGCGGCTGCTGCTGCAGCGCATGGCGGAAAAGGTGCATCTGGTCACGGAGAATGAATTTTTGCGGGAACGGGTGACGACGGAAGAGAACCTCGACGGAATCATCGGCACTTCGGCGAACATTCAGGATGTGCTGCGAATGATTTCGCGGCTTAAAGATACGCGAACGCCCGTACTGATCTCTGGAGAGAGCGGCACAGGAAAGGAGCTGGCGGCGCGCGCGATTCACTTCCGGGGATCGATGGCGCAGACGCCGTTTGTCGCGGTGGATTGCGGCTCCCTGGTTCCGACTCTGATGGAGAGCGAGCTTTTCGGATACGAAAAAGGCGCCTTTACCGGCGCGACAAAATCGAAGCATGGTCTTTTTCATTCGGCGAACGGTGGCACGATTTTTCTCGACGAAATTGGCGAGCTTCCGCTGGAGATGCAGGCGAAGTTGCTGCGCGTACTGCAAGAAAAGGAAGTACGTCCAGTAGGGAGCAATGAAAAGGTGAATGTGGATGTACGCGTAATCGCAGCTACGAATCGCGATCTGGAGGCCGCGTATCGCAACGGAACGTTTCGAAAGGACCTGTATTTCCGCCTGAATGTCGTTACCGTGCACCTCCCTGCCTTACGCGACCGAAGGTCGGACATCCCCATTCTGGTGCATCATTTCCTGGATCGTTATGCCAAGGGTTCGCACGTTCAAGTGACGCCTGCGGCGATGAAGAGCCTGCTGCAATACGACTGGCCGGGCAACGTGCGCGAACTGGAGAATTGCATCGCGCGTGCGATCACGCTGGGCGACCATGAAACGATTGACGTGGTTGACCTTCCCCCTGCTATTCGAACGGAGCAGACGGATTCTGCCGCGGCGCCGTCTCAAGACTCTGGTTCCCTGTCCACCACCGCGCTCGCGGAGATGGAGCGAATGACGATTCTTCGAGTCTTTGAACAAGCGAATGGCGACAAAGCTCTGGCTGGAAAAATGCTGGGCATCAGCCGCGCGACGCTCTATCGCAAGCTAAAGCGGTACAACATTCCGCTAAGGTCAGACGCAGGAGAGGGCGAAATTGAGCCGGGGCCTGCGCCACAATGAGGGTGCGGTGCGTCTCAGGACTGCCTTGCTGAAACATCGAAAAGCGTCAAAGGGTGAGACGCAAACGTTTCACGGTGAGACGAGTGAGCCGTCTCCAACCCGCTGAGAAATTCTAAGTTCTTCAGTTTCTATCGCTTCCACATTTCCCTTCTGCCCAATCCTTTGGCGTGCAGCGTGCATCTCTGTCTGCGGAAGTCTGTGTCTTTTGCGGCGTGTAGTGTGTCTAGCCGCTTGAGACCACGGAGATCCTGATCGGGTGTGAGGCTACGTGGGAAGATCCAGCACTTTGGCGCTCACAGCAAATGAACCAGGCTGCGCTGAGCAGTTGGCACGATTTTTTCCGCAAGCCGAACCGGTTCGAATTCCGGTGCAAGTGACCTCCCCGCGGGGAGGCAAAAACGGCCTGCGAGAGGCTACTTTGGTGGAATACAGCGGCGCTGAGGATGCCATTTTTCTTTCGAAACTGCCGCTGGAGTTCGGGGACCGCGTCACGCTTGAAGCAAGCAAGGAAGGAAGACCGGCAGAAGCAACTGTTGTCGCCGTGCAATATCACGAAGGACGCAAAGCGGTGGCCGTTCGATTTTTACAAGGCCCCTGCGACTGGGTGGTGAGACAGCCGTGAACAAAACGATGACAACGCTGAATATTCCCGCACCAGCCCGATCAGAAAGTCCACGGCTGGCGCAGTGGAAAGAAGCGCGTGCGGTATTTCCAATTTACTTGGCGCTCGCCAAGCAGCTGGAAATCCAAATTCCAATTCCGCAAGGCAAGCGGAATTTACCGGAAAGGCCGGACCTCGAACTCTTCAGCTTAGTTCAGGAATGGCTGGATTCGATGGACCAGCGCGTCCTGGTGCACCAGCTCCGTCATCTTTTGCAGATGACGACGTTGAACGCCAGCGAAAGCGGGCTGCGCGCGCTGATCCAGCGCCACTTGCGGAAATCAAAGAAATCCAACGTCGATCGAGACAAGATCGATTTTCTTCTCGTGCAGTATTTCGCGCTTTGCGCCCCGGCGAAAATTTATCACAAGCAGATCGAACCGCCGGACGTGGCCCAGGTCATGCAACCTGTTCTGGGGGACGTTGATCCCGCGCCCCTCGCGTGGTGTGCTCCACTGGAACAAATGATTGAAGCGTTGCGCGCCTTCCGCAGCTTGCGGGAGATTCTGAAGACCAATTTCATCGAGCAGGGCCGGAAGGTGAAGGAAACGGCCGGGGGAATGTTCTATGACCCGGCGGCGCTCGTGGCCTTCATCCGGTTTAACTTCCTGCTTCGCCGCACACTGATTGAGCTGATGCATGCGGACTTGATTGCCATTCGCAGCGGCCTGACGCAGCTGCAATCGGCGGGTGTGCGCATCATGGATTGTCACCACTCCGGGTTACTGGCCGGTGAACCCATCAGTAAGATCAAGACGATCGCCGACGAGTGGAAGCAACCGTTTCAGAAGGAGTATACGGAACGTTCCGTCAGCCAGGCGTTTGACAAGCTGCTGGGATTGCGGACGGACGTTGAGCAAGCACTTGAAAAAGCGGGTGCAAATGCGGCCGCCAGTGCTCCTCAAAAGTCAAACGCGCCGGCGTCCAAGGCAGCTCCAGCGGCAAAGAAAGCTGCTCCAGAAGTAAAAGCCACGAATGGCAACGCGAAATCGAAGGAACGGCCCGCAGCAGCTGCGGAAACGGATTCCGACCACGTTGTGCTGCTGGATTTTGAGACCTGCATGGAACAGATCTGGGAACAATTGATCGCCACGCCCCCTTCGCGCGGCCGATCGATGACGACCGTCAAGATTGGCGGAGCCCGAATTCTGATGTCCTCGTGGGAAGTTACTGCCTTCGTGAGCGAGGACGGGCCGTCGGCGGAAGATTTGCGGCGCGCGGTTGTAGCGCGAGTCCTGGTCACCGCGGCAATGGAATCGGCCAAGGAAACAGGAAACGCCACGTCGCTGGACCGTGCGATGAACATGGCGCGCGTGGAAGTCACGCGGTTGCAAGAACGGGTGGACGTTGCCAAGCAGACAAAAGACACGGAGGCGGCCGTCAACCTCGGGATCAGCACGAAACGGCTGCTCTCGACGCTGGACGAAGCAGAAAAGCTATAACCGGTAGAGCAGCGGTCCGGCGAGACCGGGTGGATTCTCCAGGGAGCAGGTTTTCATTGCGACACGCCAACGTGGTCATACTCACGGATGAAACCGAATTTGCCCGGTTGCTGACGGCTTGCTGGCAAACCGAACGGCAAGCTCCCGGCGTTACCGTGCTCAATAGTGACTTGTGGCGCGAGCAGGAAGCTCCAGCGCACGATTTGATCGTCGTGGGTCCTTTGCGCGAGGGAAAGCTGACCGGGGTGCTGGGTTCACTGGATCCTTCGACAGCGGTAATTCTTTGCGCTCCAGCGGACTCCAGGGAATTCGGACAACTGCGGACGAAGTATCCACGGCTGGTACACGTTCCGCTGCGCGAGGACTGGACGCAAACGCTCCTGCTGGTCGCGGGGGAGTCGTTGCGCCGGGCTGAAGCATTGCGGATTGCCCGGCAGGCCGAGAAAAGCGCCGCCAAGAACGAGAATCACGCGACGCTGGGCCGCTACATGCTGGACTTGAAACACAGCGTTAACAACGCACTGACGTCCATGCTGGGGAATGCCGAACTGCTGTTGCTGGAGCCGGGGCAACTCTCTTCGCAGTCGCTGGCGCAGATCAAGACCATTCACAGCATGGCTTTGAGGATCAACGAGATCATGCAACGTTTCTCATCGCTAGCGAGCGAGATGCAGGAAGCTGAGAATGCATCTCAAGCTGAGACAGCAGAGACAAGTTCGCCGATTTCGCAGCGCCGCTAAAGGCCCTACCGATGCCTGCAACGAACTCATAAATAAAGACTTAGGAATAAAGGACACAAGCGGTGGAGAGATGCCAAAGCTGGCTGCTGACGTGCACCTCTGCTCCGTGGACAAGTATGGGGAGAGCTCGCCTGTGCAAAAAAAAGTCTTGATTGTTGATGACTCGCCCTCGGAGGTCAGGCTGATGACAGGCCTGTTGGAAAAAGAGGGTTATTGGCCGGTGGGGCTGAACGACCCCAGGCGTGTGGAAGAGGCCATTACGAACGACCGGCCAAACGTGATCCTGCTCGATGTGGTGATGCCGGATCGAAATGGTTTTCAGGTTTGCCGGGATTTGAAGGGCAATGCCGATTTCAGCCGTATTCCCGTGATTATGGTGACCTCGAAGGACTCGGCCAGCGACAAGTTCTGGGGCCAGCAGCAAGGCGCCGACGGGTACGTCACGAAACCATTCACGCGCGAGGAGTTGCTACGCGCGGTGCGGCGGTTTGCATGAGCGTTAGCCGGAGAATGAACGGGCGATGAGCGAAGATTTTCATCTCGAGCCTCTGCCCGCAGACGCCGACACCGGCGAGCTGCTGGAAGCTCTCGGGCCGCTCGAAGAGCGGCGGCCGGAGTCGCAGTATTGCGTTTTCCGTAGCGGACGCGAGCGCTTCTGCCTCCCGGTGCTGGATGTCGAGGAAGTGCTGGATTGGCCGTTGCTGAGCAAGCTTCCACTGTGCCCTGCGTACCTGGTTGGGATTTTCAATTTGCGCGGCGCGATTGTCCCGTTGATTGACATTGCCATTACGGAAGGCCGGCGGCCCGGGCTGCTGCCAAAACATGTGGTGGTCGCTTCCCTGCGGAGCGAGAGCCATCACGACGACATTCGGATCGGTATTGCGGCTGACGAAGTGATTGGAACGTATTCGGTCAACACCGAGGACCTGCTAGAGCAAGCGCCGGAAAACGTGCCGCATTGCGTCGGCATGTTGCGGCACGACGACCGGCTGGCTCTGGTGATCGACTTACACCGTTTGCTTGAAGTGTTTCCGGGGCCCAGCATTTGAGTTTTGTGGGGACGACGCCGCTCGACGGCGCGGGCTCCGCGGTAGAAATTTGGAGGGTGGCATGAAATCGCGACTGAGTTCGACAATCTGGACGCTGGTTTTGCTGAACGGCGTAATCTTTCTGGTCGTTCTGGGACTGGCATTCGGAGCCGGCAAGAAGGCAGGCGATGCGTCCCTGTTCGACTTCGGCTCGCCAGCCGGGACAAGCGTGATCTTCGCGCTGGTCTTGGCCCTGGGCACATCCGTGATCCTCGCGTGGCGCTTCGGCGCGTTGCTCGGGCCGGTACAGGCACTGGCGGAATTCTCCGAACGGCTGGCCGCAGGAGACCCGCGCGCTCGCGCCGAAGTCAACAGCAGCGATGAACTCGGTTACATCGCGGACAACTTGAACCGTGCCGTCGCCAAGGTTTCCAAAGCCACGAGTAACCAGGACGCCAACGACGCGCTACAGCGCAGCATTACCGAATTGTTGAGCGTTATCAACCAAGTGGCTCGCGGCGACTTGTCGCAACGCGGAAAGGTGACCAACGACGCGCTGGGCAACGTGACCGACTCCATCAACTACATGCTGGACAACTTCACCAAGGTGCTCGAGAGAGTGCGCAAGGCAGCCATGGAAGTTACCGCGTGCTCGAACAACATTCTCGTGGCAGCCGATGAAATGCAGGCCGGCGCGACACAACAGGACCAGGAAATTACCAATACGTCGAGCGCTGTGGAAGAGCTGACGGTCTCGATGAAACAGGTGTCCAACAACGCCGAGGCCAGCGCCGAGGCGGCTCGCCGCGCACTGGACGCGGCCGAACAGGGCAACCGCGCGGTGCGCGACACGCTGGAAGGCATGCAGCGAATTCGCGCTTCGGTGCAAGCGACGGCCAAGAAAATCAAATCCTTGGGCGACCGTTCACTGGAAATCTCTGAAATCATCAACGTGATTAACGACATCACGGAGCAGACGAACTTGCTAGCGTTGAACGCCGCCATCGAAGCAGCACGCGCCGGTGAAGCCGGGCGCGGTTTCGCGGTCGTTGCCGACGAAGTCCGCAAGCTCGCCGAACACAGCCGTAGCGCGACGAAAGACATCGCAGCACTTATCAAAGCGATTCAGGCCGAGACGAACGAAGCGGTGGTCGTCATGGAAGAAGGCACCAAGGAAGTGGAAGGCGGCGCACAACTGGCCGACCAGGCCGGACGTGCGCTGGACGCCATTTCCAACGTCGTGCGCCAATCCGCAGAACTCGTCCAGGAAATCTCCCTGGCATCGAAACAGCAGGTGCGCGGAACAGAAGGCGTAGCGCACGCCATGCAGATCATTTCGAGCATTACGCGGCAGACTTCGCAGGGAACACGCGGAACGGTAGCCACGGTAAGCCAGCTCGTCAAACTGTCGGATCAGTTGAACGAAGCGCTGGCGCAATTCCGCGCGTCCAAGGCAGCAGCGGGAGTCATCGCACAAGAAGCATCCGAACAGCGCCCAGTCCCGGCAGGTGCACTCCGTTAAGAAGCGAACTCCTTCTCCGCCGTGCAGGTGAAGTTGGAGAGAGACCGAGACAACGGGAAAACGATGAGCGAACGCCACGGATCGGGGCATGGGCTGAGCGGGCACGAGTTGAGCGAGATTCGCATGTTAATCGAAGAGCGGACGGGAATCTGCTTCGATGAATCGCGCGAGCGCTTCTTCTCCACGCGCGTGAAGGAACATTTGCGCGCAAAAGGACTGGAGCGCGGCACCGACCTGCTGCGCAACATGCGCAAGTCCAACATCGAATACGAAGCCCTCCTAGAACGATTGCTGACCCAGGAAACCAGTTTCTTCCGGTATCCCGGCGTTTACGAAGCGTTCGAAAAGCGAGTTCTGCCAGAATTGCACGCCAAGAAGTTCTGGAACAATCCCCGGACACTGCGCATCTGGAGCGCCGGCTGTTCCACGGGCGAAGAGCCCTATTCCATCGCCATCACCATCGCGGATTCGTTGTCGTTCGCGGAGTCCTGGAACGTGGAAATCCTCGCGACCGACGTCGGCCGGCTGGCGTTAAAACATGCCGAGCGCGGGATTTACTCCGGGCGTAGCATTGCGAGCGTAAGCGAAAAGCAGTTGGCTAACCATTTTTCCCCTGCGGATAACGGGCAACAAGTGAAACCAAAACTGCGCAAGATGGTCTCCTTCGCGCAGATCAATTTGGCGTCGGCGGTCTATGTCGGCCGCATGGACATGATTTTCTGCATGAACGTTTTGATTTACTTCACGGAAGAGCGCCGCCGCGCGCTGGTGCAACGTTTCTACGACACGTTGGAACCCGGCGGGTATTTGTTCCTTGGACATTCCGAATCGATTTCGAAGATGCCGGTGAAGTTTCAGGCGATCGTACTGAACGATTGCATTCTGTACCGCAAGCCGACTGCGGAGGAATTGCTGAAGCCCGAACTGGTAGCGGAGGGTCGCGCGTGAGTACGCCGGACCGCGAAGCCGTCGAAGTATTCCTCCAGGAAGCCTCGGAGCACCTGCAATATTTGCGGGAATACGTCAGTGTGCTGCAGGAAGTCGAGCCGCGGCGAGATGACCTGGAACGGTTGTACATTTCCGCGCATACGCTGAGCGGAACGTCCGCAAGCTACGGATTTCCGCGCTTCTCTGAAATTGCAGGAAAACTGGCGCATGTGTTCCAGTATGCGCTGAATGCGCCTCTTGGGGCCGACCTGCATGGGCCTTTGACAGAATTTCTCTCGGACGGAATCTCGCTGCTCGAGACGGATCTTCTGGAAATCAGCGACACCGGCAAGGAAAGTTTGGATGATATTGCCGTTTTCAAGGAACGGTATCGCTTCGCGTTCCCGACCGAACCGCCACGGCTGAATCTCTCGCAACCGGAGCCGCAAAACCGTATCGTCGCGGAAGATTTCGAGGAACCTCTTGCTGCGGCCACCGGTTCGTACTTTGACGCGCTGCCAACGGACGATGAGGTGCCGGACGAAATTCTTGAGTTTTTTCAACCGGAAGCCGAGGAGCATCTTCAAGTCGTCAGCGACTGCCTGATCTCCCTGGAAGGCAACAACAATCCGGAAGAAATCAACAAACTCTTCCGCGCCATTCACACGATAAAGGGCTCTGCGTCGCAAGTCGGTTTGAAGCGGCTGGGAGGCATTGCCCATCGCGTGGAAGATCTGATCGGCCGGCTGCGTGATGGAGAGATGGAACCTTCACCGGCGGTTGTGGACCTGTGCCTGGAGTCCGTGGATATTCTGAAGAAAACTCTTCACCGCCAGTGGGCCGATGAAGCCGACATGCGAACGAGTGTCGATTCATTGCTCGGGCGCATCGCAGAGTTTGCTCCGATCGAACCCGAAGAGGGCGAAACTTCAACGCAAGCGGCGAGCACATCGCCAAATCAGGAGTTCGCGGAGGCGGAAGCAGCTTCGAAAATGGCTGCGCCTGCAAAGAAGGCGGCGAAACAAGCTGCCACAGGAACTTCAGCGGCAAAGTCCGTTCGCATTGCGCTCTCGCGGCTTGACCGCATGATGAACACGGTCGGTGAGCTGGTCATCAACCGCACCCGGATGGTGGGGCGCGTTTCGGAACTCGAAAAGCTGGTGGACACGCTGAGTTTTTCGAAAGAACGGCTGCAAGGCAAGGTCGCCGAGTTCCAGGAAAAATACGAATTCAATCGCATCAATTCCAACCGCAATGCCGGGCCCTGGAATCCCGAACCGACGCCGCAAATGCTCACCAGCGCAGCGGCCGGCGATACGTCCTTCTGGTCGGAATTCAGTGAACTGGAAATGGACCGCTACGACGACTTCAACATTTTGTCGCGGTCGATGGCGGAAATTTCCGCCGACGTTAACGAAGTTCTTTCGCAGTTGGAAGGGTTTATCGGGCGCGTTGAAGGGGATATTGACGAATTCACCAAGCTGGCACATCACCTGCAGGATGAAATTACCGCGGCGCGTATGGTGCCGATCGGCACGCTGTACTCGCGGTTGTCACGCGCGGTTCGGGATGCCGCGCACTCGACAAACAAGCAGGTAGAGCTCGATCTTTCGGGCAGCGAAACTGAACTCGACAACAACATCATTCAACAAATTTCGGATCCTCTGGTGCACCTGGTCCGCAACTCCGTGGCGCACGGCATCGAGCACAGCAACGACCGCACCGCAGCCGGAAAATCCGCGGCGGGCAACATCATGCTGCGCGCTTATCACCGCGGGAACCACATTTATATCGAGGTCGAAGACGACGGGCGCGGAATCGATTACGAGCGCGTGAAACAGAGCGCCATGGAACGTGGGCTGTTTTCTCCGGAAACTGCGGACCGCCTTACGGAGCGCGACCTGCGCGAAATGCTTTTCCATCCGGGCTTCTCGACTGCTCCCATCAAGACGGAACTCGCGGGACGCGGCGTCGGGCTCGACGTGGTGCGCGCGAACTTGAACGCCCTGAACGGCGAAATCGACATCCAGAGCACGAGCGGGAAAGGCACGAAGTTCACGCTAAAAGTGCCTCTGACACTGATTATTTCACCGGCCCTCTTCGTGCGCTGCGGAACGACGAACTTCGCACTGCCCTTGGCGGTCGTCGAAGAAATCCGCCGCTTGCGCGCCGATGAAATTGAGGATGTCGGCGGGAAATTACTGACCAAGGTGCGTGACGTAGTCACCGAAGTCGTGCGGCTGGATACATACCTCGGCCTGCCTCCACTCGAACCCATCAACGGATATTTCCGGATGGTGGTGGCCAATGCGGGCAACCGGCAGATCGGCCTCGTCGTGGAAGATGTCCTCGGGAAGGACGAAATTGTTATCAAAAACCTCGGCGAATACCTTCGCCGCGTGAAGCTTTTCCCGGGAACGACGATCGCGCCCGATGGCAGCCTGATTTTGCTAATCGACCTGAACCGCATGGTAGCCACGGAACCAAGCGAGCGCCGGCCCATCCAAGCCAGCTCCAGCGCCGCGCGTATTTTTGCGCCGGGCTCCACGGCGGTGGCGCGCGGAACCATTCCTTCAGAAGCGATCGATCGCGTCGAGCAAGAGCGCGTGATCGTCGTCGCAGACGACTCCATCAGCGTGCGCAAATTTGTCGGCCGCATGCTCGAAAAGAACGGTTATCGCGTGAAGCTAGCGGCGGACGGTCTGGAGGCCGCGGAGCTTGTGTCCCAGCACGGCTGCCATCTGGTCATCACCGACCTGGAGATGCCCCGCATGACGGGTTACGAATTAATGGTGCAGTTGCGGCAAAGTCCGACCACGCGCAGGATTCCGGTGATGGTTGTTACTTCACGCGCCGGGGCCAAGCACCGCGATCGCGCCATGAAGGAAGGCGCCGCAGCCTTCCTGACCAAACCGGTGCAGGAAGACCAACTTATTGCGGCAGTTGAACAACTTATGGGAACGGAGGCGCCGCGCCCGGGCGTTCCGGTGGCATAGACCAACCATGGCAACTCCCAACAAAAAGATCAAAGTACTCGTCGTGGATGACTCCACCTTCATGCGCAAGGTGCTGGAGGGTATTTACAACGGTGACGAACAGATGCAGGTGGTCGGCAACGCCAAGGACGGCCGCGAAGCCGTTTCGCTGGCGGAGTCCCTGAAGCCCGATGTCATCTCGATGGATATCAACATGCCACACGTCGATGGCTTGCAGGCCACTGCGGAAATCATGACCACCAACCCGCGGCCTATCGTCATCGTCAGCTCGGAATCGAAGGAAGGCGCAGCAAGCACCCTTCGCGCGCTGGAACTCGGCGCGATCGAATTTGTGGCCAAGCCCTCGAGCGCTATCGACCTGGACATGCAGAGCGTGAAGGAAGAACTGCTTCGCAAAGTACGCATGGCCGCGAAAGTTCGCGTGGTGCGAACCGCAACGCGCCTGGCTTCCACGATCCAAAATACGACCGGTGCAAAACCGCACCATTCTGCGCCGGCACAACCTCGCCCTGCGCCTACCTCGGGTTTGGACCAACGCTTCCCCGTGGTGGTTCTGGCGGCATCGACGGGCGGGCCAGCAACCGTCATGCGTATCGCCCCTGGTTTCACAAGCGACTTCCCTGCTGCAGTGATCCTGGTGCAGCACATGCCCGCGGCATTCACCACGCAATACGCCGCGCAGCTTGCGGAATTCACCGAGATTCGCGTGAAGGAAGCGGAAGCCAACGAATCGATCCAGCCGGGTACACTTTACATCTGTCCCGGTGGCCAACATCTTCGCGTCACACCGACCGGCCGCATCCAGCTCGACGGTACCTCCGGCCGCATCAACGGTTATCTGCCAAACATTGACGCCACCATGGAATCTGTCGCCGCCTTTGCCGGTTCCTTGAGTATCGCCGGCGTGCTTACGGGCATGGGGAACGACGGAGCTAACGGAGCCAAGGCCATTAAGGCCGCCGGGGGACTTGTCCTGGCCCAGGATGAGGCGACGTCCGTCATCTTCGGGATGCCCGCCGAAGCGATCAAAGTAGGCGCCGTCGACCAAGTGCTTGGAATCGACGACATCTATGCCGCCATCGAAAAGCGCGTGCTTGGAATCTGCAGACCAACTCCGGCGGGGGTTCGCTGATGCGTCTGGCAGCGCCAGTGAAGCCGAGCCCCGTGCGGTCGGAGCAGATCATCCTGTTTCGTGTGAGCGGCCAGCTCTTTGCGGTATCTTCCGCCTCTGTGCAAGAAGTGCGCAGCGCGGATTCCCTTTCCGGCGGCGCGATCGAAATCAATGCGCCGGGGCTGCGCAAAGTACGCCACGTCCTGAGGCGCGGCGACAGATCCTTATTTATAGTCAACGGCGCCGCACATTTCGGGCTGCCTGCCTCACCAGGCATCCTGGTATTCATGCTCCGCAAGACGCGCACTGCCCTGTTGATTGACGGCATCGAGAAAATGACGACGATGACCAGGCTGCAGTCGCTCCCGCTGTCCTTTTGTCACGAAGAGCGGCAATGGTACCGCGGCCTGACGGCAATCGATCAAACCGTCGTGCCAGTGGTACATCCGGAAGGCTTCTTGTCCTTGGAAGATTTGGCGCTGCTCGATGCGGCGCTTCCGCCCATGGAAATTCCAGATGAGGAAGCAGCCGAAGGGACAGAATTGGCGCAATGACGGTATCCGCCGAACTCGAACTGCAGTCGTTCGTCCTGCTGAGGCTGGGCGAAAGACGCTTTGCGGTCTCTGCCGGGCAGATTGTCGAACTCGTGGCGCCTAGCCGGGTTTTTCGTTTTCCGCATCACACACCAAAAATTGAAGGCGTGATTTTGCGCCGTGGAAGAATTGTTCCGGTCTGTGACGTCGCGGAACCTCTGATTGGCAAGCGTCTGACTTCGCGTCGCCTCTATCTCATCGCAGCACGCCACTACGGCGCAAAAACGGAGTGGGTAGCGCTGCCGGTTACGGGGGAATGCGAATTGATCCATGCGGAATTGATGGCAGCCGGAGCGTCCGATGAGCCGCACGTCGGAGGCTGGATCTCGCATGCCGGAGACGTCATTGAGGTGTTGAACCTGGATGCGCTGACGCCCGGACCTGACGAAATCGCGAAGGAATCTGAGATCCGGGTACCGCTGGAGGCCCAGCCATGATTCCCGGGGGCCGTCCAATCAAGGTTCTGCTGATCGACAGCAACGTTTACTTTGCGAAACGCCTGGCCGACGCGCTGAAACGCGAAGGGTTCCAGGTGGTCACCAGCACGCAAGCGGCGTTTGCGCTCACAACTCTCGAATACGACGCCCCGCAAGCCATCCTCTGCGCAACCAACATGCGCGAAATGGGTGCGCTGGAGATCGCCAGAATCATTCATGCCGACTCGAAGAATTCTAACTTGCCTATTATCGCGCTCGGGGACGGCAGCCAGCGCGCTTTGATGGAGGCATTTCAGGCGGGCTGCGATGATTACATTGACCGCAACGGTCAACCGGGAGTCATCGCCACTCACGTGAAGCAGATCATCATCAGCAAAGCGGAAGGCTTCCAGCCGACACAAATGCTCACGCAATCCGATACCAGTTTAAGCGGCAATCTGACACACCACGACCTTACGGGCGTCATGCAGATGCTCGGCCACGCTCGCCAAACCGGCGCCCTGCATATCAACGCGGGAGACACCGACGGGGTTTTGTTTTACGACGCAGGCGAGATCACGCATGCGGAATGCGGCAACTTGTTCGGCGACGAAGCCGTGATCCACATCCTGAAAAGCTGCGTGAACGGCGTCGAAGGAGTCTACAAGTTCGTTTACGGCCCGGGTTCGACGCAGCGGACGGTGCTGCGTTCGGCAACGGATCTCATGCTGGATGCCATGCGCGAATTCGATGAAAGCTCGCGCGACATGGCGGACAAGGAAGCGCTATGAGCGAAGCGATGATCATACCACCGCTGGACGAAGCGCCAGCCAAGCGGGTACCAACAGTATATTTCATCGATGACAGCGCTACCATGCGCGAAGTCATCAAAATCGCGTTTCGCCGCGAGAACATTAACGTGATTACCTGTGCCGATGCAGCAACGGCCCTCGCGCAGTTCGAACAAACTCGTCCCGATGTCGTGATTACCGACGTCATCATGCCCGATCAGGACGGCTATTCGGTTTGCAGCCAGATCAAACAGCATCCCGATTTGAGTGAAACTCCGGTCGTGCTGATGTCCGGCGTCGTTAACAAGAGCGTCGCCGACAAAGCGGTCGCGGTAAAAGCCGACGAGCTGATTCGCAAGCCCTTTCAGCCTCAGGAATTGATCGGCCGTGTGAAGAGCCTCCTCGAGCCGAAGGGCGCGACTCCCGCCCCAGTGCATGAGCGCGGGGCTTCTTCGAATGCCTTGAGCAATCTCTTCGCTCCTCCGGCGGCCGCGCCGCGAAACGTTGCACCGCCGCCACCAGCCGCGCCAGCAACTCCCGAATCCGCCTGGCCGCGCGCACTGGCCGAAGCGTTTACTCCGCGCCAGCCCGCTGCCGCGTACAACGACGCTCAACCATCTTCTGCACCACCGGCGCGTTCTGCTCCCACGGCTTCCGACGTGCACAAACTTCGCGTGGAGATTGCCCATTTGGACTTGCTGGTGAAGAAACTGCAAACAGAACTTCAAATCGAGCGGCAATACAACCAGGCTCTGGAGACCCAGATTCGCACACTCACCGAAGCGTAGCTTGGCCAGAAAGGCCATCCTCTCAGGGTTCTTTCCTAGGCTCGTCGGCCTGTTGACGCTCGACCACGGACTCAGTAACCTCAATTTGCATCTTTTCATTGCATTTTGTTCCTGGGGGACATTCCATGGGCAACAAGAAGGACTCGGCGATTTCCCGGCGTGAGTTCGCTCGCCGGGCGGCTTACGTCTCCGCGGCTGCATCGCTGGCGCCCGCGAATCTTCTGCGCGCGGAACCTGTGGCTTTTCCAGCGCCAGTCCCGCAGTCAGCGAACGCACCAAAACTCGCGCCGGAAAGTCAGGCCGAGGTTGATTCACGGATTCAAGCGATTCTTGGCCAGTATGGCAAACGACTTTCCGAAAGCCAAAAAACCGACATTCGGAGGTTGGCGACGGAGGCACAGCCACCGCTCGATCGCCTGCGCGCGTTTGCTACGGAAAATGGAGACGGGCCGGGGCTCTATCTGAAGCCTTTGATCGAACGCGAAAAAAAGCCCACGCCAAAAGCGGCGCCAAAACCAGCTGCTGCACCGAAAATCCCCTGAGGAGCGTCTGGAATGCCCGGTGAAGAGATCTTCTATCTCTCTGTAAGCGACCTCGCGAAACGTATCGAAACGAAGAAACTCTCACCCGTGGAGTTGACGCAGGCCTATCTCGATCGCAGCGAGAAATTTGGGCCGCGCTTCAACGCCTACGCCCGGCTGACGCCGGAAATTGCGCTCGAACAGGCCAAGGCGGCAGAAAGGGAAATCCAGCACGGCCATTACCGCGGCCCGCTGCATGGGATTCCCTACGCTGCAAAAGATCTTCTGGCAGTGAAAGGGCTCCCCACGACGTGGGGCGCGAAGCCCTACGCGAATCAGGTTTTCGATTACGATGCGACTGTGATTGAACACTTGAACCGCGTCGGGGCTGTGATGCTCGGCAAAGCTGCAATGATCGAACTGGCCGGCGGGATGGGCTACCGCTTCGCGTCTGCATCGCTACAAGGAGAAGCCAAGAATCCCTGGGACGTCACCTGCTGGACCTGCGGCTCTTCCTCAGGTTCGGGAGCGATCGTTGCCGCGGGTCTCGCTGCTTTTGCGATTGGCACGGAAACGTGGGGCTCCATCATATGCCCGTCGGCTTTCTGCGGCGTCAGCGGTTTGCGGCCGACGTACGGCCGCGTAAGCCGCTATGGCGCCATGGCGCTCGCGCCATCGATGGACAAGATTGGTCCCATGGCACGCAGCGTTGAGGATTGCGCGCGCATCTTTGCCGCCATCGCGGGGCACGATTCGAAGGACCGCGGCACGCTGCTCATTGACAAGGCGGCTTTCACCTATTCGCCCTCCATGGAGTTGCACTCGCGGTCGTTGCGAATTGGCTGGCTCACTAACGCCTGGAAATCTCTCGAACCGAGTGTTGCCAAGCCTGTGGATGCCGCAGCGAAAGTCTTGAAGAGATTCTTCCCGGGCTTCAAAGATGCGGTTTTACCTGTCGGACCTTGGGAAGACGCAGGCAACATTATTGTCGCGGTGGAAGGCGCTGCCTCGTTCCGGTCCCTGATCCGCTCCGGCCGCGTGAGTGAATTGAATGATCCGCTGGGGCAGATTGCCGGCTATGTGAATGAGCAGTATTCCGGCGCGGACTACCTGCAAGCCCTCAAGGTCAGAGAAATCGTTCAGAAGAAAATGGATACTTTGTTTGAGAGCTTCGACGTGCTGGTGGCGGCGGCGCAGCCCGTCCCTGCAACACCGCTGACCCTGAATCTTGAAACTGAATTGGTGTTCCCTGACCCGCTCGGCGGAATCGGCAACATCTGCGGATTGCCCGCATTGTCTGTTCCCTGCGGATTCACGGAGAAGAATCTTCCCGTCGGCCTTCAATTTGTGGGAAGAGCCGGTGATGATGCTGCCGTCATTCAAGCCGCGCGGATGTTCCAGCAGCATACGGACTGGCATAAGAGACATCCGAAAATTCATTAGGCAAAGCACTGCGCTTTGCCAAAGGGCAGATTCGGTTTAAGGTTCAGGGCTGCGTCAGAAGTTCATGGACGGCGCGCAAAAGCGCCCAGCGACTGAAGGGCTTCGTCAATAAGCGCAGGGAAGGATCAGACTGCAAGGATTCTGCAGCCGCCCGGTCGCTATAGCCGGACATGTACAATATGCGCAGGCCAGGACGTTTTTCCTTCAGACGCGCGGCCAGCTCCAAGCCAGTCATTCCCGGCATGACCATATCGGTAACCAGAAGGTTTATCGTGGTTTCATGCTTGTGCACAAATCCCAGGGCTTCTGCCCCATCCCGGGCTTCAATCACCGCGTACCCACCGGATTCAAGAAACTCGCGAGCCACTTCCCGGACGTCCTGTTCATCCTCCGTGAGCAAAATCGTTGCCGTTCCTCGAGGCACTTCGGAAACGGACTGCACAACCGGGCTGATGCGCTCCACGGGTTGATCGACCCTGGGAAGATAAATCTTGAACGATGTGCCTCTTCCGAGTTCACTGTAAACCCAGATAAAACCGCCGCTCTGTTTCACGATGCCGTAGACGGTTGCGAGGCCCAGGCCCGTGCCCTTCCCCTGCGCCTTGGTGGTGAAAAACGGCTCAAAAATGTGCGCCTGGGTTTCCGCGCTCATTCCCGTACCGGTGTCCGAAACAGCGATGAGAACGTATCGTCCCTGGCGCACAATCGGATGCCTGGTGTTATACGCGCTGTCCAACTCTGTGTTTGAGGTCTCAATCAGCAGCTTGCCGCCGCCGGGCATGGCGTCACGTGCGTTAACCGCCAGATTCATAATGACTTGTTCCATCTGGCTGGCGTCCGCGCGGATGGCGCCGAGATCCTCCGAAGTGCGAATTTCAAGCTCGACATCTTCTCCAATCATCCGTGGCAGCAACCTGCCCATGTCGTGAACGACGTCATTCAGGTTCATCACACGCGGCTGCAAAACCTGCAGACGGCTGAAAGCGAGAAGCTGGCGGGTCAGCGCAGAAGCGCGGTCCGCCGCACGTTCGATCTGCTCGATTTTTCTCGAGTATTGCTCCGCTGGCGGCAATACATTGAGAAGCAGTTCGGTATGTCCCTTGATCACCATCAGGAGATTGTTGAAATCATGCGCGATCCCGCCCGCCAGGCGTCCCACAGCCTCCATTTTTTGCGATTGGCGAAGCTGCTGTTCGAGGATATGACGTTCGCTGATGTCCTGAGCCACGACCAGGCGGACGCGCCTTCCTGAATAATCCAATTCATGTGAAATGCTCTCGACCTGAAAAATCTTGCCGTCTTTCTTGCGGTGCTGCCAGTGGCCGGTGTGCGGGCCATCATCGTGACTTTGGCGGAGGTGCTCAATGTACTTGGCTCTTTCCGCTTCGGGACGAATCTCCAGCGCCGTCATCTCCCTGAACTCCGCGAGAGAATAACCGTACTGTCGAACCGCCGCTTCATTCACTTCCAAAAATCGCAGTGTCTCCTGATCAATGACAAACGTGGGAAGCGGATTATTGTTGAAGAGCAGCCGGAACATTTCTTCTTTTTTGCGAAGGGCCTCTTCCCAGCGGCGTCGCTCGATCGCCAGCGCAATGTGGCCTCCGACAGAGTTGAGAAACTCCAGGTCGCGAAGGTCGTAAGCGTTCTCATTCTGATAATGCTGAACGACAAGCACGCCAATGGTAGCGGTGGGTGTCTTGAGCGGCACACCCAGCCATGCGGGCGCCGGCGCACCAACCAGTTCGACTTCACCTGCCGCGACCAGCCGGTCAAATTCGCTCTGGGGAATCAGCATTGGCTTGCCCCTGCGGAACACATAGGCAGTGCAGCTGTGACCTACTCTTTGAGGCGGAGGCGCGACGTCCACCTGGTCGGCAAAAAATGGAAATGTGAAGGTGTCCGACGCAGCGTCGTGCAACGCCACGAAGCAGTTTTCCGCGGAAACCACTTTCTTCAGCGCTTGATGGATCCCTGCCAGCAACTCGTCCAAGTTTGCGGTCTGATTGAGAGCATGCACAACCTCGGAGATGACCTGGCGCTCCGCTTCCATCCGGTGAAGATCGGTAACGTCCTGAAAGCTGACAACAGTACCCTCAATTCCGGGAACGCTTGAGCAATCACGCGCCACGGCCTCGAACCAGCGCCAGTTGCCATCCACGGATTGAAGCTGACAGCGCTTGCTGAGGGCCTCTCCACTGCTCTTCCCGATTTCTTGGAGGCACTTGCGCACCCCGGCTATATCCGTGCCGTAGAGGATGGAACCAATTGGTTTCCCGATCAGATCTTCGGTTCGGTAGCCAAGAAGGCGGGTAAATCCGGCGTTGGCAAATAGGATGTTGCCTTGCGCACTGAGAATCGCAATCAGCTCACGTACGGAATCCAGCAAGGCGGCGAGTTGCTCAGGACCCATAGCCGTGCCCTGCTCATAGGGAGAGCGTTGTGACATGATCTCGCGGCTCGCGAAACCAGCCTGCGCATGGAGCAGCGCCGGCGAGGGTGAGCTCTTCGTCCTCCGTTAGACATTTTCGTGCGTTGACGGACTTGCTACAGACGTGATCAGACCTCTTTATCATACGTAATCCGAACGTCCCTGTAATCCCTCGCAAGCTCATCGGTCACCAACTAATGACTACCGGGAAGCAGGGTGCGGTCATCATATACAGGTAACTTTCAACACGTCCCTGCGCGTGTTACGCTCCTTCATTCTTTGGCAATAAAAAACCCGGCTTTCCCGCGGTTCATATCAACACTTTGAGGAGGCGATACTGCCATGCACGATATCTGGAAAGACATGTTCGTCATGGGACTTCCCCTGCTGGAAAAAATCCTGAGGCCGATCGTCGTTTACGCGTTCCTGGTTATCAGCCTGCGACTCTCCGGGAAACGCGAACTCGTCCAGTTGAATCCCTTTGACCTGGTCGTCCTGCTCACACTGTCGAATACCGTCCAGAACGCCATCATCGGCGAGGACAACAGCGTGCTTGGCGGGTTGATTGGAGCGACTTCCCTGCTCGTCACCAACTACCTGGTCGTTCGCTTTCTCTACGACCACCGGAAGATCGACCAATTGGTTGAAGGCAGCGCCGACGTGCTGATTGCGAACGGCAAGGTGCGCACAGATCGTTTGAAGAAGGAACTCATTACCATGGAGCAACTCGAAGCCGCCGCGCGCAAGCAGGGGTTCGCTTCCATTGCCGAAGTCGAAGAATGTGTGCTCGAGCCAGGTGGAACGCTTTGCTTTGTCGGAAAAAAACCAGGGACTGAAGACCTGCGCCACAAGGAATTGTTGGGGAAGCTGGAAAGCCTGGCACGGGAAATCGCACTGTTAAGAGGTTCGCAACCGCCCGCGCGCGCCTAGTTTAGTGGAGAAAAAAACCCGTCAACGCGAGGGCAATGCCTGCGCCCCCAATCAACAGCCCGCCAAACCAGAATCCTTTCCGTTTGGTAAGAAGGGTGATCGAGCAAATCACCAGGCCGATTTCCAGGAAAGCCTCTCCCCCATCAAATCGGTCCGCGCGGCGTCCTGCCAAGTCGCGGTCGGTTTCCAAGTCTTTCGCTTCCTTGCTGATGTCTTGCTTGTCGCTTTGGTAGTGTTCGACTTCTTTGGCGTACTTCTCTCGCAGAGCTTCCCCTTTTTCCTTGTCTAGTGAAGCCACGAGGTTGACCACGTCCGAAAAACCCTGGGTTTCATGCAGACGGACGCTCTTCGCCTGGTATTGCGCCCAACGGTCGGCGGCCTGACTCTGCCGAAGCAGCTCTTCCGTGTGCGCACGATGGCCGAGCAACGTCGCAGCTGCCACGAGTACTGCCATGATGGAGATGGTAATCGACACTGGCAGGATCAAGGGATTGTCACCATGTTCGTCATGAGCTTCAGGAAGTTCGATACCTTCTGGCATTGCTCTTCTCTCCTGCTGTGGGATTAGACCGCAGTATCGGCTGCGATTGCCCGCACCGACTCGTGCGCCGCTGCCAGCGCACGGTCAATGTCCGCTGAAGTATGTGCGGCAGAAACGAATGCTGCCTCGAACTGGGACGGCGCAACCAGGATTCCGCGCTCCAGCATCTCCCGGAAAAACTTGGCGTACCGCTTGGTGTTGGATCGCTTGGCGTCCGCGTAGTTCTTTACCGGTTCCCTCGTGAAGAAGATCGTTGAAAGGGAACCGACGGCGTTGATTTGCGCGGGAATCCCTGCCTCCTCCAACTCGGCGCGCAAACCAAAAACCAGTCGCCGAGCCAATTGCGTCATCTCTTCATACAAACCGGGCCTGGTGAGTTGTTTCAGCGCGGCAATTCCGGCGCGCATTGCCAGTGGATTTCCCGCGAGCGTCCCGGCTTGGTATACCGGACCGAGCGGCGCGACTTGGTTCATCAATTCAGCCCGTCCGCCGTACGCTGCCACCGGAATTCCCCCGCCGATGATTTTCCCGAGTGTCGTCAGGTCCGCTTCGATGCCCAACAGATCCTGCACAGAGCCATTCCGCAAGCGGTACCCGGTAATCACCTCATCGACGATAAACAGCGCGCCGTTTTTCCGGGCAATGTCTTGCACACCCTTCAGGAAACCGGTCTCCGGTGGGACGACACCCATGTTCGCCGCAATCGGCTCGACAATGACCGCCGCGATCTTGTCCCTGTGCAGCGCAAAAACCCGCTCGACCGCATTCAGGTCGTTGTATGGCACGTTCAATGTCAACGCAGCCAGCGCTTGTGGTACTCCAGGGCATTCGGCAATTCCCAGCGTCGCCAGGCCGGAACCCGCCTGCGACAAAAAACTGTCCGCATGCCCGTGATAGCAGCCTTCGAATTTGACGATGAAATCGCGCTTCGTGACTCCGCGGGCGAGCCGCACCGCGCTCATCGTCGCTTCCGTCCCGCTGGAAACGAAGCGTATCTTTTCGATGAACGGGATCGTTTGGGTTATCAGCGTGGCAAGTTCCAGCTCGAGCTCGGTGGTCATGCCAAAACTCGTGCCGCGGCGTGCCTGATCGGCAATCGCCTCGCTGATGGTAGGATTCGCGTGCCCCAGGATCATCGCTCCCCACGAGCACACAAAATCGAGATATTCGTTTCCATCCGCGTCGTACAGGTACTGCCCGCTACCGCGCTCGATGATCAGCGGCTCCCCGCCCACGGACCGGAATGCCCGCACAGGGCTATTCACGCCGCCGACAAGAACCTTTTCGGCGCGCTCGAATATCTCGCGAGAACGTTTGCGTTCGCGCTTCACTTTAGTTTGCGCTCCACTCATGTTTTCTCGATTAAATTATCACGCCTTCAGCCAGCGCGCGACATCCTTGGCATGGTAGGTCAAAATAATATCCGCTCCGGCGCGCTGAATGCCTGTCAAAATTTCCAGGACCACTCGCTTTTCGTCGAGCCAGCCCTTCTGTGCTGCCGCTTTCACCATGGCGTACTCTCCGCTCACATTGTACGCAGCTAGGGGAATATCGAAGGCGTCGCGCACCTGCCGGATAATATCCAGGTACGGCAAGGCCGGCTTCACCATCACCATGTCCGCCCCTTCCTCGAGGTCCAGTTCTACTTCTTTCAATGCTTCCCGCGCATTCGCGGGGTCCATCTGATAGCTGCGGCGATCGCCAAATTGCGGAGCAGATTGCGCTGCTTCGCGGAAAGGACCGTAAAAACCAGAGCAATATTTGGCCGCATAGGAAAGTATCGCGGTGTTTTCGAACTTATGCTCATCGAGTATTTCACGGATCGCCGCGACCCGTCCGTCCATCATGTCCGAGGGCGCCACAATGTCCGCGCCCGCACGCACGTGAGATAACGCCTGCTGCGCGAGAATTGTCAGCGTCGCATCATTTGCCACTTCGCCATTCTCGATAACACCGCAATGGCCATGGTCTGTGTATTCGCACAAACATACGTCGGTGATCACGAGCAGTTTCAAATTTGCTTTTCGAATCGCCTCAATGGCGCGCTGCACAACGCCCTGGGAACTAAGCGAGCTGGCGCCGCGCGGATCCTTGGTTTCCGGCAAGCCGAAAAGAATGATCCCCGGAATTCCGAACTCTTCCACCTCGCGGCATTCCTCAACAATCTGGTCGGCCGATTGTTGAAAGACCCCCGGCATGGAACTGACTTCCTGCCGCACTTTCGTCCCCGGGCAGACAAACATCGGATAAATCAACCCTGCGGTTGTGAGGCGCGTCTCTCGGACCAGGCTGCGAATCGCTTCGCTGCGCCGCAAACGTCTCGGCCGATGCGTGGGAAAGCTCATCCTCTCTTCACTCCTGTACGTGCCGTGTTCGAAGTGCCGGCAAAATGTTCCTCCAAGGTTTCAACGACCGACGCTGCTGTCGTGTCTGCCGCCAAAAGTGCGTGCAGGACCCCAGCACCTAGCAAAGCATTGGCGGTAACTGGTCCTACCGCGATAATCGCCAGGCTATCTTGTAACGCGCTCAATTTCCCGGCCCCGAGCAATTCCACGAAGTGTTGCACGGCTGAAGGACTGAAAAACAGCACGGCATCTGCTGCGCCTTCCGCGATTCTCGTCAACCTCTGCCGGTCCATCTCCGTTGGCTGCAACGTCCGGTATGCAACCACTTCGCAAGTGTGCGCGCCGTAACGCTTCAGCGCCGCCGGCAAATCCGGATTTGCGCGGTCGCTCCGCGGCAGCAACACTTTCGATCCCTGAAGTCTGCCACCCAGCTCGTTAGCCAGCGCCACGCCATTGTGCGTCTTCGCGACGTGTTCTACAGGAAGCCCGGCTTGCCGCGCAGCTTCGGCTGTCACTGGTCCCACGCAGGCGATTCGCAGCTTGCCACCCGTTCGAATCAGAGGCCGCTCCAGATTTAAGCCGCGTTGCGTTATCGCGCGGACCGCTTGCGCGCTCGTCAGGATCAGCCAGTCAAATTGCTCGATTTCCGTGATCGCCGCGTCCAGGGACGCGAAATCTTCGGGGCCGTCAAACAATACCAGCGGAAGCACTGCGGGAATCGCGCCACGCTCCCGGAGTTCACGCGCGAGCGCCTCACTCTGCGCCGCTGCTCGCGTAATGACAATACGCTTGCCAGCCAACGATCCTGGAACTGTTTCAGCCACGCTGCCGACTCACTTCTTCGAGTATCGATTGCGCCCCCGCCTCAATCAGCAAGCGCGCCAGGTGTTCCCCCAACTGCGCCGCCTGATCCGGCGGCCCCGTGGCTCGTTGCTTCACGTACTGCACTCCATCAACGGAACACACGCACGCTTCCAGAACAAGCTCGCCTCGTTCGATGCGGCCCCAAGCGCCCATCGGCACTTGACAGCCGCCGTGAAGCGCGCCCAGAAGCGCGCGCTCGGCAATGATGGCCGTTCGCGTCTCGGCGTCATCCAGCGGCGCCAACAAATCCCCTACTTCCGCATCTTTCAATCGGCATTCCACCGCGATGGCTCCCTGCCCCACCGCCGGCATCGAGACTTCGGGAGAGAGAATCTCCGCAATCCGCTTCCCCAATCCCAGCCGATCCAGCCCCGCTTTGGAAACCATCACCGCTTCGTATTCCCCGCTCTCCACCTTGCGCAAACGCGTGTCCACGTTTCCGCGCAAGTCACGGCAATCAAGATCAGGCCGAATGTGCCGCAACTGCGCTTGCCGGCGTAAGCTGCTCGTTCCCACGCGCGCTCCATGCCGCAGATTCGCAAGCGTCGATCCCACCAGGCAATCGCGCACATCGTCGCGTCGGCAAACCGCCGGAAACATCAACCGCGACGGGATATTGGTGGGGATGTCTTTCACGCTGTGAACCGCAAGATCGATCGTTTCCTCCATCAGCGCCTCTTCCAGCTCTTTGATGAAGATTCCCTTGCCGCCGATCTGCGTCACCGCCGCCTGCTGCAGCTTGTCACCGCTAGTCTTAATGATAATAGTTTCCGCTTCCACACCTGTCGCGGCAAACAGCTGCTTGCGAATGAATTCCGCCTGCCATTTCGCCAGCAGGCTCCCGCGCGTGCCGATTCGCAGGATTCTCACGGCTTCTCCCGGTTCGAAAGGAATAGATCGCGCAACGCCTCGACGTTCTGAATCTTTCGCCGCAGCTCTTTCTCGCCGCGCAAGCGTTCCGCGGGCTCCAAGAGCAATTTTTCCAGCATTTCATCCATCAACTTTTCCACATGAACGCGATCCGCCTCCGTCAGGTGCTTCATCGATTCCATGCGCGACCGAATGAACGACGCGCGCTCTTCCTTCACCTTGGCACGAAGCGCATCCACCAGCCCCACCAGTTCGACGCTCGCCTGCCAAGAAAGATATTTCGCCACGTGTTCATCCACAATACTCTCGGCCTTGGGAACTTCATTTTGCCGCGCATTGCGGTTCTGCTGCACGATTTCGCTCAGGTCGTCCATGTTGTAGACGTAAACGTTATAGAGTTTCGCCACGCTTGCGTCGATGTTCCTCGGCAAGCCCAGATCCATCAGGAATACGGCGCGGTTCCCCCTCGTGGCCATCGCTCGCTCGACGATATCGCGCCGCAGAACCGGTTCTTCCGCCGCCACCGAGGACACAATGACATCGGGCAACTGCAGCGCCTTCTCCCACTCGCCCCATCCCACAACTTCCCCTCCGTACTGCTTGGCCAAATCGTCCGCACGGTCTCGCGAGCGGTTCATGACATAAAGGTGCGCGATGCCGCGGTCCCGCAACTGTGACACCACTTGTTCGCTGATGGTGCCGGCCCCCAGCACCAGCGCGCTGCGCTCGCTCAGTTTTCCAAAGATGCGCTCGGCCAGTTTCACACCGGCGGAAGCCACAGACATCGGCCGTGAGCCCAGTTCGGTTTCGCTGCGCACGCGCTTCCCCACTTCCAGCGCGCCCTGAAACAAACGATTCAGCACCGGCCCGGTAGCGCCATGTTCATGCGCAAAGCGATACGCTTCCCGCACCTGACCGAGGATCTCCGCTTCGCCCAACATCATCGAATCCAGTCCCGCCGCAACGCGGAACAGATGCCGCACCGCCTCCCGATCATAGTGGTGATAAAGCGAGACTCCGAGCACTTCCATTCGCACGGCGTGAAATTCACTCAGAAAGGAAGAAAGTCCGGGAGCGCATTCATGCGAAGACTCCGGGGGCACACCGTACACTTCGCTGCGATTGCAGGTCGAAAGAACCAGGGTCTCTTCGAGAATCCCGCGGTCACGAAGCTGTTCCGCCGCGCGCTGGGCCTGCTCGTTGGTAAAAGACACCCGCTCGCGCACCTCAACAGGTGCGGTCCGGTGATTCAGTCCGACGAGAACAATCTCCATACCGCGGTTTCGCTCCTAAAAGTATCGGTGGCTGTGGGACACGTAAAAATTCACGACCGTAAAACTGAGAACCACCACGGCAAAATTGAAGATGCACAGCTTGCAGGCCCGCGCTCCTTGCCACGCCGTCTTGCGCGCCAGCCGAAAATAGAGCACATACAGCGCGAGCACCAGCAGGGTGATGAGATATTTGGGATCGAAAAATGAATTCTGGCCCGGCATCCGGTCAACGGATACGAAACCCAAAGCAGTTCCGATGGCAATCGAGATGAGCCCCACTAATACGCTCGATCGGCTCATCTGATCGAGTAATTCGAGTGGCGGAAGCCGCCAGACCACATCGCCAAGCTTGCGGTTTCGCAACAGCCTCTCCTCGCCAAGAAAAATCAGGCTGAGAACAAACGAAAGTGCGAACGCCGCGTAAGCAAGAATGCTTAGGGTCACGTGAAAGACGAAAACAAGTCCATGCACAGATGGAGGAGGAAGCCGGTCGGCCGGCGCCAGATGTGCGGCGAGAAAAAATACCAGGATAAATGGCAGAACAAAAGCTCCCACCGACCTCTGCCGGTGGTAGAGCTCCAGGCCAAGATACGTCAGCGCCAGCAGCCATCCGAACAGCGACATCGACCCGTACAAATCATGGTACGGAACCGTGTGCAGCCCGCGGGAGCGCTCCAGCAGCGCGAAATAGTGTGTCACCAGCCCCAACGCCAGCAGCAGAGTCCCCAGTCGCCCAGTCAGTTCTTTGCCGGTGTTCAGAAACAGCACATACAGCCCAAGACTCAGACCGTAGGCAATCACCGTCGAAATGAGAAGTACCAGGTTCACTATGTGTTCCTGCGTTCACGGCCCGCCTTCACTGCACTGCAGTTTCAAGCGTGCCGATTCCCTAAGCTGAGTTGCTGGATCAATTTGAGTATAGCCTACCCTAACAATGGCATGCACAATCCGATCCCGCACCCTGGTACTCGTTTCGGCAAGTCCCCTTGGGATTTGCTATCCTTAAGTTCATCGGGCCAAACATGTCGACTCAAGCTGTGTCCATCAACCGGAAAGACTTATTCCTTCGTGCTTGCCGCGGAGAACTCGTTCCGCGCGTTCCCGTCTGGATGATGCGTCAGGCCGGCCGGTACCTTCCTGAATACCGTGAAATCCGGGCAAAGCACGCATTCCTCGAGGTTTGCAAGACTCCCCAACTCGCCGTGGAAGTCTCCATCCAGCCTTTTCGCCGTTTGGGCGTCGATGCCGTCATCGTATTCTCGGACATCCTGATCCCCGCCGAAGCTATGGGCCTTCCATTGGAGCTAGGTGATGCCGGGCCAAACCTGCCAGACCCGGTGCGTTCCAAACGAGACGTCGAGAAGCTCAGGATTTTCGACCCCGAGATCGAGACTGCCTTTTTGCCCGAGGCGATTCGCCGTATCGTGAAATCCGTTGGCCCAGAGGTTCCAGTCTTAGGCTTCGCGGCGGCCCCGTGGACCCTTGCCTGTTACATGGTTGAAGGCAAAACCAAAGAAGGTTTCGCCACCGTCAAGAGTTTCCTGTACCACGAGCCCAAAACATTCCGCGAATTGCTCCACCGAATTGCGCAAGCGACGATTCCCTACCTGAAGGCGCAAATCGCCGCCGGCGCCGCCGCCGTCCAGTTATTTGACACTTGGTGCGGCGAGCTAAATTTGCAGGACTACGAGGAGTTCGCCCTCCCCGCCGTGCAGGAGATTATTTCCGGGATCGCCGGCGCCGCCCCCGTCATTTACTACACCAAAGCTTCCCAACATCTACTCCCCGCCGTGGCACGGTCCCTGGCAAACGTCCTCAGTTTGGACTGGCGCTTGGACTTGGCCGAGGTTCGTAATTCGCTTGGATCGAAAATCGCGCTGCAGGGAAATGTCGATCCAGCGGTTCTACTCGGACCGCCCGAAAAAATTCGTCAGGCGACTCTCGCTACGATCGGCTCTCTCTGGGGACGCGGCCACATTCTCAATCTCGGCCATGGCATACTGCAAAACACGCCGGTCGAGAACGCCAAGCTGTTCATCGAAACCGCCCAGGAGGCACTCATACTCGATGGAGACCAGTGGCACAGTCGCGGTAAGAGGCTATTGCGATGACCCTCGCTCATCCCTCTTTCCGGCAAATGCGCGACGAACTTCGCGTTGGGGAGGAATTCCTTTCCAAGTACAACCGCCCCGGGCCTCGCTACACCAGTTACCCGACCGCCCCGGTTTGGAACGATGCGTTTGGCCCTGCCGATCTCGAGAAGGTTCTTGAAGAAGCCGAGAAGGAGAAAACTCCTGTCTCGCTTTATATGCACATTCCCTTCTGCGAAAGCCTGTGCCTCTTTTGCGCTTGCAACGTCATCATTCAGAAAGACAAAAGTGTTGCCCCGCCATATCTGGACGTACTAAAGCGCGAAATGCAACATATCAGCCGCAACGTATCCGAGAATCGTCCCGTCGTGCAATTCCATTGGGGCGGCGGCACGCCGACGTATCTGACGCCGGATCAAATCGAGGATCTTTTCAGTTTTACGCGCGAGCATTTCCACTTCGCTCCCGACAGCGAAATCGGCATCGAAGTCGATCCGCGGGTTACCTCGCGCGAGCATCTGGAGACTCTTCGCAAGCTGGGTTTCAATCGCCTCAGCATGGGCATCCAGGACTTTCAGGCCGATGTGCAGAAGGCCGTCCATCGCATTCAGCCGTTCGAAATGACGCGCGACCTGCTCTTCGCCGCGCGCGAACTCGGCTTCGACAGTATCAACGTCGATCTCATCTACGGCTTGCCCTACCAGACGCCCGACACCTTTGCCCACACGGTGGATCAAATCATCGGCCTGGCCCCCGACCGCGTCGCTCTCTTCAGCTACGCACACGTTCCCTGGCTGAAAAAGCAGCAAGGTTCCTTCGCCGCGCATCTTCCCGAGGGCATGGAGAAATTTGAAATCTTCCGCACCGGCCTGCTTAAGTTTCTCGAAGCCGGCTATCTCTACATCGGGATGGACCACTTTGCCAAGCCCGGCGACGAGCTGGCCATCTCGCAACAGAACCGCACGCTACATCGCAATTTTCAGGGTTACACGACCAAAGCAGGCGCCGATCTATACGGCATGGGCATTACGGCTATCAGCGGAATTCAAGACGCTTACGCCCAGAATTATCGCGATATTCCATCCTGGGAAAAGGCCGTGGCCGAGCGCGGACTCGCCACCATGCGTGGCTATCAACTCTCCGATGAAGATCGTCTACGCCGCGCGGTGATCAGCCGCCTTCTTTGCCACACTGTGGTCGTCAAGGACGAAATTTCCCGCGAGTTCGGCGTCGATTTCGACGACTATTTCGCGGAGGAGCTCCGCCGCCTCGATGCTCCACGCCAGGATGGCCTGGTGCTTATGGAACGCGGGGAGATTCGCGCTACCTGGCTAGGCCGCATTTTCATCCGCAATCTGGCTATGGTTTTCGATCCTTATCTCGAAAAACAGCAGCTCATCGCCAAGCCGCTCTTTTCGAAAACTCTCTGATCCCGCGAGGTTGCTCACATCTCCGTGACGCGTCATGTTCCAGCACTGGTGGTCGGCGGTGGCATCTCCGGCTTGGTCTGCGCTTATTCCTTGCAGAAGGCCGGCATCGAATTGCAACTCGTCGAAGCCTCTCAGCGGCCTGGCGGCGTAATACACTCCGTCTCCCGTGGCGGTTTCCTTTTCGAACTTGGTCCCCAAAGCTTCAGTGGCACAGCCGCTCTCCGCCAACTCTGCAGTGAGCTCGCAATCTCAGATCAACTCCTCGAAGCGCCCACGCGTGCGCCTCGATATGTTCTGGTCGAAGGCAAACTCCAGCCCGTCCCCATGAGTCCTCCCGCCTTTATCATGAGTTCCCTGATCAACGGATCTACGAAACGAGCCCTAGTGCGCGACATCTTCGGAAAAAGTATCCCGCCGGATGCCGACGAATCCGTCGCCTCCTTCATCCGCAGAAAATTCTCCGCGCAACTTCTCGATCGCCTCGTCGGCCCCTTCGTTTCCGGTGTCTATGCGGGTGATCCCGAGCGGTTAAGCATTCGAAGCACCTTCCCGCAACTCCACGAAGCCGAAAAAGCCGCCGGCAGCATCGTTCGCGGCATGATGCGCCCCGCTAAAGCAAAAAAAGGCCCGCGCGAGCGCCCCACTTTAAATACCTTTCGCGGCGGAAATGAGACCCTCGTCCTCGCCCTCGCGGGCAAGCTCGGTCCATCGCTGCGTACCGGGTTGCGCGTAACCGAAATCTCTCGTCCAAATGACGGCTCGTTCGATGTTCATTTCGGAGGCCAGGGCCAAGAAGAATCCGTTTCGACAAAGTCGCTCATCTTCGCTACGCCGACTGACGTCACCGGGAACTTGCTCGCCCAGCTCGATCCCTCATTCGAATCACTGCTCTCTCCTATCGAATACGCCGCTGTCGCGGTGGTCTCGTTGGCTTATCGCAAGAGCGATGTGGATCACTCGCTCGAGGGCTTCGGTTTCCTGGTCCCGCGCTCTACCGGCCTACGTGTTCTCGGCACCGTCTGGAATTCCTCGCTCTTCCCCGGCCGCGCACCCGAAGGCCACGTTCTCCTGACAAGCTTTGTTGGCGGCACAACCGACCCATCCGCCGCAAAACTGAATCAGCAAGAACTCGTCACCCTCGTCCATCGCGAGATCTCACCAATACTTTCGATCAAGAGCGAGCCAGCTTTCTCAAACGTCACCATTTGGCCGCGCGCTCTGCCCCAATACAATCTGGGCCACGCCGACCGCCTCTCCGCCATTTCTCAGCATCTTTCTGATTTCAATGGAATCAAACTGGTTGGAAACTACCTACAGGGACCCGCCATCGGTTCCTGCGTCGAGCAAGCTCTCGCCGTGGCCGAAGAAGTCCGCAGCACGCTTGCCGGTTGAGAGCCCAGAGCCTCACCAGACTACTTTGCTCCTGACAATCAGGAGAGTGCGGACGACCTCTTTTCCTACTGCAAACTGACGACTGAAAACCGCCTACTTCCCATACCGTAGCGCCAGCCTCGTCTTCCGCCGCTCCGCCGCCTCATGATACCGCCTCTTCTCCCCCTCCGTTTTCAATATTAGCGGCCGCACCAGCTTCGGTTTCCGCGTGTGCTCATCAATCGCCACAAACGTTACATACGCAGTGGTAGTGTGTTTTCGCTCGCCGGTTAACACATTCTCAGAATAGACTTCGACACCGACCTCCATCGAGGTATGGAACACGCGGTTCACCTGCGACTTCAACGTCACAATCTCCCCGAGGTTCACGGCATTCCGAAAATCAATGTAGTCCACCGAAGCCGTCACCACGTAGCAGTTCGAATGCCGGTGCGCCGCCAGCGCGGCCGCCATGTCCACCAGGTGCATCACCTGCCCGCCAAGCAGTTTTCCCAGCGGATTCGTCTGCGCCGGCAAAACAATCTCCGTCATTTCCGACCGCGAAGCACTCACCGGCTTTCCGGGCAGTTTCGTATCCCCCTGATGATTCTCACTTTGCTTCCGCTTCATTCGAATCTCCACCTCTCCATCAGTTTGGAGGCTTTATCCCGCCACCGTATAATAGGAGACGCCCCAATGACAGAACAAAAGAAAACTCGCCGCCAGTTGTTGGAAGATTTTGTCGCCAAGAAGCCTGATGATGCTTTCTCTCGCTACGGCCTGGCGATGGAGTGCATGAATAGCGGCGACCCCGCGGCGGCCGACACGCAGTTTCGGGCGCTTCTCGAGCGCCATGCCGATTACATCCCTGCCTATCTGATGTACGGCCAGCTCCTCGCCCGCGAGTCCCGTACCGACGAAGCCAAGCAGGTGCTTTCGAACGGCATCGCCGCCGCCTCAAAAGCAGGCAATCAACACGCCCGATCCGAAATGGAAACCCTCTTGAACGACATAAGCTGAAACTGCAGGTACTCTGTTGATCAAGCAACGGCTCGTGTGTGAACCCAGAGAAAGCGTCAGCTAATCCGCTGGCTTGATCCCCACGGCAGTGTAAACCGCGTCACTTTTGTAAAGCACGCCATTTTTCACCACTAGCCTGCACCGCCGGATGTCGCTGATCGTCTCCGCCGGATTCCCTTCCACCAGCACGAGATCAGCAAGCTTTCCCGGTGCAATCGATCCCAGCTCTTTTTCCTGTTTCAGCAATTTCGCGGCATTCCACGTGGCAATCTGCAGCGCCTTAGCGGGCGGGATTCCCGCTTTGATCTCGAGTTCCAATTCGCGGTGCAGCATCAGCCCGGCCAATGCGTCCGTTCCCGCCAGAATCGGAATCCCCGCGTCATACATTCGCTTCGTCATCCGCAACATCGCTCCATAGGAATCCTTGTACAGTTGGTCGTTTTCGCTGGTTACCGGGAGCCCGCCGGAGTACGCGCCGCGCTGCACCTGCGCGGGTAGACGTTTCAGAATTGGCGCGAAATCGGGCGACACACTCCCCGGACGCGCGGTAAACATTCCCTCAAAAGTTGCCATCGTCACATCCACGGTGGTGTGGTGATCCAGCAAAAGCGCAATAAACTCCTTGACCGCTTTCGAATCCAAATCCAGCTTTGCGGCATTTGCCCCCACTGCCGTAAACCGCTCCGGGGTGCGCGTATCTTTGACCTGTGACGCCAGAAAGTTCAGGAAGATGAAATTGATATGTTGCAGCTCATCCGCGCCCTCCTCCACAAACTGGCTGGCGATCATCCCGTTTGGAACGTGGCCACTTACTCGCAAACCTCGGTGGTGAGCAACTTTGATAATGCCCGGTACGAGTTCCGGCTTCAGCGAACTATACAGCTTGATCTGGATGTACCCGAGGTCTGCGTAACGGTTCACGGCCGCCCGCCCTTCCTCTTCCGTCGTTACATACAATCCGGTTGGGGCCTGAAATGGACCGGGACCGTCGATAAATCCTGATTTCCACACGCGCGGCCCGATCGCTGCGCCGCTTTGCCATTGACCTTGCAGACGTCCCAGCTCCTCGATGTCGTTTCCCATGTCGCGCACGGTGGTTACGCCGCTCGCAATGTTCAGAAAGCCATCCAGCGGCTGCGCGTGCGCATGCATATCAAACAGCCCCGGGAGCAAGGTCTTGTCCGCGCCGTCGATGTGCTCGGCATCCTTTGGTATATGGATCGAGGCAGCCGCACCGGCCTGCGTGATTCTCTCTCCCTCGATGACCACCGTCTGATCTTCCCGCATCGCTGCCTGTTCAGAATCAAACACGCGAACATGCTCGATGGCCACCGCGTGTTTCGGGTGCTGCGCCAGTTCTTTCGCCAAACGCCCGTAGCGGGCGTCCTCAGCCTTCCGCTGCAGGTCATACAGCTCCTGATTCTTGCCCTCCCATCCTTCGCGCAGCATCGCAAACCACTTACCCGGTGTCCCAAACAGCCGTAGATTGTCATCCAGCCAGACCGTTTGTGGCTCGAAGGAGAGCCCCGTGACGGCATACTCCGTCACGTGCATTTTCTGGCCGTGATCCTCAATCGTCGTATCCGTCAGCTTTTCCAGCCGCGCCTCGCCAGCCGGCAGCAGCTTCACAGGAGCGTCCTTCGCCTTCACCAAAGCCGCCACGAGGAGCGCCAGCTCTGCACCGGGACCGTTGTTGCAGATGTAAAACCCGCCTTCCGGCGCGGAAGCATCCTCCGAAGTGCTCTTCCAGTGCGCCTGCCCCTTTTCGACAGAAAAATGTTCATCAACCGGCGCCTTCAGATAGTCGTTGCCGGTGACGTCCGTGCGCGATGGCAGTCCGTTGGCTCCGATCACGTAATGCGCGGCGATCTTCGGTCCACGGCCGCGGTCGTTGAATTCGAACGTGCTCTCTAACCGGCCGTCCGCGCTGAACGTGTCGACTTCCGTTCCCGCAGCCTTGTCATTGGATTGGATGGTGTAACGGAGCGTTTCTTGCGCGGCTGCTGAAGAAGTCCAAACCAGTGCAGGCGAGCAAACGGAGAACAGCAGAACGGCTAGGCGTTTGGTATACATAGTCCCGGAATTCTGCCACTATTCGAACTTCCGGGCCAGTAGATGATTTAAGGATTCGGGCTTCTGCGCGGCGAGCAGTGTGGTCTAGTCTTCCAGTGTTGGCAGCGTCTTCAAGACTTCCGCGGCTCTCGGCCGGTGGAGCACCGGATCGTCTTTGCGGATTTTTCCATCTCGGAACACCAGCACACGTTTTGCAAATTGCGCGATGTCATGCTCGTGCGTAACCAGCACGATCGTTAAGCCTTTGTCATTCAGATTCTGAAGAATCTCCATGATCTCCACCGACGTGCGGCTGTCCAGATTTCCCGTGGGCTCATCCGCCAGCAAAATCGACGGGTGATTCACCAGCGCCCGCGCCACCGCCACTCGTTGTTGCTGTCCTCCCGACATCTGCGAAGGAAAATGTTCCGCCCTGTCCGCCAGTCCCACCATCGCCAGCGCCTCCGACGCGCGCTTCCGGCACTCCGCCTTATCGATCTTGGCGTACAAAGTTGGCAGCTCCGTATTTTCAAGCGCGGTAGTACGTGCCAGCAGATTAAATCCCTGAAACACAAAACCGATCTTCTGATTGCGGATCAGTGCCAGCGCCCTCTTGTCGTGCTTCGAAACATCAATTCCTTCGAGCAGGTATCTCCCCGAGCTAGGCTTGTCCAGGCACCCCAGCACATTCATAAACGTGGATTTTCCGCTGCCGCTCGCCCCCATGATGGCAACGAATTCGCCCCGCTGAATCTCCAGACTCACTCCCCGCAGCGCGTGCACACGCGTCTCGCCCAGCTCGTAATACTTGTGAACGTCTTCCACTCGCAAGACGGCGTTTCCCGCGGCGAAACTTGTCTCCGTTTCAATTTGGTTCATGGTCTGCATCGAATTCATTTCAGCGTGCTCTTCCAGCACGCCCAGCGTTACCGCCGTATCCCTTGCGCTCCCGGCGCCGACGATTTCGGCACCACCGAACGGATGATCAGCTCATCTCCCTCTTTCAACTCCCCTTTGAGGACCCCCGCAACTTCGGTATACGAGTGATCCGTAATCCCTAGCGACACCTTTATCGGCTCCATGCTGTTATCCGCATGGAGTACCCAGACTACGGCATTGTCGGCCTTTGGTGCGCGCGGGGGATTCTGCGCTGCTCCGCCGGGCGCAGCGCTAGGCTCCGCTGCCGCAGCCGTGTCACTCGCCATTTTTCTCTCACCCGGTTCGATCCCATATTGCCTGTAAAGTGCCAGAATCTCCTCCGGCGCCATCGGCGGCTTGTATCGCAGCGCCGTGTTAGGAAGTTTCAGCACGTTTTGAACGGTAGCCACCGGAATCGTCACGTAAGCCGTCATCCCCGGAAACAACTTCAGCTCCGGGTTGGCAAATTCCACGATCGTGTCGTACGTAACCACATTCTGCACTGTGGTCGCATTCATGCGCACCTGACTCACCACGCCATGAAACGTTTCCTTCGGAAAAGCGTCTACCTTAAACGCCACCGGCCTCCCCACCTTGATATTCCCCACGTCAGACTCATCCGTCTTGGCGTACACCAGCATTTTGGTCAGGTCCTGTGCAATCGTAAACACCGTAGGCGCCTGCAATGACGCCGCCACGGTCTGTCCCACGTCCACGTTCCGCGCCACTACCGTGCCGTCGATCGGCGAACGGATCACCGTGTAATTGAGATTCGTCTGCGCTACCGCGACCGCCGCATCTTTCTGGCTGACCTGCGCCTCCGCCTGCGTCACGTTCGCCAACGCGCCTCCCACCGTCGCATCCGCGGATTGATAGTTCGCTTTGGCGAGGTCCAGTTGCTGCTGGCTCATCACCCCTTCTTTGAACAACTCCACCGTGCGGTCATAGTCAGCCTTCGTCTGAACCAAGGCCGCTTTCGCTTTTTCCACGTTCGTACGTGCCGCCACCAGATTTGCCTTCGCGTTCTCCAAATCCGCGGTGGCCTGCAGCAGCGCCCCCTTGAACAACGCCGGATCGATCAGCGCCACAATGTCGCCTTTGTGCACTCGCGAGTTGAAATCGACGTACAGCTTCGAAATCGTCCCAGACACCTGCGAACCCACCTGAACCGTGATCACCGCATTGATCATTCCCGTAGCCTCCACCACGTCGTGGATCTCGCCCTTTTCCACCTTGGCCGTAAAGTGCTGTGCTTGCGTGTTGCGGTTCAATGCGAACGCCGCAATGAGCCCGGCCACAACGACAAGCCCTGCCACGATGACCCACTTGTTCTTTAGTTTCATTTCCCGTCCTGGAATTTAATTTCCCGCTCTCTCATTCGTACCGCAGTGCCTCGATCGGATCGAGCAGCGAAGCCTTTCTAGCCGGGTAATATCCAAAAAATACCCCGACCGCCACCGAAAACAATGCTGCCACCACCACCGCTTCAAGCGACATTTGCATCGGCCAGTTCAAGGTCCGCCCGACAAGGATGGAGCCAACAATTCCAAACAGCACTCCCGCAGCTCCCCCCACCAGGCTGAGCATCACCGATTCCCCCAGGAATTGCAGTTGAATCGCCTCTTCCGTAGCGCCTACGGCGACGCGCACTCCAATCTCCCGCGTCCGCTCCGTCACGGAAACCAGCATCACATTCATAATCCCGATTCCGCCCACAATCAGCGAAATCGATGCGATGGCAATCAGAAGAACCGTCAGCGTCTTGCTGGCCTCCAGTTGCGCCTGAATAATGTCCTCCGGATTTCGAATGTTGAAGTCATCTTCCTCTTCCGGACGCAGGTGATGGCGGTCCCGCAGCAAAGCCGCCGCTTCCTGGCCCGCAATCTTGACCGCCTCCGGGGACACCGCCGAGCACAGGATATCGTCCAACCACGGCGCCCCTTTAATCTTCTTCATGGCTGTGGTGTACGGCATAAGGATGGTGTCGTCCTGGTCTTGGCCGGAGACCGAGAGCCCCTTCGGCTGGAGCGTCCCCACGATCTTGCAGGGGAGATCTTTCACTCGCATTACTTTCCCGATTGGATCCTCGACACCAAAAAGCGTGTCGCGCACCGTGCGCCCGATAACGCAAACGTCCGCCGCACGGTCCACGTCGTCCTGAGAAAAAGCCGCTCCCTGGTCGATAATCCACCGTTTGATATCGAAATACTCTGGCGCCACACCGCGAAAGCCTGTGAACCAGTTCTGGTTTGCATAGATGATTTGAATGGAACCATCAACGTTGGGCGACTGGCTCTTGATCAGGGGAATTTGATTCTTAATGGCGATTCCATCGGCGAGCACCAGCGTTTTCGTCCCATGCGTCCCTGTTCGAACGCCATTGACTGCGCGCCCTCCCGCCTCAATCCAAACAAAATTGTCACCCAAATTGTTGAGTTGCTGCTCGACCCGCGCCTGCCCCGCTTTCCCGATGGCCACCACGCAAATCACCGCCGCGATCCCGATGGTGATTCCCAGCACCGTCAGGATGCTTCGCATCTTATTCCGGAGTAGCGCCACCAGCGCCGACCGAAGCAACGCCGCGTAATTCACAATTCCTTCCCTTCCTCGTAACACATGATTCTGGGCAATCGAAGATAAATGGAGGATAAACCTCCGTCATCCAGGGCCGCTATCTGCCCTAATCTTTCCACGAATCAGGATTCATAACCAGTAGCCTTGCCCTCTGGTATGATTTGGTCTGGGACCCATGCGGCCTGAACGTATTCCTCTGTTTCCTCTGAACGTCGTCCTCTTACCCGGCGCTAATCTGCCCCTGCATATTTTCGAACCGCGTTACCGGGAAATGGTGAAAGACTGTTTGCAGCAGAAGTCCGAATTCGGCATGCTTCTCTCCATGCCCAAGGGTGTCGCACGGGTTGGCTGCACCGCCGAAATCATTGAAGTCGTGAATCGCTACCCCGACGACCGTATGGATATTCTTACTATCGGCCGCGCTCCCTTTCGCGTTGTGGAACTGTTCCCGGACAACCCGCTCCTCGAAGGCCAAGTGGATTACCTCGAGGATCGCGGCTCCCCCGCCAATCCGAGCGTCCAGCGCGCACTCGTCGAGCTCTACGAGGCCTGTCACACGCTCATATATGACGATTATCCAAAAAATCTCCAGGGCACGCCCACGGATGAGCTTTCCTTTCTGGTTGCGGGCACTCTGCCCATGGATTTATTGTGGAAGCAGCAAATTCTCGAGTTGCGCTCGGAGTCCGACCGCCAGGAGCGCCTCGTCGCATACCTCCGCGAGTGGGCGCCGCATCTACAGAAGTCAGAAGCCATGCGCCAGCGTGCCGGCGGGAACGGACACGGTTTGAATTAGCTTGGTGCGGGCCGGCTCGCTCGGCCCGCGGAACGGAACTTCATGACGGCTAGCCCATCCGTACAATCTTCACCGCACGGAAGACCGCGCACTCTCGGCGAACTCAAACGCATCCCTGATTTTGATCCCCGGGGCGCTTCTCTCTCCGTCAAGGCCGAACTCCGCCGCAATCTTCTGCGCGCCATCGAAAAAGGCGAAACCCTCTTCCCGGGTGTTCACGGCTATGACGACACCGTCATCCCGCAAATCGTCAATGCCCTGCTCTCTCGCCACAACTTCATCCTTCTCGGCCTTCGCGGCCAGGCCAAGAGCCGCATTCTTCGCGGTCTGATCAATCTGCTCGATGCGGAAATGCCCGTAGTCGCCGGATGCGAAATCAACGACGATCCCCTCAAACCCCTCTGCCGCGCTTGCCGCGAGAAAATTGCCGCCGAGGGCGACAACACTCCCATCGCTTGGATGCCTCGCGAGAATCGCTTCGTCGAAAAACTCGCTACCCCGGACGTCACCATGGCCGATATCATTGGCGACGTTGATCCCATCCGCGCCGCACGCGGAGGCCGCGATCTCTCCGATGAACTCACCATCCACTATGGCCTGCTCCCCCGTGCCAATCGCGGCATCTTCGCCATCAATGAACTCCCCGACCTCGCTGGAAAAATTCAGGTCGGCCTCTTCAACATCATGCAGGAAGGCGACATCCAGATTAAAGGCTATCCGCTTCGCCTGCCCCTCGATGTTCTCCTCGTTTTCACCGCCAATCCCGAGGATTACACCGCGCGCGGCAAAATCATTACGCCGCTCAAAGACCGCATCGGCGCCGAAATCCGCACCCACTATCCCGCCACGGTCGACGAAGGCATGACCATCACCGCCCAGGAGGCCTGGGTCGGCCGCGATTCCACGCGCAAAGTCGAAGTTCCTCAATATTTGCGCCGGATCGTTGAAGAAATCGCCTTTCAAGCCCGCGAAGACAAGCGCGTAGACCGCCGCTCCGGCGTCAGCCAGCGTCTCCCCATCACCACCCTCGAAAGCCTGGTCAGCAGCGCCGAGCAGCGCGCCGCGCGCACCGGCGAAAAAAACGTCGTCGCCCGTGTCGCCGACGTCTACGCCGCGCTCCCTGCCATCACCGGAAAACTCGAACTCGAATATGAAGGCGAACTCAAAGGCGCGGACACTATCGCCCGCGAACTCATTCGAACCGCCGTCGGCCGCGTCTTCAGCAAACATTTCGCCGACGTCAATTTCCAATCCGTCATCCAATGGTTCGAAATGGGCGGCGAACTCAAGCTCCCCGAACTCGCCACCACCACCGAACGCCATCAACAGCTCTCAAAAATCCAGGGCCTGATGGAGCACATCGGCAAGCTCGGCGTTCACGAGCGCAAGGACACCGGCCCCGCCGCTGCCGCCGCCGAATTGATTCTCGAAGGCCTCTGGGCCCATCGCCGCATCGGCCGTAGCGAAGAGCGCGGCTATTTCGCCGAAAAACCGCGCCAACCCGACCCTCGCGACCAGCGCGAAGGTCCCCCCCGCCCACCGCGGAGGCAGTTCAACTGATCAACCAATGACCCTTCATCGCCAGATCGAAATGCGAAATACGAAATTCGAGAAGAGTCCTCTCTTCTCTGTGTCCTCTGCGACCTCTGTGTTGAGATACTCTTCGTCCTGGCCACCCCACCGACCTTTTTCAAGGCTGCTCCCATGAGATTCATCCGCTACGGCAAATACACCGGCGAACCCGCCGACTCCATCGACCTCGAAGAACTCATCAAACGCCTCGGCGATTTTTTCCTGCAAAGCGGTTTCGAATCGCAATACTACGGCGTTTCCCAAATGGACCCCGAGCGCTCCATGGAAGCCCTCCGCGAAGCCATTCTCCGTGCCCTCCAGGAAGGCGACTTGCTCCCCGAAAACGCCATGTCCGAAGAGCTCCGCAAAATGCTGCAAGATCCCGCCGCGCTAAACAGCCAGGCCGTTAAAGATCTCCTCGACAAAATCACCGAGCGCCTCGCCAACGAAGGTTTCATCAATCCGCAGCAGCCTCCGCAAGTCACGCCGCCTCCGCAAACTTCCGCGCGCGGCCAGCTCGGCCAGCCGCAAGATCGCCAAACCGAAGCGCGCTTCGAAATCACCGACAAGACCATCGATTTTCTAGGATTCAAAACTCTTCAGGACTTGCTCGGCTCTCTCGGCCGCAGCAGTTTCGGCCGCCACGACACGCGCGACCTCTCCACCGGCGTGGAGTCCGGCGGCGTTTCGCGCCACTACGAATTCGGTGACACCCTAAACATGGACATCAGCGCCACGCTCTTCAACGCCGTCCGCCGCGAAGGCGCCAAAGTCCCCATCGAAATGAATTACTCCGACCTCATGGTCCACCAGTGCGAATACCAAAGCTCCTGCGCCACCGTCGTCCTTCTCGACTGCAGCCACAGCATGATTCTCTACGGCGAAGATCGCTTCACTCCCGCCAAGCGCGTCGCCATGGCGCTCTCCCATCTCATTCGAACGCAATACCCTGGCGACACTCTCAGCCTCGTTCTTTTTCACGACTCCGCCGAAGAAGTCCCGCTGAGTGAACTCGCCCGCGTCCAGGTCGGCCCGTATTACACCAACACGCGCGAAGGCCTGCGCATGGCCCAGCGCATTCTGCTCCGCCAGAAAAAAGACATGCGCCAAATTGTCATGATCACCGACGGCAAACCTTCCGCCCTCACTCTCGAAGATGGCCGCATCTACAAAAACGCTTTCGGCCTCGATCCCTTCGTCGTCGGCCAAACTCTCGAAGAAGTGAACAAATGCAAGCGCGCCGGCATTTTGATCAACACCTTCATGCTCGCCAGCGATTATTCTCTCGTCCACTTCGTCCAGAAAATCACCGAAATGTGCCGCGGCAAAGCCTACTTCACTACGCCCTACACCCTCGGCCAATATCTCCTCATGGACTACATGTCCCGCAAAACCAAACAAATCCACTGAGTCGCCGCCGTGTTGCATCCATCCTCTGCCGTGCAAACAGATTCAGCTTAGAGATGCATTTTCGGCAAGAACAGCCAGCCTGAAACGCTTTCGCCACAACCCTCACTAACCCCTATGGGGATTTCGCACCGAAATCCCTTTAAAGGAGTATCTTATGGAAAAATCACTCACCGCTGGCGAGTTGCGCCAGATTCTCAAGAAAGAGCACGCCAACTGGACGGTAAACCCGCGTTTCAAAGACGATGATGTTCTTCCCTACTACAAAATGGGAGCCGATTTGTCTAAAGTTCCCAAGATCGACTCCGGACCACGCACCGACATCTCCAAACACGTCAGTCGCTTGACCACAAACCCCTTTCTCCTCCAACGCCGCATCGAACGCGGATTCGTCAAACCCGAATCCTTACCGGGCCACGCCCACGGTGGGTCACACCCGGTGGCATCTATTCCCGCGCGTCCAATGGGGACGTTGGGTGGGGCCGCCGCTGCTCCTGCTCCGGTAGGTGCGCCGGTTGTCGGAACGAGTATTTCCGTGGACTGGCGCAACCGCTTTGGCTGGCCTTGGATCACCAACATCAAGGATCAAGGCGGTTGCGAATCGTGCTGGGTCTTCAGCGCCGTCGGCACGGTTGAAGCGCAGACGCGCATCGAGCACTGCATCTGGAGCTTGCGCTCCGAAGGCGACGTCCACGATGGCCTCGGCGTGGTGTGTGCCCAGACCGGCGGCCCGGCTACTGCTTTCGATTGGATGAAAGCCCATGGCGTGGCCGATCCCGGCTGTTGGCCCTATGAACAATCAAACCTGCCCTATGCTCCCACTGCCGATCGCAACGGCCGCACCGTCCGGCTCGACGACTACGTGAGCCTCAACTCCATCCAGGACCAGAAAGACTGGCTCGACACGGTCGGCCCCATCTCCGCCTGTTTCGAGGTCTTTCAGGACTTCTGGTGGGGCACCGACGTTTCCACAGGCGTCTACACCCAGCAATCCACCGTGGATATCGGCGGCCACTGCATCGTCATCGTTGGCTACGACGACAACCTCGGCGCCTGGCTCATGCGCAATTCCTGGGGAACAGGCTGGGGCAACGCCGGCTACTGCTGGTTCGGCTACGGCCAGTGCAACATCGACGCCTACACCAAATACGGCGTTCCCAATACCGACTGCAATCCCGATCCCTGGACCAAGCGGCGCGTCCACAACGGTAACCTCTATGAAAGCGGCGATGGTGCCGGCCACCGTAATTTCGAAGTCTGGTCCGTCGCTCCCTCCCACGCCATTCGCCATTACTACCGTGACGGCGCTTCGTTCAACTGGGCGCTCGCCGAAACCTTTGGCAACGATTGCCATGCCTCACCCACCGTGCAAGGCACCACCTTCAATCGCAACTTCGAAATCATTTACCCCACCACAAACCATCGCCTCCATCATTGGTATTTCGATCAGAGCACCGCTACGTGGAACGACGGTGGCGTCTTCGGGCCGCACCACGTTCACGGCATTCCCGGCTTCATCCAGAGCGATTATGGTGCGCCGGGAAATTTCGAAGTCGTCGTTCGAACCAAGGACAGCAAGCTCGCGCACTGGTGGCGCAGCAGCAATCCCGTTGGGCCATGGACCGAAGGCGCCGTCTTCGGTCACGACATCGAGCTCAGCGCCCACACGCTCATCCAACGCCGCGACCGCGGCCTCGACGTCGTCTGCGTCACCGAACATGGCGCCATGCAGCGCTATTGGCGCGATGACGCTCACGGCATGGTCTGGAAGGCCGGAGAAAAATTCGGCCGCCACGTCAAAACTCCGCCTGTTATGATCGAGGGCCAATTCGGCGCCGCCAACGAAACCTTGCAAGGCAACTACGAACTTTGCGTTGCCGTCCACGGCTCCATCGAACACTGGTGGCGAGACAACCAGGGCACGCAAACCTGGCAGATGAGTGCAACCTTCGGCACCAATGTTGCCGGAGTCCACATCGAGCAGGTTCTTGGCCTGCTCGAATCCAGCTATGGCTTCGATCTCGAGGTAATCGCTCTTCTCAGCAACGGCGGTCTCCAACATTTCTGGAGAAGTGGCGGCACTTGGCACGCCGGTCCCGTCTTCGGCTCTGTCGTTATATAGTAGAAACTCTTTCCGTCGGCCGCCGCTCTGCGCCCATCATCGCATTCAGAGCGGCGGCCAACACCTTTGCTGGCACGCATGACTACAGTGGAACTCTTTGTCGGCGATTGTCATACCATCCGGCTTCGGGGTCTGGGTTCTGCCGGCTTTGCCTGGTCCGCAACCGTAGACGACCCGCAAGTCGCTCGCGTCACCTCCATCGGAACGGCCGCCCCCGAACCTTCTCCGGATTCTCCCGCTCCGGGTTTTTCCTCCAGCCGCGACGAACTCTTTGAGATTCTGGCCCTCCACGCCGGCCAGACTGTGATTCGCTGTACGCAAACCCGCCCGTGGCAGAAGCATGCGCCTCCGCACGCTTCCACCGAAATCCTCTTTATTGTGCGGCCTCGTCCCTGATCCACTGCTTCGCGGAACGAAATGAGCCGCTCAATTGCATCCCAACGAAATCAGAGGTATTTTATTCCTCGCGTGTTTAAGACTGAGTCTCCGGTCAGCGGAGCTTGTGTCGAGCAGAGTTTTGGTTGGGTAAAGTCTCTGACCGGCAAGGTGGGCCCATGAATCGTCGCGCTTTTCTGCAATCGGCCGGCATTGTTTCCGCCAGCCTCGCATTTCCGAGAACAAGCTATCTGTTCGCCCGCGATGCACCCACTGAAAACTGGCGCTCGTTCGAAGTAACTACCCTCGTCGAAGTCTTAAAGCCTTCCGGGGTTACACGCATCTGGGTGCCAACAGCGCTCCTCACTCCAACGCCCTTCCAGAAGACCTTCGCCAATACCTTCCACGCCGAAGGCGGCACCGCCAACCTTCTCGGCAGCAAGCGCGACTCCCTCGGATTCATCTCCGCCGAATTTCCCGCCGGCGCGAAGCCCGTCCTCACCGTCACCAGCCGTATCGCCACGAAGGACTGCACCATCAATCTTTCCGCGCCCAACAATGCCCCGAAAGAGAGCCGCGCGGACCTGGAATATTATTTGCGGCCCACCAAGCTCCTCCCCACTGACGGCATCGTGAAATCCACCGCCGCCCAAATCACCCGTGGCGTGAAGACCGACGTCGCCAAAGCCCGTGCCATCTACGAGTGGATCGTTGACAACACCTTCCGTGATCCTAAAACGCGCGGCTGCGGCCTCGGCGACATTCGTTTCATGCTCGAGTCCAAAAACCTGAGCGGCAAGTGCGCCGATCTCAACGCCCTCTACGTCGGCCTCGCCCGCGCCGCCGGCCTTCCCGCCCGCGACGTCTACGGCATCCGCGTCGCCAGGTCCGAACTTGGCTACAAAAGTCTCGGCGCCTCCTCCGAAAAAGTCACCAAAGCCCAGCACTGCCGCGCGGAAGTCTACCTCTCCGATTACGGCTGGGTTCCCGTCGATCCCGCCGACGTCCGCAAAGTCGTCCTCGAGGAGCCGCCCGGAAATCGCCCGCTCGACGACGATATGGTGAAGAAAGCCCGCGCACGCCTCTTCGGCTCTTGGGAAATGAACTGGATGGCTTACAACTTCGCCCACGATGTCGCGCTCCCCGGCTCGGCCGGCGCGCCCATCCCCTTCTTCATGTATCCCCAAGCCGAAACCGCCGACGGCCGCCTCGACTGCCTCGACCCCGACAACTTCAAGTACGAAATTACCTCCAAAGAACTAGCTCCCGCTGCCCCCTGACAGATGTGGCCTTTGTCTTTACAGGGATACTACCAGCTCAAAACTGCATAACCATCTAGCCCGGGGGTACCAGTCTGCAGGGAGAATGTATCCCCGCCGTCGCTACCCTTCCCCGTTCTTCGCTGTTTCCCCTCCGCCCAGGAAGACGTTTCGACCTTCAGATCGGACCTCCTCAACGGTTCTGGAGCGGAGATCCCGATTGGGTTTCAGCGACATTCCTAGGCTAAACTTAAGCGATGGGAATTCTGCGGCGGATTTCGCGCTGGATGGGGACAAAGGAACCAATGACGAACATTGTGGCTGGAAACGGCGCTCCGGTTTTTTCGCTGAAAGGGCTCGACGGCCGGGAATATTCCCTCAGCGCGCTGATGGAACGCGGCCCGGTGATCGCCGCTTTTTTCAAGATCTCCTGCCCGGTGTGCCAATTCACGTTTCCTTTCCTCGAGCGGCTGTACCAACGCTACGGCGGCGAGGGCGTAACGTTCCTCGGAATTTCGCAGGACGACGCGAAGGCCACGGGCAAATTCGCGAAGGAATATGGCATAACGTTTCCGATGGTGATGGACGACGAAGACGGTTACGTAGTCTCCAACGCCTACGGCTTGACCAACGTGCCGACGATTTTTCTGATCGACACGGATGGCACCGTAAAGGTCAGTTGCATGGGATTTGACAAGAAGGACTTGGAAACGATTGCCGCGGAACTGGCCGAGCGCAAGAAAATATCCTTGGCGCCGCTGTTCCGCTCCGACGAAGTGATTCCGGCCAACAAACCAGGATGAAGCTCGAAAAATTAGGTCCGGTCGGACCTGCGAAGTTTTCAGTCATTAGTTTAAAGCTTTTAGTAAGGAAATTTGGAGTGCGGGAGCCGTGCTCCCGCTTTGCTCTTCGGTTGTCAGTCAGTTTCCAGTGGTTAGTTCTGAGCGCCGTCAGTCGAGGTCGGGTTCGAGCAAGCGTTTTTTATGCTTCGGCGGGCGTTTGCGTTTGTCGGGAATGACGCGCGTCACCGCTGGCGCGAGGCCGGAATTCCGGGCCGCGCGCCGCGCCTCTTTGCCGACGTCGATGATTTTTTTCTTGCGCTTTTTCATTCCGGTCCCGGACCGGAATTCTAGCGCAGCTAGAAGTTGAACGATACCTGCAAATCGATGCGGCGATTGGCGGTGGAAGTGGAATACGGCAGGCCGACGAGCCCGTTAGCTTGGCCGAAAAACGGCGAAGTCAGGTTGCCGATGGGCGTGGTGACGTTGACGTTGTTGAAGACGTTGCGCGCGTTGACGCTAAACGTCAGATTGTAGCGATTGTTGTTGGCACCGCCGCCAAACATTCCGCCGCCGCGATCTCCGCCCCCGCCGCGCGGACCGCCCGGGCCGCGCCCGAAAGCGCCGCCACTAGCCCCACCGCCCGCCGTGGCTTCTTTCTTGGCGCCGAAACCAAAAGTTTTGCTCAAACGCAGATTCAGGGAAAAGCGTCCAGGGCCTTCGGCATAGTTGATGGGGATGACCGCGGCGTTGGGCGCCGTGGTCTGATTAAAACAGCCGAACTTCGTGGAAATGACGCCGGTGGCGCCGCAAGTTCCGAACGTTGCGCGAGTATTGAAAGTTTGATCCTGATAGAGATCCTGGCCGGTGGTAATATTGAAGGGAATGCCGGATTGCGCAATGAGGAAGGGGCTGAGGCGGAAAGAGTAGGGTAAGCCCATGGTGCCGCCGAAAAAGACGCGATGACGAACGTCGAAAGAGGCACGACCGTAATCCTCGCTGACATCAAAGGGATTCGAAGGGAAGCTGTTGGGGCCTGACGTGTCGCTGTGGGCAAAATTGAGCGTGTAATAGCCGAAGAGCGAGAGTTTCGTTCCCATGCGCACGCCGCTATTGACGATGACTTGGTTCTGCTTGAAGGTGCCTTCGGATTGATACTGGAAAATGTTGTTGGGGCCATTGGCGCGCAAGCCGGTGACTGGATCCGCGGGGTTGAGATTGGTGGTGAAAAATTGGTGGACTCCTCGCGCGTTCAGATAGGTCACGGATAAGTTGGCATATTTGGTGAGCTGGCGTTCCAGGCTGATGCCCGTTTGCATAATGTAGGGCGCGTGAAGATTGGGATTCGAAATGTAGGACGTGGGATTGCTTTGTGGCAAAGAAGATGGCGGTGGCGTGTTGGAGAGATAGAATTGGGGACTGGTCACGCGAAATTGCTGCTCAATGGTGCCGTTCAAGCGCTCCTGCTGCAAAAAGAGGTCGTAGGTAAAGCGGTCATAAAACATGCCGAAGCCGGCGCGAAGAACGGTCTTGGGAGGATTCTTGGCGTTGCCGCCGATGCCCCAGGCAAGACCGATGCGCGGAGCCACATCGGCATGGTCGGAGAAATTGTTCTGCGTTTCTAAGCGCAGGCCGTAGCTCAGGGTGACATTCGAGCGAAGCCTCCAATCATCCTGGAAGTAAGGCCCAGCATCGAAATAGGTGACGTTGGCGAGGGCGGTTCCTGTGGTGATCGAGTACTGGCTGGCGCCGCCCCCATTCGCAATGATCTGGGCCATCGTCAGTCCCTGCGCGAGACCTTGCACGGTAATCTGGTAGGCCTGTATGCTGCCAAAACTAAAGGTGCCGTTGAAATTGGACATGGACTCGTTCACATCGCGATTGACGCGAACGCGGACGCCGAATTTGACGAAGTGCTTGCCAAGGGACATCGAAGTGTAATTCTGAATTTCGTAGCGGGTGAGCGTGTCGTTGAAAATGCCGTTGCCGTTCCCGCCGCCACTGAAGCCACCCTGTACGGAAATAGTGGGGGTGGTGTTTTGCGGAGTCTGGTCGCTGGTTTCGCGAATGAAGCGGAAACGCGTTTCGTTGATGGTCTTCGCGTTAATGACCTGGGTGTCGCTGAGCTGAATCTGGTGCTCGGTATTGAGCTGATTGAATGCCTGCGAAGGCAAATTGAATTGGCCAATGCCGTTGTTCATTTCATTTTCGCGTTCGTACTGGTAGCGAACGGTCAACGTGTTGGTGGGAGTGAGCTGATAATCGAGCCTGGGACTGAGGTTGGTGCGTGTGCGGGGATTGTTCACCGCATCGCTAAACGGGAGGATGGCGAAAGTGGTTGGATCAACGATCTGGGCGCTGACAACGGAGAGTTCATTGAGATCGCGGCGCTCGATATTGAAAAAAAAGGAAGCCTTCTTGCTGACAAGCGGGCCACCGATTTCGCCGCTGAATTGCCTGGAGTCGTAGCCAGGCGGCTGAGTTCCAGTCGGGATGATTTCGAAGGGGTTGCGCGAGTTGAACGCGGCGGTGTTTCCCGTGAAAAAAACCTGGCCGTGGAATTGATCGGTGCCAGGCTTGGTAAGGATTTCGACGCGGCCGTAGCCGAGTTTGTCGTATTCGGCAGAAAACGGGTTTTGATTGATGCGAATTTCGCGGATGGAACCTTTTGGGGGAAGCGTTCCGCCCGTAAAGCCGTCAATGTAGATTTGGCCGCCGTTGGGGCCGGCGGATGGTCCGGCGAGGGCCTGAAGTTCGGATTGGAGCTCGTCGGGATCGTCGGAGAGCGCGTCCAGATCCTTGTCCTTCATGACTACGGTCCCGGCATTACTGGACGGGTCAATGTCGATCTTAGTGGAGGAGTCGTTTACTTCGACTTTCTGTTCCTCAATCAGGATGGTGAGCGCGATATCTAACACCTGCACTTTTCCGGCAGTGATTTGGACATTTTCATCGGTGAAAAGAGCGAAGCCCTTGGCAACGGCTTTAATGCTGTAAATACCCGGAGCGATATCCTTGAATTCGTAGTTGCCATCGCGATTGGTGGTGGCGTCCAGCGACACGCCGGCTGCGCTGGTGATGCGGACGGCGGCTTTGGCAATCACCGCGCCGGAGGGGTCGGAGACCGCGCCGCGCAATCCCCCCGTGGGCGCCTGGGCGGACAAATTCAATGCGAAGGCGAAAAGTGAAAGAAGAAGCAAAAAATTCACAGCGACAATTCGAACGAACCGAAAACTCATCAAGTCTCCTAAATAATAGTTAAATTTTTGTGGCGCGCAGAGCATCAGGGAGTGGCCCCTTCCCCGCCAGGTGCGCCGGCGAGGCTCCACGGAGAAAGAATTGTGGAGGCACTACTATTGGGCGAAGCTTGCAGGATGGGTTCTACCCCTGCGAGCAAAGTGATGGCGGAGGGCATGGCGTTCGGACCGCCTTCGGTGGCCACGATCATGACGGCGTCGCCTTTTTGCAAGTCGGCGAGTGTGGCAGCAGGCATGCGAGTGATGGCTTGCTGCAGATCACCAGATCCCCCGCCTCCGGGTCTGCCCTGGCCTCCAGCTCCGTAAGCACCTGGGGCGCCAGCGGGCGGCCCGCCGGGTCTCGGCGTCTGTCCGCCAGTTGCTCCCGCAGGAGCGTTGGGCGCGCCTTGAGATGATGCATCGGCGGGAATGCCTTTCAGGCGCGCTGCGATACGCTGCGCCATGGCAGGCTGCAGTTTTCGTAATTGAGAATCCGAAGTGATCTTGATGGTGGCGGACTTCTTCGTGGCAAGATCCTGAACAGTGATGCTGCCGGCGGAAGCATCGATCGACGAGATGGTTCCGGCAATATTCAGAAACGATCCGGAAACGATTTCGACGGCGGCAAGTTCACTGCCGTCGGCGCTGCGGGTGCCGCGAGCGCGAAGCTGATCACCCGGCTTGATCTGATCGAGGGGAGCCAGCTTTGCATCGTCGAATTTAACGGAATCAGGCGCGTAACGGCGCAGGATGCTATCTTTCGAAAGGTGGATGGCTATGTTTTTTTTCTCGCCGATGGCGGGAAGCGAGACGGTGACGGTACTGCTGGCGGTATCCACGCTGCTGACCAAGCCACCCGTGCCATGCTTCTGCCACTCTTCGCGGTCGCGAGCCTGTTTTTCCGCGATGTCCACATTCTTCATGGCGATGATGGAGAGTGCGAGAACGGATTTACCGTCGGCCGCAAGGTTACCGCGAACCAGAATGCGGTCGTTGGGCTGAAGATCCTGCAATTGCAGTGGGGCGGCATCCTTCAAATCCGTCTGTCCGGGAGCGATGCGAACAAGCTTCGCTCCGTCCTCCACCACGACCGTCACTTCGCTGCCCGCATCCGTCGACAAGGTGATGGTATTCCCGGAAATCGACTTGATGGTTCCTCTAGGCCGGGAAGGGGCCGGAGTTTGGCCCGATGGCTGCTGCGCCGCGTGGGCCTGCGCTACGATAATTAGAAATGAAGATCCGGCGGCAAAGCACAGGCAAATCGCCGCGAGCCAAGAGAAATGTTTTCGCGCAGGCGTGTTTCCAAAGGCCATCTTAAATCCCTCGCTCCTCTTCATGCCGGATATAGGTCTGCGGACAGCTTCTAAGGCCTGCCTGCACACACTTCCGGGTAGGGGTCTTGCAACAAGGATTAGACGTAGTCAAGGGGGGAAATCGTTACACTGGGCCGGTATTTTTTCGGGAAGAGTGCTATCGCAAAGGCGCTCATTCTAAACAGGATAAACAGAAGGAAGGGGCGGAACGCTGAAAGCGTGGCTCGAGAGGAGAAACTAGGTTAAGAGGCGGGGCCACGAAGGATCACTTCCGCGCAGAAGGACGAGCTTCGCCTGACGCAATGTGGCGTTGGCGTTATGCTACTGCCCGGGGAGTTTTTCCTGGAGTTCGCTGGCGAGTTTGCCGACGTCGGTGGTCTCGCTAAATCCTTGAACCTGAGCGACTGTTGATTTCACGTCTACGCCAGCGTGTTGACAAAGTTTTTGCAGCATCTGGAGCATCATGGTGAGCTCCTGTTCAGCAAGCATGCCGACCTGAAGATCGAGATGGGAACGCCGCTCCGCCTGGCGAGCCATGCGATTCTGACTGATAAGCACGCAGATAGTGAGGAAGACGCTTTCGGAGGCAACAAAAAGCGCCAGAATGCCAAAAGGAAAAGGATCAAAAGATTTCACATGTGGAATCAAGCCTAGATTCACGACGCTCCAGACTCCAACCAAGATTACGTGGAGCACAAGGAACTTTACGCTGCCGATGAATTTTACGATGGCATCGCTGTCGCGCTCGGTGCGAGTCCGGCGATCCAGAGCTTCTTCTTCGAGCTTGGCAATGGCAGCAATATTGAACTGCGTGGGATTTTTAGCTACTTGGTCGGACACTGCTTTATTCATGAATAAAACTCCGCCTCAGCATGTATCAACTTTCGAACATGCAATCGGCAGCGGCGCCGCGTATCGAGATCTAGTGCGGAGTGACCGCGCTAGTTTGTATTGGAGCCACGGTATCTGCCGGATAGACAACAATCTCGACGGTGCCCCAAGCGGAATCGGCGTTCGGGATCTTCCCTTTGCCGAGGCCGAGCGTTTTGAGCTGCGCATCATCAAAGGAGAAATTTCCGACAAGATAATCTCGCACCACCATGGCGCGAGCTTGAGCCAGGACCAGGTCCTTTTGGGTATCGCCCGTCGTGGCCGTGGACACGACAACGACGGCGACTCCAAACTCCGTATCAGCCAGAAACTGGCCTGCAGCGCGCAAGGATTTCTGGTTCTTGGGTTTGGCGGTATCCACTTTGTCAAAGAGCTGCTTGGAATCGAAAGTAAATGTTTTCAAAGGCGCCGTATCGGGGAGCTGCGGAATTTCGTTCTTGGAAAGATCGGCAGAGTTTTCATAGCCGCGATTCTTGAAGTAACCGCGCAAAAGGAAATTTGACTTCATTGCTTCCATATTTTCCTGGAAAGCGGCGACACCGGCTTGGGCATGGTTAACCGTGTCACGCAAGCCGACGGTGGTTTGATCGATCTGAGAATAAATTTTCTTGTCGTTGACTAGAGCGCCGATGGTTCCCTGCCCCTGGTTGATCTTGCCGGTGATAGAGCTCAGATTCGCCGTAGTCACGGAGACGTTATTCAATGCGGCCTGGCTGGTGTCCAAAATGCCGTCGGCCTTTTTCATCAGGTCGGCTATAACGAGTGGAGGCAAGGTGGCGATGGTATCGTCGTCGTTCACGTTCGGTGCCTGGGCCGATCCGAAGGTGATGGAAACATACTCGTTCCCCAAGAGACCTTCGGTTTCGATGGCGGCGACGGAGTCCTGCTTGATGATCTCGTGGGTGGATCGCTGGAGATCCAGCAGAACCGTGATTTTACCATCCGGCCTGTTGGGCAGCTTGATTTCGCGCACGCTTCCGCTGCGGACACCACCTATGCGCACTTCGGCGCCCGGATCGAGGCCGACGACCGTTGCGAACTGGGCCTTCAATCGATACGTGGGAGTGAAGAGGTACTGCTTGCCGCCGATGATGAAGATTCCCGCTGCCAGAACTGCCAATGTTGCAATGATAAAAGCTCCGAGCCTCGCCGCCCTTGACATATGTGCTCCCTATGAATCCCGTTTCATGAATTCCAAGACAAATTTGTCATCGCTCTTCTCGAGTTCTGTAAAGCTGCCTTCCATCAGCACATTCCCTTCGTGCAGCAGCGCGATGCGATCCGCGATGGTTTTTGCACTCTGCAGGTCATGAGTGACCACGATGGATGCCGTGTTGTGTTCCTCTTGCAGCTTGAGAATCAATTCATCGATCTCGCCGGACGTGATGGGATCGAGTCCTGCGGTCGGCTCATCGAGCAAAAGTATAGTGGGCTTGAGAGCTAGCGCGCGCGCCAGCCCGACTCGCTTCTGCATGCCACCGGAGAGATCGCTGGGCATTTTGTTGAGATCAGCTTCCATGCCTACGCTGGCCAGAAGCTCTTTGACCCGCGTTCCCTGCTCAGATGGCGTCATCTTGGTGTGGCGTTGCAAAGGGAACGCCACGTTTTGCTCTACGGTGAGGGAGTCGTACAGCGCTGCATGCTGGAACAAGAACCCCATCATCTTTCTGATTTCATTCAAAGCATCGAGAGTGAGGCTGGTGATTTCCTGCTCATGGATGAGGATCGAGCCGGAGTCGGGCTTTTGCAGGCCGATGATCAGCTTCAGCAGAACACTCTTACCGGTGCCGCTGCGGCCGAGCACGGCCAAAGTTTCGCCACTCGCAACGGTCAGATCCATGCCGTTCAAAACGATTTGGCTGCCGAATGACTTATGCAAGCCTCGCAGGACTACAGCCGGGCCGTCACCCTTGCCGCCGGAACTTTCAATCGCGGTGAGGGCACCGGTCTCCTCCGGAGCGAGCAAAATACCTTGTTCCGGGTGCATCACGAAAAAAACACCAGGATGAATTTCACCAGGATGACGTCGGCCAGAATGACAAGAAGCGAAGAGATAACGACAGAGCTCGTGGCGGAAATTCCAACGCCGGCGGTGCCGCCTTTCGTGCTCATGCCCTGGAAACAACCGATCGTTCCGATGATCAGGCCAAACACGGCGGTTCGGAAAGTGGGCGCGAGAAAATCACTGAAGCTGGCTCCGACAAAACCTTGATCGATAAATCTATGGAAGGAAACAGGCTCGACCATGGTCTCCGCAACCCAACCGAACAGCACACCACAAAAATCGGCGGCGAGGGTCAGCAGAGGCAATATCAGGATGCATGCCACAATGCGCGTGAAGGCCAAGAACTTGTAAGGATTCACGCCAGAGGCCTCGATGGCATCGATCTGCTCGGTTACCTTCATGGAGCCCAATTCGGCACCAATGCCGGCCCCTACCCTGCCGCAGATTACCAGGCCGGTCACGATGGGACCCGTTTCGTGGATGATCGAATAGACGAGAGCGGCGGGAAGCATGGACTTGGCCCCGAACCGGACCAAGCTGCTGCGGCTTTCCAAGGAGAGGACGAAACCGATGGCGGCGCCCGCCAAGGCCGCCACCGGCAAGGATTTGGAACCAATTTCGTCAAGTTGGCGAAGCAGCTCTCGGCCTTCAAAGGGGCGTCGCACTGCCGCGCGCATGACCTGCCATACAAAGAGACCGAGATCGCCAAACCATTCGAGGAAGAGATTAATCAGGTTCCAAACGGAATTGGCTGCGGATCGCAGGAGTGACGGGGCATGGTTGGAATCCGGGCTGTTCCAGCGGTGAGAAATCCTGGCGTCGTGGGTCAGCATTGGCTTGCTCAGAGGTTCTGGCCACCTGAGGCGGTGTTAGATTGTGCTCTATCGAGCGGCGCTAGAATTCCTAAGGCTGTTATCGCTGCCAGCAGAGAGACAACCCGGAGTAGCTTCATGATGTGAAATTGCCCCCCTTGCCTGGCATATCCAGTTTTAGACCGAGGACCGTTCGAACAATAGGACGCCAGAATCCTTATATTGACGAATATCACAATGAGGATTCCGCTGTCTGTGCTAAAGCAGACACAAACAGCCAGGTATCATCGTGTTCCTTAAATTGGGCAAAAGCGCTAAGCGAAATCGCTTAACGGTTTTTTTATGACTTTTTCCAGCCGACCGATCAAATGGTAGCTGATCTGCCTCTGAAAAAGTGCAGGAGGAGCATCACGATGCCGATGATCAGCAGAACGTGAATGAGGCCACTCGAAACGTGAAAAGCCAAAAATCCAAGCAACCAAAGAACAATAAGAACCGCGGCGATTAACCCAAGCATGTCTTTGACTCCCTTTCCTCTGAGCGCGCCCTCATCGGAAATCCCTTGATGGCGCGAAGCACGGATGGCGATTTGTCGCCGGATTCGCGCTTAGGGGCATGAGGGTAGTGGATTAGAAGATTGAAGTCTGTTCGATATGAGTCACATCCTCATTGCCGAGGTTCCACAGCCATTGACACAGGAACGGAATAGCCTTGAACCTAAATTGAGTAGTGCCGTTCGTGATCGTTCTAGATCGGAGGGGAGCATTCCCAGAGGCGTGTGCCGTTCTTGAGCGGGCAGTCGACCCGGACTAAACTAAATAGTTTGGGGCTGCCAAAAAATAACTCACAATCTTTTTCTGCATGAATTAGGCCTGCTCGTGGACTTTGTGCGAAGATGCCATTTGCGTCATACGACCTATTTGGGGCCTAATGTCATTCTGGCAATCCAGGCAATCTGGGTGCTTTCTCCGCGCAACTGCAATACATGCCATTTGTGTGACGCTGCTTCTGTGCTCGGGACTGGCCCAACAAAATCCCGCGGAAAAAGAGCCTGCCCGGAGCCAGCAGAGCGGCATGAGCACAGGCGGAGCGCACGCTCCGGTGAAGGACGCACTTTCACGGCCGATTACGGCGGGGGGATTTGTTGATGGCGCGCCGGTCGTTTTTATGGATGTGACGCATGCGGCTGGCCTCGACGTATTCCATCATCGGTCAGGAACGCCCGAGAAAAGGACGATTCTCGAGACGCCAGGATCCGGCGTGGCGCTACTTGATTACGACAACGATGGCTGGCTGGACATTTACCTGTTGAATGGCTCGACTTTCCCCGCGCTGAAGGGCAAAGAAGCCCCACCGCGCGCCATGCTTCTGCACAACAACCATGACGGCACGTTCACGGACGTGACGGATAAGGCCGGCGTCGCCAACGAACGCTGGGGTTTCGGAGTAGCCGTGGGGGACTACGACAATGATGGGTGGCCGGACATTTATGTGTCGAACTTCGGCAAAAATCGGCTCTACCACAACAATCATGACGGCACATTCACGGATGTCGCGGAGAAAGCAGGCGTCACGCTCGGCGGTTGGTCGACGGGAGCGACGTGGGGAGACTATGATCACGACGGCTTGCTCGATCTCTTTGTTCCGGGCTACGTGAAATTCGATCCCGACCATCCGCCAGTTGCCGGGCAGGGCAGCCTTCCCGCGGGATTCTGTAGTTTTCGAGGAATCGAAGTGATGTGCGGGCCGCGCGGCCTGCCGGGAGAGAGTGATCACTTGTTCCACAACAACGGAGACGGGACCTTCACGGATGTAAGCGTAAAGGCCGGTGTCTCGGATCCCAAGGGTTACTATGGGTTCGCGTCCGTGTTCGTTGACGTTGATGATGACGGCTGGCTTGACCTTGCTGTTGCCAACGACTCGGTGCCCAAGTACCTCTACCGCAACAAACACGACGGCACATTCGAGGACGTGAGCTATATCTCCGGGTTCGCACTGAATGACGAAGGACGCGAGCAGGCTTCCATGGGCATCGCGGTGGGCGATTACAACCGCGATGGAAAAGTTGATTTTTACATTACGAATTTCTCCGACGACTACAACACTCTGTATCGCAACGATGGAGACGGCAATTTTTCGGATGTGACATCTCGCGCGGGAATCGCCAGCGTCACGCTTCCATTCCTGGGTTGGGGAACGGGATTCCTCGACTACGACAATGACGGGCTGCTTGATATCTTCGCCGCCAACGGCCATGTCTACCCCGGCGTGGACAGCAAGGATTGGGGAACGACCTGGGCGCAGCGCCCGTTGCTTTTTCGGAACTTGGACGGAGCGAAATTCCAGGAGGTTCCGCCGGCAACAGGCAGCGGCCTCGCCGTCGTGATTACCGCGCGCGGAGCCGCGTTCGGAGACTTGTTCAACGATGGCCACATCGACGTCGTGATCAACAATATGGATTCGACGCCGACACTCCTCAGAAACGTCGTGAAGAATTCGAATCACTGGGTGACTTTGAAATTGATCGGCGGCCCAAAGAGCCCGCGCGATGCCATTGGAACAAAGGCTTTTGTAACGACGGGCGCAATTCGCCAGCGCGGTGATGTCTTCAGCGGCGGAAGTTACGCCTCAAGCTCCGATCAGCGGTTGCATTTTGGCTTGGGAGCGGCAACGAGAGTGGACAAAGTGGAAATCCAGTGGCCCAGCGGAACGAAGGAACAGATTATGCTGCCCGCGGTAGACCGCATCTACACGGTTGTCGAGGGAAAAGGGATCATCGAACGGTGAAGCATTTCGCAATTTCATCCCACGCAAGGAACGCTGCGTCTCCTGTGCTCCTCGTTCTTTTTGGGGTTGTTTTCTTCGCCTGTGCGTCTTTGATCGTAGGCACGGAACAATCTGGAACAGCGAGCCTCACGGATTCCGCAACTCCCGGAAGATTTGTAGACGTCACTCAGCGGCTTGGCATCAATTTTCAACATCAGGCCTCACACACTTCGAAAAAATATTTGCCAGAAACGATGGGATCGGGCGTCGCGCTTTTTGACTATGACAACGATGGACGGCTGGATATTTTCTTGGTCAACGGCGCACCGCTGACCGATCCGACTCCGAAAGGCACGATTCCTCAGAAAAGCGGACCAAAATATTGGAACCGCCTGTATCACCAAAAAGCCGACGGCACGTTCGAAGATGTGACCGAGAAGGCCGGCTTGCAGGGAACCGGATACGGCATGGGCGTGGCCGTGGGCGACTATGATAATGACGGGTACGAAGATCTTTACGTAACCGCGTACGGAGGCAACAAGCTGTACCACAACAACGGCGACGGCACATTTTCCGACGTGACCGCACAAGCCGGCGTTGGCGGCAGCGGGTGGTCCACCAGCGCGGCGTGGGTGGATTTGGATGGAGACGGCTTTCTCGATCTCGTGGTACTGCGGTACCTCGAATGGGATTTCGACGACGTCTGGTGCGGCGAGCACAAAGAAGGTTACCGAGCGTATTGCCACCCAGACTATTTCAAACCGGCGCGGCCGCTTGTTTATCACAACAACGGAGATGGAACATTTACGGAAGTGGCGGAAAAGCTGGGTCTTTCCAAGCCCGCCAAAGGTCTCGGAGTGGCCCTGGCGGACTACGACCGCGACGGCCACATCGATCTGTTTTTCGCGAATGATTCGATGGTGGAATATCTGTATCACAACAAAGGCAACGGGACGTTCGAGGAAGTCGGATTGGTTTCCGAAGTGGCCGTGGATATTGACGGCCGCACCTATGCCGGCATGGGAGTCGATTTCGCGGACTACAATAATGATGGATGGCCGGACATCGTTGTCACGGACCTGGCCAATCAGCGGTATGCGCTTTATCAGAACAACGGGGATGGCACATTCACATACGTGAGTACGCGATCCGGGCTTGCGGGAGTCACGCTGGCACATTCGGGATGGGGCGTGCGGTTCATTGATTTTGACAATGATGGCTGGAAAGATTTGCTGATTGCGCAGGGCCACGACCTCGACACCATTGAACTGACAAATCCTAATCTGCACTATCGCGAACCAATGCTTCTCGTTCGCAATACCGGCAAAGGATTCGTGGATGTGTCACAGAGCTCGGGCGAAGTTTTCAAGCAGTCCTGGGTGGCGCGCGGCATGGCCATCGGAGATCTTGATAACGATGGGCGGCTCGACGCCGTGGTGACGACGAATGACGGGCCGGCATACGTCCTGCACAACGAAACGACTACTACGAATCATTGGTTGCTGCTCAGGCTCGTGGGACACCAGAGCAATCGGGATGCAATTGGCGCTAGTTTAAAACTGATTAGCGCGAGCGGACAGCAGTTCGCTACGGTTACCACGGCGAGCAGTTATCTCTCTTCGAGCGATAAACGCGTTCACTTCGGGATGGGAAAAGAAAAGAGTGTGGAATCCCTCGAGATTCGGTGGCCGAGCGGGATTGTGCAGAACCTTAAGAACATTCCGGTGGACCAGATCCTGCAAATTGACGAGCCGTCTGCGCTTGCGAAGCCCCCAGTGAAATGATGGACGGGTGCAAAAGTGATCGATCGCGACTCCTAGCCGCCCTCGGTCCCGAGACGTGCAGATCTCTACTCCTGGGGATTCTGGGGCGCTGGAGGAGATTTGGGATTCGGCTGCGCTTGGTATCGCCTCATCAGTTTTTGCGAGTTCTCTTCCTCTTGGTTCTTGAGTTTTTGAAAGGTGGCCATGGCATTTTGCGCTTCTTCCATGCGATGGAGACGGCGATAGACGATCCCGAGTTGATACCATGTCTGCTCCAAAATGTCTGGATCGGAATCAGCTTTTGTCGCACGCTGGAAATGCTCAGCCGCAGCAGCATCGTTGTCCAGCGCCATTTCCGCGCGGCCCAAGTTGTAGTCCGAATTGCGAAGGCCCGGCCGGACTTTTAGCGCCGCTTCCAGTAGTTGTTTGCCCTGGGCGGCGTCGCCTTTCTCCGTTAGCAATACGCCAAGCTTGTACTTTGCGACCACGTTGTCGGGGTCGATTTCAAGCTCCTTGCGATAGGCTTCCTCCGCTTCCGGCACCTTACCTGCGGCCCGGAATTCCGAACCGAGCTCTTCGTGCAGGCGGGGTTCATTTGGCGCAAGCTGGATGGCGGCTTGATACTCCGCAATCGCGTCCATGTGGCGTTCGGCGTCTGCATTGGCCTCCGCGAGAATCTGCCGGACGCGCCAAGACTTGGGATCGGCTTTGAACATGCGGGCATAGCTGTCTTTCGAGACGGAGAGGTGCGCGCGGCCACGGTGGTAGAGAATGTCCACGTTATCAGGAGAGAGTTTCGCGGCTTCGTCAAGCGCGCGGACGGCTTCGTCGCCATCTCCTTTTTCAAGCGCGACGATTCCAAACCACATCCAGGCGTTGGCATCCTTTGGGCTGACCGTAGTTTCTTTGCGCAATGTCGCAAGGGAGGCATCCAACCGGTTGGTCCGAAATTGTGCGATTCCAAGAAAGAGATTGGCGCCGCGCAACCTAGGCTTAAGTTGCAGGGCCTTCTGAAAAGCCGCGATTGCCTCATCATGACGGGCTTGCTCTTCGCGAACCAGACCAAGGTTCAAAAATGCTTCCGCAAACGTTGGCGCTTGCCTAACAACGGCGGCAAAACCGTCACCTGCTTGATCGAGATTTCCCTGACGCATGGCTTCGGATGCCTGTTGGAACTTCTCCGTGACACCAGCCGGGAGCGGCGTTTGCGCCGAGCAAGTAAAACCTGCAAGAAGGAGGGCAAGGCCAAGGCGGCAAGAGAGGCTTTCCATATTCATGCTCAGCGGATAAGTTTACACCCAACTCGAGCTTCATCCGGCATCTACCGCGCACAAGAAAAATCCTCCTGCTTTGTATCCAAGCAGGAGGATTTTTTGCTTGCAGTACGCAGACGTCAGAATTGGTAACGTAAAGTGAGCTGAATCTGCCGCGTCGGACTCACGACGTTGATGCCGTTGGGGGCGCCAAACCCGTTAGACCCGACACTTCCGTTCAAAGTCCCAAAGACATGCCGGTTGAAGGCGTTCGGTATATCCACCTTGAAGACAATGGATTGATTTTCGTGAAACGTAGTTCGTTTTTGGATCGCGAAGTCTTCGTTGAAGTATTGCGGACTGCGAATACCACCGAGCACCAAAGGAGCAGTTCCGTAGGCGTATCCGCGTGTCGCAACCAAGCCCGAGGCATTGGGATCGAAGAAAGCCGCGCAGTTGAAGAAATTGTTTGTGCTGGGCCCCAAATCAATCGTCCCTGTGGGATCCGTTGCGTGTTGAGGACTAAATGTGCCGTTCGCGTTTTCGTTACAACCGCCAGGCTCAATGTTGTGTTGTCGAGCCAGAGGTACTCCGGGTGGTGAGGGGACAGTAAGAGCTGGGTTGAAGGAAGCGTGGTTCGGCGCCAGTATTGGGACTCCGGGAATAATGTTGTAACGGGCTGTACCGTCGGTACCTGGAGCGAATTCAAAGTTGGTGTTGAAGATCGTGGGAGTGCCGCTCTGATAGCGCTGTACGCCGCCGATTTGCCATCCTCCCAGAACCTTGCTGGCTAGGCCGTGGTTCAGATACTTCTTTCCAGGCCCCGCAGGAAGCTCATAGAGATAGCTGAGCACCAGCGCGTGAGGCGTATCCTGAAAACTCAAAGCTTTCTGTGATTTGGGGTTAAAGGGGTTCTGCGCGGAAAACTCATTCGTTTGAAAGCCGGAGAACACTGGAATGGCGCTGTCGGCGTTGGTCAATGTTTTCGAGTAGGTGTACGAGGCCAGCAACTTCAAGCCATTGCGGAAGCGGCGTTCAAGTTTGGCCTGAGCGGCGTTGTAGGTGGAGACGCCGAGATTTTCGAGGCAAGAGCACATACCGTTGTTGCTGCCCCCGATGTCCAGGTATTGCGGAAAGGGCCGGAGAAACTGAGCCACTGTGTTGCTCCCCGTGCCGCCATAGAGCCCTTCAAACCACGACGGCACCGAAGTACTAGCCCCGACAGAAGCGAGGGCAGCCTGGCCCGCAGGGCTGGTAGGATCATCGAACAAGGCGTTTCCCAAGCCATAGTATTTCGGCTGGAGGGCGTTGACCTGCGCAATGTTGGTGTGAAGGTGGTCCCCTTTGACACCCACGTAGCCCACGCTCAGAATCAGGTCAGTGGCCAATTGCTTCTGAACTTCGAGGCTCCAGTTCTGAGTGTTCGCCGGCTGGCCGTAGCTCGCTGCCATATAGCCGACATTTTTGCCATTGAGGAGGGCGGGGTCGGTGCTGTTCCGAGGCGGGGTGAATGTTGGGAAGCCCGCCGAGAGAGCTTGGACGGGAGTGAAGTTGTTGCCGGAAGTAAAGGTAGGTTGAACGGTTGATCCACTGCTGAATTGAATGGTGCCCGTGGGCAGATCGTCATAGAAGAGGGCCGCATAATAAATCGCATAGCCGCCACGAATTACGATGTCGCGGACCCGGCCAAACAATTGATTCGGGGCATAGGCAAAGCCAATGCGCGGGCCAAAGTCCTTGTAATAGATCTTGGCGCCCGTGGCATCGTGGCCAAAAATTAGAGCGCCTGGAACGGAAGGAGAAATAGGAATCGCGGTGTTTCCGTTGTTGGCAAGCGCTAGATCCAAAGCGGACACGGCGTTATGGGCCTCGTGGCGCGGAGTATCGACATCATAACGAAGGCCAAGATTCAAGGTAAGGTCGTGGCGAATTTTGAAGTCGTCCTGGGCAAAAACGGCAAAGTAGTTGGAGCTCAGCCGCGGATTGATCGAGGTGATGGACAACTGCTCTTGTTGAGGAAGACCAAGCAGGAAGCTGGCAAGGGGGTCGCCGGTTGTCGCATCGTTGGGGGTGTAGGCGGTCTGGAAATTGCTGAACCCGTAGTTCGGAGACGTGTCGCCAGCGGCGATAAAGGAGTACTGATAGGCGCGCCACTCGCCGCCAAAATGGAAGAAGTGCCTTCCGTGAGCCCAACTGACGTTGTCCGCGGTGACAAGACTGTTCGGGACGTGGCCATTATCGCTTTCGGTGCTGAATCCGGTATAACCGATGCTGACAGGGCTGCCGTTAAAGCTGATTTGAGGGAACACTGCGCCGTGGGCATTTCCAATGCCAAGGACGGCTGGCCAGTCAGAACCGTTCACGCTGTTGGCTTGGCTCTGGTTGCTGAGACGATTGAAACCGATCGTGAGGGAGTTCACCCAATTCGTGTTTATTGTGTGGTCCCAGCCGAATCGCAGGTAGTGAGTGAAGTTGATGTTGTGGAAATTGCCGTCCAAGGGGCCGGGTAAGTCATCTGTACCAGCGGGAGTTCCCTGGTCGCGGGCGCTATAGGAAAAGAAGAATTTGTTCTTGGGTCCCCAGTTCTGATCGATGCGGAAGGACATGGTGGTGTCACGATTCTTAGTGCTCGAGAGGAAGATAAAGTTATTCGTCAGGGCTGCAGAGGCCGCTTGGACAGTCAGGTAGGTTAGAATCTTTTTTGCGACTGGGTCCCACATCGAAGTGGGAACGATATTGCCGGGGAAGGCGGTGCGGCACTGTACGCCTCCGACTGTCTTTGTGGTCGAAGGATCGAAAATCTGGCCTTTCAGGACGGCGGTGCCGTCGCAGGGATTGGTGGCTCCCGTGGGTGGCCCCAAGAGTGCGGAGAAGTCGCCATTCTGCAACTCAACCTTTGTGGGAAGGGTGTCCGTCGACACAGTTCCCGGGTTGTTACGGTATTGCTCCCAAGAAAAGAAGAAAAACGTCTTATCCTTTCCGTTGTAGAGCTTAGGGACTTGCACAGGGCCGCCCAAGCTGCCGCCGAAATTGGCCTGGTGATCTCCGGGCTTGGGAGCCAGGTTGAAATCATTGTTCCAGGAATTTGCGTCCAGAGCGGTGTTGCGGAAAAGGTAGAAGGCCGTACCATGGTAATTGCTTGCGCCGGACTTGGTGGCAAAGCTTTCGATACCACCGGAGGTCCTACCGAATTGAGATGAAAAAGTGGAGGTGAGCACTTTGAATTCGCTCAAGGCTTCCACAGAAGGGGCAGTTTGGTCGAATGCGGAGCCGCTGTCCGACCGCGTGGTGCTGACACCGTCGAGCAGGACCTCGGTGCCGAAGTTCTGGCCTCCGCTCAACTTGGACTCAAAAATACCAGATGAGTTGCTTCCATTTTGGTTGGTTCCCGGTCCTTGCGTCCCCGGCGCGAGGAACACAAATGTTTCCGGCGACCTAAGAAAGCTCTGTCCGGACGAGTTCAAGGACAAGGGCAGCTCAATAATCTCCCTGCTGTCGACCACCGTGCCTATTTCGGAGGTTTCCGTTTGAATGCGAGGAGCATCAGCCACGACCGTCATGGATTCCTTGACCTCGCCCGGCTGGAGCGTGATGTCCAAGGATGAGACGCTGTTGATCTCGACTACAACCCCCGTGACTTGAGCAGTTTTGAATCCCTTCGATGTCACGGAGATGTTGTAGGTTCCCAAGACCAGGTTTGAAAAACGGTAGGCGCCCGTCGAAGTTGATGTGGTCGTGTACACGGTGTGAGATTCGACGCCGGTGGCAACGACCTCCGCGCCGACAACCGCGCCGCCGGAACTATCCAGAATGGTTCCGGTAATTCCGCCATTGTTGGTTTGCGCGGAGAGCGAATAGCAAGCAAAGAGGAGAAGAGCTGCAACAATGAAAAGACGATTGGCTGAAACGTAGAAAAGGCGCATCCTGCCTCCTGATTTAGCCGCACCGAAATCTTCAAGATCCCCCAAAGGGAGCAAAAAGCCATTTGTCCGCCGGCCGGAGTGGTGGCCTAGAGCGGATGACATAGAGCAAACGATTTTCTCAGGTTCGCTCCCAAGCACCCCAACTGTTGCGGACATTTGGCATCAGCAAAGATATTGTTGTCAAGGATAAAAATTTTGAATACATTTCAGACAATCGTTTGTCTTAGCATTTTTTGCCGGAAAACAAAGGCTCCGCGCGGGTTCCTCGAACGCAACGGCGCTTCGCCGACGACTTCGCGCTTGAATCAAGGCTTGCTCGAACCCGGGCTTACCGACTGGAACGGCATTTCCACGCGATGGCCAAATTCGCGGAGCGCCCGTCTTACAAAAAATCGAATGCCGAAATTGTCTGGACAAACCCGGCGGACAGAGCGATAAGAAAAAGGGCCATGGCCTTCTCACGAAGGATTTCGCGCAGAACATTCATGCACTCGACGTCGCTCGTTGCTGCAGGAGCCGCGACGTATCACTTGGGGTTCCCCCCGGCTTTAGCAACATCCACTAAGCAGCAGCCGCTTAAAGAGTTCGGATATGGCGATGTAACACTGACAAGCGATTTGCACGAAAAGCAACTGCGTGAGACTCACACCGTTTTGATGGAACTTAGTGAAGATAGTTTACTCAAGCCATTTCGCCAGATGGCAGGGCAGCCTGCGCCTGGCGCGGATCTGGGAGGCTGGTATCACTACGATCCTGACTACGACGCGAGCACCGTGGATGTGGGCTTCGCTCCAGCCGCTACTTTTGGCCAATGGGTATCCGCGCTGGCGCGGAGCTTTGCGATCGACGGTTCTCCGGCAACTCGAGATAGGGTGCTGAGGTTGAACCGCTTGTATGCGCAGACTATCTCAGGCGATTTTTACGAAAAGAATCGCTTTCCCGCGTACTGCTACGACAAGCTGGTATGCGGGCTCATCGATTCGCACCAGTACGTGGGCGATCCAGACGCTTACTCCATCCTGGAACACACGACAAATACGGCGCTGCCCTACTTGCCGGGAAAGGCCATCGAACATGGGCGGAGGTGGCGCCAGAATCCAGCGGACGGATATACCTGGGACGAGTCCTACACGATTTCGGAAAACTTGTTTCTTGCCTATCAACGCGGCGCCGGCGGCCGGTATCGCTCTCTCGGAACTCAGTATCTCGACGATGAGTATTACGATCCGCTCTCGGAGGGCCGTAACGTTCTCGCGGGCAGGCATGCCTATAGCTATGTTAATTCGTTGTGTTCAGCAATGCAGGCGTATCTGACGCTGGGAAGCGCGAAACACCTGCGCGCTGCGAGCAATGCCTTCGAAATGTTGACGGCGCAGAGCTTCGCAACGGGAGGCTGGGGGCCGGGCGAACAGCTTCGCGCTCCGGGTAGTGGAGATATTGCCGCCAGTCTGACTAACAGTCACAGTAGCTTTGAAACGCCCTGCGGCTCCTATGCCCACTTTAAGTTGACGCGCTACTTGCTTCGCGTTTCGCGCGATTCACGCTACGGCGACAGCATGGAACGCGTGATGTACAACACCATCCTGGGCGCGAAGCCGTTGTTGG
>Ga0207061_1008_pt1 | contig 65426 bp, 65 predicted proteins | sample Alteio_BWMinCont_31_FD_153275 | JGI IMG/M metagenome (GOLD analysis project Ga0207061, IMG submission 153275) | Enriched cells from forest soil in Barre Woods Harvard Forest LTER site, Petersham, Massachusetts, United States -... | ecosystem: Environmental > Terrestrial > Soil > Temperate forest >... | reverse complement strand
CCAGCCTATAGTGTGTATTACCGTCCCGGCTTTATGTTGTGCAGCAGGTACTTCCCAAATTTCTTTTATGCCTAAACCGTAGGTTTGCGGATCGCTGTTATTTTGAAGCTGAAATTTGGCTATAATTTTTTTTGTAAGCGAGCCACGGCTACCCTCTGCAAATACTGTGTAAGTCGCAAATAAATGCATCCCAGGTTGAAAATTTGCTTTGTGTGTGCCATTTTTTGCAACCCCGTTATCTCCAGTTGCCACACCAATCACTCGCTGCGTTGCGTCGTATAAAATCTCAGCAGCAGCAAAGCCAGGATAAATCTGTACTCCTAATTGCTCAGCCTGTGCTGCTAGCCAACGACATAATTGGCTCAAACTTATAATGTAATTGCCATGATTGTGCATTTGCGGCGGGGTTGGCAATGTAAAATGCCGCGTTGCACTTAAAAACAAAAATTGATCGGTCATTGCAGCGGTTACTATTGGAGCACCAAGTTCGCGCCAATTTGGAATAAGCTCGTTAAGAGATCTTGGTTCCAAAATTGCGCCAGCAATAATATGCGAACCAACCGCGGCGCCTTTTTCAAGTACGCAAATTGAACACTCACGTTGCTGTTGTTTAGCTAATTGCGCCAAACGAATTGCAGTAGCTAATCCGGCTGGCCCGGCACCAACGATAATAACATCAAACTGCAAATTTTCTTGATTTTCACTCATTATTTTTCATCTAGCAGCTTGGTTAATTCAGGTATGGCTTGATATAGATCTGCAACCAAGCCATAATCAGCAAACTTAAATATCGGAGCCTCGGGATCTTTATTAATGGCCACTATAAACTTACTATCTTTCATTCCGGCTAGATGTTGAATTGCACCAGAAATTCCAACTGCGATATATAAATTTGGGGCAACAACTTTTCCGGTTTGACCAATTTGTAAGTCATTGGTCACAAGTCCTGCATCAACCGCTGCACGTGATGCGCCAATAGCTGCGTGTAATTTAAGCGCCAACTGTTCCAACATTACAAAATCTTCTTTGGTATGTAAACCACGCCCGCCTGCAATAACAATTGGCGCTACGCTTAGATCTGGTAGTTTACTATTTGCCGATGTCGCAAGTCCTATGAATGTCGTAAGGTTTAGATCAAATACTAAGTCTAGATTTTTAATAGCACAGCTATTAGTGGTGAACTCACACATCGCAAATGCTGTGGCTCTAATTGTTAGTATTATTTTAGAAGCTGTTGTTTTCACGGTTTCTAGAGCGTTGCCAGCGTATATAGGACGCACGAAGCTATCTGCAGAAATTATAGCTATCACATCAGAAATCTGCTCGGTATCTAATAATGCGGCAACGCGTGGCAATAAATTTTTTCCAAATGTAGTAGCTGGGGCAATTATATATTTATAGTCAGATGCAATAGCTTGAATTAGGCTGGCTAGATTTTCTGCTAATTGATATTTGTAAGCCGGGTTTGCTGCCTGTAGAATAGTGGTAACGCCGGCAAGAGAACTGGCTTGTGCTACAACTGGTTGATGATTAAAACCTGCCACCATGATATGAATTTCATGGTCAAGTTGTTGTGCGGCAGTCACAAGATGCCTAGTAACATCGTTTAGATTTAAATTATCATGCTCTGCAATTATTAAAATAGCCATTAGATTACCAGCGCCTCGTGCCGTAATTTGTGAAGCAATTCAGTAACTGATGGTACGATTATACCGGCTTTGCGCTGCGGTGGTGCCGCAACTTTTAAAGTTTGTAATTCGCTATGTATCTGGACACTTAAAGAATCTAGATTAATAGTAGTTAATGGTTTACGTTTCGCTTGCATTACATTAGGTAAGGAAATATAACGTGGTTCGTTTAAGCGTAAATCGGTAGTTATAACGGCCGGTAAACGCAATTGCAGTGTCTCTAGGCCATAGTCTGTTTCTCTAGCAACTGTAATAGTCTGCTCAGCAGCATTGATCTTAATACTAGAGCAAAAAGTTCCTTGCGCCCAGCCCAGTAGAGCTGCGAGCATTTGTCCTGTTTGGTTGCAATCATCATCTATAGCTTGTTTGCCCAACATCACTAGCTGTATTTGCTGTTGTTTGGCGAGCACTGCTAAAATTTTTGCGATGTTAAGTGGTGTTAGCGTTTGGTCGGTTGCAACAAGAATTGCTGCGTCGGCACCGCGCGCTAGAGCCTGTCGTAAAGTTTCTTGTACGCTAGTTGATCCTATGCTTACTGCCGTTATAGAGCTTATTATACCTGCTTCTTTTTGACGTAGGGCTTCTTCCATGGCAATTTCGTCAAATGGATTCATTGCCATCTTAATATTACTAGTCTCGACTGCGGTATTATTACTATTAATTCTAATATTAACGTATGGATCTACAACTTGTTTAACTGCAACTAGACACTTCATGTGACATCTCCATGTTCCGTAGCTGTGATACGAATCTTATCAAGTTTAGCCTTAATTTTAATTTCTAGACCGCGATCTACCGGCTTATAATAAATACGCTCTCCAAGCCTGTCAGGGAAATAACTCTGCTTTAAAGCTACTGCATTTGGCTCATCATGATCATATCTATATCCTTGTCCGTTGCCAATATCGCGCATTAATTTTGTTGGTGCATTGCAGATGTGCTGCGGCACTGGTAAGGAGCCATGTTGTTGTGCATCCAGCATGGCCGCTTTGAAAGCAGTATAAACTGCATTACTTTTAGGCGCACTTGCTAAGTAAGTAATTGCTTGGGCTAAAGCAAGCTCTCCCTCAGGACTGCCAAGCCGCTGTTGCGCATCCCATGCATTAAGTGCTAACTGTAATCCGCGTGGATCAGCATTTCCGATATCCTCACTTGCCATACGTACTACACGTCTTGCAATATACAATGGATCACAACCACCATCCAACATTCTTGCGAACCAATATAATGCTGCATCTGGCGCTGAGCCTCGAACGGATTTGTGCAGGGCGGAAATCTGATCATAAAATAGATCGCCGCGTTTATCGAACCTACGTTGTGACTCTGTTAAAACTTTCAGTATTACATCGGCACTAATGATTATTTTATTATGAAATTGCTCACCATACATAATCGCCAGGTCTAGCAGGTTTAATAAACGTCGTGCGTCACCGTCGGCATGACTAACTAATTGCTCGCGCAGGGTAGTAGCAAATTCGATTGTTTTGTTACCAAAACCATTTTCAACATCTGTAAGCGCGTTATTGATGATTTGCAACATTTCTTGTGTTTCTAATGCTTTTAATTGATACACCCGCGCTCGCGATAGCAACGCATTATTTAATTCAAAAGATGGGTTTTCAGTCGTTGCGCCAATAAAAATTATTGTCCCGTCTTCCACAAACGGCAGAAAGGCATCTTGTTGTGATTTGTTAAAGCGATGTACTTCATCTATAAAAAGAACCGTGGCTTGTGTTGCTATTTGTGCTGCGCGTATGGCTTCGCGAATTTCTTTAACACCAGACATAACGGCCGACAAATTCACAAAGCGAGCGGCAACAGTATTAGCAATAATTTGTGCTAAAGTTGTTTTGCCGACTCCGGGAGGGCCCCAGAGAATCATCGAGTGCGGTTTGCCGTGCGTTATGGCTTCATATAGCGGCATGCCTGGCGCTAATAAATGGGCTTGCCCAAAAAAAGTATTTAAATGCTGCGGGCGCATTTTGGCAGCTAAAGGGATATTATGGTTCATGCGCTATAAGATCTCATTTTCTAACAATTGCTCTACGGTTTCGCGTTTGCGAATTAAAGTAATGTTTGTGCCATTTACTAGTATTTCTGGGCAGCGTGGGCGAGTATTATAATTAGAGCTCATACTAGAACCATATGCGCCGCAATCTTTTATGGCAAGTAGATCTCCAGCATTAAGTCTAAGCTTTCTGTTGGTGCCTAAAAAGTCTCCAGATTCACAAATCGGTCCAACTATCGCATAATTTTGTTCTGCTGCATTATTATGGTCTTGTACAGGTATTATCGAATGAAAGCTTTGATATAGTGATGGCCGCATTAAATCGTTCATAGCAGCATCTACAACCGCAAAATGATTATTTCCTGTAGTTTTTATATATTCTACCTTGGTTAAAATTGCTCCCGCATTAGCTACGATAGACCTTCCAGGTTCGATGTGCAATTCAAGGTTAGTGTGTTTTATTTTATCTACAACTGCATTAACGTATTCTTGTGGTGATGGCGGCATCTCGTCTTTATAGCAAATACCTAAGCCACCACCTACGTCAATATATTCTAAGTTTATATTGATTTCTTTAAGAGATTCAATTAGTAACAGCAATTGATCGATGGCGCCTAAAAATGGCTCCAAAGATGTTAGTTGTGAACCAATGTGACAAGCTATGCCCTTAATTACTATGTGGCTTAGACCCGCTGCTTGTTGGTATACCGCAAGAGCATTGTCAAAATCGATCCCGAATTTATTATTTTTGCTACCAGTGCTTATATATGGGTGGCTGCCGCTCGCTATGCCCGGATTAACGCGAATTGCGATGTTTACAGATTTATTAGCATCTTTGGCTATAGTGTGTATGCGTAACAGTTCTTGTTCTGATTCTACATGTATACTGCTGATGTTTAGATCGATCGCACGTTCAATTTCTGCAGAGGTTTTACCGACACCAGAGAATACGATCTTGGATGCGTCCCCCCCTGCGGCTAGTACCCGCTCCATCTCGCCCCCCGATACCACATCGAATCCAGCACCAAGCGAGGCTAACAATCGCAGTATTGCCAAATTTGAATTGGCTTTTACGGCATAATAGATTTTAAATTCTTTATGGCTATGTAGTAGAGCTTCATGAAAAGCATGCCAGTTATTGCTTATAGCGTGCTGTGAATAAACATAACAGGGGGTTTGAAATTGTTTAGCTATTTCACTTAGAGCCACCTGCTCGATATAGAGTTCTTGGTTGTTGTAATGAAAACTAGACATGCATACCTCTCTAAGCCAGTTAAATTATAAATGCGATTTAGACTGGTTAGATCATACCATGAATTCTGTTTTGTTAATCCTGATAGACACAGAATTTATTACGCCCGCTTTGTTTTGCTGCGTATAATGCATGATCCGCAAAGCGAATGAGTCTCTCGTAGCTACAACCCTGAATAGGCGTCATAGTAGCTATTCCCAGGCTAACGGTTATTTTCTTGCTAGTGCTCGAATTTGGATGCGGGATGCTCAGTGCTGAAATGCGGCTCTGGATATTTTTGGCGACCTTCATAGCGCCGTCTAAAGTTGTTGCTGGTAACATTAGTACAAATTCTTCCCCGCCATATCTAGCTACTATATCTCCAGCGCGACGACTGGCATCTTGCAAGCACGAGGCAATTTTAAGTAGACATTGGTCGCCGATTTGATGTCCCAGTGAGTCATTGTAATTCTTGAAATAGTCAATATCCAATATGATCAATGCTAATGGTTCTTGCGAACGCAACATACGTCGCCATTCTTTATCGATCTGGGTGTTAAAATAGCGTCGGTTATAGAGCTGGGTAAGATCATCGTGTACCGACAACCAGCCCAGTTTTTGCTCATATAATTTGCGGGTGCTTATATCACGTAATACTGCCGAGAAGAAACTTTCTCCGAATTCTGGGATCTCTATATAGTTTAATGATATTTCACATGGAAACTCACGGTGCATGCGATTCACGCAGGTTGCCTCCTCGGTTCTGCCAATCAACATGGAATCCAACCTGTTATCATGATTGACTATTATGGAGTTATATTTATCTTTGTATTGATGCGTCAATAAACTGTCGAAGTGTTTTCCGATAATTTCATTGGCTGACCATCCAAATGTCTTAGATATAGTAGTACTGGCGCTTTCGATAATGCCTTCATTTGAGATAATCAATATTGGATCGATGGAAGTTTCCAAAATTGCTGAATATATAATCTGTTGTTTTTTAAGAGCAACAGTAATCCTTTTTATATACATAGCGATTATCGTTGTAATCCAAATTGCTACAACGGTCATAAGTAAATTTACAAAATTTGGCCGAGACAAATATAACTTAGGGCTAATATAATATATCGAGTAGAAATGCCCTATAGTTACAAGTACGGTGCTAACAATAGCAAAGAAGAAAGTGTATTTAGTACTTGGGAGCCACAACGATAGCATAACCACAATCAGGTATAATGCTCCAATATATAGTTCAGTGGTAAATTGTAGATCAGTAACAAAAATCATGAGCATTATGCTAACGATAAGTATTGTAAAAACAATGTGTTTTTCTGTTAAAACATTAATGTATCGTTCCAATTGCTGCCCCATGTGACCCTTTACCTATTATCCGATTCGTCAAGGGCCGACGTCGTAACTCTAACCCCCCCCCCCAGTATCATAAATCGGCATGCTATAGACAAACTTAACTCTTGTTGTGAGAAATTTACTTTATTTGTTAGCGGTAGGATCTGTGTCAGCAATAATCTGCAATAATTAAATAAAACGTAGAAATCAAAAAGGACAATATCATGCGGGGCAACAATCAACGTCAAATCGGTAACAAACTTTCCATGACACTCTCTGTTTTCATAGCTTTATGTGTAGTATCTATATTTTGCGCAGTTAGCATAGTAGTTATTGAAAATATAGACAATCTCTCACGTGGTAACAAAGCTAAGCGTATTCATTTACCGCATCATAGAGATTTTTCAGACTTTATAATGTTGTAGCTTAGGTTTCATGAATCTGGGTTTATGCTTTTATTCTTAAATTCATGACCCAAGCGATAAGCTGCTACTATCCATATAAAAATTATAACGAAGATCACTGCGGCAATATAAGGAGTAATGACCGCAAGTGGTCCAAAAAAGAACAGCATTTGCTGGATTAACGAACCGCCAGCTTTTCCTAGTCTGGACCCAACCACGTCTATTGCTGCTTTACCTTTGACTTTTGATTCTTGATCTAAGGGGATGTATGTCATTTCTTTGGTTGGATCAAATAACGAATACTTTGAGGATTTGCTCATAACATTCTGTATTAAACCCACTATTACTGCGGCATATAGCGGGGTAGTTCCCATAGCATCTACTATTGGCTGCGCGTGTTCCATAAACATTAATATTACAAAGAAGATTATTCCAGTTACCAACAGAACTGTCGGGGTGATTAGCGCGGCGACGCGCCAGCCAAAAACGCGCAGCACATTGCCGGTAACAAAAAGCATCATAAAGATAGTAGTCCAAGCGACACAGCGGTTGTAATTACCCATGAATTGCAAATACTCATTCATGCTAGGGTACTGTAACCTTACCTGGCTTTTCCACGTAACCTCTATTAGGTTGATTGAGATCCCATATGCCACAACTAATATGGCGATATAAAGCAGATATTTGGAATGGATTAAAAATCTGAAACTGTCTTTTAGAGACATTTTGGGTTTATCGCCTTTTTTCTTTATGCTAGATGGATCGTAAAAACGAGCATCAGTTAGTACATACTTGTTAATCCACCAGTACAACACCACTATGGATATGGCACAGCCAACGAACAAGGCAGTGAGACCATTTAGAGTAAGCTGCATCGGATCTATTCCAGGAGCTAGGTTGTCTTTTACTTGGGCATAATGTGCAGTTGCCAATCCAGAAAACTCTAATGCTAAATTGGCGCCAATCCCAAACAGGGCATAAAAACGTTTGGATTCATCGACTCTTGTTGTATCGTTAGCAAAGCCCCAGAATAATAGTGACAGCATCACGCTGCCCCACAGTTCGGCAAAGATATAGAACAGCGAGAAACTCCAATTTCTAAACATGGCTATAAAAAAGTATATTCCTTCTGGGGCGGTGGCTTGCCATTTTTCAGCGAGCGTATGTGGGTGTAAGGTATCTTGCATCGGGTATAATACTAGGTCAAATAAAACGAAAAAAGCTATAAATGGGATTACCGATACGTAGAATAAGTTGGCTTTGCTTAAGATATTGCTAAGTTTGGCAAAAATTAACATAAATATTACTGCAGCAGGGATCACGCCCCATAGCTTTAAATAGGGTATTGTCTCTGCTCCAGATCCAGGTGCAGTTACAATCAGTGCATCTTTAATATTTCGGACCACACTGTAATTAAACGAGATGAAAAAAAACATAAATAACATTGGTAAAAGTTTCTTTAACTCGTAATTGTGTATTGGCCAAAATGTTCGGCGTAACTTCCCAAATCCGTGTTCATCCATACCTGAAAACCCTGAGTTTGTCTTATAACCTTATTAGTTTAGATGATGGATCAGATAGTTGCATAATCGTGCAACTTAGGCATGATTTAGCGTTCTACGAATAAAAAGAGCCAAGATTATGTTAACCGCAGCGATTATCAAAAATACTTCTGGTAAGCTACGATGTAGAGCTAGCATACCCATCACAAAAGCTGAGGATAGCACCATAAACAGGGCATTAAACACGTTATTGGCAGCGATGATCCGCGCCAAATAGTTCTTGTCGCTGGAGTGCTGCATCATTGTATATAACGGCACGATGTATATGCCAGCGCACACTGCCATAAGTAGCAAATCAATTATAATTCGCCAACTAGTTTGCATATTCAAGAATTGTTGCGAGCTTAATAAAGCCGGCAAATTAAAATAAATGGGGGATAGGCTACAGAAATACAAATCTATCATAAATAGACTCATACCGAATGCTGCCGCAGGAACATAGACGCTTTTAATCGCGCGGCGTAGCAACTTCCCACATAATAAAGCTCCAATAGCTATACCTATTGAAAACACGGTAAGAAATAGAGTGACAATTGATGCTTCAGCGTGTAAATAATCTTTCGTATAAATAGGAATTTGTGTTACGTATGTTACTGCAATGAACCAAAACCAAGAAATAAACATGATAGACATAAACACATCTGTGTTAACGCGGCTATATCTTATGATACGCATGGTTTCCTGCAAGATATTATAATTAATGCTAAGTAATGGTGCTGGACCAGGAGAAACAGGTATATACCGACTTGCTAGATAGCCACACAGAGCACAGGCTATTAATGTAATCGATACTATATATACTCCCAAGGTATCTTGAATTAGTACACTGCCCGTAATAGTTCCGAGTAGTATTGCCAGGAAAGTCCCTGCTTCAATATAGCCATTGCCTTGTAGCAATTCATTCGGATGTAAATGTTGTGGCAACAATGCGTATTTAATTGGACCAAAGAATGCTGAATGTACCCCAGATGCAAATAAGACTGTTATCAAAAACCATGGATCCTCCATTACAAATCCAATGCTGGCTAGAACCATAATAAGAATTTCAAATATTTTAACCAGCCTAGCTATTACTGCACGATCAAATTTATCTGCAAATTGTCCGGCTAAAGATGAAAATATAAAAAATGGTAGGATAAATACTGCTGCGGCAAGTGTAACCAAAGCATGTGTACTTTCACCGGACAGATTGGCAATTTTATAAGTTATCAAAATAATAATCGCACCCTTTAAGGTGTTGTCGTTAAATGCGCCAAAATATTGTGTAATGAATAATGGTAAAAAACGTTGCGATATAAAAAAACCCATCTGCACTCCTAGATTAGCTGTTTTGAAGTTCTTGATACTGCTCATGCGTTAGCATGGTAAATGTGTCGCCAGTTTTTGCTGGAGCGCTATTCATATCGGGAGTTATTACGGTAATGCCGCCTTTTATTAAGGTGCGTAATGAATTTAAGCTTATCTCTGAACCACCAAATAAATGTATACTTGCATGGAAACCACTAATATTTGCAAAGTTTGAGTTTTTACGTATAACGTTATTATATTCGTCATCAATATAAATTTTTATAAGTACATTACGTCGATCTTTAGATAAGTCCATATGTCCAACTTCCCCGATCTGGACATCACGGAACAGTACCGCGGAACCAACTTCTATACCTGCAGCGGTGCTTGATTTTATAATCACACGTAGCCCATCTTCAAACTGTTCGGACACTGGATCCGCATCTAAACCTACAAAAGTTTTGGAAAATTCGCCTTTAACTGGCGTTACAGCAATATAATCTCCGGTTGCTATAGCACCTAAGTTACGAACCGATCCTAACGAGAGCTCCGGGCGCACAATCCAGAATTGACTGTCTTTACCAATTATATTTGCAGCCTTGCGATTAATCCTGGCTTTTACCCATGGCGTTTTTGTGTCTTCGTCCAATTGCAGGTCTAATATTTTGCCAACCTCAACTCCCAGATACATTATTTTCGATTGGTTAGGGATTAACCCAGCAACATCTTTGAAGCTAATGTAGATGTCTTTACCACTATTTTTATACCAGGTATAAGTTAACGACACTCCAAATGTTATTGCAGTAAAACAAATTATCCAAATCATTAGTGTTAATATTAGGTTTCTCATGGTATCGATTCTTCCTCGTGGCATTCGCTTAAGCTTGCCGATGCCAACATTGTGAAAATTACTACCACGCCCAGCAAATAACTCGCAATATCCGCAGATACCGTGGCGAAATCGCCGAATTTTATCAACCCGACCATTATCGATACTAAAAATACGTCCAGCATCGACCATCGTCCAATAAAGTCCACTAATGCCAACAGGCTGGTCCGAGTGTTGAAAGCAATATTGAAATATTCGGTTGTGATTATAAAAAATAACGATAATAATTTAAATACCGGTATTATAATACTAGCCATAAAAACGATAGTGGCAGTTCCCCACATCCCACCTTCATATAATGATTTGATCCCATCCCAAATTGTAGTTTTTTGGTATTGTCCGGCGTATTTCATGGTCATAAATGGATATAGATTGGCAGGGATATATAAAAATATCGCTGCCACCGTAAAACTTAACGCGCGAACTAGATAATGGTCTGTATTAGAAATGTCTATCTTCATTTAAATGTCTTAATATTGGTCAAGTTTCTGTTTTTCATTTTGGATGCTCTGATTATACTTATCTACAGATTCTTTAGCTTTTGTTACTGGTGAACCTGGATCCGCTGGCTTGGTATCTTCAGGTTTTGGAGCAGTTTCTGTTGTTGGCGTCCCGCTTATATAGTCGTATAAGGCTCCAGAGAAACCTGCTGTCGAACTTTTAGAACCAGCATCGTTAGATAGATATGTCATAAAGCTACTATATTGTTGTGGGAAAATTTGCGCTGGCATGTAATTTTTAGGGACTATGCCAAATAGTAAGCCAATTATATATAACATACAGATTGTTATTAACAACCAAAGTATCATTGTTAAGAACCGCCAAGCTTTTTTAAGCATAATCGCTCCTGGTTGTAGATAGGTATTGTTTAGGTTTAATAACTAATATTATAGTGCTATAGTCTGGTTATGCCAAAACAATTGTAAATACCTATGCTCAATATTATGTGGCTATGGGTGGGGTGTCTGAAAAAGCCTGAAAAAAACACTAATAAAAGACGAAATATTAAAGAATAAACTTGCAGGCATATTATCTACCATGTTATTATTCCAAGGCCTGGAGTATGAATGTTAACTATTTCGTAATATAAATACAGGGGAATTATAGATCAATGCTAGTAACCGATAGCGAAATACAACTTTTATCTAATGACGACACCGATTTAAACGAGAACCATGTTAACATTATGCGACGTTTAGCCGTAGAATCTAATAACAATTCAGCAGCTATGATTGATCGCGTTTCCTCAATATTCATTAATTCCATGCAAGAAGACGAGGATTTACAAGAAATACTTGATTCAATTATGATGTCTTTACGTTATAGTACTGACGATATAAGAGACGAACTAGAAGAAAAATTAATTAATATTGTTCTGCACCAGTTGCAGCTCGCCTTCGAAAAAGTAATAGAATATATTCCGAATCACACCGATGCTGAAATTTGTGATATTTTTGAAGATATCCTTGGGAGCGATGATTTTAAACAAAGCGATGCTTATGCTGATTTAATAGTAACCATCGCAAACTACCAGTTACAGCAGTACGCATCACCTGCATTGGTCTTTAGCGACGCAGGTATTTCTGAGTTGAGTTGTACTAGGTGTGCTCCTAGTTTGCGTCCCTAATTATTAGGAATAATATGGCTATCAACATCGACACGTTAATTTCCGAGATTGAATCTGCAGTGCGTAGTAATCTGCGCGATTTCGATGCTATGTTTCAAGCGGTAAGTGCGATCTTTCATCGTGATTTAGATGGTAAAGATCCCAAAATGCAAAATAGTTATATTCATTGGTTCATGATGCATTTTGGAACAAAAAAATATTGGTTTTTCAGAGTTCCAACGTCACGTAGATTACAATTAATGAGTGCTATCGTGATTGGTAAAAAATTTAGAGATAGATCCAAGAGTATTGCAAAACTTGTAGAGGCTGGCGAAGCTGTGTTGAATAATGACATTGTGACCTTTAAGGTTTGTTTCGCAATTATTTAATTTACAGGGGTTACGAAATCATGATTACATCTGGTCAGCGCAAAATTAAAAAAATCTGGAAAAGTGTACCAACCGTAGAGGGTGCTGGGGTTAACTTGAAACGCGTATTTGGATTTAAAGAGTTACCATTATTAGATCCTTTTTTGCTAATGGATGACTTTCGCTCCGAAAACCCTGCCGATTATAAAGCCGGCTTTCCTTGGCACCCACATCGAGGCCTTGAAACTATTACCTATGTCCTAGAGGGTGATGTCGAACATGGTGATAGCCTTGGAAATAAAGGTAATATTTCATCCGGTGACGTGCAATGGATGAACGCTGGCAGTGGTATTATTCACCAAGAGATGCCTAAAGGCAATTACAAAGGCGAAATGTTAGGATTTCAATTATGGGCTAATTTACCTGCACAAGACAAAATGATGCGGCCACGCTATCAAGAGATTAAAGCCGCTTCCATCCCCATGATTACTACCAAAGATGGGGCGAAGGTGAAAATTATTTGTGGCACTATGGATAATGTTACAGGCCCGGTGCAAGATATTATGGCAAAGCCTGAATATTATGATATTGAATTGCCAGCAGGAAAAAACTTTACACATTTCGTAAACCCTAACCATACAGTTTTAGCATACGTCATCGATGGTGAAGGCTATTTCGATGCCTGTCACGATCCATTTGCACATGATGCCGCTGGAATAAATTATTTCGACATGAGAATCCCCTGTGAATGTGGTGACGGCACCCTAGTATTATACGAAACAGCTGGTAATCACATTGTAGTTACAACAGATAAGAAACCGATACGCTTTTTGTTGGTTTCTGGGCAACCCTTAAAAGAACCAGTTGCTTGGTATGGTCCAATTGTAATGAATACGAAACAGGAATTAGAGCAAGCGTTTCAAGAGTATGATAGTGGAACCTTTATAAAATCGTGATGCAAAAAAAAACAGTTTTAAGTCTTAGCGCTATTGGATTTCATAAAATTTCTTACTTAGAGTGGAGCTCTAGTAAAGCCGAGCGCACTATTGTATGCGCACATGGTCTTACCAGAAATAGCAGAGATTTTGATATTTTAGCCGAGCAATTAAGCGAAGATGCGAGGGTTATATGCCCAGATCTCATTGGTCGAGGCGAGAGCACTTGGTTTAGTGACGCGCACCATTATAATCAGCCACAATACCTAATCGATATGACAGCATTGATTGCGCGGTTAGATGTTGAATCATTAACATGGATTGGGACTTCGTTGGGTGGGCTTTTAGGTATGTACTTAGCTGCACAAGATAATAGCCCTATTACTGCGTTGATATTAAACGACGTTGGTCCGGTTGTTCCTAGATCCGCTATGGCAAGAATTGCAAAATATGCTGGTAATTCTGTAAATTTCCCCAACCTAGATACAGCGCAGCAATATGTGCGGCGCATCTTTGCATCAGGTGAAGAGTTAAGCGATGAAATATGGAATAACATAACGTTACATAGCGTAATTCAGAAGTCCGATGGCTCCTACACTCTTGCGTACGATCCTAAGGTTAGTTCCAGTATGTTCAAGTTATGGTTTACTGGGGTGCATTTATGGTCTATTTGGGAGCGGATTCGTTGTCCGGTCTTGGTACTCTGGGGCGCTGAATCTGATGTGTTACTCCCAGAAACAATCGAGAAGATGCGCAGATCCGGCCCCAAAATTGATGTGATTAAAATACCAAATTGTGGTCATACCCCATCGCTGCGGACGCAAGATCAAATCGACGCCATACGCAATTGGTTACGACAACACTAGTTATGCATATGTTGACATAGCGTCTAAACATCTGTCATAGTCAGGTTTCTCGGTAATTTCAGAGACTAATTGAGCATACACAACTTGACGAGCACTATTAACGATAATAACTGCGCGGGCTAATAACCCTTTAATGGGGCTGCTTGCAATTTCAACTCCATATGACTTACCGAATTCCGGGCTCCTAAAGGCAGAGAGCATCTCGACATTTTTTATGTTTTCAGCACCGCAAAAACGTGCTTGAGCAAACGGTAGATCCTTAGATATGCATAACACGCGACTGTCCTTGAAAGCACCTGCTTTAAGATTGAAAAGTCTGACGGAGTCAGAGCATACTGAAGTATCAACACTAGGAAAAATATTAATTAATAATAAATTTTCTTTAAAATCGTCTAAAGTTTTGTCATCTAATTTTGTATCTGCCAACGTAAATCCCGCAATGGTTTTACCTACTTCTACAAAATGGCCATTGATCTGTACCGGCTCATTTTTGAATGTTAACTGCATGTCCATGTCTCCTTTGAAAATTTTGAGGAACTACTATACTAACAAAAAGAGGTGGTAACATGAAAGAAATTCATTGCGAAGAGCCTTGGTTTACTAAAATTAAACAAGGCATTAAGACGGTTGAAGGACGAAAATTTTCAAATAAATTTGCGAGCCTTAAATCTGGTGAAATCCTTAAGTTTTGTTGTGAGAGCGATAGCTTCTTAACCCAGGTTATAAAAGTAGTGCCATATAAATCCTTAGACGAATATCTACACCTAGAAGGGATATCTAAGGTATTACCAGGGATAGAGAATTTTCAAGAGGCGCTTGAGGTATACCTTGGATATAATTCAAATGAAGAATTAGAAAATTCAGGAGGTTTCTTAGCTATACACATTAAAGTTATGGAATAGCTATATATGCCCAAAGCACCGATCCCCAAACCAATCCTGCAAGCAGAATACTTAAAAACACTGCAGCTGAACCGAGATCCTTAGCATTTTTTGACAGCGCATTTCGTTCCGGGCCGATTCTATCGACCGTAGCCTCGATTGCGGAATTAATTAATTCAACTATTAATACGATATATAACGATAAGAGCAATAACAGCAACTGATTTAAATCCACCGCCAAGAAAAAAGCTAATGGTGTTAAAATTACTGCGACGATAGCTTCTAATTTAAAAGAAAGTTCGTGTGTGATTGCATACTTAAGCCCAGCCAAGGACCAAAGCGTGGAGTAATATAATTTCTCTCCGATGTTCATAATAAATCGCCAATTTAAATAAGAACACATTATAAACTGTGTTCTTATGCAGTGTACATATATATAGACGAAAAAACTGTATAAAATAATTTAAGCAACAAACATAGTTTTTGATAATGTATCTATACTCCGGTTTAGGCCATGATTAACGGAGCCTAGATAATAATAATGAAGCACTTAATATGTATGTTGTTGCAGTTGCGCGTATTTCATTTGATAATTTTATTTGCATTCTGCTTGCTTAATCCTTTGCAGCAAGCGCTTGCTGCTGGTGTAAGGCAGGCCGAACCAATGACGGCTGATGCATTGCTGCCGCAGAATAGAATCATCGGGTATTACGGTAATTTTCATTCCGCTAGAATGGGCGTATTAGGCGAATACCCTCCAGATCAAATGCTGCGGATGTTAAAAGATGAAATGCGAAAATGGTCGTTGGCAGATCCCGACACACCTACTATTCCAGCGATTGAATATATAGCTGTGGTTGCACAGAAAGACCCTGGTAAGGATGGTCGTTATCGCGCACGCATGAGTGATTCAGAAATACAAAAAGCAATTGCACTTGCAGAGCAGGTAAACGGATTAGTTATACTTGATGTACAGGTAGGTCTAAGTGATTTAGAATCTGAGCTACCGCAGTTAAAACGCTATCTGAAGATGCCAAATGTGATGTTAGCAATTGATCCGGAATTTTCAATGCCAGCTGGTAAAAAACCCGGAAAAGTAATCGGCACAGTAGATGCAACAGATGTTAATTTTGCGATAAGATATTTAGCGCAAATCGTTCGTGAAAATAATTTACCCCCGAAAATCCTGGTAGTACATAGATTTACGCAACGTATGGTAACCAACCATGACGAGATTCACTTGGTACCAGAGGTACAAGTAGTAATGGATATGGATGGTTGGGGCCCACAAACCTTGAAAAAGGATTCTTATCGTGCATACATTGCAGCTGAGCCGGTGCAATATACTGGGATCAAGTTATTTTATAAGAATGATTTAAAGAACAACAGCGCGGGCCTGTTGACCCCAGAGCAGATTATGAAGTTAGATCCAGTGCCGATGTTTATATTGTTTCAATAAGAAATTTTCTTAGGCTTTGGGTTTTCTAAATTCAGCTGCAAGATTTTTTGCAATTGGTGAAAGCTCTAATATGGGTAGTACTATGCCCACATCTTTCTTGGTGATTCTAAAATATTCATTGATAAATGCTTCAACTTGTGCCACTTGCTTTGCGCGGCCAGCTTTACCCAAAAATCCAAAATAGCTTGTCTTATTTGCTGTGGTTAAAGATTTGCGCAGCTCAGGCAATTGATTTAATAAGTCAATATATAAATTGATTATGCCTCTACTAGTTTTGTCCTTGGAATCGATATTTTTTACTAATATCTCATGCATGGTTTTATTATCTTGTAGCCAATCAATCAGAGAGAGTAAGCTAGTGTTTGTAGGATTGGTTAATATAGCTCTAACAATCTGTGTGTTAACATTGAATTTAGTATTGTCTATGGTACCGTTAGTTAACAGTTCGGTATCTTTATATAACAGATCAATAATACTAAACTGTTTTATCTTTGCATTAACCAACCTTTTGGCTAAAGAATTGTTAACCATTGGTGGATCTTCTAAGGCGTTTGATAACAGTATCTCTTGAATTACAACCAATGAGTTTGGTATGATATTTATATCTTTTACAATCCGTTCAATCATGGTGAGCTTGCTTGATTGTTCAAAATTAGTTACACTGCCTTTAAGCAAGTTGAGTATTGGTTTATAGTTCCCCTCGTTAATGCAGCGTTCCACAAGAAAATTTATATAGTATGAATGTGGTGTGTTTAAAAGGCTAATAACAAAATTATTTTTTATTTCATGTTCAAAAAAGGCACTCAACTCATCAAGATTGATTTTATGAATAATTGTATCGATGAATTGGTCATTAAGTCTAAGTATATTTCTCAGCTCTGCGGCTGTTTCATTTCCAGTGGTCGGTATCATCCATATTATATCAATGTCCTCAATAGCTGAAGCTAAATTAAATTTTAAATTGAATTTATGGATCAGAGTTGGGTGTCGTCTGACATCATAATCAATGATAATTTTTTTAAATTGCTCCTGAGCAAATAACAAACGCAATGCATTAAAACCATGGTTCTTAAATACATAATCTAGAATTGCCGATAATTTATCGTCATTCTCCGAGAGTAGATGCGCTGTAACCAGCTTATTATGTTCAGTTATGTTGTCCCATTTAAGTTCGTTTAAATGTGTCTTGGGCACAAGGAAATAATAGGAGAATTCAGGACCGAGGTCATTATACATTTGTTTGAAATGGTTTGGCTCGTCCTCATCAGCAATCGCAGCATTAAATGCCTGCGATGCCAGTAATTGTCGCAAAGCTTCTGGATTGTAGTTTTTCAATAAAGTAAAGAATTGTGAAAATTTAGAATTTTTGAATACGTCATAAGTAGTTGCGCCATACTTGGGATCTTCTTTTGACAACCTAAGGAATATGGCAAACCACTCGCTGTTATCTTTTAACAGAAAATCTATGAACTTGTAAATTCTATTATGGTTGCGTGTGATTATTATGCTGCTACTAATCAGAGCCATAATATGCTGAAAAATTTGATAGTTATGTTTGTTAGTATTCGTAGCGTCGCCAGGAATAATAAATTTTAATAAGTAATCCAAATTTGCCTCTGGTATTATGCTAGCATATGTAGTAGCTAGCCACCCCGTAGTGTTTGTTGATATTTCTAATAAACAAGCTTTACTGGCTATAAATTCAGATTTTAAGTCTATAAAATCAGTCAACATCATCAAGAAATTCTCTAGCAATTCTTTGTTAGCAATAAATTCCGTAAGCATGTTGTTGTTTTGCTTTAGTGTATTAATCATGTTGTTTAACACAAATCTATCATCTGAAGTTAAGGTTCTTTCCGATAAAAATGCTAAAGTGCTTTTTAGCAATGACATATTATATTGGCTGGCTTTTTGCTGATTATCACGAGTTATCTCATTGTCTTTAATCAATAAATTAATTTTTTTTGGTAGGTCTTGAAAATGTGATTCCATATTAGATATTAATGTATATAAAGGTTCCTCTTTTTTAATTAAAGCTACCTTGCAAACAGGGATTGACAGGATTTTATATTTGAATTCATCATCTGCCATAGCAAAAGCTTTAATGATATGTTGGACATCTTTTGGATCTTTTTGTTTAAACCAAGCTGTGAAGGAAGATCCTTGATCTGCTTGTAATGTACGAGCGATGCGATCTCTAAAAGCTGCGCTTTTCATTGCCCTTGCTAATGGAATGCCATTTTTATCGCTATAATTTTTTCCTAAGATCTCCTCATAAATAAGATTGTTATATGCCTGGGCTCCAGGCATGGATGCATCTTGGATCATGTGGGTATCAAATGGAAATCTTTTCCGTTCCCCTAACACAGCTAGGATCTTCAGAAATTGTGATTTTATTGGGCTGTCGGATTCTTGTGCTACGATATTAACTACTGCTGGGCAGCGCATAAATCTAATGAATTCTTGTGTGTCTCTTGATAGTTCCTTTCCTCTGCCTTCGTCGTAAAATGGATAGAGCATTTCATCAATGTTATGTGTATTTTCTTTAACGTTAAATTCCTCGACAAAAGCTGCAAAATTTGGATGTGATAAATACATTAACAAACTAGCTGTGTCATTTTTTAATTGAAGTGATTTAAAAAAACCATCAAAATATGGTTTATATTTGATGGTTGCAATATTGGCCGCCAAATACTTACCATTTTCATAAAATGCAATTTCTACAGATTTATTCAGAGAGTAAACTTTGCAGGTAAGATCCCCAAATGTTAATTCAATCCCAGTCGATCGGGAATGTTTTTTCTTCAGATAGTCTGATACGTTTGAGTATTTTATTGAAGAACGTAATAAATCTTGTGTATTTAATTCGTGCATTAGTCTACTACGCACGAACTCTTCATTAATTTTAATTCCACTGTAGCTTACTAATGCCGCACCTACAGCGATTGAATCGTCTTTGGCCTGCAATAGATGTTTGTATAATGGATCGGTGCTCTTTGCTATAACGTGAAATGTATTGTCTCCTGGTATTTTAAATTTTAAGATCTTTGTTGTGGGGTCATGTAAAATATACAGTTTATCATCTTTAGTTTCGTAGTTGCGCGAATCTTCTATAAGCACACACGAGATATCATCGGTCAATAATCTTGTTATTAATTCATTTAGTTTGTCAAAAGAAATTGGTACGTTTGCTATAAAAACCAGGTTCAAATCTGCTTGAGATACATGTAAATAGGCTAATTGCTGCAAGATTCTTTCTAAAAATTTGGGGCCGGCACTAAATTTGGGTTTTATATTTGCTTTTATGGATGCAACTTCTGATTCCAAAAATTTATCAACTGTATACTGTGTATCTAAAGCTTGTCTTATAGATGGGAGAGAATTATATTTATCGACGCCGCCACTATTCTCGTCTGGGGCTACTTGGCCTAAAACTGTTAAGCCTGCATTATAAGCTTGCCACATATAATTGTTTCTGGTGTGTATACTAAAAGTACCGTCCTCATAAGTATGACTTAGTGAGCAATTTTCAATGATTGCTTTCAAAAATGATCTTAAACGTTCCGATACGGATGATGCATCTAGTAAAATGTTTTTACTATGTAATTCTCCCTCCGCACCTTCTGCACAATATGTTAAAGGATCATATAAATCATTTAGAACCTCTCTTTTAGTTTCGGTATCTATAGTATTATTACTCATTATGTTAAAAGCCAAACGTTCAAATTCTGCGCGACTGCGTAATGCTACAGCGTTATGGGTTGTAATTTTTTCAGAAAATTTATCGCGAGCTTCGCGACGTGTATTTTTTTCGCTGCCGATTCGTAGCTCGCTAGCTTGAGGTGATTCAAGGAAATCGAAGAATTCTTTTATTAAATATAAATACTGTTCTTGATCGGATTTGTTTTTTACTTTGGAATATATTGAATTTATGAAGGATTTAAATCCTAATTCTGTATCGGGATCGCCGCTTTTTGCATTTTTGGCGCTAGTGAGCGTTAAGCTCACAGTTGCAATTCTTTCTGCTATACGTGTAATTCCACTCATAGACTACCCGCATTGTTCCAATGATTCTAGTCTTTTTGACATACAGATATATAATTGGTTCATGGATATTAGGGTAATTGCACTTAAAAATCTATGATATACTTAGTGGTGCAGAGCGTAGCACCGGTATTTTGAGAGTTATTATTGCTAGTCAGGGGGAAAATTCTATTTTGGCAAAAGCACTTGGCAAAGACTTCAAGGGTAAAATATCACTGTTGTTATATACATGCCCAATGCACCCAGAGGTTGAAAAACTAGGACCTGGTAGTTGTCCTAAATGTGGTATGGCCTTAGAACCGAGGGATGCCGTCGTAGATGACGATAACTATGAACTCATCGATATGCAAAGACGCTTTTGGATCTGCCTTGCTTTGTCATTACCTACGCTCTTATTGGCAATGGGAGCCGCATATATATCCCCGTCTATTGCTATATGGATTGAGTTTGCATTGGCTACTCCAGTTATGCTTTGGGGCGCAGTGCCATTTTTTAAAAAAGCATGGGACTCGATAGTATCATGGAACTTAAACATGTTTACCTTGATTGCTTTAGGCACTGGTGTTGCTTACGTTTATAGCATTGTTGCAGCAATTGCCCCCGGTATATTTCCAGCAGCGATGAAAACGCAGCATGGCTTAGTCGACGTATATTTCGAAGCTGCTGCTGTCATAATTACATTAGTTATTCTTGGTCAAGTAATGGAGCTACGCGCACGTTCGCAAACCAACAGTGCCATTCGTGCTTTGCTTAATCTTGCTCCAAAAACCGCACGAATTATACGTGAGAACGGTACTGAAGAAGATGTTTTGCTTGAACATGTGCAAGTGGGAAATAAATTACGCATTCGTCCAGGCGAAGCCATACCGGTAGATGGAATTATATTAGAGGGTTCTAGTACTATAGATGAATCGATGCTAACCGGTGAAGCGATGCCAGTAACTAAATCAAGCAACGATAATGTTACCGGTGGTACTGTAAATCAAACTGGCAGTATAATCATGTTAGCTAGAAAAGTTGGTAATGATACTGTTCTGGCGCGAATTGTCGAGATGGTGGCTCAAGCGCAACGCAGTCGGGCGCCGATTCAAAAAATTGCTGATGTTGTAGCTGGGTATTTTGTTCCCATGGTAGTGTTAATTGCAATATTAACCGCCTTTGTATGGGGTTTTTGGGGCCCAGAGCCACGACTTGCTTTTGCAGTTATTAATGCGGTAGCTGTGCTTATAATCGCGTGCCCCTGTGCTGTGGGGCTGGCGACACCAATATCTATTATGGTGGGAATTGGTAGAGGTGCAACCGCTGGGATTCTAATTAAAGATGCGGAAAGCTTGGAAATGATGCAAAAAGTTAATGTTCTAGTTATTGATAAAACTGGGACCTTAACAGAAGGGCGCCCTAAATTAACTACGTTAATTGTGGCAGATGGTTTTGAAGCAGATGAAATCTTAAGACTGGCAGCGAGTTTGGAGCAGGGCAGTGAACATCCTTTAGGAGCGGCGATTGTAAAAGCAGCAGTCGAAAAAAATTTGCAGCTTGCAAACGTTAAAGATTTTCAATCTCTTACTGGCAAAGGCGTTATAGGTACAGTGGGCAATCGTAAAGTAGCTCTTGGTAATGAGCAATTGCTTTCTAGCCTGAACATAGATTTTAATGCTTTTGCACAGCGTGCCATAGATTCAAGAAAACGTGGCCAAACCGTAATGCTTGTGGCGCTTGATGATATTTGTGTGGGTATAATTGGTGTTGCAGATCCTATAAAGGCAACCACTCAGCAAGCGTTGCATCAATTACGTCAAACCGGGATGCGAATTGTAATGCTAACTGGTGATAATGAACAAACCGCACGAGCAGTGGCTGCAGAATTAGAAATAGACGAGATTGAAGCTGGCGTCCTCCCTGCACGTAAAAGTGAAGTGATTAAACGATTCCAAAGTGAAGGTAAAATAGTTGCAATGGCTGGGGATGGCATTAATGACGCTCCGGCACTGGCACAAGCGAACGTTGGTATTGCTATGGGCAACGGGACCGATATCGCGATGCAAAGCGCTTCCATAACGTTGGTTAAGGGCGATTTAAATGGCATTGTTCGTGCCCATAGGTTAAGCCAAGCCACAATGCAGAATATAAAACAAAACCTAATGTTTGCCTTTATATATAATGCTTGCGGCATACCAATAGCGGCAGGGATTCTTTACCCATCCTGGGGTATTTTGCTAAGTCCTATAATAGCAAGTGCGGCTATGGTTTGTAGTTCTGTGTCGGTGATCTTGAATGCATCACGTCTTAAAAAAATAACCTTAGGAGAAACCATATGAGTTTTGGAAAAAAAGTTGCAATATTGGGCGGTTCACGCACACCTTTTGTTAAGTCACAAACAATTTATATCGGTAAATCTAATCAGGACTTATTAGGCGCGGCTTTAAGTGATCTAGTAGCTAAGACAAACTTGAATGGAAAGTTGCTTGGTGATCTAGTCGCTGGCGCCGTGATGAATCATCCGTTCGACTGGAATCTTGCCAGAGAGGTAGTTTTAGGAAGTCGTTTGTCACCTGAAACACCAGGACTAACTATACAACGTGCTTGCGGTACAGGTTTAGAAGCAGCAAATATTGTGGCACTTAAAATCGCTGCGGATCAGATCCAAGTTGGAGTAGCCGGCGGCACTGATACTAACTCGGATATTCCACTTATAGGACAGCGCGAATTAACGCATTTTCTTATACATTTAAAAAACGCCAAAACTTTTAAGGAAAAATTATCTGTCTTGTGCAAATTTAGATTTAGCCTGTTGAAACCGCTGTTACCAGAGGTACGTGAACCACGCACTGGTTTATCTATGGGGGAACATTGCGAGCTTATGGTTAAAGAGTGGCATATCTCTAGAAAGGAACAAGATGAGATAGCGTTTCGTTCACATCAAAATGCTGCCAAAGCTTATGAAGATGGATTTTATAATGATCTGGTAATTAACTTAGATGGATTAACTGCAGATAGCATCGTTAGAAAAGACACTTCACTAGATAGGCTCGCGGCGTTAAAACCTGCGTTTGATAAATCTAAAGCTGGAACCTTAACGGCCGGTAACTCTTCGCCACTAACAGATGGTGCTTCTGTTGTATTATTAGGTTCTCCTGAATGGGCGCAGGTTAATCAACTAGAAATTCTTGCTTACTTTGTAGATTGTGAAGTTGCGGCGGTAGATTTTGTGCATGGTGCTGGGCTTTTGATGGCGCCAACTGTAGCGGTATCACGACTACTGCTTAGAAATAAACTAAGTTTACAGGATTTTGATTACTACGAAATTCATGAAGCATTTGCTGGTCAATTACTTTGTACTCTAAAAGCATGGGAATCTGCCGAGTATTGTAAAAAAGTATTGGGTGTTGAACGTCCATTAGGTTCAATTGATCGATCAAAAATGAATATCAAGGGTGGCAGCCTAGCGTTAGGGCATCCATTTGCCGCGACCGGTGGCAGAATAGTTGCAGCAGCCGCCAAGATTCTGCGTGACAATGGTAAAGGTCGAATTCTTATCAGTATATGTACCGCCGGTGGTATGGGGGTGGCTGCGATAGTTGAGCGCTAAATCAGGGCTATTACACTTAAAATAACACTGTAAATAATTCTTGCAATCCAGTAGCTAGTTTGCTAAAGTGTTCCCAGTAAATAACTAAAAAATAGACTCGGAGCAAAAATTGCCAAATTCACGCTTAATTTACTGTTATGACGCTACTGGAGAATCAATCTTCAAGACACTGGTTACCACAGAAGATGTTAACGGTAACAAAGTCAATCATATGCAACAGACGCCGTTTGTTTTTCAAACCGTAAAATTGGCTGAAGACATAAGTTTCTTTGTGCAAAGTTTTTTTGTTAACGGTGTTCAATATACTCGTTTGATAGTGGTGGATGCTGACACTAGAAACTCAGTTGCTAGTTTACCAGGCCTAGAAAACCACAAAAATTATTATTGTGAGGTTGGCGCGCTAACGGAGTTTATTGGAATAAACACCACGACATTCTCTTATATAGACCCCACTACATTTGATACCGACCATAATTTTGTGTCTAATACAGCCTTAAAGTTATTTTCAGACGCATACCTTAGCAAAAGGGAACTGTTTGTAACGGCGCTGACAGGATATCAAACTGAATATATGAAGAATGCATTTCATGCAAGGCAATTGCTATGTGATTGGATGGAGTGGGTTAAGCACAATATCATGACGCAAGTTATTTGGATTCCGATAAGCCAATTCATCGTTGTCTATCAAACTGATTTGACTGCAACAGATACCGTAGTTAATAGTTCAGAGCGTGTCGCAGATCAGTACAAGATTACAAAAATTGAACCTAAAAATACAGCACCTGTTACACAAAAAACATATGCATCTGTGGCTGCTGCGGCGGCTTCACGAGTTATACCGAGCAAAAAAACTAGTACTAATCCCTCTGTGGTTAGTTATTTAGGCTTTAATGCATCTGAACAGACAGATCAGAAACCTGTAATAGAACGTAAACAAGCATCTAAACTGGATGTAAAAAATGTAGCTACGAAAGCTGCACCGTTAACAAAGATTAAATCTCCGTTTCATAACGCTGCATCTAGCTACAATAAATTTTCTTTTTCACCACTGTCGTTTGATGGATGCAGTTCAGATGATGAATCAGATGACGACAATGTGCAATCTGTAAAATCTTCACCGCCAAAATTAGTACCAGCAAGAAAAAAAGCAATCATCAAGAAGAACAGTAAACGTGATGCTTATGATGAAGATAAATTTCTAGATGAGCTATATGCACTGGCAAAATTAGCTACAGACCAAGAAAAAGCTGCGCAAGAGCTATTGAATGCTACCCCAATAGTTCCTACAAAGACGACTGCAGGAAAATCTGCTGCAGAACAAGCAGAAGAAAGAGTCATGGTTATGACCTCGATGATTTTTTTACTAATGAGCCCGACACTCACGCATATGTTACATAATATCGTTCATCAGTCCTGGAATGATCTAAAAGCATATGATACAAATATATCTAAAGAATTGATCTTCTTGGGCTTATTATCGGTATATGCATCACAATTAGTCTGTACGGTATATTCTGTAAGCATAGTTGGAGATAAAATAATTGATTCCTTTAAAAATCATCGTCAAATGTTATTTGGTTACCAGGCATCGAAGCGAAATGAATCGGTAAAAAATGTTGCCGCTATAGAAAACACGACTTCATTGCGTCTTAATCGTGGTTAAGCATAGGTTGTAAGTAAGGCCAAATATTATCTAAAATTAAAGGTTGTGCTGCTGCAGTAGGGTGTAGATGATCATTTTGAAAATACGATGAATCGGTAGCAAAGCCATTTAGCATAAATGGCACCAGCGGTACATTGTATTCTTCGCTCAACTCCGAATAAACTTTTGCAAATCCTTCGGTATAGGCTGGTCCATAGTTGTCTGGGATTCGAAATCCTACCAACAGTACTTTGATGTTATTCGTAGTCGCCATTTTAATAATTTGCGCCAAATTGCTACGCAGTATTATGAGAGAATTTCCTCGTAGTCCGTCGTTACAGCCCAACGCAATAACTAAAATTTGTGGTTGATATGTTTTAAGTAGATCTGGTAATGCTTTTAAACCATCGGCCGAGGTTGCACCGGACACACTTCCGTTTGCTACGGCATAATCGAGTTTATTGTCTTTGAGTTTAACTTCTAATAAATTTACCCATGACTCATTAGCCTGTAAGCCATAGCCGGCAGATAAGCTATCGCCTAAAATTAATATCGTGGCTTTGGCATGCGCTTGTAATCCATAACAGATTAGAAATACGTACATGATCGAACGGCACAATATACCTAGTTTCACGGCTGAAAATCCTATAATTCAAGCATACTCTAATAATAGCGAACTATAGATACTTTTTCATTCGAAAATGGCATATTTCTTTTTGCTTGGAACCGTCTGTTTTAAATTGTGAGCATCGACCTTTTCTTCACACTTTTCTTTAGCTTCCAGTATGCGTCTTTGGCTTGAGTTTGTCGCTTTGAGCATCATGTTGAATTCAACTTCTCTTGCGTTCTCATGTTTCAAAAATTCATCTACAATACGAGCTGCCCCTCTTAACGACACTTCGGCCTCGACCACAATTTTATCGATGTTTGGATTTTTATCGATCTCGACGCAGGCTTCTATTACTTCTTGTGTGCTCATGTCACGAAACGATGTCGATCCGAATATCAATGGCGTAACGCCCGTATTATGTTGAATGCGCTGGATTAGACTTGCAGTTCTGTCGAGCTGGGTTGTTTCCTGCTCTTGCTCTAATTGAACTTCTTGCTCTGCTGGTACTTGTGGTTCTTCAATACGTGCTCTCTTAAACATGTGTATAATCCTCATTATTTATTCGGCAAATTTTTAGACATATTACCATAAACTTTGCTATTTTTAACATAGATGAGCTATATTTAGTTAGTTTGTAACATAAGGCGATCCAGCATGACTACAACCAAAGCATACGCAGCAGCAACCGCAAAAGCACCCCTTAAGCCGTTTACAATTGAAAGACGTGAGCCCAAGGATAATGATGTTGTCATAGATATAAAATACTGTGGTATTTGTCATTCCGATATTCATCAAGCGCGTGATGAATGGGGCGATGCAAAATTCCCCATGGTCCCTGGGCACGAAATTACTGGGATAGTGAGTAAGGTTGGTAATAAAGTAACTGAGTTTAAAGTTGGTGATCATGTTGGGGTTGGTTGCTTGGTAGATTCTTGTAGACATTGCGATCACTGCGAGATTGGATTGGAGCAATATTGTTTAACTGGTTTTGCCGCTACTTACAATAGTTATGAACTTGATAAAAAAACACCTACATATGGTGGGTATTCCGAGAGAATAGTTGTTGACTCTAATTTTGTATTACGGATCCCGGATAATCTGCCGCTCGATAAAGCAGCGCCGCTATTATGTGCGGGAATTACTCTTTATTCGCCACTTATGCATTGGAAAGCCGGTCGTGGCAAAAAGGTGGCTATAATAGGCTTAGGTGGCCTTGGGCATATGGGTGTTAAAATTGCTCATGCCTTAGGAGCTGATGTAACCGTGTTAAGTCACTCTGAAGCAAAACGTGCCGACGCTAAGCGTTTAGGGGCAGATCATTATTACGCTACAGCCAATCCTGATACGTTCGAACAGTTAAAAAATACTTTTGATCTAATAATAAATACAGTTTCGGCTGATCTTGATATCAACAAATACCTAGAACTATTAAAAATTGATTGCACAATGGTATTAATTGGAGTTTCTCCTACCGATACTTCATTGTCGGCAGGTTCTTTAATATTTGGAAGAAGAAATTTGTCGGGTTCTTTAATTGGTGGTCTTAAAGAAACACAAGAAATGCTAGATTTTTGTGGTAAGCATAATATCACATGCGATATAGAGATGATTCCAATCGATAAAGTTAATGAGGCATACGAGCGGGTAATAAAAAGTGATGTGCGCTATCGTTTTGTGATTGATATGGCGAGTTTAAAATAGTTTGCTATCTGGGTGTTTATGGTGCATATGCATCAGAAAATACGGTTAATGTTATATATATTGAAAAAGCCTTTGTAAACTTGTACACTGACTATATTATAGTTAGTGTACAACGAGTAGCCGAGGATTCACAAAATGCCCATTACCATCACGCAAGCAGAAGTAAATGCGTTTCAAGATCGACTACGTTTAAAAATGCATTCTACGTTAGAACCTATCCTAAAAGACGACGTGGAAATATTAAACACGCAGCAGACCCAAGAAATTCTACAATACGCATTAAATAATTTTGGACCTAATAGTGTTGGGATGTTGTTTAAAAAATCTGATACCGGGTTGTCACGCTCCTTCGTCATAGGCCCCAATGTAGACGGCGTGTTAGAATTAATAGTAATTACCAATCGAAAAATATCTTCAGGTAAAAAAATTAATAAAATCGGATTATTGGGATCCGGGATACAGAAAGACGTTAAATATGGAGTTCGTGTTGATACTACAGTTGCAGAGCCACGAGCAGTTATGAAAATAGAGTTATGTCCAGTAGACGCCAGTGAAACGTTGAAAGGTAATGTCGCTGAAACTTTACAGAAATTAATTGTGGAAGCTGAACGATCACACCGCTACAATTCTCCACATATAGTTAAGACATTTATAGGTCCAAAATATACACATACTATACCTGTTAATGCAGAGGGGCTTAAAGCAAGAATCGGGAATTACAGTAAACGCGAAAGAGATAAATTGAAAAAAGTAGAATTCGAAGCTGTCCTGATGTTTTCGCCATACGCTGGTCGCCCCCTTACTAAATTATTTACAAAAATTCTTACGAAATCAGAAAAAACACAAATAGCTGCAGATAAGAAAGCAAGAAAAGTACCCGCCATATGTATAAAGTTAATAAAAGAAATATTACATGGCTTGTCCGCGATGAACGCAGTTGGCGATATCCATTCCGATTTATGTAGTGGCAATATTTTAGTCACACGTGATATAAGAGACGGAACACCTACAGCGGCAATTATTGATTTTGGATCCGCAAGTAGTAATGTGGCAAGCACATTAGATACTCCAAGTATTAGTTATATCTTTTTTGAAATGTTAAGGCGGCATCCTGATTTTGATGAGCTAGATAATGAAGGAAGTAGTATCGATTTTGAGGAGTGTGACAAATTGTTGGGAAGGTATCCTATTTTGGAAAATTTTGCCATCGGGGATACGCCGGCCACATATACTGCGAGTCAGCTTTTGGAACAATTAAATAATTTAGAGCAAGCGCCAGATACGCAGAGTAGGAGACCGAAACTTAGAGCGGGGAATTAAAAAATGCCTATTATTACGCAAGAAGAAGTAAATTCATTTATTCATAGATTACAGTTGAAAACTTATGCTACACTTACGCCTATTAGAAAAGATGGTGAAGAAATATTAAATTCGCGCCAGACCCTAGAAACTCTGCAGTTCGCATTAAATAATCTAGAATATATACGAGCGGAATTTTCTAAGCCAGATAGTGTGGGTATTTTATTTAAAAAGGCAGACACAGGGTTATCACGCTCCTTCGTCATAGTTCCTAACGCATCCGGCGTTCTAGAATTAATAGTAATTACTAATCAAAAACTATCTTCAGGTGAGAAAAGTGCAGAGATTGGACTTCTGGGATCCGGAAATATAAAAGACGTTAAGTATGGTGTTTGTGTTGATACTACAGTTGCAGAACCTAGAGCCGTTATGAAAATAGAGCTAGGCCCTGTGAATGGTGATGAGAATTCGAAAGGTCATGCCGCTGAATCTTTACAAAGACTAGTTATAGAAGCAGAACGATCGCAAAGATACAACTCTCCTCATATAGTTAAATCATATATGGGTCCACTATATAGACATACTATACCCGTTAATGCCGATGGACTTAAAGCAAGAACAGCGAATTATAGTGAGGGAAGCCGCGATAGGTTGCCAAGAGTAGAATTCAACGCTGTGCTGATGTTTGCACCGTACTTTGGTCACGCTCTGACTACACTATTTACAGGAATTCTTACCGAATCAGAAAAAATTCAAATAGCTGAGGAAAAGAATGCAGGGAGGGTCCCCGTAATATGTTTGAAATTAATAAAAGAAATATTACACGGCTTGTCTGCAATGCATGCTGTTGGCGATATTCATGCTGATCTGGATTGTGGTAGTATTCTAATTAAACGTGATAATGAAACCGGAATACCTACGGCTGGTATCTTTGATTTTGGTTTTGCTAATAATACAGGATCGATAACATTAGATACATCCAAAATTAGTCAGATAGTTTTTGAAATGTTAAGGGATGAACCAGATTTTGAGACACTGTATGATGAGGGTGAGAGTGATATCGGTGATGATGAATCCAAAGCGCTGTTGATAAAATATCCGTTTTTGCGAAAATTTATCGTTGAAGATACGGATGTGGTATATACCGCTAGCCAGCTTTTGGAAGAATTAAACAGTTTAGATCAAGCGCCAGATGCGCCTAGTAAGAGATCGAAACTTAGGTCGTCGTGAATCTGGGATTTCATTCGGAGACTATATTGTAAGTTTCACTGTTGTTCTTTATTACTTAATTAGTGCTATGTCGAATTGATTAAATAAGCCCCTAGCGAAAATTCAGGTGTTCCCTAACTATATTCTTATAATCTTGTATGTTATCATCAAATGATATATTATGTTGAATATGAAATCTAAAACATTAACAATTGGTATAGCTTCTTTTAAAAATTTCAAGGCCAGGACATTAGCTATTGCCAGAGGCGAGTATAAGCCAGGTAAAGATGAACCAAAAATTTGGTTCTCATCTATTGAATCATTAGCACAAGTTTTATCTACAAAAAATCAAATGTTATTGGAAATTATTGCTACAGCTAAACCTTCTAGTATTACGGAGTTAGCGGCATTGTCCGGTCGGGAAAAGAGCAATCTATCACGCACATTAAAGACTATGGAACAATATGGCTTAATTGAATTGATGCAAGGTGAGGGAAGAGAAATAATTCCATATGCGCCTTATGGACATTTCAAGGTGGAATGTGATGTTTTTAGAGCTTAATCAATCCTGCCATGAGCTTTAAGGAGCAATGGAATTTGATAAATATTTTGTTGACATACTGCCCTGTTATGCGTTTAATATTGTAGTCGCACGCAGTATGCAAGGAGTAAGGACATGCCGTTAAAAGGAACAGCAGCAGTTGAAAAATTTGCTCGCGCAATAAACCAGATAAAATCTAGAGATACCAAGATTATTGACTTTTCTGGAATCCAACTTACTCAAAAACAATTAATAATCATCTATGATGCATTAGCTGAAATACCGGAAGATCCAATGCCCTTTGCCGTAGAAGAATATAAAGAAGCGGAGCCACTGCAAAGTCGTGATACAACCGCAGAATATATCTTAATGAACGGTTGTGGCTTAACTGCAAAAAATTTGAATGCAATACAAAAGATATTATCAACAATCAAGTTATATGGTATGGCATTAGATGATAATGATTTAGATGGCGATACCTTATTTTATATTTGTTCTCGTTATATTCATGATCATACCAAAGATTCTGAAACTCGCACAGTTAAAATATGGGCTCGTGGCAATAACGCTTATAATGAAGATAAAGATTTAGAACAGCATACCGACCTTATAAAATTTGAAATTAAAGGGGAATCTGTAGCGCGCAGAATAGCTAACATGGTTGAAAAAACCGCCAGATCTGCAGAATTTGAATTCGAAGTGTTAAGTATCGATAACCTTAATAAACTTGTTGAAGTCGCGCAGCATCATACAGACCTCAAAGATTTAAGTTTTTCAGGGGTTAAATTCAGTGAAGAGGCAATTAGAATAGTCGCCCAGATTATAACATCACATCCAAATTTAACTAAATTAACACTCGATGAATGTGACTTAAATGATAAAGACATCGAAATATTATATCCAGCATTATTAACATGTAAACAGCTAAGAATACTATTTCTAGCTGACAATTTCATCACCAGCAGAGGAGCAAGTTTAATCGCTAGACTCCTCTCTGCTAATAATCTTCAACATTTAATTATGACTGGAAATTACATCGAAGATGCAGGTGCATTATGTTTTTCTTGGATATTAGCTACTAATCGGTCGTTACTAGATTTAGAGCTAAACACATGCATGATCGCCACTGTAGGAATGACAGCTTTAATTGGTGCGTTACATTCTAACAAAAGTTTGCAAAGTCTAGCTTTAAATGGTAACCCCATAGGTGATGACAGCCTTAAAAACTTAGCTTCAGGAAATTTGCGCTTAGAACATTTGCACTTAAATATGTGTGGTATTACGGATCTAGGCGCAAGATATTTAGCCGCAACTTTGCTTGCTGGCAAAGCACCTGCTCTGCACGAACTTAATGTATGGAATAATAAAATTACCGCGGATGGGATAAATGGGGCAGATGGTTTAGCTGCCGGATTAATGTCACAAATTAATTTAGAATCTTGTGATTTATCAGGTAATCCACTTGGGGATGCTAGTATGCCTGCGATTGCGCGGTTGATCGAGGCACACTTCAAACTTTACACTTTAGATTTATCCGAATGTAGCATAACAGCACTTGGAGTAGAAATATTAGCCATCGCACTAGAATCTAATTCCAGGATGACAGAGGTATATTTAAACAAAAACCCTATTTATAACGCTGGAGCAACGGCATTAGCCAACATGCTAGCTGTTAATTATACCCTTAGAAATCTATTTTTACAGAAAACTGGTATAACTTCTGTTGGTGCTGTTGTAATTTTTAATGCTGTAACTAAAAAATCAAAGAATCAAATTTGCTCAATTGATTTAAGAAAAAATCAAATTTCAGAGGTGTATATAAAAGATTTGTATAAACCTGCGCCGTATGATTATGAATCTGCTAGTGATAACAGTTCTGATCAAGATATTGATTGGCATAAGACATCAACCGGGGAAATACTAACTCAAGCCAATGCTAGTTTTGCTGTTAGAGGGTCAAGTGCTAATGTATATGAACAACAGGTTGATACAGATTCTGACACCAATTCCGAACAAAGCCCAACACAACAGGGTCGAAAAAAGCAATCTACAAATTCTCTAGTATTTTAAGATGGTTAAGGGCATGTTTAATTGTTGCTTGGATTCTACAAGTGTTGTTGTAGCTCCTCAAGATGCGAAGCATTCAAACAAATCCGTCTATCGCTATGGGCATTGATAATCCGATATATCTGTTTGGTTGCATCCCCAAAATTGCGAATAGTCTAAGCTCATTGATGCCGCATGAGTTGGTAAATGCATTCCACAAACCATACGCACGACGCCGACAGGATCTACATATACCCTTATGTATATGCCAGAGAGATTGGAAACCCCTCCCGGAGTTGGGGTTACATAACCGCTCATGCCAGTTAATCCGGTTAACCATACTGCAAAAGAAGCTGAGGTTTGCTGTTTACAATATGAATTTGCCAATGAAGGGTCACGATAGTCCATAGTAACTATTTGACCCGCGCCAGTAACTGGAATCGTTGAGCCATTGGTATAAGTTAATTGTGTCGTACCGCCAATTGTAATACCTCCTTGAAATGTACCGGTGGTAGCGTATCGTACCTTTAACGCGTTAATAGTTGCATCTATATACGGCCTTGCGTCTGCTAGCTTACTTATAACGGTGTATTTGGTGTAGACGGGGATAGCAATAGCTGCCAGAATGCCCATAATAGCTATAACAACAAGTAACTCAATAAGTGAGAATGCCCTTTTTTTCACGTGCTTACACTCCATAGATCCCTACACAACCATATTAAGATTATAGATGATATCCACAAGATCTTAAGCGTGATTTATAGTTTATAATATTATGGAATTGTATGGGGATGGTGGTTAGTGCGTATCAGAAAGGGTCTTGCGTTCTCAATGATAGAGCTTATTGTCGTAATTGCAATAGTAGCTATACTTGCGGCTATTGCAGTGCCTGCATATAAACGTTATATGATAACGTCTAGGATGGCTGCGGCCAGTATACTTGTACAACGTTTAGCGCAACGGTCTATAGAATTTGCAGCCACTAAGGGTCGATTCGGTAATGCGTATGATTTAGGGCTAACTACTACAGCCGGTAGTTTTTTTGCTAGTGATAGCATAGTTTCTAATACGATGGGAGCATACTTTCTACCCGCCGCGTCTGGAGGTGGGTTATCTGTACTTGATTGGGGCAGCTGGGGTGGAGGCACTCCATGTGGAAGTCAAGGCGCCGTGTATGCTGTGTTTGATGCTCAAAAGCTGGGGTTTGCTACTAGCGTTGCGGTTAATAATAACGGGCATGCATTTGGTGATGGTGTTACTGGTGGCGTAATTCTTGCTTGTGATTTTTGGTATTCTAAAGTCGTGTATACAGCATGCTGGTATTCTTACGGTACTAGCTCTGTAAGCGGAACAGACAGCCTATTGCCAGGTTGGTTTAATTGGAACCTGACCTCTGGATATGATGGACAAGGGTATTTAAATCCAGTCTACAGCACCCAGAGTAGTAGAACATGTCAATAATTGTATTTTACTTAGCGTGATAACTGTGAGATGGTCAGTGAAAAAAATACGTTTCGCGTCAAATTTACTTGTAATCATAACTGCAACATTTTTTTTAACTATCGCCAGTGGCCAAATTATGGCAATTGAAATACGCAAAATTACCCCGCCTAATTTAAACCCCGATCACTTAGGCAAACATATCTTATGTTATCGCCCAATGCGGCGCGAGCATCCAGAGATGGATCTTGAAAAACCAGAGTATCTGCATTATTTCATGCCATTCATGACAGTTAAAGCTGCAGAGCAGAAGATCATTATAAATAATTATGGACACGGCGGAAGCGGTTGGACTTTGGCGCCAGGAGCAGCTAAATATGTTACGGATTTGCTCGAACAAAGTAATGGCGAACAATTAGATAAGAACACTCCAATTGCGATTATTGGGGCTGGGGTTTTAGGTTTATTCAACGCACTGGAGCTACATAATCGCGGTTATACAAATATTACAATTTATGCAGAGGAATTTGATAATCTCACTTCACATAATGCGGGTGGGCTTTTGGCTCCAGTCTCAATGGATAATGATCCTGAATTTAAGAAAACTATAGAGCAAATAGGCATTGATGCTTATAAATTTTACAAAGCGATTGCGCTAAAGCAAAATAAACAAATTCCAAACGGCGCAAGGATTGTGCCAACTTATTTTAGCAATCGCGAAGATTCTGGCCTAGAACCTTATGTTGGCAAGGTAATGCAACCAGCAAAAGATGTTCTAGTGGATTTTCAAAATGGCACCACACATCAAATGGTGGTTTACGATGATGGCATTTTTATGGATACGGCAGGCTTGATGCACTCATTAGATCAATACCTAAAAAAATCGCATATAAAATTTGTTAAAGAAAAGATTAATGATTTTGCAGAAATCAAACAAAATATTATTTTTAATTGCACAGGACTTGGCGCCAAGCAATTGAATAATGATGATAAGCTAGTATCTGTGCAGGGGCATCTTGTTATGTTAAAAAATCAAGCTCCTAAAGATATAAACTATATGATGATAGTATATTTTGATAAAGGCATGACCAAGAACAACCAGAAAATCAAGCGTTCATTCTACATATTTCCTAAACAGCTATTTCAATCTAAGCCTGTTGACATTGGGGTTATTGGAGGTACTTTTGTTGATGGCGCCGATGCCAGCACACCCAATACGGAAGAATTTGCTATCCTGTTAGATGCGGCACGAAAATTTTATGGCCTGGAAAAACAAAGGTAAATGCACATGACAACTTCTGATTCACCTATTAGTATCCCTGAAGGATTCAAACAAGAATATGTTAAGCTAGATGGAGTTACTATTAACGTCTATAAAGGCGGAACTGGCGAGCCGCTATTGTTAATTCACGGTTACACACAGTCTGCCTTAATGTGGTCACCAGTAATGAATCGCCTTAAAGACAAATTCACTATCATAGTGCCTGATCTTCGTGGTGCCGGGCTGTCGGATGCCCCAGAAAATGGTTACGACAAAGTTACTATGGCCGGAGATATGAAGCAATTGCTTGATTACTATCACATTGCAAAAGCACGGGTGGTTGGGCATGACATTGGACTTATGGTTGCGTATGCTCTTGCCGCGAAGTACCCAGATTATGTTGAGAAACTTGCAGTCATGGATGCATTTATACCAGGGATCGGCCCTGGTATCGATATTTATAATAGCCCAAAGCTGTGGCATTTTCGATTCAATGGTCCATATCCCGAGCAACTTGTAAAAGGCCGGGAAATGCTCTTCTTTGATGCGTTATGGGAAGGTTTTGCAGTTAACCCGCACGCATTATCAGAAGAAGTTAAAAAATTCTACGTTAGTCAATACTCGCGTCCAGGACGTATGAGAGCCGGGTTCGCATACTTCATGGCTATGCCGCAAGATTTCATAGATAACAAAGAGCTGTCGAAAACGCGGTTGCAAATGCCAGTTCTTGCATTAGGTGGGGAAATGTCTATGGGGCAATCTTTAGGAGCAACGATGAATATAGTTGCTCAGTCTGTGCAACTGGTACTGATTAATAAATGCGGTCATTGGATGTTGGAGGAGCGCCCAAATGAGACTATAGATGCGCTTATAGAATTTTTATAGATGCGTAAACGTCTTGACAGTCGTATACGAATATATTAGAGTTGAAATGTAACTCAAATAATCAGAGATAAGATATGCTTTCTCGTAATGTTAAGAATGTGGTAATGAATTGGCGATACTGGCAATAAGTCAGATTATCGTCTTTTTTTATTAGCAATTTTAACATATAGAGTAAAGCAAATGCGTAACAAATTCGTTTTAGTACTCCCTATTCTACTTCTCGTCACCGTTTTTACCTCACAAGCTTTGCCATTAGTAGCTATTGCCAACTACGGACCACACACATCCTTGGAAGACTCAATAACAGGGATAAAAAAAGAATTGGCCTTGCAGGGCTACATCGAGCATAAAAACATAGCATATCTGATAGTAGACGTAGGGTTTGATACGGCGTTGATCCCACAAATGATTTCTAATCTAAAAAGTAAGCATCCAACAGTAATCGTAGCTCAGGCAACGCCGGTAGCACAATTCGCAAAACACGCGGTTAAAGATATTCCGTTGGTTTTTACAGCAATTACCGATCCTGTTGCCGCAGGCTTGGATGACGTAAGTGGTAGCTCGGATCGACAAAATTTGCGCGCGATGTTGCAGTTCGCTAAGTTGTTGCTGCCTCAAGCGAAGCGCGTCGGTTTATTATATTCAACAGCTGAAGCGAATGATTTGGCCTTGGTAAGTATGATGAAAGCAGCTACAGCAGCAGAGGGCATGCAGTTGTTATGTATTCCAGTGGAGCATACTAGAGATGTGCCGTTACGCATGCAGGCATTCAATGGCAAAGTAGATATTATTTATGTCGGTGTTAGTGGGGTGGTGCAGCCAAGCCTTCCAGCTATTGCCGCTAGTGCTAAGAAGATGGGCATTGCAGTGTTCAATGCTGATTTTGTTGCAGTAAAGCAAGGACAAGTTTTGGCAAGCTTTGGGGTTGATTATCAGGCAGTTGGTATGAACGCTGGCAAGCTGGTTGCGCAAGTGTTACGTGGCGCTGAAGTATATAAAGCCGAACCTATATATCCTTCGCTTAAAGATCACAAAGGTTACATCAGTCAAGCTAAAGCTAAAGAGTTGGGTTTGAAAATTTCAGTAGGCTTACCCAACGCAACTATAGTGGAGTAGAAAATGTTAAAACTTATAAATGTTAGTAAATCATTTTCCTCTATAGAACCTGTACTTTGTGATATAAATTTAGAGATTAATCCCGGGGATTTTTGTATTATACTGGGTAATAATGGTTGTGGGAAATCCACAATGTTGCGCAGCGTAGCCGGTGAGCATGCTATTGATAAAGGACGGATCATAATTGATGGTGTTGATCTAACCACACGGTCGCGTGCACACGTAGTGGCAAGTGTTACACAGGATATTAATCAAAATACTATTCCTTCGATGACTCTTTTAGAGAATATGGTGTTGTCTTATAGACGTACTAAGACAGCAAGCCTACGTTTCTATCGTAATTATAAAAGTGAAATTTTAGAGCACTTACGACACTTTGATAATAGCTTAGAGCAATATATCGATCAGCCGTTGGGCATATTATCTGGCGGTCAACGGCAAATGTTAGCCACGTTAATGGCGATAATCAGCAAGCCAAAAATCTTGTTATTAGATGAGCATACTTCGGCTTTGGATCATAATATTCAGCAAATCTTGATGCAATACACGTTAGAACAGATAACCCAGCAAAAGCTGACTACATTAATGATCACCCACAAACTAGATGATGCACTTAAGTACGGCAATCGCTTATTGATGTTAAAACGAGGCAAAATCATTCTTGATGTTACCGGTGCGCAAAAAGCAGCGCTTTCCATACAAGATTTGGAGGTAAGTTATGCACATTGATCTTTTTTTAACGGGAGTCTTACAGGGGTTAGTCTTAGCTTTAGTTGCTTACGCGCTGATGATACCTTTTAGGCTGTTAAATTTTACGGATCTAAGTGCCGAGGGGGCATATCCTTTAGGCGCTGCAGTATGCGCATCTTCGTTATTAATAAATATAAACCCGCTGTTGTCGATTTTGCTTGCAGCTATAGCTGCTGGATTAGTGGGAGTAGCTACTAGTTTAATTCATCTGCGTCTGAGAGTTAATACTATCTTGGCGGGTATTATCGTTAGTACCATGGTTTATAGCATTAGCTTACGAATAGTAGGCAAGCCTAATGTAGCTCTGTTTGATGCATGCCTATTGTTTGCTCATACTAATGTTTTACAAAATATTTGTATTGTATGCAGTATAATTGTTGCGTTAATCTTGCCTTGCGTTTTGTTTCTGCGTACCGAGTTAGGTCTTAGATTTCTTGCGGTTGGCTTAAATCCCGCGTTTGCTAAAAGACAGTGTATTGTTGGGGCAAGATATATTATTGGTGGTTTATTCATAGCTAATTTTTATACCGGTATTGCGGCAGGTATAACCGTGAATTTGCAGAGTTACATGGATGTTGGTATGGGAGTTGGTATTGTAATACATGCTTTGGCTGCATTAATGATTGGCGAATGTGTAATTGGAAATTATAATCTTAATCGACAGCTACTAGCGCCATTGCTAGGAGCTTTGTTGTATCAACAAATTCAAGGCTTGGTTTTGTTTCTAGGGCTGGCACCGTCGGATCTTAAGTTTTTAACCGGGGCCATTGTGTTAGCTGTGATTGGGTTGAAGAGTAAGAAATTCGCTGGGATTTGAAATAAATCATTGTAGGTCGGCTGTAGATAGGTGCTGCTACACTGATTATTGAGGTGGCGTTAATATGCTCAAGTCATGTTTTTACCTGAATTAGTATGCTGAAATCCTGTTTTTGCTTTTAGTTAATATGCCCATAAAATGCTCACTATAAGTTTATTTAATATGTTGTAATTTTAAATTGCTTTATGTGTTACCATGCAGTCAAATTTAGAGCCCCATTGGCCTAGGTAGCTAGTTGTAAAACTAATGAGTTTGCTAAGATATAAATAAAACCATATGAATAAAAAGAAATTACCTTTAGATTTTTATCGACGCGAAGATGTCCTAGCCATTAGCAGAGAATTGCTAGGCAAAGTACTATTCACTAACCTAGATGATGGTAGAAAAGAAGGGCCAATAACTACCGCTGGTGTTATTATAGAAACAGAAGCTTACCGGGCTCCAGAAGACAAAGCCTCGCATGCATATAATGATCGTCGTACTAAACGAACTGAAGTAATGTTTGCTGCTGGTGGAGTATCCTACGTATATCTTTGTTATGGTATACATAGCTTATTTAATGTTGTAACAGGACCTAAAGACACTGCTCATGCAGTTTTAGTTCGAGCTATACATCCTATAATCGGCATAGAGCATATGTTAAAACGTCGCAATCAAAACACCTTAAAATCAAACTTAACTTCCGGGCCAGGGGTTTTATCTAATGCATTGGGAATCAATACTTTTCACAACAGCACTGATTTAACAGGAGCTGATATTTGGATTGAAGATCATGGTTATGTTATTTCTAGCAAAGATATAATAGCTACACCGCGTATTGGTATAGCGTATGCAAAAGAGTATGTGGATCTTCCGTGGCGCTTTGTTTTAAAAAACTACGAAAATATATCCAAATCAGCAACATACACTGAAGACTCTATGTCATATAAACCCAGTAAGGTGTGAAATAGGTTATCATGCGACCATGTCTGGTGTTTTATCTCGGCTATATGCTGGCGATTCACAACAAAATCTTTGGATGCCCAGAAAATAAATGGGATATGAATTTGCTCTTTAGGGGCCATCCAATATGGTAACGCGTGCAAATAGATGCTTTTCTCACCTAAAGATTCACCGTGATCCGACACATAAATCATCGCAGTTTGATACTGATCTTGGTTTGCTTCTAGCTGTTTAATCAACTGATCTAGAAAATAATCGTTATATAACAAAATATTATCGTAAGCGTTTATTATTTCTTGGCTCATGCAGCTTTTAAGCTCACGAGCTTTACATACCGGGCCAAATTGCTCGAATTTAGCAGGATAACGTTTATAATAAGCGGGTCCATGGTTGCCTTTTTTATGTAATACGATTAATTTATCGCCAATGTTGTTACTGATATAATCTTGCATATTATGCAGCAACACTTCATCGTGACACTCAAAGCCATTACAAAACGGTTTAATCTGCGCTTTATTAAAATCCTCAGTTGGCACCCGATTGCAAACATTTTGACAGCCACCGTCATTATCGCGCCATAGCACTTGTACTTGTGATTTTTGCAATAAATCTAAAACGTTTTCAGTATACCGTCCAGTAACATAATTATAATGTTCTCGACCCAAATTGGAAAACATGCAAGGCACCGATAGTGAAGTTTCGGTGCCACATGAGTAAAAATCTGTAAAGGAATAAATATCAGTTCTGGCACGTAACAGCGGATCAGTGTTGCGACTATAGCTGTTTAAGCTATGATTAGCTGCGCGATCTGACTCGCCTAGTACTAAAACTATCAAGCGTGGTTTAGATTGCGGTTGTGTTCGCTGCGGTGTTGGATCTAAAATTGTAAAATTCACGCCCTTGTTCTGATAGCTAAGATGCGTAACATAATACTTAGCACTGGCATATATAGGGCGCAAAGGGTTTAAATAATAGCGTGCTGGCTTGTTGTTACGTAAAAATACGCTGTAGCTTTTGCTAAACAGCGCTATATTGACAAATATTAAGCTTAAGGCAATAAAGAAATGTAATAATACAAATTTAAATTTAGGATATCGTAGCTTAATTTTAATAATAATTATTGCAAACACTACGCCTAATAATAAATAAGGTAATAATTTAAAGTTTAATACCTCCCAGATTTCTCTAGCATTAGTTCCAGTCGTAGTCTGCACAGTCTGTGTCGAAAAAATGAAACCGTATGAGTCCATGAAATACGCCGATGGACATGCGACGCATAGCAAAAACAATAATACAGGCTTGAGGGTATATTTAAAGTTAACCAAAGTTAAAGCTGCATAATAAATGCTAAACAGCAATACAGCTAGGGGTACAACATAGCTATTTGGGATGTGCTGCCAGAAAGTATAATTGTAACATAGCAACATTACAGCATTAAATGCAGCTATTAGCAGGCTGGACTGAGCTTTGATTTTTATCATCCCTCTTATTTAATAATATCAATTTTGCGAATTAACAAATTTTAAATATAACCGTTACCGTTGCAAAAACCTCTTGCGACCCTAGTTCAATTTGCGAAGAAGTTGACTTTGCTAACGCAACATTCGGGGTAAACATAGGCTCTGGATTGCCCGAAGCCGAGGTTATCACATTAACAATGCGCCCCAATTTAAGTCCTGCATCCTTAGCAATTTGCCGTGCATTAGCAATCGCTTTATCAATAGCCTGCTTTCGTGCATTTTGAACTAAACTATCGTTATCCTCAAAAGAAAAATCGATTCCCTGAATTTGATTCGCCCCATGCGTAACCGCACCATCGATTATTATTTGTAATTGTTGCGATGATTTATCGATCTTTCTCACTTTTACCGTTATTGTTTGATTAGCCTGATAACCTACCACTGTTTGTTGCTGGTTATTGTAGCTATATTTAGGCGATATATAAAATTGAGAGGTTTTAATATCTCTATCGTCAATACCGGACTGCTTGATGAAGGAAATCACTTGATTCATTTTATTACTGCTTTGATCCTTAACCGCTTGAGCAGTCAGTCCTTCTGAAACAACACCTACCGTTACAATGGCCATATCTTGTACTGACTCTGCTTTAGCGGTTGCAGAAACACTTAAGAGTTGAGAATCACCGCGAATTAATTGAAACTGATGAACATTCAAAAGAACTACAAAAATAATAAGCACACAGCCTAAAATACTTGCTATCCAGATCGGTAAACGATAATTTTCCATAACAATGACCTCTACGTACTTAAGTATATAATCTAAGCGTTATTATACTCGTTTTCAGTATCTTTTAGTACTTGATTTTAATGCTATTGCCAAGATTCGCACAGGGGTTTGCGACATTGTTAGTTATCTAAAAAGAAAAAGTATTTTGAGGTCCTATTTATCAGACCAAATTACTTGTGTGGGATGAGTTAATTTCTAATATTCTTGATATGGAGTAAAATGGAATTATTTATGAAAACGAGACAACATGAAGATTTTTAAGATAGAGAATATTATTCTGTGTAAAATTATTTTTGTAATATATTTGCTTTTCACATGTTCGCATTGTAATGCTAAGGAGCAACAAAAATTGATGCATATTTTTAATGTGGGTGTTTTTTGTAGTGCTGATGATAAAATATCTGATGTTAATAAACAGCATGCATTTAGATTAGGTCAGATTCTAGTAGAAAATAACTATGCGCTTATAACTGGTGGTTCTAAAACTGGTTTGATGAAAGAAGTTGTAGATGGGTATGTTAGTAAAGCCCCAGTAATAAGGGTGCAAGGTGTGATGCCTAAAATATTGCAAGGTTACAATGCAGTACATCCTGATATAACGGATGATAATTTAACCTGGACTGAAACTGTTCATCAGCGATTATCAGTTCTACATGATAAGTGCGATATAGTGATTATTTTGCCAGGCGGATTTGGCACATTGCACGAGCTGATGGATTTTTTGGTGCATAATCAATACGGAATAATTAAAAAACGTATCGTGCTGTTAAACATTGAAGGGTTCTGGGATCCTTTGCTAGATCAGTTCAAATCAATGGTTGAGAAAAATTCTTTACGGCAAGAACATCTTAATCATTTAGAAATTGTATCGTCAATTGATGAATGTTTAGAAAAGATGTCTTTACCACATATAGTACAGGTTGGCCAGGGATTTGATGATCGGCATTGGGAAGTAAAGTAGTCGAAATATATTTCGATTTACAACTCTAAATTTTAGTGGCGTATTGGTGGAGTTCAAAATCGTCATAATGTCGATTTGCAACCCCAAGATATAAAAATTAAGGTTGTTATAAGGCTTAAGCAGGTAATAAATAGGGTAATAAGCCAATAAATGGGGTAATGTCGACATGCTTATTACCCTATTTCCGCTATTGCTTGAGATATTGTTAGTTAAATAAGGCAAATAGACTTTTGAGCCTATACTTAACCTAAATTACTGTAAATAGCAAAAATGCTATTTACAGTAATAGTTCTGGAGATAAATACGGTAAATACTACCCACCAAGATTCATTGGTAGAGAAGTAGAATTAGAGGATCTAAAAAGGTTTTTAGAAGGATATGCTAGTGTTCGTCCTGTGCCGGATTATAAGTCTTTAATGCCTTTTTTGCGTTTAAACAGGGCAATTGCTACTATTGGTTTTACGGTTAAGCGTGGGACTTGGAATAATAGTAGTTCTGCCCTATACAGCATTAATCGTAATTTTCTTGATGATTTTTTTATACATAAATAATGGAGTTAAAGTGTTATATCCTGCAGCAAAAGTAGTATTAATAGATCCTCTACAGTTGGATAAAATGTTGTTGATTTATAGAGAAATAAATGGCACAACTGGATATGAAGCTGCGGGTGGCAGGGTGGAGGTGAATTTTCAATCCGAAAGCGCAGAAACCTTTGAGGAGTGTGCCATTAGAGAAATAAAAGAAGAAATCGGGGTTGATGTCAAGCTCATGTCCTATTTAGGAAGTTATACATTCTTTTGGGATATTAAAGATGATACTTGCAGCAGTTGCGTGGTGTTTTTAGGAGAAATTATAGATGGCGTTATAAACAACGAAAATTCTGATCTAACCGAGATTGCCTATGAGATTAGGTGGGTCGGAATATCAGATGTATTGAATGGATGTATACCTGTAAGAGCTAGTCATTCTGGTTTGAAACCACTGCTAATAAAAGCTGCAAAAATAATTAAAAAAATAGATAGCCAAACCGATATGAAGCCTATAATTCGTGTGCTAGAAGAAAGGCTACCTTGACACACTACAACTAAATCATGCTTTTTGATCATTATTGTTCTCGATTTAGGCCGTTCAAGCCTTTGTTCAAAACTTTATTAACTTTAAAAATAGTTATGGATGTACCTGGATGGTGTGGTTGAATAATTTTTTGCTTATCCACTGCTGCTTGTAGTTATAGCAAGTTTATGGCAATATACAAAAAAATTGCTATAACAGTAAGCTTGATATAAATGACAGAATTTTAAACCCATTTTCTTTTGGTGCCGGTACCCCGCCCCCAGAATTAGCTGGTCGTCAGCATATACCATTATTATAAGATTGTCTTGCACTATCTGCAATAACTTTCATCGATGTTGTACATGGCCTTTGGAGATCTAATCCCCGATATTTGTACATATTTCCCATTTTGAAATTGATAAACTGATTTTTCATCTATCGGTATGGCAATATTATCTTGTTTGTTATCAAGCTCGGTACCAAATCTTGTAGTTTTAATTATATAAAAGTTATCTTTTGTTGATTTATCAAAATCAATCTCAGCTTTATACGCTGCACATTGTTGAACAGAACCACAGTCGGTAAAATTATCATAATAAATTACTTGTTTATAAGAGTTTTCTATATGATTTTGATGCGGTACTAATAACGATATTTCTGTTTCAACAAACAAACCGGTATGGCGTTCATATTCTAATTTGGCAGCAAATTTATCATTACCAATCCGAATCATTTCCACTTTTGGAGGCTCGCCATATTCACCATCATACATAACAAATAAATTTTGTGCTTCAATTTTCCAATGGCCATTGGGCTTAGAAAATATTGCTGCACTAATTAGAGGGTAGCAAGCGTGACATTGAAAGTATATATCTGTTGGTATAGTCTGTGTTATTAAAAAATATTTTTTCTGACCACTTTCTTTGTAATATTGGAAAAATATGGTGCTAACAATGCCAGTTTTATTTGAGAAAAAACTATTAGTGTCTTTTTCAGGGATGTTCATATTTTCCCATAGAGAATTTTTATTATTGTCATTATAATTGCCAAACAGTGCGATCATCGCTTGTTTTTCTGTAAGTTCTGATCCTGGTAAAGAATAAACAAAAATAACTGCAGAAATAATCATTGTAATAATAAGTGCTAAAATAGCTTTATACTTTGTCATGATTAATCCAAATAATATTTATGATCATATAGTGCTTAAAGTAGATAATACCATAATTAACGCGAAAATTTAAGATCGATTAATCATTAATTTCTGCGTATAATTGATTAAATCGCTTCATGCCGCCAGGATCTGGATTTGTTCCATCGAACATGCCTTTTAAGTAACTTTTATAATCCCCACTGCTTCTGTCCATGTAGCATCTCTCCTCAATCTTGAACCAGCAGTAGATTTTTTCCTAAATAACCAACGTACTCCAGCACAAATATTGGCTGAAGGATCTAAATAGTTTGCTTTATTTATATCCACAAAATGATTTTTCAAATCGGTTTTTGCTCCGTCGCGTAAATAGTCGAAAGTTTTTGGTTGTAACATACGCAATATTATGGTATCAATGAGGTAATAACAGTATGTTTGGCACCACATTATTTAGTGTTTGAACGACACTTGGCATAACTTATTGCACTATGAGTGTGCCAGTACAATCTCTGTCTTCAAAGTAATTATGACAGCCATTCATAGTTTTTAATTTATTAAACACCCAGCCAAACACGCGTTGTTTTTTCCCATGATATAATTCATCTTCATTACTAGCATAACTTCCATTGATGCAAACATATTCTTGGTTGAGCAACAATTTTTTCCAAATTTCAGAAGTTTCTTTGCAATATGTTACGCCCATAGCATGACGCATTCCATATTGATTTACTATGCCATGCTCATCAATAAGATCGATGTTGAAGCTCGCAACATGTTCACCCCACTCCTTACTGTACTGTAGGACTTTATAGTTTATATTTAATGTATCAGTATGATAACATTTCCAATGAGTAGATCTTATGGGATCAGTTGTTAACCCATATGTTTCATCAGCTAATTCTGCCTCTATTAAGATACCATGGTCATCGTTTAATAGTACAAAAGGATATTTATCGCTAATTACCCGGTCGATGCAATGTGCATTACTTATAGGAAAACATAATAAAAATAGAGTAAAAAATTTAAAATTATTTGCGATTAATTTCTTCATATAGATCATTAAACCTCTTCATGCCACCAGGATTGGGATCTCCTTGATACCTTTTATAATATACAACAGCTTCGATCCATGTGGCGTCTCTGCCTAAGTTATGAGATGCAATAGATTTTTTCCTAAATAACCAACGTACTCCAGCACAAATATTGGCTGAAGGATCTAAATAATGTGCTTTATCTATGTCTACAAAATGATTCTTCAAATCCGTTTTTTCTCCATCACGTAAATAGGCAAAAGTTTCGGTCATCAACTGCATTAATCCGTATGCCCCCTTCGGTGGTTTAGTATTGGCCTTAAAACTAGATTCTGAACCCATTAAGGCTTTTACCAGTTTAGGATCTAAAGGTTCTTTGTATTTTAATACATCATTCCAATAACGTACCCAGCCAATAATTAAAGTGTCATATTCGTCGCCAAGTTTGCCAAATTCCTTTATCGATTTCATAGTTGAAGATCCATTAAGGTCTTTTATATAACGCTCAGAAATATATTTGATTTCATCAAAAGATAATAAATCTTTGGTCTTGTGAATATTTTTTCTACAATGTGCGTGTCTGGTTACAACTAAGCCTTTAGGATGTTTTTTGCTTGGTGGTATGCGCATAGAGTGTTCACGCACATAATGAGATCCAATCGGGCAATGGCGCCAATAATGTATTTTTTTATTGTTATTTTCAGATGACTCTGATTTTTTGGCCATTTTTATTATCCCACAACTCGTTTTATAACGCAGGCTAACATTTGATGTTATGAGTGTCAATGCATTATAAAGATTTTATATTAAGGTAATATAGTGTTGAAAAATTGGGATTTGATCAAAGAAAAGTTCGAAAAATAGATTATAGGTCAGACAATGGCTCCCCGGATGGGACGAATTTCGAACTTTTCGGGTTGAGATATTAGAAAATATTAAAATCGCTACTAGCATTCAGTTTTTAAATCAATCATGTTAACATAACTGTAAATATATCTAGTAGAGGTTGCTAATATGGAGACCAAAGATAAGAAGTCGCAGTTAACAGTTCTTGGTACAAAAATCACCGTTATATCTAACAAAACAGACGATTATATATCTCTAACTGATATGGCTAAGAAGTTTGGCGGTGAAGATTTAATATATAGTTGGATGCGTAACCGAAATACTATAGAGTTTTTGGGTATTTGGGAGCAAATGCATAATCCAGATTTTAAAGGTGGCGAATTCGACACCTTTAGAATGCAGACCGGCATGAATAGCTTTCGTCCTACACCAAAGAAGTGGATTGATTCTACCAACGCGATAGGCCTGCAATCTCGTGCTGGTAGGTATGGTGGCGGTACATATGCTCATAAAGATTTAGCATTCGAATTTGGATCTTGGCTAAGCCCTGAATTCAAACTTTATCTGATTAAAGATTTTCAAAGACTTAAAGACGAAGAAAGCATACGTAATGAATCAAGTTGGGATTTACGTCGCACTTTAGCAAAAATTAATTACAAAATTCATACAGATGCTATAAAAGATCACATTATCCCACCAAATATTTCTAATAAACAAGCTAGCATCACATATTCGAATGAAGCTGATGTGTTAAATGTAGCATTGTTTGGTATGACTGCTAAAGAATGGCGAGCAAATAATTTTGGTAAAGAGGGGAATATTCGTGATTTTGCTAGCATGCTGCAATTACTTGTTTTAGCAAATTTAGAATCAATTAATGCTGAATATATCAGAGATGGTATTCCACAGTCTGAAAGGCTTAAAAAATTGAATGGTGCTGCTATTGCGCAAATGAAAAGTCTTGCTGCGAATAAATCAGCACAACTTATGCTGGAAAATTCAGTGGAATGTGAATAAGTGCCGTAGCCACTCTTTTTAGCCAGATCTTATCTGATTAGTTAATGTGTGTTGGAGCGTTACGAATTTTTATATTTGTTAGTCCCGATATCGATAATGAATCAAATTAAACACTACAGGTGTTAATAATGCGTAATATATCTATAAAAAGTACTGCAATAAAAGTATCTGTTATGTTAGTAATAACAATTGTAATTGTTTTGGCAATAACGACGCTATTTGGCTTATATAGAAAGTATAAAATAGATACTTTTAATATTGTTGAAAGGGATGGCGGGAAATATGTTCTCCAAACTGTAACTCTTGTAAATGATTTTCCTAATAAAGAAGTTATGGAAAAAATTAATAGCCTTTTATGGAGGAAATTAATTGGAAGCTATTATGATCTTGGGATCAATGATGAAGATCCTCAAAAATGTGATGGCGACTCAGACATTAAAAATGTAGAGATCAGTGGTTCATGGCTATCATTTCGACAACACGATTTTTTCTTCTGCGAAACTGCAGCACATCCATCTCATGGTTCAACTGACTATAATATTGATTTGAATTCTGGATCTATTGTTGATCTTAAAATTGAAATAGAAAAAAACGTTAAGGATGCACGTCAATTTAGAGAAATTATAATTAGTAAATTTATCGATAGCATTCCTGAAATGCATGATTATTTTAATGACTGGTTTGATATGGATATGGAGTATATATTAAATAACTATTACCCTAGTTATTTAATCAGAGCTAATAAATTAATAATCAAGCTAGAAGGATTTTGTTATGCAGCGAGCTATTATGAACAATTTGAGATTAATTTGACATTCAAAGAGCTTTGTCAATATTTTAAGGATAGTGTTGATCCTATATTATCTGGATTTTGTCAAAAATAGGTAATGAATTTATTTTGCCCCTTCATCTAGGTATTTTTTGAGTATTTCATAACGAAAGCGACTTTTATCTAGTCGTTCTTGTGTGGCGTTTTTGCCATTAATTTTCCTAGTTACTTCGTCTATATCGCCGGTATCGGCGATTTTATTACCTTTTTGCATTTTCCAAAATTCTAATGCTATTAAGAAATTGTACCTGTCATCCACGGCCAATTCAGGGTTGTTTACCAAATCAATGCCGATAGAGTTACCAATAACACGGTAATTATTTTTATTAGTTAATTGTATGAGTCCACGTCCTCTATATATATTGCCTATCCTAGGGTTATTATCATACTTTTCTACATATTCCTTGGTTGGTGTTTCTTTAGAAGAGTGGAAATCAGTTTCGCTGGAGATTTGGGCTATAAAAGCTGCTAGTCTAGCGGGAGTATTGATTGCATATTTTTCAAGCATGGTTGGATCAACCAAAGCTATTAGCTTAGGGCTACCTTTTGGATTAACCTGATGAATTAGCTTTTTGATGCCGTCTGCATCTAGAATATGCAATACATCATTGAATTGCTCATCTTTGTTAGGAGATGCAGCTGAGCCATTAACACTTTTTCTACAGTGCGCATGCCTGATCACAACTATGCCTTCAGGATGTTTTTTGCTGGGTGGTATGTGCATGGGATGTTCACGCACATGGTGAGATCCAGCTGGACAGCCATTTGAAGTTGGTTCATTTTTATTATTTGCAGAAGGCTCTGATTTCTTAGCCATATTTATCCCAACACGTTATAGTTTGGGTGAGAGACTAACATGTTTGCAGAGAAATAACTATAGTTAAATTGGCGATAGGTCAATGGCTCCCCGGAACGGACTCGAACGGGTGGCCAAGGCCTTGATTCTATTGGCTTCTAACAATCCAAAGCTAAATCTAACCCAAGATCTTACCCAACATGTTGGCATTGTACCCTTGCGAAGGGTTAAGGACAATAGAGTGCTCAAATGATGGTTATAAAGATAAATTACTTTGGTTGGCAAAATAAAATTTCACTAGCTCTGGCGGATACAATCCGTTTATTGTAAAATTTAAATCGTGGACTAATAATTAGCTTTAAAAACAAAACTAGCCCACTAGTGGTGTAAGACTATGATTTTATTGATAAAGGACGTGGACTAAATGAGCGATTCAGAACAAGATTTCGTCCAAACAATTAAACTATTACTTGAGGGGAAAGATAAAGAAGCTCGTCTCTTAATGAATACGTTTGCTAAACCATTACAAAAGAAAAGGCCTGATTTATCAAATGACATTAAAAAAATAATATCCAGCATGTCTCGCCATAGCATTGAACGTCCCTCTATGCCTGATCCTTTACCGGTAGATCATGATTCAAGATTAGAGCTGCTTAAAAAAGAAACTATTGAAGATTTTGAAATTACTCCCGTTTGGCAAAAAAAAATAGCTAAAGAATTGAATTCTGTTATAGCGGAAAGAGAACGTCATATTGATCTTTTAAGAGAAGGGCTCCTTCCAACTAGATCATTATTATTGGTGGGGCCTCCAGGAACAGGTAAAACTTTGTCTGCAAAATGGTTGTCAAACAAAATGAATTTACCTCTGCTGACTTTGGACTTAGCTGCTGTTATGAGCAGTTATCTCGGAAAGACTGGAAGTAATATTAGAGTAGTTTTAGATTATGCCAAACGAACCCCATCAATTTTATTATTAGATGAGTTTGATGCTATAGCAAAGCGCAGAGATGATGTTGCTGAAGTAGGTGAACTTAAAAGGCTCGTTACGGTTTTGCTCCAATCAATAGATGAATGGCCCTCAGATAGAATATTACTAGCAGCAACAAATCATCCTGAGTTACTTGACCCGGCTATTTGGCGAAGATTTGATAGGATACTTGAATTTTCATCCCCCACTTATGAAGAGAGATTTGAGCTTGTAGTTAAATTATTTGAAAAATCTTCCATGGAACTAGGTGCCGAAATTTTTTCTATATTGGCGGTAATACTTATTGATAAATCGTTTGCAGAGATAGAAAAAAAAATAAATATGCTTAGGAAAGTATCATTATTAACTGATACTAAAATTCATGATATAGTCAATGAATATATTTCATCTGAAATACACACTCTAAAGAAAGCTGAAAAAATAAGTATGGCAAAGCTATTTGACGGTGCAGGGTTTACGCAACGACATATACATGAAATTACCGGTATATCAAGAGATACTCTTCGAGAGCACGGCATTGGTACTAAAAAGATAATGGAAGGACATAGGGTTTATGAGTAGAGATAATAATTTTTTGCTGGGCCATGGAGATAGATTAACTCAAAAAATTAAAGTACCTAAAGGTGGCGCATCAAAAAAAGAACCGTATGAGTTTAGCGTTGCAAAGCAAAGAATATCGAAAATGCTATCATCTACAACTTTAGAATTTGTAACCATACCTAGTGATGCATGCCCAGGTGATGAAGTAGTTGCGGTAGTTACTATGCATCCTAGATATGTTTCTAAATCTGATTTTCCAGAAGAATTGTTTAAGTCAGTGGGTTTAAAATCGATTGGCAGCAGACCATCACTAGTTAAACCAGAGAATTGGGGAACTAAAAAACATAATGAAGAGGCAATTACAGAACAAATATTTGTAGCAGGCAAAAAATCCTCGTTTATTAATTGGGCTAATAATATAAATTCCTGGTCTGATGATAATGTCGCATCAAATCAAATATCAAGAATTGAAGATATTTTTGCTTTTGAGGCTAAAGATAAGATTAAAGAAATTGATAAGACGGCAGAAGAAGCAACTCTTGAAGTGGTTTTACATAACAAAGGGGATGATTCCATTATTAGAAATTTTGAATCATATGCTACAAAATTAAATGCTCGGCTTTTGATGAACAAAAAAAGGGATGTTAGAGGTTTAACATTTATACCAGTTAAGGCTAACTTATCAGTTATAAATGACCTTGCTGAATTTCAATTTCTACGTGTACTTCGAAGTATGCCTAGACTTAGGCCAATAGACCCTGAAATAATGAGGTTCACTTCAACATTTGAATTATCACTTCCCTCACGTGAAGCTATGAATAAACAAGTGCGAGCTGCGATATTTGACGGTGGTATGCCTTCAGGAGTTGGGCTAGACAAGTGGGTTACACCAATTGATCCGCCTGGAATAGGTAAAACTACTATTAATAAATTGTCTCACGGTCTATACGTAACATCAGCATTCCTATTTGGAAATATTATTGATAGAAATTTACCCCAACCATTTTGCATAGTAGATCACATTAGAGTTCTTGATGAGAATAATGATGATATTGAGGCTACAGACGTACTAGATAGAATTATTAATCACTTAGATAAAAATCCCGGAAAATATAAATATGTTAACATTAGCGTAGGACCTAACTTGCCAATATCAGATGATGAAGTAAATTCTTGGACTGCACGCTTAGATGAAAAATTTTCTAAATCTGATATGTTTGTTACTGTGGCAGTAGGTAATAATGGAAATAATGATGCTATCAATGGTGCAAATAGAATATCGCCACCTTCAGATGGTGTGAATGTATTGGCTGTAGGCTCATCTAACGAAACAACAAATGAATGGCAGAGGGCATTTTATAGTAATATTGGCCCCGGTCGGAGACCTGGTGTCGTGAAGCCCGATGGTCTGGCCTTTGGTGGTAGTAATGAAGAACCTTTCATAGTTATGTCACCATCAACCAGGCCAACATCAAATGCGCAAATGGGTACAAGTTTAGCAGCGCCATCTGTTCTAAGAGCCGCTGTTGGTGTTGAAACTTATATAGGTAATCATTTAAATGTAATTGCAATCAGAGCTTTGATTATTCATAGAGCTGAAGATGCTGGCCAATCAAAAATTCATGTTGGATGGGGTTTGTTCGAAACTGATGTTTCTAAGTTAATTACTTGTGAAGACGATGAAGTAATAGTTATTTATCAGGGCGAGTTGCCTGTAGGTGAACATCTTAGAGCTGCGGTTCCCTTACCTAACGGTGCTTTAAATGGAATGATAACGATCACTGCTACTTTAGTTATTTGTCCAGAAATTGATCCTGAACATCCTGGGGCGTATACTCGCAGCGGCTTAGAGGTTTTTTTTAGGCCCCACTCTGGCAAATTTAAACAATCTAATGATGATAAAAAACCCAAACACCAAAAGACACAAACATTTTTTAACCTCAAAGGAATGTATGGAGGGATTGAATATGCATTTAGGGAAGATGGCCATAAATGGGAACCTTGTGTAAAGAGCTCGAAAGTTTTTAGAAGTAGCTCTCTGAAGGAGCCATGTTTTGATATTTACTATCATCATCGTGAAAGCGCTGTGGCGGCTGATAATCCTAGACCAATCCCTTATGCCCTTGTTATCAGTATTAAAGCTCCAAAAGAGAAAGATTTTTATAATAAAGTTGTTAGGGCGTATGCCAATATATTAGTTCCTCTTAAGCCACAGGTTGAAATTAATATTATGACTAAAAATTAGGAGTTATAGGATTTGAGTGATAAAAGTATTTTTTGTTAGGCCATTATAAGGAATATTCTGCTTCTATTAGTTTAAACTTTTGATGAGGTTTACTAGGCAAATCAACCTTGTAGATCTTGGCAGAAATACCATTTGCTTTGATTAAATTCTTAATAATGATTTCTGCTTCTTTGGAAGTTTTATACCCTATGAGGATCTCACAAATTGAACTTATATCGAAAGTTTGAAGTGCAGCAGGCTGGTCATGAAGAATGACTCTATATTCATCTTCATGTGCATAGTCTCTTGGTTTGGTTAATAAGGATGTTTCCATCCGTGCTAGATCGTTGTCAATAACTTTAGTGTTGGGTATTCGTATCCTGTAATTCATTTCAAAAATTTTTCCAGGAAAGAATTTGGAAGTGTCAAAACCTATTACAATGCCGTTATGACCATTGGCATAATACGTCCACATTAGCCAGTCTAGCTTATTTGCAGATAATGAATATACCGAGTATTGTTCTATGAGTTGCTTTCTCATTTCTAAATCGCTTAAAAGCATTTTGTTAGAATGATAATTTTTTCTATGTTGTTCTGTCACATTAAAACCACGCTCAACTAACTGATTTAAATAATAGTCTTTTTCTTCAGTGGATAAATCTAGAATATTAATCGGTACTAATGAATCTATTGGATCATTAAAATTTAATGGGGAGTTAAAAAATACATTGCCTTCGAATATTTGTTGAGTTCTCTTTAAATCCTTCTCATTGCTAATATCAAAAGGACGATATTTATATAACACGGAAGGGGGCCGATTATTTACTGGCATATTATTCACCTAAATTTATATTTAATTTTGTATCATAAATTTCAGGTTAAAATCAATGAATTATATAAAAATAAAAGAGTCATTATGACTCAAGAATGATCTTAATAATCTTTTTTTGATTAGATGTGCCTAATTTCGTAAATATAGAAATCATGGTAGCCAGATCATTATCTTCTGCATAAAAATATGCTACAGGGCATTTAAGTACTTTACCTATATTTTTTAATGTCAAATAATCAGGTGTATGTTTGCCAGTTTCATACTGATTCATCCTAGCGCTAGCAGAAAACTCATCTATACCAGCTGCTATGCCAAGCTGCTTCTGAGATAACCCAGCTGCAATCCTAGCCTCTTTTAACCTTTTTGACACTGGAACCTTATTTCTCACCAAAACTCAGCCTATGAACGGATAGACTAAAATATTCTTAGTTTTTCTCTTGACATGATACTAAGGATTCCTTAGTATAGCTTTTGGTGGTAAATCAGCAGTTATCGAACAAACATACTGTGGCAAAGGAAGGCTATTCGGAAAAATTAAGATAAAAGAGAGGCAGCATGAAAAAAATTATCGAAGGCAAAAAATATGATACTGAAACGGCAGAATTATTATTTGAATATAACAATGGTCCGGAAATTGATAATTACTACGAGTTATTCTGCCTATATAAAAAAAATACAGGAGAGTATTTCATATATGGCAAGACAGGCGTCGATGAGTATTGGCGTCCATTGGCTGATGAATTAGCAGCACAAGAATATTGTTTAAGTAAATTATCAGTTGATGCGTATGAAAAAATATTTGGTGAAGTAGTTGAATAGCAACATTGAAGCTGCTTATTAAAAGCTCAGAGTTGAGGTCGTCTTGTCAATTATGATTTAACAAGAAGACCTCGGCATGTTTAATCAACTACTTCAAAACTTAACGAAGTTGGAGGTGGAAAGGTGCCCAATTCTTCAGGGAATCGCTGATAATAATCTGCTAGCTCCTCTTCCGTAAATCCGCTAAATTCGAGTTGTTCGCCAATAGATGAATCTACTAGGGTAATTTTTTTATTCTTATCAAGTGTAACCTCAAATGTACCGATCAAAAAACGATCTTTGAAATGAGGTTCTTCTTTTAATTCGTCTGGTACTTCATGCTCGAATGCAATCTTGAGCTCATAGCAGCCATCAACATAAATTTTATTACCAGCTAATTTATAATGCATATTGTTCATAGAAATTTCTTTTGCCATGTAAAGTTGATAAAAGCTCTCTATATCACCCTTGCCTACAGCAGTCTGAAAGCCATTAAGCAAATACAATTCAAATTCATTTTTTAACTTTGTTACCTCCAAAGCAAATTCAATGAATTCTGGATATGGAAATAGCTTAATAATTTCAAATAGCTCTGGAAATGATATTTTAGGATTTTGAATGGCAGAAATTGCTAGTTCAATTTTTTTAGCCCCATCCTGCTCTGAAAAAATTTTCTTTAAATGCGTTTCCTTAGAAAACAAAGATTGTTTGCGCTTATTTTCTAAAAGATTTAGATAGTTTTTATAATTAGAGTAGCCTAATTCCTTCGCTACCTCATTACGCGCTTGACCCAAGCTTAATGATTTTTCATTTTTCAGCTGTCTAGCTTTTTGTTTAAAGAATGATAATAAAACAAGTGATTGCATATAAACCTCACATATTGCTCATCAATGTTTTGTCGCCTGCTCCAAACATCCTGAGCGATGCTTAGTTAAATACAATTTAGAGAACATTTGTTCAATAGCAGTGCTCGAGTGCAAGCTTTAGTGCGCAGGCGCATGGTTTCTGCCTAACCAAGAGCGATTTTATATATTGAAAAAAAATTTGTCAACATTTGTCATTCGGTGAGCTCTAAACATAGATCCTGAGATGTGATACTAGGGTGTTAAGTCTTGCATTAGTGTAAGATCAGTATTCTCGCTCATATTTTTGGGTTAATGCTTTTAGAGTTTCTCTCATCTCTAATAACGTCTCTTCGTTATGCTTAACGTATGCGAAATCATCATGGACGACGCTTACTAGCTGCCTGACTTCAGTAATGCTTAATTCCTGTCCGGATAGCGAACAAAACATTTCTTTAGTTATCTGCTCTATATCTTTGTTGGTTGTATCGGGTATAACGACCTTAATAACGGGTTCTTTAGCTTTTGGTATTATACGCTCTATACATAGACGCAATGCCTGGCTATCGCCCTCTAAAGCCAATTCTACGGCCTTTTGAATAAGATCTTGCGCGTGAGGTTCTAACAACTTAGCCAATTGGGTTTTTTTGCTGGTAGTACCAATTTTTTTACCACGTGGATTCCCCGATTGACCAGGCTTGAACTTTCCCATGATTTGCATTCCAATTTAAATTAATCTTTGTATAAATTATAATTAACTTTTTATGGAGTGTGGAATATTAATTTCTTAGCATCTTTATCGTGTTTATTAACTCATGACTAACACATCTATAATGTTAACTAGACAATGATCTTCAATCTTAAACATTGTATAGGTGCTAGTCAGAGTAATTTTCTTTAATATTTACCACGCTTATGGTGCGCCTCTATAATAACCATATCCATTATAGAAACGCTGGACTAATGGCCGTACTCCATCCTCCTGTGGGAGTGGTAGTAGCCTTAATACCATGATCAAATTTACCTTTAACATCATCTATTGCATAAAGGGTGAGCGCATATAAACAACATTTATTTTTTCCTCCCTGTCTGGTCTTGATGAGTATCTTATGCTTTAAAAGCTCTTTAATTGCTTTCTCATGGGTTTGTTTAGATTTCCAGCCATGTATTTTTGCTTGTCTCCAAGTAAAACTGAGGTCCCCATTATTAAAGCCATTGTACTTAGACAACATATCTAAAAATAAACGTTTCCCATGGTATGACAAATTCATAAACGATATACTCCTAACAAATGTTACTGGTAATCGATAGAATTGTCCGGGCAGTGTTTTGTTAACAAATTTTTTCCTAGGCAAAGCTCCTCCTACAATCACATTTCAGTGATTTTTAAATAAATTGCAATATTAGATTCTAAGATGATGCAACCCATAAGATTGCATATCTAACTAAGGTTATTTCACGTTTTTAGCCCAATTCTCTATCTCGCTTCGGAGATATGCTGGTCGTCGTCCAGTAGGGAATTTTGGTTTTGGGAACTCTGGGTATTTACGAAGTTCATAGAATTTGGTTTGACCAAATCCTAAGATTTCCTGTGCTTCTTTTGCGCCAATAAATAACGATACATTTTTAGACATAACAACTCCTCCTTAAGTGTGATTTATAATCCATTCGATCATTCTCGAACAAAGTATTGCACATGCTAAGAAAGAAAAAATTACCTAAAACAATATTAATGAATTTTGAAAATGTCTATTTTTATATACAGTATTATTAAAATTACTCTGACTCTATCTCTATTAGTGCTTCTAGTTTTTGGTGAGCCTTTAGATGTTGCCTCATTTTCCTTTTGTCAACAATATCAGTAATTATACAAGCGAACTCTATAAGTTCGTTTTTATTTCCTCTCCCAGCGCCCACTTTGGCGGTAGAAGCTAATCCTAGTTTTATTCCTGCATCAAATATTTTTCCAATCGAATGAAATTCTATAGCATTATGATCATATTCAAATGATTTTATAGCTTGTAAAAGCTCTGCTGTATGAGTTAGATCTTGAATATCTTTTTCTATTCTTTCTCTTGTTTCATTAAAGTCATTTGGTTGCTTTATAAATGGGTTACGTATATCTGGTTCTATTTCTTTCAATTTTTGATAGCCATAAATTCCTTGTTGAAGGTATTTAATATACTGTTTTATTTGTGTTATAGATTTAGACAGTCTCCGAGGAGGGGTGCCACGGTACCTTTGGCAATCTTTCTCCCATTCTAATAGAGTTTGATATACGATTTCCTCATCTAAACGGTGCCCTAATAAATTTAATACTTCCTCAATTACTACCCGTAATCTGCCTTCAAGCTTGTGCATAGGTTCACCGTTGTTACTGATGTATTTTTATATACATGCTAATTTATTACTGATACACATTTTATGGTTGTCTCATCTTTTCTCAACCAACTTCCATACCAACCCATCAATTCTCTTCGTTCCTGCTTAAAATCTGCCCTTAAATAAACGCCACGCACCCCCTGAACCTTATGCGCCAGCTGTGCTTCAATAGCATCACTTCTAAAGCGACTTTCAGAATGGAGCACAGTTGAGGCGAGTGCTCGGAATCCATGTAGAGTGTGCCGACCCTTATAACCTGCCTTATGCAGCATCTTACGTGCGATTGTTTCGCTTATAGGCTGTTGTATTTTAGCATCAGGGGAATTAAAAACGTAAGGTGTAAAACCAGTAAGCAGCCGTAACTCACGCAAAATTGCTATTGCTGGCGCTGACAATGGCACCCAGTGGGGCGCATCCATCTTCATGCGTTCTGTTGGGATGTGCCACTCTGCATTTTGCAGGGAAAATTCAGACCACATTGCCATCCTAAGTTCTGAGGGGCGCACAAATAAGTGTGCTAATAATTCAACGTATAGCTTGGTGATTTTGCTAGCTTCAGTAATGCGTATTTGATCTAACATTTCATGTGCTTCGTGCATGCCTATGGCTATCTGATTCTTAATTTTAGGTTTGGGGGTGAGGGCTTTTTTTAAACCGTTAAATGGGAAATTCTCGGTAATGCCAGCAGCAAGTGCAAAATCAAAGACGGCTTTTAGGCGATCATGTAAGCGATGTGCAATCTCACTATGTCCTCGTAACTCATGGGGGTGTATTACTTGTAGAAGATCAGCTCTTTTTACTTCATCGATCTGCTTGTCGCCGATTAGAGGGTAAATATCTCTTTCTAAGCTGCGCTTATGCTCTGCTGGGTTTTAATACGCCAGCGCGGGCAATTCTTGTCATACCATTGCTCAGCAATAGCTTTAATGGTGGTTTGTGCCTTATCTTGAGAACCATGCTCATCTCCTCGAGGATCAATTCCGTTGTTAACATTGGCTCGATGTTTTGCAGCTAAGGTACGTGCCGCAGCAAGGGAGAGTGCTGGATAGCGCCCTAAGGTAATTGTTTGTGGCTTATGCTGCCATTGGAAACGAAATATAAACACTTTATTGCCAGAAGACCTAACTTCTAATGTTAAGCCATCGCGATCGGTGTAACGCTTGGTCTTTTTTTCTGGTTTAAGGTGATCAATTTTTAAAGGTGTTAACTCTCTCATAATTCTGCCCCAACTTTTAGCGCATACCATAGGAAAGTTGGGTATAAAAGATTTAACCCAAAGCCTTACCCAAAGTAGGCGCGAATTTAAACGAAAAGTTTCGAATAGTTGAGAACGATCGAATTAGATAAACTCTAGAACATCCAGATAAAATCAGCAAACTTTACATGAATTCGAATTGTTACGAAGAATTTAGAAAAGAAACTTGGCTCCCCGGAACGGACTCGAACCGCTGACCCAGTGGTTAACAGCCACTTGCTCTACCGACTGAGCTACCGGGGAATAGATGGTCAGGAGATGATACTCAAGAGCGCAGCTATGGTCAAGTGGTGCCGCACATATTTTATTAGTTGCTAAGCTTCATTTGCGCGCAACCTCGACGTATTATCACGCACCATATTTTCCGAGTTTGGCGCTGCTCTAGCTGCGCTGGCGCTGCTACGTAATGCATCGCTCAAAGGGGTTATGCTTCTAGGCTGCTGAGTCTGGATGTACCTATGATTGTTTATTAAAAGCTCTGTATTCAGATCTAGCGTTATTGGCTCTTCGGAGCACGTTTTATAAGTGTAGTAAGTGATACAACATAAGTAAAAACAGCCTGAGATACTACAGCAACTCGAGCATATCTTTATCAAAATTGATGATTGAGTAAGCGCCATATATTCAGCAGTCACTATTAGTGTCCCGGTTGTACAAATAAAAGAAAAATCGTTAAAGTAACTACGTGTTGAATTGTATGCCCCAGACATCAAGAAATCCCTTTCCGATATTCAATCTGATAACCGTAGTTTAATCCCAATCGTTAATCAAGCATTGTTTCCTTCCGCTACTGTACGCAAGCGTCGCATGGCTTCTCGCAATATATCCATGTTAGTTGCAGTCGAGGCGCGTAAGTAGCCTGGTGCACCAAAGGCACTGCCAGGCACTAATGCTAAACCTGCTTTATGAATTAGATATTCAGCAAACTCTGTATCGTTTGTTACGTGCGGTATATTTAGCTTTGCTATTAAGTCTGTAACTTTAAAGAAAACATAAAACGCGCCATCTGCAGGACGAATTTCTATGCCGGGTATACTCGATAACTCTTGCATCACAAAGTCATGTCTAAGTTTAAAATCCTTATTCATAGTTGCAATGCAGCTTTGATCGCCGTTTAAAGCGGCCACAGCAGCTTTTTGCGATATGGAGCATGGGTTAGTCGTACTTTGACTTTGCATCTTGTGCATGGCCTTTATGAGCTTTTCTGGGCCTGCTGCATAACCAATGCGCCAGCCGGTCATCGCGTAGGATTTTGAAACTCCATTCACTACTACGATGCGATCGTATAAATCTGGGCATGCCATGGCTATGTTTGAAAAAGGAGCATTGGACCATAGTATATGTTCGTAGATATCATCAGACATAATTAATACTTGTGGGTGCTTACGCAGCACTACGCCTAAAGCGGCTAGCTCTGCATCGGTATAAGCTACTCCGGTGGGATTAGAAGGGCTGCATAAGATTAACAGCTTGGTTTTAGGGGTAATTGCCGCATCTAGTTGTGCTGGTGTGATTTTAAACCCTTGTTCAATCCCAGCGTAGACCGCTACTGGTTTTGCCCCGGCCAGTACCGCCATATCTGGGTACGAAACCCAGAATGGCGCAGGAATAACTACCTCGTCGCCAGGATTTAATAACGCTTGCATTAGATTGAAAATACTGTGCTTAGCGCCACAAGATACCAAAATTTGCTCTGGTTTATAGGTTAATTTATTATCGCGGCTTAATTTGGCTATAATTGCTTGTTTTAGTTCAGGAATACCATCAACTGCGGTATAATGGGTAAAGCCCTCGTCTATAGCCTTCTTTGCAGCTTCTTTTATATGCTGAGGTGTGGCAAAATCAGGTTCCCCCGCTCCCAGGCCGATAATATCGTGGCCTGCAGCTTTTAACTCGGCGGCTTTAGCGGTTACTGCCAAAGTAGGGGAGGGTTTGATACTATTAACTCGATCAGAAAGCTGTATATTCAAGGTGATGTTCCTATGCATAAAAAATTTACTCTGGTTGGTGACTTTAAACCAGCTGGCGACCAACCGCAAGCCATAGCTAGCTTAGAAGCTGGTTTACAAGACGGCCTAATGCATCAGGTGCTATTGGGGGTGACCGGCTCGGGTAAAACTTTTACCGTCGCAAATATCATTCAGCTCACCCAAAGACCAACCTTAATTTTGGCACCAAATAAAACCTTGGCGGCGCAATTGTATGGCGAGATGAAAACGTTTTTTCCTAATAATGCCGTGGAATATTTTGTATCGTACTATGATTATTATCAGCCCGAAGCATATGTACCATCGTCAGATACTTTTATTGAAAAAGACGCTTCGATTAATGAGCATATCGAACGGATGCGTTTATCTGCAACTAAAGCAATACTGGAACGTCCCGATACTATTATTGTTGCTACTGTTTCTGCAATCTACGGTCTGGGTGATCCTAAACAATATTTATCCATGGTATTACATTTAGATCGCGGTGAGATAATCGAGCAGCGTCAAATATTGTTACGTTTAGCTGAAATGCAGTTTAAGCGTAATGATGTCGATTTTAGACGCGCGACATATCGTGTGCGTGGTGATGTTATAGATATCTTCCCAGCCGAGTCTGAATCGGAGGGAGTGCGTGTTGAACTTTTAGGTGATGAAATAGAACAAATTAGTATTTTTGATCCGCTAACTGGCAAGATAATAGATCGCGTGCCGCGAATTACGATTTACCCTAAAACTCATTATGTAACGCCGCGCCAAAAGATTTTGGATGCAATCGATCATATTAAAGATGAATTGAAGTCGCGCGTGACTGAATTTGATGCGCAACAAAAATTAATTGAAGCACAGCGTATCGAGCAACGTACCATGTTCGACATCGAGATGATGCAAGAATTGGGCTATTGCTCTGGTATAGAAAACTACTCACGTTATCTTTCAGGTCGTGCGCCAGGTGAGCCGCCACCAACGCTAGTAGATTATTTGCCACAAAATGCATTAATCGTAATTGACGAATCGCATGTTACCGTGCCACAACTTGGTGCGATGTATGAAGGCGATCGCTCACGTAAAGAAAACCTGGTTAACTATGGTTTTAGATTATTATCGGCATTAGATAACCGTCCTTTGAAATTCTCGGAATTCGCCAAACTGCAACCTCAGACTTTGTATGTATCTGCAACGCCAGGTAAATATGAATTAGAACATGCAGATAATATAGTAGATCAGATCATTAGACCGACAGGTCTGGTAGATCCAGAAATAGAAATTCGCCCGGTAGCAACGCAAGTCGACGATGTACTGTCGGAAATACATAAACGCACTAAAGTAGGTGAGCGGGTATTGATAACGACATTAACTAAGCGTATGGCGGAAGATTTAACTACATATTTATCCGAGCATCAAGTGAGAGTGCGTTATTTACATTCTGATATCGACACAGTAGAGCGTGTCGAGATTATTCGTGATTTACGTTTGGGTGAGTTCGATGTGCTGGTGGGTATAAACTTGCTACGCGAAGGTTTGGATATGCCAGAGGTGTCGCTAGTGGCAATTCTTGATGCCGATAAAGAAGGATTTTTAAGGTCGGATCGGTCCTTGATTCAGACTATTGGTCGTGCCGCGCGTAATTTACACGGCAAGGCAATATTATATGCCGATAAAGTAACAGGCTCTATGGAACGCGCGATTGCTGAAACCGATCGACGGCGTGCCAAGCAAGTTGCACACAATTTAGAACATGGCATTACGCCTAAAACAATAGCTAAATCAATTTTAGATATTATGGAAGGCGCGCATATTGGTTTGAAATATAATCGTAAACGTGGCAAAGAAGAAGTAGTTGAAGAAATTGATTATACACATTTAACCCCTAAAGAATTGGTAAAGAAGATCCAAGAATTAGAAAACGAAATGTATGCCTCTGCTAAAAATTTAGAGTTTGAAAAAGCTGCACATTTGCGGGATCAGATTCATAAATTACGCCAACATACGATTGATGTGTAATATATAAAGTATCAGCGTATATGCACTATAAAATATATCTGCCGTAACTATTATGCATACAGTTGACTTAGCTGCGTGACTAGTATAAAATTGCCCCAAACTAGCAACTCAACTAATAAAAATTATGAACATACCATCAACTTTACTGGCAGCCGGCCCTTTAGTTTCAGCACTTGGGACAGTAATTGGTCCTGTATTATGCGGTTTAGCATTTGCAGTACTTTCTATGGCCTCGTTTAATGGTGTTCATGAAGATCTTAATAATCCAAAACCAAACCCAGGCCACGCTATATCCAGGATGTATTCACATTTATTAATGTGCAGTATCGTATTTGCGACTTTACTCGTAGTTAGCCCGTTATTGGGCGCTTTTGCACCAGTAATCCCCGGCCTTTTTGTTGGTTCAATGGTGGTAACCGTCTTATCTGGGTTATGTAATGGCGGATATGCACATTTGCATGAAAGCTGGGGTAAACTAGATGCTAAAATTCCTAAAGGTATAATTTGGCTTGCTGAGAAAGTATTAAGCTTTATACCGACGCGCGTTGGAAAGTCTTTAGGCAACATGCTATCTAAAATGCACCTGTGGTTAGGAGAATTTTATCTTACCGCGCAAATAGGTTTATTTATTGGAATAACCGTGGCAATTTCTCCAGCATTGGGTATTGCTGGACTAGGCTATTTTGGTGTAGAGCTTGCGCGTTCGCAAAATAAACTGCCAATCTTTGTAGGACTAATATTTGAGAAGTTTCGAGGTGTTATGGAAGTAATATCGGGATTTTTTACTAACAATAATATTTTACATCTATATTCATTTTATAAGGTTGTTTCTGCATCGCTCCTATCTGTAACCTCTATTAATTTGAATGCAAAAAATATTGCGGCTCCACAGACCCCAATAATAACAACAGCAGAAAAAATTACTCCAGAAAAACTTAATGGATTGTCAAAACAAGTCCCAGTATTTAGACTTGAAACAAAATTAAATAAAGATGGCATGGAGAAAGATGTCAACACTATATTTGATAATTATGAAAAATATTGTAAAGAATATAAAAAATCTGTAATTCAACGTAGAAAAAATGATTATGCTGAATTTGAAAAATTAGCTACAAGTCCAGCAATGCTTGATAGAGCTAAATTTTACTTAGGCTATATCCCTATGAATCTAAGGACGTATTTGCCTATTAAGGGATACTATAATCCAAGTCTATTTAATCAATATG
>Ga0207061_1007_pt1 | contig 72936 bp, 69 predicted proteins | sample Alteio_BWMinCont_31_FD_153275 | JGI IMG/M metagenome (GOLD analysis project Ga0207061, IMG submission 153275) | Enriched cells from forest soil in Barre Woods Harvard Forest LTER site, Petersham, Massachusetts, United States -... | ecosystem: Environmental > Terrestrial > Soil > Temperate forest >... | reverse complement strand
CCCGGGACACCGGCGGCGCGCCAGCCAACGAGACTATCGCGAGTCAGTTTTCCTTCCGCATCGAGATACATGTCGCGGGAAGACTTGAGCGGCGCTTTTTCGCGAAAATCGATGAACGTCGTACGGCCATCTGCCATGCGGATGAGCATGAATCCACCGCCGCCGATATTTCCGGCAAAGGGATGCGTGACCGCGAGAGCGAAACCGACCGCGACCGCGGCATCCACGGCGTTTCCCCCCGATTTCAAGACGGCGATGCCGACATCCGCCGCCAGAGGCTCCTGAGCGACCACCATTCCTTTTCGGGCGAAGACCGGTTCGTGCGCGTTCGCCGGCGGGGCGATCAGGCAAAGGCTCACAACGAAAGGAATGAATCGAAGGCTGCAAGTTGTTTTCATGGAAGCGGATTATAGAGCCATGGCCATCGTTTGTCCCGCCCGTATCTGGGCCAGGCCATGTGAGTATTTGCGGTTTCCGAACTTTTCGACGGTGGAAGGGGAATAAGACTGCTTGCAAAATGCGGCGATTCTTATTAGGGTAAGCGCACGTGTTGGGACATCCTTCCAGCAAATTCCTGTCCCTGGATTGCGAGGAGCCCTCGGATGAATGTATCCACGGAGAGAAGTGTTGGCGGTCGAGCTGGGCGATGGCGCTGGCTGATGTATGTGGTTTTTGCGCTGGCCGGTGCTTTGCTGACTTTTGTCGGGGCGCGTGCCCAACAAAAAGCCACCGATGATGCCAAGTTTCGCAAACTGACCGACGACTTTTGCGTTGCGTGGAGCACCGGAAACGCCGAAGCGCCGGCCAAATTCTATGCCAAGGACACCGGCCTGGTTTTCTACGACGTGGCGCCTTTCGCCTACCATGGCTGGAAGGAATTTCACGACGGCGTGCAGAAGGAATTTCTGGACAGCGCGTCGGAAATCAAGTTGACGGCGGGCAAAGACCTGAAAGTGACGCGGCGCGGCACGATCGCATGGACCACGGTGCCCATGCATTTGTTGGAAAAATCAAAGAACGGTAAGACTACAGAAATGGATCTCCGGTACACGGGAATCTGGGAGAAGCGGGGTACGAGCTGGTTGCTCGTGCACGATCACCTCTCGGCTCCTGCGGCCGGAAGCTAGCGTCTTGACGAGGAGGGCTGGGCGATTCGCCCATTGCGCAAGAAATGTTCAAGACATTGCAGTACTACTGGAATGCGGCCCGCGGTTATCGATTCAATCCCTGGAAGAGCCCCTACATTCGATGGCGCTTTGAGACTTTCCTCGGCAGAGAAGCTGCCAATCTGACGGCCGGCAAGTTTTTTCACCTCGCCTGGAAATACCGCGACCACATGGAACGTTTTGTGGATTGGGCCGCGGAGCGGCAACGCTTCCAGCGCCGCCGCCACGCCTGAATTCTCCGAGTAATGTGTTCACTTAAGGGCAGGAGCGCAGTGTACCTCTGCGTTCCGGCGTATAATGTTGTGTGAGAGGAGGATCCATGGAAGTGCTGAAGATCCTCCAAAAGACGGAAGAACTCCACGAAGCCCGCTGGTGGGAAGCGGAACCAGGCGGACGAGTTCACTGCTATCTTTGCCCGCGGCATTGCCACATCCATCCCGGCCAGGCGGGATTCTGTTTCATTCGAATCAATCAAGGCGGAAAGCTCTACAGCCTCGGTTACGGCGCGCCTGCCGCATTGCAAATCGATCCCATTGAGAAAAAACCGCTGAGCCATTTTCTGCCCGGCACGCGCGTTTTCAGCATGGGCACGGCGGGCTGCAACATGGGCTGTTTTTTCTGCCAGAACTGGGACATTTCGAAATCGCGGTCCGATCAGGTGCGTTCCCAGCATGTTCCGCCGGAAGATGTGCCGCGGTTGGCCCTAAAATACGGTTGCGAGTCCATCGCCTTCACCTATAACGAGCCGACCATCTGGGGCGAATATGTCATCGACATTTGCAAAGAAGCGAAAAAATTCGGCCTCAAAACTGTAATGGTGACGAATGGGTACATTACCTACGACGCATTCCACGAAATTTACGACCACATTGACGCCGCGAATGTCGATCTCAAAGCGTTCACAGAAAACTTCTACGGCAAGATTACGCTGACCCATTTGTTGCCCGTGCTGGAGATGCTGGAGTGGCTCAAGAAAGAAACTCGCGTGTGGTTCGAATTGACGAACCTGATGATTCCGACCCTGAACGACGATCCCGCCGAGACGCGCAAATTGTCCGAATGGATTCTTACGCATCTGGGGCCGGACGTGCCGCTGCACTTCACTGCGTTTCATCCTGATTTCAAGTTGCAGGACAAACCGCGGACGCCTCCGCAAACTCTCGACCGGGCGCGTGAGATCGCGTTGAACGTTGGGCTGCGGTACGTTTATGAAGGGAATATCTACAGCGAAGGCGCGAACACCTATTGTCCGAAGTGCAAGGATTTGCTGGTGCGGCGCTCCTGGCATGAAGTTCAGGAGAATCGCATTACGAAGGGTGCTTGCCCGAAATGCGGATTGGTCATTGCCGGCGTCTGGGCGAACACGAAGGGAGGGCGGGGGACCAATCCTGGGGCTCTCGCTCCAACCAGAAACTGCGGCCATCTCAATCTGTAAGGGGCAATTTCTTCTGTCGTGCGAGGGTGAATATGAAACGAACACTCTACTTTCTAATTTTGTTGCTCACTCTCGCGAGTTCCGCGCTAGCGCAGCATGGCACGGCCGAGAATGGCTACTACCCGCCTGGATACAATGGCGACACATGGACGGGAGCGATCCTGTCAGCGAACGAGCAGACCAGTGAAATCACTCTCTCCTATACTAAAGGCGGAAAGTCTCAGACTTTCGTTGGCGTGCCAGAGGAGGGTTATATGGTCCATGAGCACAATGGTCATACTCGACCGCTGAAAATGTCCGATATACCGGTTGGGCGAACTGTTAAGGTGTGGTATACGCCAGCCACCAAGAAGGTTGACGGTAAGAAGGTCACGGTGAACATCATCTTTCTGATTGACGCCGTAGCGAATGCCAAGGCAGGTCGCAGCGATTTCAAAGCGTTCCGGTAATGAAAACGCGCTCCGAGAGCGAAGACCTCGATTCCACTAAACATACCAACGGACGTAGGCGCAGAACACAAGCGCTTCGACCGGATTCGTGGCGCGAGAGGAAGGCCTGAACTTGGCCGGTCAGTCCGCGAGGCGTTCTTCGTCTGGATGGCACTGGTCGAGAAGCGTCAGTGCGCTCTCAAAGAGTTGATCGATCTCTTTTTCGGTGACCTCGTGAGGGGCGAGGAGCCCGTGGAGATCGAATTCCGGGAACCCACGATTGGTCACGCGGGCAGGAAGAAGTGCCCGCAAGCGCCGCGATTCGATGGATCCCAACGCGCGGATTTCTTCAAACACCACGCGCTGCAGAGAATCCTGAAAAACAGCGGGATCGAGCAATTTGCAGATTTCCAGCCGGGTTCCGCTCTTGATCAGCACAGAGCAGAGGAGCCGCAGGGTGTTTCTCTCCAGTTGAGATCCATCCTTTGATTCGTGGCTATTCATGTGAAAAGTCTTCGTTGCGCGATCCTCCGTTATCAAACGCGAAACACTTACATTAAATGAGATGATATTTGAGCGAGTGAGGTTGCGTTGGGAGGCGGCGGATGGCGGAAAAGCACCGGGTGGTTATTCTTGGCGGCGGATTCGGCGGATTGGTCGCGGCACAAAAACTGAAACGGGCAGCGGCAGAGGTCACGCTGATTGACCGCCGAAATTTTCACCTTTTTCAACCGCTGCTGTACCAGGTGGCCACCGGTTCGCTCTCTCCGGGAGAAATTGCAGCTCCGTTGCGCGGTGTTTTGAGCGGCCAGAAAAATGCGCAAGTTCTGCTGGGTGAAGCCGTCGACGTTGATCCGGAGGCCAAGCGCGTCATTCTGCGCGACGGCGGCGTGTTTGACTACGACTCGCTGATTGTAGCGACGGGATCGCAGACCTCGTATTACGGCAACGACGCCTGGCGGGAATGGGCGCCGAGCTTGAAGTCCGTCGAAGAAGCCACGGCGATTCGCCACAAGATTCTGTACGCCTTCGAGTGCGCGGAGCGCGCCAGCACGGAGGAGGAGGCGCGCGCCTGGCTCACCTTTGTCATTGTGGGAGCGGGCGCGACCGGACTGGAATTGTCCGGCGCGCTGGCGGAAATCGCTCAAGAGACGCTGCGCCACGATTTTCGAAAAATCAATCCGCAAGAGGCACGCATTATTCTGGTGGATGGAGGGCCTCGCGTGTTAAGCGCCTTTCCGGAGGATCTTTCCGCTAAAGCTGAGAGATTGATCAGAGGGCTGGGAGTGGAAGTCATTAAGGGCGTAATGGTGACGAAGATCGATGCGCTGGGCGTCACCTTTAAGCACGGAGAATCCTCTGAGTCGCTCCCGGCGAAAACGGTTCTCTGGGCCGGGGGCGTCATCGCCACTCCGTTTGGCGCGAAACTTGCCGAGCGCACCAAGGCAGAAACGGACAAGGGTGGCCGGATCAAAGTCCAACCGGATCTCACGATTCCAAACTATCCTGACATTTTTATCATCGGCGACTTGGCCCACGCTGCCCGCGATGAGGGCAAGCCCCTTCCAGGAGTTGCGCAGGTGGCCATTCAGGGCGGAGCGTATGCTGCGAAGTGCATTCGCGCGCGACTGGCGGGGAAAACCGCGCCTCCACCCTTTCATTATTTCAACAAAGGCGACATGGCCGTCATCGGCCGTGCGGCGGCGGTCGCCAATATTTTCGGCGTTCATGTCTCCGGGCTGCCTGCCTGGCTGATCTGGCTCTTCGTCCACTTGATGTATATCGTGGAATTCCAGAGCCGCATCATCGTGTTTATTCAATGGGGGTTCGAGTACCTTACGTTTAGCCGCGGCGCGCGGTTGATTACAGGAGTTGCGGCAACAGATTCATTGGAAAAGCCAGCGGCAATGAGCAACACCGGCGACGGGCGCTAAGTCCCGGAGAATTGGCAGCCGGTTGACGGGACAGAGTATAGCGAACCCCCCGTCGCATACCCCTCGGTCCGATGGTAACTTCCGGTTTGCCGACAATCCGGGAGTTGACGCGATATCGTTGAACCACAGACCTGTTGGCAGAAGACACTGTTGCGGGTAACAATGCGGGCTTAGATTAGTCGCATTTTTCTGTCTAGCGCGGTTGACGTACCAAAAGTCAGCAATTCACGAACGCGTCTAAGGTCACCTCTGAGCTGCTCATGGGAGAGCCATAATCTCCTCGAGCAGGTCCACTCATGGCGACAGGCCGACGCGGTGAAGCAGCTCCTTGAATCGGGGGTCGGAGCGTAGCGGATCATACATGGGTTCAGCGCCCATGTAAAAAACGCCAGTCTGTAAGCTGTCCATCTCCCGGTGCTTGTACGCGTGTTCAAGCCAATGAAGCGCACGGTCTTTGTCTCCCAGGATGGCGTAGGCCTCGACAAGAAACCCCGGAAGATAAACGCGATGCGTTGCCTGAAGTTGTTCTGTCTCTTTGGCCCATTGACGAATCGCCGCCATATAGCCCGAAGTCTCATAGGCGTGTCCGATATTTGCCGCCGTTTGGGTAAATCCGTAAAGTGCGTAACATTGCTGCAACTCCTGGGTCATCTGCTTCTCCATCTTCTTCATGGCGTAGCTGGAGAAGAGTTCGCAGTGCAGTCGCCCATCGTTGTCGCCTTGGAGAATCGCAGTAAACATAGCAATCGCTCCGTCATAATCCCGACCCATGTACAGGCCAAGGGCGGCATCATCATCGAGTGGGTCAAGTCGCTGTGCGATCTTGCACTCTGGCAAGCCTTCTTCCACGTGGCCCCGATCAATAAGCAATATGCACAGCGCGCTACGGGCAGTAGGACTCCTGGGATCGAGCTCTTTGGCGCGCCGCAAGTCGCTCTCGGCGCCCTGCCAATCCAAATAGGGTATCCACTTGGCAGCCGCTACTGTGACACGTAAGTCCGGATAATTGGGGTCAACTTCCGCTCCTTTTTTCGCGGCCTTTAGCCTCGCCGCTGCATCCTCGGCGGATCCCAGAAAAAGATTGTCGTGAGCCAAGGCCAATGCATGGTACGCCGGAGCGAATTTTGGATCGGCAGCAATAGCCTGTTCGAAATATTGCGCGGCTTTTCTCTTTTCTTCGTCGCCAGAGCCCTTTCCCTGCCTGTTCAAGTGGTAATTGCCCTGAAGGTAGGCATCCAGGGCTTTGGGATCCATGGGCCAGGGTTGTTGCACTCGCTCCAGTTGGTCAATGGTGGTCAGTCGTACTCGAATTTGGCGTGCAATATCCTGAGTCACATCGCGCTCGAGCGCCAAAATGTCGCGCGTATCTCGTTCATAGCTATTGGCCCAGAGATGCTTGTCGGACGGTCCATGGATAAGCTGGGCGGTGATGCGCACCCGATCGCCGGAGCGTTGGACGGTGCCCTCGATGATTCCGTCCACTTTGAGTTCACGCGCGATTTCCGACAGGGTCATTTTGGTTTGCTTGTACTGCATGGAGGAGGTACGTGAGACCACCTTCAGCGAACCGATCTGCGCGAGGTCTGTAATCAGCGCGTCGGTCATGCCATCCGAAAAATACTCCTGGTTAGGATCGTTCGACAAGTTCGCCAGCGGCAGAACAGCGAGGGAATGAATCAATGTCGGGTTGGTTTTGATCAACCAGCGCTGTCTAACGCCGGCGACATCGAGCCAGAAGAGGGTCGCCAGGAAGGCGAGGAATAGGACGGCGCCGATGGCTATGCGGGGGAAGAGTGGTCGTGATCGGACGGGCACACGAGCTTCCCCATTCGAAGTTCCTTCTTCCGCTCGACTAGTGTCGTTCGCTGCGGTCACCGAGCCAATAAAGCGATATCCGCGCCTAGAGAGTGTCTCGACGAACCGGGGGCTCTCCGCCGAATCCCCCAGGGCGTCGCGCAGCTTCTTGATTGCGTTGTAGAGTCCGCGATCAAAATTCACAAAAGTGTCGGACGGCCAGATGCGTCGCTGCAGTTCCTGTCGAGTCACAACCTCGCCGGGATGTTCCAAAAGAATCTGGAGAACCTGAAAAGGCTGTTCCTGGAGCCGAACCTTGAAACCCTGCTTGTGCAGTTCCCGGCAGGCAGGATCCAGCTCAAAGACACCGAAGCGAATGATCTCTTGGGATGGAGGGAGGTCGTTCACGAATGCGATACCCCCGAAGGTTCTGAGAAGTGTATCACGAAAAAAAAGAGAGAAACGCGCCAAGTCCCGCTTCTGCAATGGATTAGGGGGATAAACAGAAAATCAAGAGGGAATCGTTGACGTTCGGCATGTGTACGAGCAATAAGTCGTGAAGTCGCCGCGCATCCATTGGTTGTCAAACAGAGGAGGCAACATGAAACCCAAGGTATTGACGTCCATTACAGCAATGACAGTATTCGTCGCGCTGGCGATCTCAATTCGGTTGTCCGCGCAGGAGCAACAAGAACACCCCAGCAGCACTCATCAGCCCACCATCATCACATTCGATGCTCCGGGCGCGGGCACAGCGACCGGCCAGGGCACGGAGGGCATCGCTATCAACCCGGATGGGGTGATCGCGGGAGCCTACACCGACGCGAGCGGTGTGAATCACGGTTTTCTGCGGGCTCCAGACGGCACTTTCACGACATTCGACGCTCCTGGCGCGGGCACAGGCCCGGGCCAGGGCACCTTTGTTGCAGGCGTCGGCGCTATTACCCCAGCGGGGGTGATCGCGGGAACCTACACAGACGGGAGCGGTGTGAATCACGGTTTTCTGCGGTCTCCCCTCGGCACTTTCACGTTAATTGACGTTCCGGGCGCGGGCACAGGCCCCGGCTTGGGCACATCAGCCGAGGACATCAATCCGGAAGGAGTGATCGCGGGAGAGTACTCTGACGCAAGCAACGTGTTCCATGGTTTTGTCCGGACTGAGGACGGCACCATAACCACGTTCGACGTTCTCGGCGCAGGCACAGGCCCCTTTCAGGGCACCTTTGTTGCAAGCGTCGAAGGTCTCACCCCAGCGGGGGCGCTCGCGGGATTCTACACCGACGCGAGCGGTGTGAATCACGGCTACGTGAGGGCTCCACACGGGGCCATCACGACGTTCGATGTTCTCGACGCGGGCACGGGCCCCGGCCAGGGCACCTTTGTCGGGGGCATCAACCCAGAGGGTGCGGTCATGTCGCCTTACGTTGACCCGAGCAATGCGTTTCACGGTTACGTGCGGGCTCCGCACGGCACCATCACGACGATCGACATTCTGGGTGCGGGCACAGGCCCCGGTCAGGGCACCGTCCCGGAGGCCATCAACACGCGAGGGACCATCACGGGAAACTACCTCGACGCCAACGGCGTCAGTCACGGCTTCATACGAGCGTACCGCGGCGCCATCACCGTGTTCGACGTTCCTGGCGCGGGTACAGGCCCTGGCCAGGGCACCGTCCCTTTTTGCAACAATCCGGTCGACGCCATCACGGGATGGGAGATTGACGCGAACGGTGTGTATCACGGATTCCTGCGAATACCGTAAGCCCGGCCGGAAACTCTGTTGCGCAGCGCAACGGTTCAATGTGGGGATAGCAATTCACGGCCGTGACTGATGACACAGATGAACCGTGGAGCAGGGCACTGCCAAATTCCGGCCGAGTGACGGGCAAGCCGGAAGTTATTTAATGCTCGCCGGCTTACTCCTTGACCACGCTTCGAGGCTTCTTCTCCTCGCGCAGGCCGACAAACTTTGAATGGCACAGCTTATCCGCCTCGGTCCATTCTAGGAATTCGATCTGAGCGACCGCTTCTGGCCCTGCGCTCAGGATGACAAGTTCATGGTGTTTTGCTGTGTGTCAGGAACGCCTTGGCGCCGCGGGACGGCGGGGCTGGCGCTGGTGTTTCGAGCGCGGCGGCGGAGGGCAGGGGAGGGGGGAGCTTGCCGGAGGGTACAGACCGGGTGGGCAGTACGTAGCAAAGTGCATCCGGGCACGTCTGGCGGGGAAGACGGTGCCTCCACCCTTTCATTATTTCAACAAGGGCGACATGGCGGTCATCGGCCGCGCAGCGGCGGTCGCGAATATTTTCGGCGTGCATGTTTCCGGGCTGCCCGCCTGGCTGATCTGGCTCTTTGTCCACCTGATGTATATCGTGGAATTCCAGAGCCGCATCATCGTGTTTATTCAATGGGGGTTCGAATACCTGACGTTTAGCCGCGGCGCGCGGCTGATTACAGGAGTTGCGGCAACGGATTCATTGGAAAAGCCAGCGGCGATGGGCAACACCGGCGACGGGCGCTAGATCGGCGCCGGGTCGACTACGCGCGCTTTGCCGCCTTTGCGTCGGCCACGCGGATGATTACGCGCTTACCGAGGGCACGCGCCGCGCGAGTGATGGTATCGAGTGTCACAGAAACGTTTCGCGGGTCGAGCAGACGATCCAGTTGCGACCGGCTCGTGTGCAATTGCCGCGCCATCGTCTGTTTCGTCTTTTGCTGCTGGCGCATGGCCCGTTGCAGTTGCCAGGCGAGGACGCGCTTAATGGCAACGGCCTCGACTTCTTCGCGGACGCCTTCTTCTTCGAGGAAGCTATCGAAGGTTGACCCGCTGCGGTCCACTTTCTTACGAACTTTCTTTGCGTTCATGGCAGTCCCCTTTGATGCTTAGCTTTGTTGCCTTTGGCCAGGTCCAAGTCCTCGCCAGGCGTCTTTTGCGTTTTCTTGATGAATCCGTGGAGCAGGACCATGCGGCCCTTTTTGTCGATGTAGAAAAGGACTCGTGCAATGCGGTTCTGCGCCAGGCGCGTCCGCACTTCGTAAACACCGTCGCGGAGAGGCTTGCAAACTGGCATCCCGATAGGCCAGCCGAATTCCACCGTTTTGATGTCCTCCCCTATGCGTTTCCGATCCTCCCGGAAAAGCCCCTTAAGCCAGTCCCGCACCGGTTCCCCGCCCGCCTCCGTCCGATAGAAAATCGCCGGAACGCTTTTGCCTTGTTTTTCGGGATTGGCGGGCTTTTCACTCACTTCCGTAGTGTACCAACTACGGTACATTCGGGCAAGGGGCTACTTTAAAGAGAGCTCCTACAAATGTAGCAGGCAGTGGCGGGGAGTTGGGCACAGGCAGGACTGTGCCACTAAGGTCATGAGCCGGCTTCAGAGGGGATGAATCTCCAATCGCTGAAGCAGAGAAGGGGCCAGCCCAATGCGGCCGCACGCTTTCAAACCCCGAAAGCATGGGCCGCCCGCGCGGATCAATGAGCAACACCGGCGACGGGCGCTAAGTCCCGGAGAATTGGCAGCCGGTTGACGGGACAGAGTATAGCGAACCCGCGTCGCATACCGGTCCGATGGTAACTTCCGGTTTGCCGACGATCGGCCCGGAAGGTGCCAAGAGCATCTCTTTCTCACGTGGCGGTCAAGCGTCGGCTCTCAGGGCCGCAGGTACTTGCATAGGGACAATAAAGTTGCTGGCGAGAAGATAGGCGAACAGGTGTCCGAGAGGTCCCGCGCGACGGAGTTGTGCGGCAGAAACCCATCCGCTCGTTTCACTCCATTCCCAACCGGAGGCGGAAGCAGCGTTGAGCCATTCGCGCAGGTCCGCGACGGTCATGGGATAAGCGTAGATGCGGGCGTTCTGGGCGAAGAGGCGCGCTAGGGCCTCCAGACGGTTGCCTTCGAGATTGCCGTAAGGGTCTTCAAACGCGCGAATGATCAGGGAAAGGCCGACGACGAAGCGCACCGGCGCCGTTGTATAGCGGTTGACGAGGGCGGTCATATGGTAGAGCTCGCGCTGGCGAAAAAGCAGCACGTCCCCGCCAGTGGCGAGAAGGGCGTCGATGCGACGAAGCAAGTCGGGGATCTCTGGAGCCGGCTCGTTCGGCGTGAACTTGAACGGAGCAGCTGTCAGGCAAAAAAAGCCAGCGGGCGCCGACTTTGTTTCGCCCAGCTCATTGCGAAGCTCCTGAATACCGGAAGCCAGCAATCGCGCGTGGACCTGCTCGTGAACGGCATCTACGTGGCCAAAGTAGCCGGGCGCAAGCACGACGGCTTTCTTGTAGAGAGCCTCGGTAGGGGCAACGGCGGGGCCCTTGGAGGGGAAAAATACAGCTTCAGCGAATCCCGCAGACACCAGGTAGGCCAGGAGAGTACGGCGGTCCCAAGTCTCGAATGCGGGCCCGCGAAGATCGATGTAGTCGATCTCGATGCGCTCCTTGACGACGTCCTGTGCCACGCCTTCCAGAAAAGATTCCTTGGTTTGCAGTTCGTAGAACGCCGAGTAAATGAGATTGACGCCGAGAATACCGATGGCTTCCTGTTGGAGGATATTGGCAGGATCGCGCATGTTGATGTGCATGAGGACATCGTTGGGAGGACCGCCGGGCTGCGACTGAAAGCGGAGACCGATCCAACCATGAGCGTCGTTGGTTCCGGCAAAGTTGCGCGCGGAGACGGTATCCACAAAGGAGAAGAAGCGAGTGTGTGACCCGCGAGTCTTCTGTAATTGGGCGAGCAGCTGGGCCCACTCGTTGTCCAGCATGGCTTCGAGGCGCTGCTTCGATACGTAGCGCGAGCCGGAACCGTAGAGATCGTCGCTGACTTCTTTATCGTAGGCCGAAATGGTTTTGGCCACCGTGCCGGAGGCGCCTCCAACTACAAGGAACCAGCGCGCGACTTCCTGTCCGGCGCCGATTTCGGCGAAGGAACCGAAGGTGGATGCATCAAGATTCAGCGTGAGCGCTTTGTGGTGAGTGTCGGGTTTTTCAGTGGAAGGCATAGTCAGGCTCCGTTCGGGCCGACCTTCTAAGAGATGCGAGCGTCCGTGACGAGCCAGCGAAGCTCGGCGCGCGAGGACGATTCTTCCCAAGACTTTTGGATTTCGAAAGCGGCAAAGATTCTACAAACGTTTTGTCCTCCCGCACGTTGATTGAACCATGTTTCTTCTGGGTCCGCAAAGGGTCAGCCTCCAGCGAGACCCAGAGCGGGCCAGAATTCCCGTTGTGGTAAGTTGGAAGCTCCACTTGGAGCCTGCTGCCAATTGCGGGCGGATAACGGGCTAATCGGAAGTTACTCAAGGCTCGCCCGTTTGTTCCTTGACCACCCTTCGAGGCCCCCCGCAAGCCGGAGCGTTCGGAAGCGAAGGGCTGTTCTTTCAAAAACGCCGCCAGGATGGCGGCGCTACAAAATGGCGCTATGACTCCAGATCAATTCGCGAAGTAAGGGATTCTGGCGTTGTGTTGACAGCTTCATGAATCCCTCGCTACACTCTGACATTCGGGCCGAACGCTCAGGGCCCGTTGCACGGCCCCAAGCGAGTCCCCCCGATGTATTCCGCATCATTCAAGCAAGGAGGTATCCAGCCATGAAGAACATCGTTCTCGTCCATGGTGGCTTTGTTGACGGCGCCGGCTGGGAGGGCGTCTACAAGATCCTGAAGCAAGACGGCTACAGCGTCAGCATCGTCCAGAATCCTACAATATCGCTGGAGGACGACGTAGCAGTTACCAAGCGAACTCTTGCAACGCAGGACGGACCTGCAATTCTCGTTGGCCATTCTTACGGGGGAGCGGTAATCACGGAAGCCGGAAACCATCCAAAGGTTTCCGCCCTGGTATACATCGCGGCCTTCGCTCCAGACAAGGGCGAGTCGGTGGGATCGCTGATTAAGAACCCGCCGCCCGGCGCGCCCGTACCGCCGATACTGCCGCCGCAAGACGGCTTTTTGTTCCTCGACAAGGCGAAGTTTCCCGCTTCTTTCGCCGCCGACGTGGACCCAGAAAAAGCCGCGTTCATGGCTGACTCTCAAGTTCCGTGGGGCCTGGGCGCCATTAGCGGCGCGATCAGCGAACCTGCGTGGAGGACCAAGCCGAGCTGGTACCTGGTCACCACCGAGGACAGGATGATTCCACCTGACGCCCAGCGTGCTATGTCCAAGCGCGCGGGTGCCACGGTCGTTGAGGTCAAGGGAAGTCACGCCATCTACGTATCGCAGCCAAAAGCGGTCGCAGATCTTATTGAGCAGGCTGCGACGAAGGTGAAGGCCGCCACCGCTTAGAAAGTTCGCTTCGCACGCGCTTAATCTACGGGCGTTAACGGTGAACTCTCTTCCCGAGAGTAGTATCATTTTCGATGGCTCCAGCGGGAGCAAACCAAAAACACTCCATCGGAGGAAGATATGCAAACCAAACCAAGCATCGTGTTCTGCCACGGCATCTGGGCCGACGGCTCATGCTTCAGCAAGGTGATTCCCATGCTTCAGGGGGAGGGGCACGAGGTGATGGCCGCCCAGTACGGCCTCGATACGCTCGCGGGTGACGTCGCCACCGTGAAACGGACACTGGGACGGGTCAGCAGCCCCGCCATCCTCGTCGGCCACTCCTACGGTGGAACCGTCATCACCGCCGCGGGAACCGATGAGCGCGTTGCCGGGCTGGTCTATATCGCCGCTCTCGCGCCGGATGCCGGCGAGACGTCGCAGAGTCAGCTGGATAAGTTCCCCGTCACAGATGTGTTCAGCCACATCGCAGTCGCGGATGGACGCGTCTGGTTGCAACCGGAGGGCGTCGAGTGTTTCGCCGGGGATCTTTCAAAGCAGGACCAGAAGTTGGTCTGGGCGACGCACTACGCGCCTGCCGCAGACCTCTTCACACAGAAGCTCGATGGCGTCGCCTGGAAGTCGAAGCCGAGTTCCTACATCCTGGCCACCAAAGACCGCACCGTCCATCCCGACCTGCAACGCTTCGTGTCAAAGCGCATGGGCGCCAACGTGTATGAAGTCGCCAGCAGCCACGTTCCCATGCTCTCCAGTCCCAAATTAGTCATCGACGTGATCCGCACCGCCGCAAACGCCGCTGCAGGACGATCCACGGCGGCGGGGCAGTGAGGTTCGGACGGGTGCCCCGTCGCGTTAGCTGTTCAATTTTGTAGCGCCGGCTTCCAGCCGGCAGCTTCTTCTTTTCTCCGGTTCAACCCCGCCGCCAAGATGGCGGCGCTTACAAAATCGCGCCATGACCTCAATTCGCGGTCACGTAGGTTCACCGGGGATGAATCTCCGATTGCTGAAGCAGAGAAGAGGCCAGCTCAAAGCGGCCCCACGCTTTCAAAACCCGAAAGCATAGGCCGCCCGCGCGGGATTTCAAGATTCGCGCGTTTTTACATGGGATTTCGCATGTGGGTGACGGGGCGTCCAGTCTTTTGGCGGAAAGGCCACGTGCCAGAACATCGGATTCGGTAGCGTGAACTCCACTCCCGCCTGTGGGTGCTGGCCCTGACTTCTGTCTATATGAGCGACAACACATTCCAGGGCCGCTTTTGTCTGGATGTTCGCCAGAGTGAGCCGCTGTCCTCTGTGGACCTGCGTTGACATGAGAATCAGCGCACCGTGAGCACTGATGGCCCGTGTGTGAGTATCTTCTTCAAAAGGGGATCCGAGGACGTTCAGGCCGGAGACTCGGACTGGGATGGTCATCAATACTCGCTGACTCCTGCGGCGGTTTGCGGCGAGCCAGGAGGTCTCGCGGGATTCGATTAGCCACGTTTCCAGAGTCTGACGGTGCTCCGACTGAATGGCGGTAAACACCAGCCCCATGCCCTTGCCAACTCGGGAGTAGACGACTCTTGCGTGGGCTTCAAGCAATTGTGCCCCTTTTGTGATGCGCACATCCGTTATCGTCCCTAAAGGGAGGGCGTTGTTCGTGTCTACATAGCAGCCTTGTTGACTCAAGTCACGGACGCGCGTTTCCATCCGCGCGCCCGATTCAGCCGCGATTACCTCAACGGCGGCAGTGAACTCGTACCGAGGATGAGTCCGGCGGTCCGCTCCGGCCGGCGCGGGGGAACGGCCGGCAGCGTTTTCCTGTTGAACAGCGGCAGTGGACTCGCCGGCGGGATGAGTGTGGTGGTCTGCCTCGGCAAGTGGGACGGAATCGCTAGCAGGCTTTTCCTTTTCAACAGCGGCAATGAATTCGTCGCCAAGATCAATCACGTAGTCTCCCCCGGCAAGTGCAGTGGGATCGCTGCCGGGTTTTTCCGCCTCAACGGGGGCAATGAACTCGTCGCGAGGAGGAGTCTGGCGGTCTGCCGCGGCCACAGGCTCAGCAGGCTTTTCCGCATTACGGGGAATCTTGGGCGTGGGAGGGCTCGCAGCTTTCGAGCTTCGCTTGCGATTGCGGCGCTTCATGGCCATCCGATTCTAACCCAAAGGGTACAGACGAGAACCGAGCATTGCGCCTCGCAATGCACACGCTGGTAAGGGGCATAAAATGTTTTCGACGCGGACAGCATGAATCTCGGGGATGCTCGGACACGGAACGACATGAAACCAAGGACGTTACAACTCTGCCTGCTTGTCCGCTTGTCCAATTCGTCCAACCCTCTGGATCTTGCCGCAACGAAAAAGCTCCAAGGTCCTAGGGCGTATTACGCAGTTCACCTGCTGAGGAATTACAGTCTTTACCTGCTTGGCAGGCAAGTCTGGCTGCCGCTATCCAATTTCTGAGATGCCCAGAGTAGGGAGCGCTTTTGCGTCTCGTCCTCCAGGGGCTAATTAAGGCTGCTCTTTCAAAACCGCCGCCATCCTGGCGGCGCTACAAAATGGCGCCACGCCGCCGCTCGACCCGCGGTTACGCACGTTCAGACCCTGCAGTGATTTGGCCCAAAAATCGTTGACCAGAAGGCTGCTAACGGGTGGCGAGTTTCGTAGTCTCTCTATCTTAAGGTAGTACCGCGCCCTTAGAGAGTCTCTTTCGGAGGTTTTATGAACCGCATATACATCGGCGGAATAGTAGTCGTGGCGGTGGCGGTCTTATCGGAGTGGACCGGCCTGGCAGGCCGGTCGCAAACGCCACAAGCATCAAATATAGTCCAGCCCGCACCCAAGGAACCATCGAACCAGGAAATCAATGATGCTTTCGTTCAGCAGATTTCCAAGCAGATCGCCGGGCACGAGCAAGAACCCTCTGCACAGGTGTTCAAGAACATCCAAGTCGATGTTCTTAAGAAGGCTCCAGCTGCCCGTTTGTTGCTGATCATGAACGAGGGATACAGCAAGGCATTGGGGGTCAGCTGCAAGCATTGCCACGTGGAAGATGACTTTTCCAAGGACGACAAGCGTCCCAAACGCTGCGCCCGCGACATGGCTGCGATGCACTTCTCGATCAACCAGCAGCTCGCAAAGATGCAGAACCTGGCGCCAAACCCCAACGGGCACTTCATTAACTGCTCGACCTGCCACCGCGGCGCCATTGATCCCATGGAGCGCCCATAGGCAACTGGACACACGGAACGTTTTCTGATGTTTATTTGAGAAGACTCGTGCGGCTCGCAACGACTTGAAATTTTAAGGTAAGGGAAGCTTCGCAGCTCATTTTGTAGTGCCGGCTTCCAGTTTACCCTGAGCCTCGAAGGGCCGGCTGCTTTTCTCTTCATCTCGCCGCGAGAATCGCCTCGCCGGTTAACTGTGCTCCACCTGCCTTTCAGCGCGGTTCAGAGGCTGCCATTTTGGCGGGAACTGGAGCAAAATCAGCCCAGTCCAGGCGCAGTTCGATCCAATACGGAGCTTGTGGTGGTGGCGGAAAAGGCGTCGCGTTTTCTTGCTTAAAACTGTACAACTTTTTGCCTAAACAAGTGACAACGGGTCCCATCGATTGAATCCGAAGGTCCTCGACCGTGCCCTTGGCCCCCAAGTTGGTCAATGTCTTGAACTTACCCGCCCATTCGGTCACGCTCTCACCGTCAGAACGCACACATTCCTGCACCAGTTCCCGGTACTTTTTTTCGAACACCGCCTTGTAACGGGCGCCTTCGGGCATTTTTTCATTCGCTTCTGCCGTCTCCTCTATCTCACGAACTTTTGCCGCGGCCGGAGCAACGAGAGACACCCACTGCTTGATTTGTTCAAAATCTTCGTGACTGCGCCAACTCTCTGCATCCCACTGGTCCCCAATACGCTTAAAAACCTTGACTGCATAAACCGGGTCACGCTCCCCAAAATAGGATGCAAGGTAAGCTATGCGATTCAAGTTCACCATCGACACCCCATAGTGCTTCTCCGAAGCCTCAAAACCTCGCTTAATTCTGTCCCATGACAGCTGCGGGTTGTCCTTACAGCCGCAAATCACATAGTCAGCGGCCGCTACCTGAAAATACAGAATGTCTCCTTTATCTCCGCCAATACGATCGGCTATCTCTTGGACAAACTTTTCAGCATCCCCGGGTTCGCCACTCCATTTGGGCAACAGATAAGACGCAAGGTCACGCGCATAAGTGTAGTATTCGGGTTCAAACTTATTTGCTTCTTCGAAAAGGGCGCGTGCTTCAGTTACGGGCCAGCTCTGATTTTGAGATACCATTTGCATCGCGACGTACCATTCCGGGCATTTCGTGGCGAGCTTCGAAGCTTCTGTGAGAATTCGCTTGGCTTCAGCGGTGCGTTCCTCAAATAGCTTCCAACCACTCTGGCTGACTGTACTGGCATAACCGCTGCCTCGCGCGTCACTGGCGTATTCGAGGTGAGCTAAAGCCAAAGCAACGCGCGCAGTGATGGACTCCGGGCGCGCCTTTGCCCATCGTTGCAGCCGCTGAAGAAGATCGGTCCAGTCTTCCTGTGTGGCATGCACTGGATATGGAACTGGCTGGCGTAACCCTAGATAGAGCAGATGAACTTTCCATAATCCGCCGGGGAGTCTCTCTTTGCCGGATCGTGCATGGTCAGCGAGACAATCGAGCTCCTCAAATTTCTCTTCCTTCAGAAGGCGTGCGGCTGCGTCCGTGAAGTCGTGTAGCGCATGGATGTCGGCGCTGAGATCGCCGTTCAGCCCGGCAGCATCCATTTCGCTGATTTTGCAGGGATTGGAATTTACATTTTGTTCGGCGGCCCTGCTAAGCCCACTCCATGCAAGTACCAACAACGTGAGAATGCTGATCCTAACGACAATGCGAAGCACGGCTCACCTCCCTCATGAATAAATCCCTACAACCGCCCGACCGCGGCGGACTAAGCTCTTTAGCGGATCCCTCTTCCTTCTGCTTTGATCTTAGCTCCCGCCGCGAATCTCCGAAGGTAGCCGCCGCGAGCTATGAAACCAAGCAGTCACCTGTTCGCAAGGACGGGCCGCAATTACGACGAGGCGGCAGAACGTGGGGCGGGTGGCCGCGCCTCAATCCCGAAAAACGCCTTTGGCTGGCCCACCTGTCCAGACTGTGTCGGGATCCTTGCGGGTTCGTTTTTTGCACTTCCGCCCCATCCCGCCGCTCTCGCGGGATGAACGGCGGGGTCTTTCTCTTGCCCCTTTTCTTATTTCCAATTTCTAGTTAGGTAGAGGAGGCGGGAGCTTGCCGGCGGCGAGGGCGTCCAGCGCCCGAAGCCGCCCGGCGAGTTCGCGATCGGTCAATTTGCGATCGCGGAAGAGCGAGCGGAGAAAATCGTCGGCGCGGCAGGGACCTTTCTGCGTGTTGCAGTCCCGGCAGCAGGAGACGAGATTACGGTAAGAATTGTTGCCCGACTGCGCGCGCGGCACGACGTGGTCGATACACTTCATCCGCGGCGTGAGCTCGCGCAAACAATAGAAACAACGCCCGCCCTCCCGCGCATGGATGGAATGGCGCAGAACTTTGGTGTGAAAGAAGTCCTCCTCCTCGAGGTTGATCCTGGGAACGGCAGGGACTGTGTCGTGGGGCGCGGTCTGCTCAGCGAGGCCAGTGAGAATCTCTTCGGGCAGGCGCACTTCCGCAACATGACCAGACGTGCTGCGTTCAACCAGACGCAGCAGGCCGTGGTCGATGAGTTTGCGCAGGGCCTTCCTCGCCGAGTCCCCGGACATGCGGATACCACGCGCCAGCCAGCGAATGGAAAACCAAAGTTGCCGCTTTCCTTCCAGGCGGCTATGCCGCAGAAGGTAGCAATAGGCGGAGTGGTCGGGGGACGACAAGCGCAGTCGCGGCACGAGTACGTCTTCCAATTGTTTCCAAACCAGTTCGGCATTCGGTTTTTCTCTCTTCAGCGTTTGTAGAGGCTGGGCTTCCGCCGGGTTTGCGGTCCGGCCTTGCTGGACACCCCGGCCCTTATTGGCTTTCATGTTGGGAATCCTTTGTGGGAGATTGAGATACTCTGCGCCATCGAGCGGCTTCTGCTCGATGAACTTGACCGTGGGTAGTTGAAAACCGCAGGGCTGGCGCCCCGCTCTAAAAAAAAAGCGTCCTCGGCAGAGCCGGGACGCACTTTCTTACAGGGCCCATTATACTACAAAACAAAAGTTTGTCAAGTCAATAGTTTATTGAATCGCTATCCTCATCATTCTCCGAGGTTTACGGCGCGGCTCTTTGCCGCGACGACCTGCGTCCTCCGTAAAGATTTTCACGGCCTGTGCCATCTTCTTTATTTTCTGAGAGTTATGTTCGCCGGATAGTGCTCTTGCGGCTCGGCGCCTCGGAATAGACGGCATATCACTGAAAACATGAAACTTAAAGGGCAAGCTTCATGGCTTGCGCTTCTTTCGGAGGTAGAGAACCACTCCTATCGCCGCAGCGACTACGATGATTACGTAGATCGGATTGGGAAACATCGGAAACACGAGTACAGCCTACCAGAAACGGCAAGTGCATAAACGCCCTTAAACTCCCTCACTGACAAACTGCTAGAAGCTGAGCTTCAATCCTAGTTGAATCTGACGTGCGCCGGTGGTTCCATCGGGGGAACTGGGGACGGGGAACTGGGGACAGACGGAACGTTTTCTGAGATTTGTTTGACAAGACTCGTTTGGCTCACAACGATTGGGGATTTTCAGGGTAAAGGAAACTTCCCGTCTGTCCCCAGTTCCCAAGACCTTGCCGCGAAAGTAAAGGATGCAGCGTAAAATCACGGTTTCACAAGTGTTTTTTGTATGTGATAAACCTTTGGCGAAAGCATCTTTAATGCATCCATAAGGTCAGAGTAATTCTGAATGCGCTTGTCTTTAACGCAGACCTTCCAATGATTTTTGACCGTGGACTCTTGAAGTCCGTACGCCCCTCCATCAAAGATGAAGCAAACATTCACGAACGTACACCGCTGATAAATGAACCCATCTAAGGGAACGTCTTGATCTTCAAACTTTTGGTCGGAAATGACGCGCATCGGTGCTGGATATGGCGGTTCATAGGCTGAAATATTTAGTGTGAGCGACTTCGGATTCGCATTCACAGAGTAAGACATATACAGCGAGATACCAGACATAATCAAACCCAGGATAACCACAGTGCCAATCAATCCGTTAGAGGAGAAGGCTCTCTTTAGTAGCGGGTGCATAGTAGCCTCCCCGCGTACAATCCTCCCAATCCAGAGCGCAACAGCCAATAGCCATATGGCTGCCTGAATCCATGAGACAACAATCCCAATATCCATGCGAAATTCCTCCCCGACTTTAAGCCGGAAGGTTCATCAAATTTACAAGTACCCTCACGTAAGGGCTTTATACACCGCCTTTGCGTGAAAGGTATAATCCCGCTTAAAGTTATTTTTAGTCAATCCGGCTTTCGGCGGGACAAGGCATCGTAGGGGAACCCTGTCCTGGTCGGCGAGTAATCATGCAAACGCGGCTGGTGTATTTATGCCAGGCCGTGTCGTAGTACTCAAAGAAAATCGTGAGTTTTGCTCCGGCGTCGAATGTATTCATGCCTTTAAGGTCATCGCCATTGATGAGTTCGTCGGAAAAACATGTACTCCAGTAGTTATTTCTATCATTAGGCATCAGAACGCCTCCAACATCTTCATGCCCTCGGATGTGTATAGGAGCAAACATATCTTTAAGTTCTGGCGTTTGGTGAGCTTGAAGACGAATTTGGCAACGGATGGCAACTCCTTCAGCAGCCGTCTTTCCGAAATTGGTATAGTTAAAATTCCAAGCAACTTTTTCCCCCAACTTTACCTGAGGTATTTGCTCTTGCACTATCCAGACATATGGCCGTTGGTCAGCAACGAAAGTGTCGTGGGTTTCATTGAGCTGCAACAAAAGAAGGATAGTGGAAGCTATGGCGAAGGCGGCCAGAACAATGGTACCCCCCGCTATCCACCAATCCGGGATTCCAAACCATTTGGTTGGTTTCTTTTCGGGTTTTCCATCGCTGCCGTCGGCGTCGGATTCTGGTGCACTTTCATTTTCGCGAGGTATCAGTTTTACGTGAAGCGGGTGCTCCTCGGAATCACCTGTGTGATGCTGGGGATTTCCATGATGCTGGTCTCCGCCATGCTTATGTTTCACGGTTTATCTCTCCCGCTGCATCCTGTACCGTGCCATTGAGATTCTTATATTCGAGATTGAGAGATAGAATCAACCTGATAAGCGTATCGCGGAAAAGGAACTGATTCTTGCGGTTATTGAACCGGAAGCACATTTCGTCCAGATAGGCTGCGAGATGCTTCGCAGAGACTTTATGCCACGTACACAAACTGCTAGAAGCTGAGCTTCAATCCCAACTGAATCTGACGAGCGCCGGTGGTTCCATCAGGGCGAGCATATTCCGTGGAAGAGTGCCCAAACGCGGAGGCATTTGTGGGCCCCGAGTTGGGAGGAGCCAGCGGGTTGAAGTCCAGGATGTTGAGCGGCTGGCTGAACTGCGTGCGGTTGAACAGATTGTAGAATTCGAAACGCATATCGAGTTTGACGCGCTCGCGAATCCCTACCTGCTTGTTCAGCACCGCATCGGAATTGTTGATGCCCGGTCCGCGGAAGTGATCGCGGCCGAGGTTCCCCGCTGATCCGAACGGGGGAAGTGAAAGCAGGGCAAACGAGGGGCCGGTCTGCGTCCTGGGGTTGCTGCTCGCCGGAACGCTCACGCCGGTATTCAAATTCGGCCGGGAAAACAGCCCCGTATGCGCGGTGTCCACGTTTGTAAAAACGTCAAATGGGAGGCCACTCGAGAACGTGGAGATTCCCGAGACCGTCCAGCCACCTGCGACCTTACCGAGGGCGCCTTCCTTCATGTGCTTGTGGCCGTGCCCAACCGGAATTTGCCAGGAGTAGTTCGCCACCAGCCGGTGCGTCACATCAAATTCCGAATTTCCGCGTTCCGCGCGCAAGTTGAAGGAGTTCCGCGGATAAGGCGCAAAGAGAATATTGTTGTTGACGGGAATGAGTGGATCGGCGCCGTCGTCGATGGCGTGGGAATAGGTGTAGGCGCCCTGAACAGAGAAGCCGTGAGAGAAGCGCTTGGTGATATTCAACTGCAAGGCGTGGTAAATGGAACTCGCAACGCCCTTAAAAAGCGAAGCTTGAAGGAACGCGCTGTTGCTGGCGACAGCGTTACCGTCGGGGAAAAGCGGAGGCAAGGAGCCGTTGTTGACGCCCAACCAGAGATTCGTGAACTGCAAAGTGGTTTGGTCGCACTGCCCGGTAGGAGTGTTGAGCCCGGCGTTGAACGGGTTGCCCGGCACACAGAAGGCCTCGTATTGCGCAAGGCGATCCGGTTGCGGGGGATTGCCATCAACCAGGCGCAGCAGATGCGTTCCCTTGTTCCCCACATAATTTGCTTCCAACAAGAGGCTGGGCGCCGGCTCAATCTGAATACCGGCGCTCCAGCTCTGCGAATACGGCGTGCGCAAATTGGGGTCGACGAGAAAAGGGAGAATGGGAGAACAGGACTGGCTCCCAGGCTGGCCCGCAGGTGCGCAGTTATTCACCGTGGGCGAAGATGTGAACTGGGAGAAAGGCGTGAGATTAGAGAGCGCACAGGAAGAGAGGAGAGACGGATTTGGAGTTCCGCTCATCAAACTCTGCGCAAAAGCCAGCATTCCAGGGCAGACCTGCGTCTCCAGCATTTGGAAGGGCGGATCGCCGCGGAGCAAACTGACAAGCTGGCCGAAAACGCGGTCGTGGTAGATGCCGTAGCCCGCGCGCAAGGAAGTTTTGCCCGTGTGGAAAGGATCCCACGCGACGGAAAGCCGCGGCTCGACGTCTTTCCAGTCATCGTGATAGAGAGAAGCCCTTCCGGCTCCTTCACCGACTTGCGTGAATGTGAAAGGCCCAGGGCCGCTGGGAGAAACGAGCAGCGTGGACATGCGATTCTGCGTTTCCACCGGTACGCCAAAAAACTCATAACGCAAGCCGTAGGTGAACGTCAGATTAGGAAGGATTTTGTAGGAATCCTGGGCGTAGACGGCGAATTCACGCTGGCGAAAGCCGCGAAGGTCGGAGGCCGTTCGCGTACCGCCGGTATTGAAAAACTGCGCCTGCGTCCGCAGATCGACGCCGCCATACAGCAGCCAGACGAGATTCTGAAACGTGGGATCCTGATCGATGGCGGTTCCCGTGGCCGCCGCAGGGATGCCGAAATTCGAAAAAACCAGGGAATCCGTAATCGTGCGGGATGCGAAATTATTGGAGCTGTTGGAATAAACGCCGCGATACTCGCCGCCGGTCTTGATGGTGTGCCGCCCGAGCACCCAGGAAATGTTGTCACCGGCGGTGTAGGTTCCGGCGTTGCGAGTGGAACCGCTGGTGTCCCCCAGGAAAATACAGCCAAACCCGGCGACTTCAGCAGGCAGCGGAATGTCAAAACCGCGGCCAACGGTGTCCACGAACTGACTGTTATTCAGGCCGTTAAACGCGCTCGTGCCCGTGCAGGTGAGAGGGAATTCCAGGCGATTGAAAGCCAAGTGCAGTTCATTGATGAGTCCGCGCGCGGCCGTGGAAGTCAGGCGCGCGGTAAGGTTGTTGTTGTGCTGCCGCGTGGAAACGCCGCCGACGTCGCCCACGCCATTGGCGTAGATAAAATCCTCGTGCTGGTAATTGGAGTCGGAATACTGGTTGAACGTGTAGCGCACCGAGAGCATGGCTTGCTCAGAGAAATCGTGATCAATGCGGCCGGTAACGCTATTCGCATTCGAAAGCGAATGGCTCGGATAGTGAACAATGCCGCGAGCGCCGTCAATGTAATCGGCAGTTTTCGGATTCGGGTAGAGCGCAAGAATGGCCTGGGCTGTGAGGTCGAGCGGCTGGCCAAAAATATTTTCCGGAGAACCCTGGGTCACATCGACGGGCGTCCCGAGATAGGTGAATTGTCCAGTCTTAAACTCCTTGGTGGGGACGATGCTGGACCTCAGGAGCGTGGTGCTGAACCGTTGAAACTCTTCGTTCGCGAAGAAGAAAGTCTTTTTCTTTTGAATCGGCCCGCTGACAGAGTAACCGAACTGATTTCGTACGAAGGGATCCTGGTTGCGGTCCTGGGCAAAAAAGTCTTTGGCGGAAAGCGCGGTGTAGCGGCCAAACCAATAAAGATCGCCATGCCAATCGTTCGAACCGCGCTTCGTAACAATATCAATGATCGCGCCGTTGTTGCGGCCGAATTCAGGCAGATAGCTGTTGGTGAGCACGCGAAATTCCTGCGTGGTCTCCGGGTTGAGGGAGCTCAGCCCCTTGGGGAACCCGCCCATGTCCGGATCATTGTTGTCCGCGCCATCGAGCATGAAATTGTTGCTGCGTTCGCGCGAGCCGTTGACCGAGAATCCGCCAAAAAGAGTGTTTGTCTGAACGACACCCGGAGAGAGAAGAATGAGCTGGTAGGGATCGCGCAGAATCAAAGGCAGATTCTCGACCTGGCGGTTGTCCACGAGGTTGCCGACCTGCGCGTCGTTCAAGTCCACCGGCGCAACGGATTCGCCGAGCACCTGAACTTCCTCCCGGACGCCGCCGATGGGCAGTTTGGCGTCTATCGTCAGGACCTGGTCGACACTCAGCTGAACATGAGAATAAACCAAGGGATTGAAGTTGGGATGTTCAACGCGGACATCATAGGTACCAGGATTTAGATTGGTAATCCGGTAGACGCCCGATTCGTCTGTTTCCACCCATCGCGACGCGCCAGTAGCAAGATTCAATGCCGTGACTTTGGCGTTAGGGATTACTCCGCCGGAAGGATCCGTAATCGTGCCGGCAATGGATCCGGTCTGTGCGCGGGTGGCAGGTGAAAACGTCAGAATTACCAGCAACCCCAGGAATACGGTTTTCCATCTCATAGCCGTCCCCCATCGCGGTCTGGTGCTGATTGAGATGAGCCCACTTCGAAAATGTTTGCTTGCCGATTTCCCTGCGATGTCCCCCTCGTCCCAAGAGCTTGTCGTGCGGAATGTAATTGATGCGGCCGCATCCCGCAAGCTGTCATTTGAGCAATGACAAAAAATCCTGCGATAAAAAAAGCCTGCCGCTTTCAGTTCAACAGATTCAAACGGTTTCGTGGCGGGCTGGGGAATTTCGGTTTATGGCAGGGCTTCGAAAGCACGAAAGCGGCGCTCCAGCTCCCATTGCTGGGCTGCCTTTTCATTGGATTGGAGGAACGCTGCGCAGCGGGCGGAAGGTTTGTCTGTGCCAGCAGAATCCTGCGCGCAGGCCGTGGCGAGCCGCGCGAACGTGTCCGGCGAGCTCCACAGACTCGTGCCCGCCAGGAAGCTGTGTTCGAGGCCGGTGCGAACCATTTTCTTGAGATCGGCATAGCTCAGGCCGTAGGTTTGGACCGCACGGACATATTCGTGCGTCAGGTTGATGCGCGAGACTCCCTCGTCATCGGTGGCCAGTGCCACTGGCACTCCAAACTGCCGATAGATGGGGAACGGATGGTCTTTGCCGCTGACGCCGAGGATCACATCATTGCTGGTGAGGCTGATTTCCACCATGACGTGATTCGCGGCCATCTCCCGCAGCAAAGAATGGGGATGGTCTTCGTACATGATGTCAACGCCGTGGCCGATGCGTTCGGCATGTGCTTGTTCGACCGCCAGGCGAATGTGGCAGCAAAGGCCTTCATACGGGACGAGGCCGGGCGCGAGTTCTCCGGCGTGGAGGCTCAGGTGAATCTTCGGATAAAGCGCGTGGAGGAAAGCAATCAGGCGCATGTGCAGCGCGTAATCCGCCATGGAGGTGTAGCCATCCTCGGGCATGACAAAATTAATGCCGACAAATCGCGGATCAGCGATGGCTGTCTCAAAGCACAGCAGCGTCTGCGCAAAAACTTGTTCCTTCGGGAATCCCCGCAGAACCTGGCAGAGGAAACGGACCTGCACCTGGCACGCTGGAGCTTGTTCGGGCTGGCCGCAGTGTTCGAGTTTGTTGCGCAGGGCTTCGGCTTGGTCGAGAGCAATCTTGGCGGGGGCGACATCATCGCGCAATCCGCGCGCCAGCAACTCATCCCGCATTCGCGCAAAATCTTCATTCCAGCCAATTTCTCTTGCGAGAACTGCGGTGTGGCCAAATTCCGGTGTATGCATCAATTCCAGATATTGTTCGTTTTGGGCGGCGGCGCGCGTGGCAACCTCGTCAATCCATTCCCCGAGATGCCGATGCTCGGTGCCGCCGAATCTTCCGAACGCATCGAAAAAATGGTCGTGCGCCGTGACGCCCGGCGAAGGCACGAATCCCCTCATTGAGAAAGCATCTACGAGGGCATCGAACAGCTGCTGGTCTTTGTACGCGCTTGCGGCGGGCAAGTTGCCATCGCCGCAGGCTGGCTGGTCGGGTCTGCCGGCTGCTGATGCCGGCGGCTTCACGAAAGCCAGTTTCGCGACGTCCACACACAAGTGGTCCTCGGCCGCGGCGCGAATCCAGGATTCCGCATAGACGGCGCCGCTCAAATGATTGTGCAGGTCGGCGCCCTTGGGCATGCCGAGGAGGAAGTGGTAAAGCGCGAGTGGGTTGGCACGCGCGGCTTCGAGGGAAAGCTCGGCATTTTTCTCAGCGTTGGACTTCCCAGACGATGGCGGTTGCACCTTGCCTTGAGCCGACGCAGACGCGCAGAGCAGTAGCGAAGCAAAAACGGCGCAAACCAAAAGGGGAAAGCATTTGTCTCGCTGAAATTTCATTCTCAGGTTTATCATCCACATTTTCTAGGGCAACTATCGTGCCGTCGGATGGCCTGCGGAACGTGTCGAATGTGGGCCTCCAACTGCGACCTAACTTCTATGGCGCGCTGCACAGCATATCATTGGCACCAGCCCGATTCTTCCGGGATTCCACAGGGATAGTGATATTGTATGGCTGTCAGCTTGCATTCAAATCAGGAGTGAAGATGCGAAGAAGTAGGCTTGCCGCGCGAGGACAGGTGGCCAAATTCGTGATGGCGTTTGCCGCGATCTTTCTTCTCTTTGCTCTGCGCAATTCCGTGGCTCGACAGCAGTCGAAACCTCCAGACCCGGCCGTCGAACGCGGGCGCGAGCAGTTCAAAGAATCGTGCGGATTCTGTCATGGCCCTGATGCAACCGGCGCCCGGGGGCCGGACCTGGTGCGCTCGCCGCTGGTGGCGCATGACGTGAAAGGCGACAAAATCGGAGAAGTCATTCATCTCGGCCGCGCGGATAAGGGTATGCCGCCATTGCCGTTGAGCGATCAACAAGTGCAGGACATTGCTGCTTATCTCCATGCGCGTGCCACCGAGGCCTTGAATTCGTCGGAGGTCCCAAGCAAGTATCCCCTCGAGAAGCTTCTTACCGGCGACGCGATGGCCGGCAAAGCGTATTTCAATGGCGCCGGAGGCTGCAAAAGTTGTCATTCCCCAACTGGCGATCTTGCCGGTATCGCCACCAAGTACTCTCCCATTGATCTTGAAGCACGCATGCTTTATCCCGAGGGGAAGCGCACTACCGCGATCGTGACGCTGCCCTCTGGCGAGCAGGTCAAGGGGACGGTGGCGCACGCCGATGATTTTGTAATCGCGCTACGCGACGGTTCCGGTTGGTACCGTTCGTTCGCGCGCGATCGGGTTAAGGTGGAATTGCAGGATCCACTGGCCGCGCATCGCGCGCTACTCGATAAGCTTACGCAAACGGATTTTCACAACCTCTTTGCGTATGTCGAAAGTTTGAAATAGAGCGGAGCACCAAAGTCAGAAAACCGGGGTGGAAATGTTTTCTCAGCTGCGTGGAATGGCCATGAGCAGACATCGTTGCGAGAAGCGTCCGGCAAATGCTGCGGGGCCGCTGTTCAGCGGGCCAGTGCTCGTTGTTCTCCTGCTGATCATGTTCGGCGTGCATGCGCCGGTTGTCGCAGCGCAAGGGCTCGATCCCGAGGCCCTGCTGAAACCCGCAACCGATACCTGGCCCACCTATAACGGTGATTATTCCGGCCGCCGCTTCAGCTCGCTCGACCAGATCAATGCCGGCAACGTTCGCTCGCTCACTCTTGCGTGGATCTTTCATCCGCACGCGCCCGACATTAAAGCCACTCCGTTGGAAGTGAACGGCGTTCTCTACTTCACGGCGCCCGACAACGTTTGGGCCGTCGATGCGCGCTTTGGCCGCGAGATTTGGCATTATCAGCGCGCTTCCGAAGGCGACCACATCGGCAATCGCGGCTTGGGCATGTACAAGAATTGGCTGTACTTCACCACGCCCGACGCGCACATGGTCTGCCTCGATGCCAAGGATGGCACCGTTCGCTGGATCGTTGAGCTTGCCGATTCGAAGCTCGGCTACTTCGCGACGATGGCGCCTCTTGTCGTCCGCGACCATGTGGTTGTTGGAGTTTCCGGAGACGTCACGGACGTTCGCGGTTTCCTCGAATCTTTGGATCCCGCCACCGGAGCGATTCAGTGGCGCTGGTTCACCGATCCGGACCCGGGCCAGCCGGGCTCGGAAACGTGGCCCAAAGACACGGACGCCATCCTCCACGGCGGTGGCATGACCTGGATGACCGGCACTTACGACCCTGAGCTCAACCTGCTTTATTGGGGTACGGGCAACCCTAACCCCGTACTCGCTGGTGAAGGGCGCGCCGGCGACAATCTTTACACCTGCTCCATCGTGGCCCTGAATCCTGACACCGGAAAGCTCGTCTGGTATTTTCAGCCATCACCGCACGACGTGCACGACTGGGATGCGGTTGAAACGCCCGTTTTGTTCGACGCTGAATTCCAGGGCAAACCGCGCAAGCTCCTCGCGCAAGCCAGCCGCAATGGTTTTTTCTTTCTGCTCGATCGAACGAACGGGCAGCATCTTGCTGCGGCTCCGTTCATCGACCAGAACTGGGCCAAGGGCATTGACTCTCGCGGGCGCCCAGTCGCCAAGCCAGAATCCGCTCCGAGCCCGGACGGCGCGCTCGTCGAGCCCGGCTCCGATGGATCCAGCAATTGGATGGCGCCCAGTTTTGATCCGCAGACGGGTCTTTTCTATGTCAACGCCCGTCGCATCTTCAGCGTCTTTTATCTCACCGCGACAGGGAAGGCGGAAGGCTGGGCCGGCCGCGATCGCATCCTGTGGGCCAATTCCACGCTGCGCGCGCTGGACTTCCGCAGCGGCAAAGTGGTCTGGAATCACGAACTCGGAGACGGCGAGACCATCTCCGGCATTCTGACTACCGCAGGACATCTCCTCTTCACAGCGGATAATTCCGGCAATCTCCTGGCGCTTGATCCCGCCACTGGCAAGACTCTTTGGCACTTGAATGCCGGCGGACACCTGGACGCGTCGCCGATGACCTACCAGCTCGACGGACGGCAATACCTCCTCTTCGCGGTGCAGGACAATCTCTTCGCCTTCGCCATCCCTACCCTCGCCTCGCACTGATCCCATACTGGTTGACGTTTAACGCCTAGCGGTATAATACTGGACTGTGATTCGATCCTTCCGATGCGCCGATACCGAGCGGCTCTTTCGCCGCGAATCGGTGGCCGATTTAGGGCCATTGAGCGCCAAGCGTTGCGCAAGCTGGACCTGCTTGACGCCGCACCGGATCTCCGAACCCTCTCCAGTCTGCCGGGAAACCGTCTGGAGCGGCTTAAGGGTGACCGGAAGGACCAGTACAGCATCCGCATTAATGACCAATGGCGGGTTTGTTTTGAGTGGCGCGAGGGGCACGCATACGAAGTTGAGATTGTGGATTACCACTAGGAGGGCATGATGGCAAAAAAGCTGAAGCCGGTGCATCCCGGAGAGATTCTTCGCGAAGAGTTCATGGCTCCCCTGGAGCTGAGCATGAACAGGGTAGCGCTGGATCTGCGCGTCCCGGTCACCCGGATCGCGGATATCGTGAATGGCCGCCGCAGTATCACCGCGGATACCGCGCTTCGCCTGGCTCGCTATTTCAAGAACACACCCTCATTCTGGATGAATCTCCAGACGCGCTACGATCTTGAAGTTGCCGAGGACGCGCTCGCCGCCCGCGTTGTGCGCGATGTACGGCCCTTGGAAGTTGTTCCGGCTAAGTAGCTTTCGTAGGCAAATCCGGAAAGAGCTGTGAATGGCGCCGGGGGCCAGAATCGAACTGGCTACGCCCGCCTCCTCTCTCGCTAGAAAGCGCCCTTGACGGCATCGGTGCGCTATGGTATTACATTTGTGTATTTGTAATGGAGGTCCCGGTGGAGTCTGCGATCACCGTCAAAGGTCAGGCGACGATTCCGAAGGCCATTCGTGAACATCTTGGGTTGAAGCCGGGAGACCGGGTCAAGTTCTTTGTGCATCCCGATGGCAGTGTGGTCCTGCTCCCGAAACGACCTGCATCGTCGTTGCGGGGCCTGATCAAATCCCGGCGCCGGCGGCCCGTCACGATTGCCGAGATGACTGAGGCTGCGGTCAAAGGCGCCGCTAGCGTCGTGAGGCCGGCGACGCGCCGATGATCGGCCTCGATACAAATATCCTTGTTCGTTACCTCACGCAAGACGATCCGCTTCAGTCGCCAAAGGCAAGCAAGATCATCGAACGGCGGCTTAGCGAGGAAACTCCCGGGTTTGTCAGCATTGTGGCGATGGTTGAGACGGTTTGGGTCCTGGACCGTGCCTACGGGTTATCGGCCCAGAAAATTGCTGCGGCTGTCGAGCGGATGCTTCAGACGGACGTGCTGGTAATAGAAAACGAGCAGGAAGTATTCACTGCCATGATCGCACTCAGAGAAGGGCAGGGCTCGTTCGCTGATTCTGTCATCGCTGAACTGGGTGCCAGAGCCGGGTGCTCTTGCACGCTCACATTCGACCGCCAAGCGGCGCGTCTGCGCGGTTTTGAACTCCGCTGACTTTGCTGCCTAGAGTTTGCTGACTGGTTGAACGCCAAGGTGGGCGTGGCTACTGCTCGTAGTTCTCAACAATCTTCGCCGGGCGCACCTTTGCCTCATCCGGGTCACGCCCGAACTCGCGCAAGGCTCGGCGCTGCCGCAACAAGTCCCAGCACTGGTCCAATTCGACCTTTATCTTCGCCAGGCGGTCACGATCGTCATCCGTGAGCGCAGATTGGGCATAGAGGCGCTCTTCTTCTTTGACTAAGCGGTCGATGTGGCCTAGCACAGGCTGGTCTTTGCTTTGGGTTGCCATGAGAAGTCTCCTTCTGCGAGTAACGCCGGCAGGTTTTGATGCGATGCTCGCTAAGGGTTCGATGCAAGAACGGCCATGAAAGCGACAGAATGGTGCCAGGGGCCAGAATCGAACTGGCTACGCCCGCCTTTTCAGGGCGGCGCTCTACCAATGAGCTACCCTGGCACAGTCGAGTCATTTCATTCTAGGGTTCGCGGGAAGAAGAGTCAAACCGGAGGAAGGGGGTCGGTTTCCGGCTGGTCTATTGTGTTTGGCGAAGTAATTGGAACGTGGCCAGAATTTGAGGCTCTAGGTCCTTAGTCTCTTGAGCTGGGGTCTTACTCTCAGAACTATACGGACCATAGAAATCGATTAGGAGCGTTTTGCCTTTAAGATTAACGAAATATCTGTCGGGGTAGTCCACGCCGCCACCGCCCGGGCCATACCAATAGAATGTGTAACGACCTATTTGAGTGGCGGCCGGAGGATATTCATCTCCCGTGGGTGCCCCAATCCTGACGAGATTCTGCAAATCAAAGGGTTCGTCTATGAGTGCCACCAAAATCTGGATATCTGGGTCGATTTGGGTGAGGGTAACTAGATGATGCTCAAACTTCTTATACCGGTTGTTTGAAGCCTTCGTCTCAGGATTGTATTGAGGTGGGTAGCGAAAAGAGAATCCGTATTTGCGATTCACATAGACTTTCCAATCGCGCGAGATCGCTTCAGATTGGGCGGGGAAAGATACTGAGACGTCGTTTGAGACCACCAGGCACGGTCCGGGAGGACAAGACCCGACTTTCAGGACAATCTCAATCACCTGAGGTGTGGCAGCTATCGCCTCAATCCGCTTCGTGGCTGTCATAAAACCTGAAGATTCCACTCTCAGGTCATAGCTACCTGGGGGAACTCCTAGTGACAACTTACCATCGCCGTCGGTCGTCAAATTCTTTCCGATATTATCCGGCTGGGGCACAATTTGAACATGCGCGTTTGCGACAGCTGCTCCGCTTTGGTCTTTAACTGACAGCACTATAGAAGTGGTCTTGATGGCCTCCTGAGCCGGCAGCCCGAAACAGAAAATCAGGAACATTCCCGCCCCGAGGAGCATCCGAATTCGGATAAACTTCATTCAGAAAAACTAACATAATTTGGTCAGGAACGGTGACCGATATTCACTTGCCTGGCAGATGGGAGTAGCCGCCGACTAGGGTGTGACTCAGGCTGGTGCGTTTACGTGCTGGGCTTCGGCGCGAATTCTTCGAGGAACTTCTTGAAGCGTTTCACGTTGTACGTGCGGCCGTCCTCAAGGACGTTCGTGGGCTGCGATTGCACGAGCTTGCCATCCGCATCAAGGATGAAAATATGGGGGTAGCCGCGAATCTTGGGATAGCGCGACAGAAAAGCCCGGTTCTCGTTTTCGCGGCTCATGTTGAGTTTCATGAGCACGTAGTTCTTCTCGCGCAGCGCCGTCACGTCCCGATGATCGTGAAAGAAATCATCCATGATGTGGCACCAACTGCACCAATCGCCGCCCACAATGACAATGATATAGCGGTTCGAGGTTTTTGCTTCGGCCTCTGCGGCGGCCAGGTCCTTGTCTGGATCGCGCTTCGGATCATACTTATCAGGCGCGGTGTAAGTGGAGCTGGAAACTGTCCCGGCTTGTGATGGGGCGAAAGCTGTTTCTGACGCCGAGGCGCTGACTTGTCCGGTGAACAAGGTCACAAGCAAAAGGAAGAACAATGTTTCCTCCTTGGCGGGTCCGCTATGAGGATTCGTCGAATTCGCGCATCCAGTTGCGGTTCTTGAGCACTTCGCGGGGCTTGGTGCCGTCCGGCGGCCCCACAATGCCGTCCTTCTCCATCAAATCGATCAGCCGCGCCGCGCGGCCATAGCCGATGCGCAAACGCCGCTGCAGCGTGGAAGTGGAAGCGCGTCCCGCATCGCAAACCACGCGAATCGCGTCCTGATACAGATCGTCGTCCACATCCTCGCCGCCGTCCGCGTCTTTCTCGTCATCCGAAGCGCCCTCGGCCTTTCCGTTCTCGTCTTTCGGCGCTTCCAGCAACTCTTCCTGATATTTCGCCTGCGCCTGCTGGCGCCAGAAGTCGCACACGGCGGTAATCTCGTCTTCCGTGACCAGCGGTCCGTGAATGCGATGCAGCCGTGCCGAGCCCGCGGGAAGGTACAGCATGTCGCCCCGGCCAAGCAGCGATTCCGAACCGTTCGAATCGAGAATCGTGCGCGAGTCCACCTTGCTGGCCACCCGGAACGAAATGCGCGCGGGGAAGTTTGCCTTGATCAAGCCGGTGATGACGTCCACCGAAGGCCGCTGCGTCGCCAGGATCAGGTGGATGCCCACCGCGCGCGCCATCTGCGCCAGCCGCGTGATGGACTCTTCCACATTGTTGGTGTCCACCATCATCAAGTCGGCCAATTCGTCGATCACGATGATCAGGTAGGGAAGCGGCTTGTGTTCCGTCTCTTCCAGGTTGTCGAAGAGCGAAAGGGACTGCTCCTTCTTGAACGTGCGGTTGTACTGGTCAATGTTTCGAACGCCGCGCTGCGCCAGCAGCTTCAAGCGGTTCTCCATCTCGCGCGTGGCATTGCGCAGCACGTTCGAAGCAATCTTGGGATCGGTCACCACCGGCGCGATCAAGTGGGGGATATTGTCGTAAAGATTCAGCTCCAGCCGCTTGGGATCGACCAGCACCAGCTTTATTTCGTCGGGGCTGGCCTTAAAAAGGATGGACATCAGCAGCGAATTGATGAACACGCTCTTGCCCGTGCCGGTGGAACCCGCGATCAGCAAGTGCGGCATGGCCGCGAGGTCGGTCACGCGAATCCGTCCGTGCAAATCGCGCCCCATCGCCAGCGTCAGCTTGCTCGGAGAATTGCTGAACTCCGAAGCCTCGATGATGTCCCGCAGCGCAATTGTCTGGCGCTTGTCGTTTGGAACTTCGATACCGATCGTGGATTTGCCCGGAATGCGCTCGATGAGAATCGATTCGGCTTGCAGCGCCAGGCAAAGATCCTCGGTCAGCCCGGTGATGCGGCTGTACTTGATGCCTGCTTCCGGTTTGAACTCGAACGTGGTGACCACGGGGCCCGGGTTGATCTGCGTCACCCGCCCTTGCACGTCAAATTCAAGGCATTTCGCTTCAATCGCGCGCGCGCGTTGTTTCAGTTCGTCTTCATCCAGCTTCTCGCTGCGCGAGCCCTCGCGCAGCAGGGAAGGGGAGGGCAGTTTGTAATTGGGAGTGCCCTTCGCGATCTTAGGCTCACCGACTTTTTTTGCCGCAGGTTTCTCGGCGTCACGATTCAAAACGAAAATGGATTTCTTCGAGTTGGAGTCCTTTGTCTCCGTCTCGTCCTCTTCTTCCGTTGTCGTCTCGCCGCGGAAAATATCACTGCCGTCCGCCATTCGAATCGTCTTGGGAGGCTCGTTAAGGACTTCGGCCTTCCCAATCGATTGCGGTGCAACCGGCTTCCTTCCCGAAAGCCGCGACTCTTCCACGCGCCGACGCATCCGCCGCTGCTCGCGCTCTTCGCGCCAGGCGTGCCAGCGCGCCTGGGCCTTCTGCAGGATTCCCAGTTTTTCGACCGCGCCGATGGGACCCTTAGGACTCGTCGCCCAGGCGTGCGTGCCAGCGAACGAAAAACTTGTCGTCATGAAAATCGCGGTGGTCAACACCGCGAATGCAATTACGTACGCGCCCCAGTTGAATCCGCTGCGCAAGGCGCTCGCCAGCAGCGTGCCCAGGAATCCTCCCGCGGGGATCGCGCCGCGCACCGAAGGAACCGGAAGAAGCGCGAGAAGGGAAGGCACGGAGAGGAGCAGCAGCCCGTATCCCACAAGCGCAACCGCATGCGAACCGATCTCCCGGCTGCGGAACCACCGCCAGCCCAGGGCTAAAAGCCCCGCCGGCAATAGGAATGCCGAAAAACCGAACAGTTGAAAGATCAGGTCGGAACCATAGGCTCCCGCAGGGCCGATCCAGTTATGCGCGGGATGGTCCTCACTCGGAGAGGTACTAACATTGAACGAAGCATCGCTGGGCTGGTACGTGAGTAACGCGAGCCCTATGAGAATGGCGAGCGTAAGGCACAAGAAGCCTATCAGCTCATTGAGCCGCTTATTTCCAGTTGGTGTCAGAAAGCGCACGAATAGTTTCTCCTCAGCTTGCCCGCAGCAGGCGGGCTTTTGGGGGAAGGCTGAGTGTCGCTCGGGAGGCCGGCGCTATCGCACTCCCGCTTGGAGGAACGCCCAAACGAGAATAAGCATACCAAACACCAGTCGGTAGACAACAAATACTTTCAACGTGCGTGTTTGCAAATAGCGCAAGAAAAACGCGATGACAAAATAGCCAGCAATCCCGGAAACGGCGATGCTTAGCACCAGCGTGGAGAGCGGAAGGTCCAGCCCGCCCGCTTTGTGCAGCTTGATCAGCTTCGGCAAATGAGAAACCACCGCGCCGGCAATCAGCGGCGTCGAAAGCAGAAACGAAAACTTTGTTGCCGCCTCGCGCGTGAAACCGCGGAACAAGCCGGTGGTAATCGTGATGCCCGAGCGCGACACGCCGGGGCATAGCGCCAGCGCCTGTGCCGTCCCGATTGTCACTGCGTCGCCGATATTCGATTGTTCAAGCTTGCGCGTCACGCTCGCGTGCGAATCCGCCCACCACATCACCAGCCCAATGACAATCATCGAAGCGCTAATCACAAACGGTGTTCGAAAGTGCTCCTCGATCTGCTTCTCAAAAAGCGCTCCCAGAATTCCGCCGGGAATCGTCCCGATCACCATGTACCAGAACAAGCGCTTGTGCTGGGCGACTTCCTCCGCGGGAGCCGCCGCCGGATACTTCAGCCCGAATCCGCACAGCGCAAGCGTCAGCCAATCTTTGAAAAAATAGAGAAGCACGGCCACCAGCGTCCCCGCATGCAGCGCCACGTCGAACGCCAGTCCGGGATCCTGCCAGTGTAGCAACCAGGGAAACAATGTCAGGTGCGCCGTGCTGCTGACTGGCAAGAACTCCGTCAACGCCTGCACCAGTGCAAGAATAATCGCCTGATAAACGGGCATTTGCTCTAAGGTTCCTTTTTCGCGGGCCGCGCTGCGACGGCGCCCGGCAGGATTTTCCGCATTTCGTACGCGTCAAGTTGCCGCAAATAATACCGCTTCAATGTCGCTTCGATACGATAGCCGTGGCGTTTCCAGAACGCAACCGCCGCCTCATTGTCGGTTGCGGTTTCCAGCAGTATCGACCGCACGCCCCGCAACGCAAGATTCTCCTCCAACTGCCGCAGCATGGCCGTTCCGACGCCCTGCCGCCGTTGCTTCTCCGCCACGTCCAGCGTAATAATGTGCGCCAAAGGAGGGTTTTCTTCCGACAGCACGAAGCCAACGATGCGATTTTCCTCCAGCGCGACGACGCAGTCCGCCGACCCCAGCGTCAAAAAATATCGCAGCGTCGTCTTCGAGTACGAAATCCCCGGCAGGAAGCACGATTGGTCCAGCCTATGAAGGGCGGCGAAATCGTGCGGCTCGTAGGAGCGGAGTTGGATCGCCATGGCGGGATTGTAGAACAGAACGGTCATTCGCAAGGCTGGTGGCAGCTTTTCCGCCGGCCCTCTCAAACTCGCAACACGGTACAGGTCTAGTGGCTCGCCCCCGGCATCTTCAAACCCAGCGCCCTGACTGTGGTCTCGTCCGGAACTGGCTTGCCGTTTTCTTTCGTCACCACGCCAAACCCGCCGCTGTAATCCCACATCGTCCAGCCGATTCCATATTTCTCCAGCGTCGTTCGAACGTCAGAAATCCACGCTGCGCGATCCTTCGGATTCGCTGCCTTGCGATAGACGCCAAACTCATTGCACGTGACCGGAACATTCCATCGCTTGGCCCACGCCGCCACTTGCCTAATTTCTCCGTCAACCCGCGCTGCGTTCCATTGGTCAAGCCCGTAGTGAATCGCCTGCAGACGGTTCGCCGCATCCGGAATGAGCGCTGCGGCCTCCTGCACGTTCTCGGGAGTCGAAGGATACGGCATTTCTTTCAGATAGTGCACGTAGTTCGTGCTCCAGGTCGCTCCCTGGTGCGTGAAAATGTGCGGCTCGTAAAAATGAAAGTTATAGATGATGTTGGGGTCATGCAGCGGATCAAAAAACAGCAGCTCACTCTCCGAAGACCAATACGCCCCCGCTGCGATAATCGTATGCTGCGGCGCTCCTTCGCGAATCGCCACTGCCAGCTTTGCCTGCACGCCCTGCCAGCGAAAGCGATCGTGAAACTCCGGCTCGTTCAGAATCTCAAACGAAACGAGCTCAGGATTCGTGGAAGAATAGTGCCGCGCCAGCGCCCGCCAGTAGTCGGCGAACTGCTCCACAAAACTGTCGTCCGTCGTCAGCCTCTGCTTGAAATCACTCTCAGGATGAATGTCAATGGTCACCGCCAGTCCGCGCGCGAGGATCATCTGCACGGCGATATCAACATACCCGAGGTAATCCGCGGGAATCCGGTCCGCCTGCCCTTGCCGGAACATCGGCTGAGGGTTTACGCTCAGCCGCACGTGATCGAATCCCATCGCTTTGATCGAATCAATGTCCTGCGCCGTATTCCACGTATCAAAGTGTTCCTTCGTGTAGCCCTTCTGATCGTAAACCTGCGCGAACCATTCGCTCAGGTTGATTCCATGCCGCAAATGCTGCGCCCGCCGCTGCGCGATGCTCGCATCCTGCGATAAAGCGCCTGGCGCACCCATAAAGAGCGACACTGCAAGGACGCACATCGCCGCAAAAAAGTGTAGGGGCACCCGCCGCGACGGGTGCCCCTTGAGTACCACTGGTCCTGTTGAACCGTTCATAGTTTGATGGTGACGGTTTTCACTTCCGTGTAATTCGCCAGGCTGTATTCGCCCAGTTCGCGCCCGAGTCCCGATTGCTTGAACCCGCCAAACGGCGCGCCTGCGTCGAACACGTCATAGCAATTCACCCACACCGTTCCCGCGCGAACGCCGTCCGCGATGGCATGTGCCTTGGTGATGTCCCTGGTCCACACCGCCGCCGCCAAACCATACATCGACTTGTTCGCGCGTTCCACGACCTCGTTGAGATCCTTGAACTTAAGAATGGTCATGACCGGCCCGAAGATTTCTTCCTGCGCGATCTTCATGTCATCCTTCACGTCGGCAAACACCGTGGGCTCGATGAAGTAGCCCTTGTTGCCCACGCGCCCGCCGCCCGTCAACATCTTGGCGTTTTCTTTTTGGCCCGCCTCAATGTAGCCCATCACTTTGTTGAACTGATCCTCGTCTACTTGCGGGCCCTGTTCCGTCTTGGCGTCAAACGGATTGCCCACGGTGCGCTTCTTCGCGCGCGCCACGCTCTTCTCCACGAACTCGTCGTAGCACTTTTCCTCGACGAAGAGCCGCGAACCCGCGCAGCAACACTGCCCCTGATTGAAGAACAGCGCAAAGTGCGCGCCTTCAATCGCCTCATCCATGTCCGCGTCCGCGAACACGATGTTCGGGCTCTTTCCGCCGAGTTCCAGCGTCACGCGCTTCAAGTTAGTCTCAGCGGCGTTCTTCATGATCAGGTGGCCCACTTCCGTGGATCCGGTGAACGCCACTTTGTCCACATCCATGTGCCGCGCGATCGCCGCGCCCGCCGTCGGTCCGTACCCGGGCAGCAGGTTCACCACGCCTTCGGGGAAGCCGGCCTCCATAATCAATTCGCCCACGCGCAGCGCCGTCAGCGGCGTTTGCTCCGCCGGCTTCATCACCACCGTGCAGCCCATTGATAGTGCCGGCCCCAGCTTCCACGCCTGCATAAGCAGCGGGAAATTCCACGGAATAATCTGGCCGACCACTCCGACCGGCTCGTGCTTCGTATAGGAAAAATAGTTGCCGCTCGCGGGAATCGTCTTCCCGTGATTTTTGTCCGCCCACCCCGCGTAGTAGCGATAGCAGGCAATCGTCAGCGGAAGATCCGCCGCCCGCGCGATGTGATACGGCTTGCCGTTGTCCAGCGACTCGAGTTGCGCCAATTCATCCGCGTGCTTCTCGACGAGGTCCGCCAGCCGGTTCATCAACACGCCGCGCTCGGCGCCGCTCATCTTCCGCCACGGCCCCTTGTCGAACGCCGCGCGTGCCGCTGCCACCGCCTTGTTCACATCGGCCGCGTCGGCTTCCGCCACCTGCCTGATGACTTCGCCCGTCGATGGATTGATCGTCGGGAACGTTTTCCCCGACACACTATCCACCCATTTCCCGTTGATCAAAAGTTTTGTCGGTCCAATCTTGACATTCGATTCCAGTACCGCTGTTGCCGTAGCCATTTTGAACTCCTCCTTAGATGGTGCTCGGCCAGAAGGTAGGTGCGGAGCAAGACCCCTCAAGCTCCGCCGGGCACGAGCATGCTGCGAGGGACAAGCCTATACCCGCGGACCGCCGGAGGCAAGACGCATCAGTCTTCGTAGCGCCCGCATCTTGCCGGCCCGTCCCATCTTCTTGATTCTTACTCTCTGGCCGTTGTTTGGTATCCCGAGAGGCTCGCGCTGCATCGTTCGGAAGTGCGCAGTATACTTCCGGAATGGCGCTGACTGCTCTTGCCAAGAAACTATTTCGAACGCTGGCCAGAGTTATTCCGCAATGCGGTATGGTTTCGCAGGCGGTGGCTTTCAATATGTTCTTGGCGTTCTTTGCTGTCCTGCTGACGGCCCTGAGTCTTATGAAGAGTTCCCTGGAAGGGGAAGCCGGTCAGGATCTCGCCGTTCGGATTTCGGCGATTCTGCCCCCTGGCAGTTGGCAACTCATATCCGCATACGTATTACGCCAGGAAGTGAACGCCTGGTATCTGGCGCTTATCGGCTGGGTTGGAACGCTGCTCGTGGGTTCGCAGGTGATGAAGCTCATCATCAAAGGCATCGAGCTGATTTATGGTGACTCCGGCACACATTCTTTTATCGGGCGGCAGCTTCGTGGTTTGCTTTTGTTCTCGGTGGCGATTGTTGCGTGGCTCGTGGCCGTCGCCTTGAGTGTCTTTGGCCGGCCAATCCGCCACTGGATAACTCCTGGATTTGACCAGTCCCCGCTGATTCGCCTTTTCTGGTACATCATTCTTCCCGTCTTGGGGATGCTCTTGGCGATACTCGTTCTGGCCTTGATTTATCGCCTTGCGCGGCCGGGCACCACCACTTTGCGCTCCGCTCTGCCGGGAGCGGCTGCGGCCACGGTTCTGTGGTGGGGCGTTAATTTGCTCTTTGGATTCTACGTCCGCAAGACAAACTACGGACTGGTGTTCGGTGGACTGGCCGCGGCTATCGGCTTGATGGCCTGGATGGAGCTTTCGGCGATGATCGTCTTTCTTGGCGCCGCCTGGAACGCCGAAAACGCTCCGCCACACCCATGGAATTTCGCCGCTGCCCTCCGGAACTTCCGCGAATGACGCAAGTTCTCGGCCTTCTTCTCAGTACCTACTTAGTTTTTCGTCGGTGGCCCTCATCGCCATCGCTTTTTCCGCGATCGCTTTCCGAAATAATAGATGACCGCCGCCGTTGTTCTGAGGTTGCTTTGACCGCGAACCACCAGCGACGAGTCGTAGTATGAAGTTCTCAGATAATCCGCGCCCGTCCGAATAGCCATCGAATCCGTTAACCAGTACTCAACTCCGCCGCCAACCGCCCAGGCGTAGCCCATCGTCCATCCCCCGAGCAGGATGAGCCCGCCATTCGTCAGCACCGGACCACTCACCCTGGCGCCTCCCACCAGGACATGAACATAGCTATCAAAATCACGACGCGTCGTGGGATGGAAAACGGGACCCGCCAGGTAACTCAGGACATCACTGTGCCGCCCCGTGCCTAGTACATTGGAGGCTCGCGCGTAACCCACATCAGCCATTATCCCCACCCGGGAAAACCCGATCGTGAAGCTGGCCTCCGCGCCTTGTAAGCCCACTCGCTTGGACTGGTTCTCCGCATGACTCACGTACGTGTATCCCAGCCCCAGTTCAATTGTCTTGACCCGGACCCCCTCGATCGGTTTGGCCTTTATGACGGCAAATGGAGCCACGCCGACAGCGGGCGCTACTGGAGTCTTGCCGCTCGCGGCTGCGGCTGGAGTCTTGCCACTCGCGTCGCCGGCCAAAGCTTCGCCGCTTGCAGTCGCCATTGACGATTGCGCTGAAGCGTCAGCGGCGCACAGCAGGAAACAAAATAATGTGGGAAAGATGATCCTCATGGGAAAAAGCACCATCATTCAGCTCAGCGGGGCGTGGGCACTGGGTTTGCCCTAGGCCGTAGCCGGCAACTTCGTCATGCGACAAAAACTTGCCCCGCGAGTCACAAATAAAAAACCGCCGCAAGACACGGGCTGGACCGACTGGTGCCGCATCCTAGAGTTTCTCCAGAATGCACGCTGTTCTGTTTTATACACGGCGGGATTATGAGAAAGCGTCTTCGAACGCCGAAAGCGCCGTAGTCGCGACACTTGTTAGCCCAGCGCACCTGCCCTGAGCGGAGCCGAAGGGTAAGCGCTGGGTATGCTAGTTGCGTTCGCGAGTGTGCGTTCGTTTCAAGGGTGCCCGAGGCATTCATTTACTGGCTATCAAGCGTCGAGACTTAGTCCATTGGTCCTTCATCACAATTCCAAGGCGGTGCACGGACCTGTCGAGCTGATTCGAAATCCTCATATTCAGCCTGCCGGATCTTGCGGCGAGACCTCGAAGAGGCGAAAAGAATCCAGCAACTCTTCGTCGAACTCGTGCCAGTGCTTCTGCGTCATGGACGCCCCAGAAATCTGCCAGGCGCCTGGTCTTGTAGTTGTAAGCGAATTTTTGACCGCAGTCCAGGCAAGTGATGTAAGTTCCTCGCCTATAGAGAGGTCCGCATCCGGGCAGGTTGGAGGGGATCGACTCGCGCAGCGTCATCGGAGGCCCCTTGTGCTGATGGCGGCAGACAAAAGCAAGACGAAGCAGTGTCCGTAGAAATAGCGGCGCCCCCAAGACCATACTCCACCACGGCTCTGCACGGCGGAGCGAACTTTCCGCTTTGAACAGGCTTCTCCCTGCCGAACGATCCAGAACGATAGCCCCCTCGATTCTCTGTGCTCGGGCCACTTTTTTCTGCGGTTGAGGTTGCACGTGAGCGCCTCCCGAGGATGCTAGGCGCGGCGAAGATTCATGTCTGTTCCGTTATGAACACTGGCGTGACTGGTTGTCTGGTTGTCTGCTTTTCGCCATACTGGTTCGCCTTTCTTACCGGAAGTCAATCAATCGCTATCTTCCGGACTGCACGAAGAAGCGCAAGAAACTCACCAGAAGTGGCTGGCGTAGTGCCGTGCGCCAGTAGTGGGTCGGTTTCCGGCGGTAAAACTCCCGGCACAAGAAGACCATTCATCAGGGATAATCTCCTTATGGAAAGAGCCGGCACCGGATCGAGACTAATCATTGTGTGCGGGTTGCCGGGTTCGGGTAAGACCACACTTGGCAAGGCTCTGGAAAGCAGCCTCCGCGCGGTTCGTTTTTCTCCCGATGAGTGGATGGATGCTCTTTCAACAAGCCTCTGGGATGAAGAAATGCGCGGCAAGATCGAGGCGCTGCAGTGGAAGTTCGCTCAGCAACTCCTCGCGCTCGGCCTTACTGTAATCATCGAATGGGGCACCTGGGGAAGGACCGAGCGCGATACCTTACGGCTCGGAGCTCGCGCCCTGGGCGCTGCCGTTGAGTTGCATTATGTCTCTGCGCCTGCAGATGTCCTCTTCGACAGGATTCAACGCCGGGGCCTCGAGAAGCCACCTATAGAACGAGACGCCGTGTTCCGATGGTCCGAAATATTCCAGGCACCGACGCCCGAGGAGATGGCCCTCTTCGACAAGCCTCTGGTCCCAGACCCGCCTCCGGTCGAAAACTGACCAAATCCACTCCTCCGGTATCCTCGTTTATCAGTCACTTTGCATCAATCGCTGTTCCTCTTCGCCGGCAATCGGACTCTTGTCAGCCAGAAATCATTGATACTTCTCACGAGACTTACGAACGCGTCCCACTCCACGGGTTTTCTGAAGTAGCAATTCGCCCCGTGCTGATAACTTATCTCGACATCATCCTCCGACACGGAAGTGCTCAGGATGACGGTAGGGATGGTTTTCAGGCTATGGTCCGACTTGATGCGAACCAGCACTTCCCGTCCATCCATTCTTGGCAGGTTTAGGTCCAGCAAGATAAGGTCTGGGCGAGGAGCCTGGGCGTAATCTCCATCGCGTTTCAGAAATGCCATAGCCTCGATGCCATCGGGAGCTACATGCAAAAAGATGGCCGGACTGGCATCGCGGAAGGCTTCCTGCATCAGCCGCACATCACCGGGGCTGTCTTCCACCAAAAGAACTCTGATGGGTCTAAGTTGACTTCCGCTGGTTTCCATGATTTCCTCTCGGTTCCTTCAAGGGAAAGCGAAGCGTTCCTCAACGCTTGGTTGCGCAAATATGGTGCTTGGCCATTGACTGAGGAGGGCAATCGGCTGCCAAAGGACGATTTCGGAAGGGACTTTCATTGTGACAAGTTGGCGACCAGAGTCAAGGACGTTGATCGCGACTCCAACGGTCTAGTTAACGGGTTATCGGTCGTAGGGGGTTCATTAGGGGAAACACCTGACATGAAATCAAGGCGAACACTCGATTCCATTGGTCGGACCTCCCATGAAGAATGCTGGCAACGCGGGACAGTCAGCCGCCTCCGTCGCCGGGGCCCCCGAGGGAACCCTGAACCCCATTCATTCGTCCTGGCACGGAGGCGGCCTCTCCTTACGTGTGAGGCGAGCACGCGCTACCCCCTCCCGGGCTCTCCTCATCGCATACGGCCGCGAAGCCTCAGCTAATTCCCTTGGAATCATATTGTTTGCAGACCCCCACCTGCTAACCCAAATTGAATCATATCCTTACAAAAACCATGGGGGGGTGGGAATCGGATTATTTCAGTCGGAGGAATCGAGCGAACTCGAAGTTTCCGCCGCAGACTGAGCTGCAGCACTCGGCCGCGTCACGTACACCGCCAGCAGCAGGCTGGCTCCGAGCAGCAGCGCGGCGAGATAGTACGGCGCTCCTGGCAGGTGGAAACCAAAGCGAGGTGCAATGGCCACCGCGAAGATTTGCGTAAACAGAATTGGCCCCGCCATGCCCGTCACCGCGCGAATGGAATTGATCGCTCCTTGCAACTTTCCCTGGGAACTCGGATCGACGCGCCGCGACATGAGCGACTGAATTGCTGGTGCCGCGATGCCCCACAGCGCAATAAACGGAATGACGGACATAACAATCCATCCGCGAGTAGCCAGCGCAAATCCCGCGAAGCCGAGCGTGCCGAAAACCAATCCTGAGAGGAGGCTGCGGCGCTCGCCGAAGCGCTTCACGAATGGTCCTACCAAGGCACCCGAAACGACGGCAGCACAAACTCCGACTACGGCCAGCGAAAGCCCCACGTCACGGTGGCTCCAGGTGTAGCGATATTCCGTGTAAAGAGCCCACACCGAGGGCAGGGAATTGTGAGCGAGATAATACAGAGTGACGACGACCGACAGACCCGCGAGTTCCCGATGCGAACGCAGCAGACTCAGGGCGCCCAGCGGATTGGCCATGCTCCACGCCGACTTTGCCCGCCGTTCCTTCGGCAACGATTCGGGAAGCACAAAGAAACCGTACAGCGAATTGATAAGGCTGAGAGCCGCCGCAGCCCAGAAAGGCGCGCGCAGATTCGTATTCCCGAGATATCCGCCGATGGCGGGACCGATCACGAAGCCCAGCCCGAACGCCGCGCTGACCAGTCCAAAAGGCTTGGTGCGTTTCTCGGGTGGCGTGACATCGGTGACGTACGCAAACGCCGTCGAGATGTTCGAGGCGGTGATGCCGGAAATGATGCGCCCCAGGAACAGCCATCTGAGCGTCGGCGCCAGGGCCATCACAATGTAGTCGATGCCCAATCCGAAGCAGGAAAGGAGAATGATCGGGCGGCGCCCGAAGCGGTCAGACAACGCGCCCAGAACCGGCGAAAAAATAAGTTGCATGGCGTTCCAAGCCAGCAAGAGATACCCGGTGATGTTTGAAGCCCGCCCGAAATCGCCTCCCTCAAATTGTCGAATCAAATCGGGGAGGACTGGAGCGATGATCCCGAAAGCGACCATGTCCAGCGCCACCATCACCAGAATGAATACAAACGCCGCGCTGCCGGCGCCAGAAGAGGAGGAAGACGAAGTTGGAGTGGTGGAGGATTCAGCCATCAGACGCGCCGCCTGCTAGACCTCGAGGATGACGGGAAGAATCAGGGGCCGCTTGGACGTGTGCTTATTGATGTAGCGCTTGAGGTCGACGCGAATTTTTTCCTTGATCACGCCCCAATCGGATTTTTCTTCGGCGTTGGATTCTTCGACGGTCTTCATGATGACCAGTCGCGCCCCGGCAATTAGCTCGCTGCCGTTGTCGCTCATGAGCCCGCGCGTGACGATTTCGGGAGCGGATTCCAATTTGCCGGTGTGCTTGTCGATCGCGATGATGGGAACTACCACGCCGTCTTCAGAAAGATGTTTGCGGTCGCGGATCACGACTTCTTCAATCTCTTCGAGCGAGCCGGAGTCCACGAGCACGCGGCCAGCAGTCACCGGGTCGCGGCGGTGCGCGCCGTCCTCCGTGAATTCGATGGGCCGTCCGTCCTCGACGAGCAGGATTTCATTGGACACAACTCCGAGTTGGTGAGCGAGTGCGGCGTGCCGGAATAAATGGCGGTACTCCCCGTGCACGGGAATAAAATATTTTGGCTTCACCAGCTGCAACATTAATTTTTGTTCTTCCTGGCTGGCGTGCCCGGAAACGTGAATGGTTCCCGCGGAATTGTCGTAATAAACCAGCGCGCGCCGCCGGAACATGTGATCCAGCATTCGGAAAATGGATTTTTCATTTCCCGGAATAATGCGCGCGGAAAGAATCACGCTGTCGTTTTCATCCACGGAAACAAACCGGTGATTGTCCACCGCGATGCGCGAGAGCGACGACATCGGTTCCGCTTGGCTGCCGCTCGCCAGAATAATGATGCGCTTGGGATCGAATCCGCGAATGTCTTGCGGCCGCACCACCATCCCGTCGGGGATGCGCAAAAGTTCCAGCGAGTGCGCGATCTCCACGTTGTCGATCATGCTGCGCCCGACGAACGCGACTTTGCGGTTCACGCGCGCAGCAATATCAATAATCTGCTGAATCCTATGAATGGACGAAGCGAAGCAGGATAAAATCACGCGGCGCGGCGCCGTGCGGCACAGTTCTTCAATGCGCGGAACAATGGCGCGCTCCGACGGCGTGAAACCGGGGCGCTCCACGTTTGTGGAATCGCTGAAAAGCGCCAGAACGCCTTCGCTGCCGTATTTTGCAAAGGCGTGCAGGTCAAACGGAGCGCCGTCCACAGGGGTCGGGTCGATTTTGAAATCGCCGGTGTGGATGATCACGCCGAGCGGCGTGCGAATGGCCAGCGCCGCGCAATCCACAGTGCTGTGCGTCACGGAAATAAACTCAACTTCGAACGGCCCGATTTCGACGAGTTTTCCGGGAATCACTTCGCGCAGCGTGGTGGAATCCAGGAGACCGGCTTCGTCGAGGCGTTTTTTCACCAGCGCCAGCGTGAAGCGCGTGCCGTAAACAGGAACGTTCAGATCGCGGAGAATATACGGCAGTGCACCGATGTGATCCTCGTGGCCGTGGGTGAGCACGATGGCGCGAACATTCGAACGATTCTGCTTCAAGTAGGAAATGTCCGGAATCACGAGGTCGACGCCAAGGAGTTCCGATTCGGGGAACATCATGCCAGCGTCAATGACGATGATGTCGTCACCGAAGCGGAGCGCCATCATGTTCATGCCAAATTCGCCGAGACCGCCGAGAGGAATGGCTGTGAGGGAATGTGTGGACTTGCTCAAAGAAGCGTCAACTCCGGGACGCAAGCGAGAATCGTATCACAGGACCCTAGGCGGCCGAGTCCCGGGCACACTGTTCCGAGAGCTTGGGCACACTGCTCCGAGAGCTCGCAGAATGCGGATGGTTCAGCGTTCCGAACTGCCGAAAGCGTGCGCGATGGAGACGAGAATAACGGCGCCGAGCGTGGCGGCGGCGAGCGAGTACAAAAATCCGCCGCCAAGAATTCTCAGCTTCAGGAAAATCCAGCCGCCAAGGTAGGACCCGATCAGTCCCAGGATGATGTCCGTGATACAGCCATAGCCACGGCCACGCGCGAGTTTTCCCGCCAGCCATCCGGCGATGAGGCCGAGGAGAAGCCATGAGACGATACCGTGAGTTTCGAACCAGACTCTAACGGACCTTTCGGTAATCTCCTGTGTGGCAAGCATGAAGCCTCCTTAAGGAACAACGATTGTATCTGAACCCGCGCTCGATGCAATGCAAGGAGAGTTGAGGAAAGGTTCTTTTAGCGCGCAATCGAGTCGTCGCGATCGATCAGGACGAATATTCGTTATCGGATGCTGGGTTGCTGCTGGGTCATGCAGTGGAGGGTGCCGAGGCCGAGGACGAGGTCGCGGCATGGGATGCCGACGACTTCGCGGCCGGGAAATAAATTGGCAAGAGTGTTTAGGGCTTCGCGGTCGTTGGAATCGCTAAACGTGGGGACGATGACGAGTTTGTTTGCGATGTAAAAGTTGGCGTAGCTGGCGGGGAGGCGCTGGCCGTCGAAATAGACAGGGGTGGGCATGGGCAGAGTCTCGACGCGCAGGGGGCGGCCGTCCTGGTCTTTCATGGTTTTCAGGAGCGTGAGATTTTCCTGGAGCGGGACGTAGTTGGCATCGCGGGGATCGTTCTCGACGATGGTTACGACGGTTGATGGATTCACGAAGCGCGTTAGGTCATCGACGTGGCCATGGGTGTCGTCGCCGGCGATTCCGTTTTTCAGCCAAAGAACATTGGCGACACCGAAATATTCTCGGAAAACCTGGGCGTAGTCTTCTTTTGTGAATCCGGGATTTCTTTCCTGGATTTTGCTCAATAAGCATTCTTCTGTGGTGAGGAGCGAGCCACGGCCGTTGACGTCGATGCTGCCGCCTTCGAGGACCACGCGGCCTCCTTTGTGCTCTGGTTGGAAAACGCGGCGTTTCAGTTTCTCGTTGGCTTTCGAAACGGCGTTGGCGTCTTTCTTGTGATTCGAATATTTGGCCCAGCCATTGAAGCAGAAATGATTGTAGGCGACTTCGCCGGGTTCGTTGCGAACGCAGATGGGGCCGGAATCGCGCATCCAGCCGCGATCGGTGGGGATGCGGAAGAAATCGACGGCGTCGAGATTGGCGCCGGATTTTCTAAGGATGGTGCGGACGCGAGATTCGGATGCACGGTTTTCGACGAGGAGATAGACGCGCTCGACTTTTGAGAGATGGCGGACGATTTCGGCGAAGGCCCAGGGGATGGGCGCGAATTTGCCAGGCCAGTCGGTGAGTTCGTGAGGCCAGCCGAGCCAGGTGGCTTCGTGGGGTTCCCATTCGGCGGGCATGCGGAAGCCGAGGGAGTGTGGGGTTTCAGTTTGCGGCGCAATCTTCATTGGGGAAAAGAATTTAACACAGAGAGCGCTGAGGACACAGAGATCACAGAGATGAAAAGAAAGAGACGAGAGAGCGTGGAGATGACTTCGAGTTAATCGTCATTCCAACGATTGAGGATCGGCTGGTAGGCGTCGATGCGGCGGTCGCGGAGGAAAGGCCAGTTGCGGCGAGTTTCTTCGCTTTTGGCGGGATCGCACTCGACGACGAGAATTTCTTCCTTGTCGTTTGAAGCTTCGGAAATAACCTGGCCGAAGGGATCGGCCACGAAAGAATTTCCCCAAAACTCAAGCCCCGGGTCGCCCTTTTCGGGCTTGCCTTCGAAGCCGACGCGATTCACTACAGCTGCGTAGACGCCGTTGGCGATGGCGTGGCCACGCTGAATAGTGCGCCAAGCGTCGAGTTGCGCGGGGCCGAACTCCGCCTTCTCGTGCGGGTGCCAGCCGATGCTGGTGGGATAAAAAATAACCTGAGCGCCGCTGAGAGCGATGAGGCGCGAGCCTTCGGGATACCACTGGTCCCAGCAAATCTGCACGCCAACGCGAGCGTACTTGGTGTCGAAATTCGGGAAGCCGAGGTCGCCGGGAGTGAAATAAAACTTTTCGTAGTACAGAGGATCGTCGGGGATATGCATTTTGCGGTATTTGCCGAGAAAAGAGCCGTCCGCGTCGAGAACGGCGCAGGAGTTGTGATAGACGCCGGGGGCGCGGCGTTCGAAGAGTGAAACGACCAAGGCTACTTTTTTTTCTTTTGCGACTTGAGCAAGTTTCTCTGTGGCGGGACCCGGAACGGCTTGGGCGAGATTAAAAAGCTGGGCGTCCTCGGTGCGGCAGAAATATTCGCCGAGAAAAAGCTCATGCAGGGAGATGATCTGGGCTCCACGCGCAGCGGCTTCGCGGATTTTGCCGATGGCGCGCGTCAGATTGTCTTCCGCGTTGTTCATGCATTTCATCTGCACGAGACCAATGGTAAATTTGTCTGCCATGATTTTTAGTTTAACATGAGCGCAGAAAAAATATTTGAATGCGTTTTGTACTATCTTTTGCGCTTTATTTGTAATATCAATCTGCAATAAGTTTTAGCATTTCATTCGCACAGCGAAATTTATTTGCAACAAGCGATTCATATTCAGTCGAGGAGACGCGATGGCGAAGCAGGAAAAGAAAACTGTGACCGGGAGGGTGCTCCACGATCCAGTGAAGGATAAACTCCGGCCGATGTTTCCGCTGGACTTATCCAAATGCCACACCGTCGACGAACTGGTGCGCGCCATGGGAGATACCGCGTTTACCGGGCGGCAGATTGGCGACGCTGCAGACGTTTTTGAAGCCATGGCGCGCGACAAGGATTGTTTTGTGGTGATGACGCTGTCCGGGGCTTTGACGGTTGCCAAGATGGGACTGGTCTTCTGCGATTTGATTGAATCGGGCGTCGTCAAAGCGATCGTCTCCACCGGCGCGCTAATGGCGCATGGGCTTGTCGAAGCTACTGGCTACAAACATTTCCGCTACAACCCCAAGATGGGTGACAGCGAGCTTTTTCAAGCCGGGTACAACCGCGTCTACGATTCGCTCGAGCCGGAGACGAATCTCGATCATGTCGAAGAGGTGATGGACCACGTCCTGGATGCGTGGGAGGCGGAAGAAATCGCGTGCAGCTGGAAGATTCACCGGCGCATCGGCGAGTACTTGCACGAGAAGGCGCCGGGGCGGGGAATCCTGAAATCGGCTTATGAACACAATGTCCCGATTTTTGTTCCGGCGTTCAGCGATTCCGAACTGGGAATTGATTTTGCGCTGCACAAGATTGCGCGACAGAGGGATAAACGCCCAGTGCTGCGTTTCGATCCGTTCGAGGACTTTGAAAAGTTTGCCGACACCATGCTAGCCACGAAGCGCATGGGGATTCTAACGGTGGGCGGGGGCGTGCCACGGAATTGGTCGCAACAATTCGGCGTGTACGCGGAATTGCTGGCGCGGCGCGGTTACAAGAAACTTCCGCTGAAACGCTACAACTACGGAGTGCGGATTTGTCCGGAGCCGGTGCATTGGGGCGGGCTGAGCGGCAGTACGTACACGGAAGCAGTTTCGTGGGGGAAATTCATTCCGCCGGAAGAAGGCGGGAAGTTTGCGGAAGTTTTCGATGACGCGACAGTGGCGCTGCCGTTGATCGTCAGGGCGGTGCTGGAGCGGATTGGCTACTTTAAGAAAGAGTAACAACGGATCCCTGGCCTCCGAGGAAATTTGCAGAGGGAGAACCAAAAAATGAAGCGAATCGTGCTGGCAGGTATTCTGGGTGGCTTGACTCTATTCGTCTGGACGTTTGTGGCGCACCAATTCCTCGGGCTCGGTGAAATGGGCGTCGGAGAGATTCCCAACGAAGCTGTCGTGCTGAACGCGATGCGAGGAGCCATTCCGGAAGCAGGCTTCTACATTTTTCCAGGCGTCGGACTGGGGCCGAAGGCGACCATGGAGCAGCGAAAAGCCGCCATGCCGGAATACATGAAGAAATATGAACAATCTCCGCATGGAGTCCTGGTCTACCATCCGGTGTCAGGCCCGTTCAACTTTGGCGCGGCGCTGGGCCGCGAATTTGCACTTCAGGTTCTGCAGGCCTTGCTTGCTGCGTGGCTTGTTTCTTGTGCCGCGAGCGGACGAGGTTATTCGGCGCGCGTGGGGATCGTAGTCGTTGCGGGCGTACTTGTTGCGATCAGCACGAACGTGGAGTATTGGAACTGGTACGCATTTCCAGGAAATTACACCGCCGGGTACATGACCACGCAAATTGTTGGGTTTGTGCTGGCGGGCTTTGTCATCGCCGCGCTTGTGAAGAGCGAGGCGGTTGCCAGGAGTTGACCGATGGCCAAGGCGAAGTCGAAAATGATCTACGACGTGCATCCAAGCGTGGCGATGGTGCAGAAATCGATGGCGGAACTGAAAGAGAAAACTGGGCGTTCCTTGCAAGAGTGGATTGCGCTGGTGATGAAGGAAGGGCCAAAGGATGAAAAGTCGCGGCGTGCATGGTTGAAGACGAAGCACAAGCTAGGAATGAATCACACAGGGTGGATCGTGGAACGCGCCGACGGAAAGGGCGGAGATTTAGATACGCCGGACACATATTTGAAGGCGGCAGTCGAATATGTGGAGGGGCAGTACGCGGGTCCGAAAGAAAAGTTGCGGCCGGTTTATGACGAGCTACTGAAGCTGGGAAAGTCTCTCGGGGATGACGTGAAAGCGTGTCCGTGCAAAACGATTGTGCCGCTGTATCGCGAACATGTGTTCGCACAAATCAAGCCGACGACGAATTCGCGGATTGATCTCGGGTTTGCGTTGAGACACTACAAGGGAAAGTTGCCGAAACGGCTGATTGATACCGGCGGTCTGGCGAAAAAAGACCGCATCACGCACCGCATCGAAATCACGGCTGCGGAACAGATCGACGGCGAAATGAAGAAGTGGCTAAAAACGGCGTATGACCTGGACACCTAGACTTTTCTACGGTATTTCGAGCCGCGTGCCTGCTCCCGCGTAAAGATAATCATCGCCGAAGGCTTTTTGCAAACGCAAAAACGCCGGTTCGCCGGTGCAGTGACCTGGAGCGACTTTTTCGAGCTTCCATTTGTTCTTTAGGCTGTCCACCAGCCGGTCAATCTCGGTTTCAGGAGTGGTGACGAGATGAAGACCGCCTGCAAGAAAATGCACGCGCGGATCAATGGCACTTGCGGCCTGCAAGATTTCTTCAATTCCAGGATGAGAACAACCGACGATGACAGACAGGCCATCGGGCCCTCGGAGCGCAAGTGACAGTTCACGCAGTTCGAGCGTACCTGGCGTTTTCGAAATGGTGAAAACTAGGAAGATACCTGGGGAAATCTCGGTCTGTTTGTCAACCAGCACGAAGTTGCCGCCACTCCAGGGATAGCCGGTCGGAATCTTGTCCGGGTATTTTCCGTCGTAGTAACGCATGCGCCCGGGGAGGGAAGCAGCCGGCTTAATCAATGTAGGCGGAGCGGCACCGCCAAAAATACCGAACGATTCCAGCGGAGCATAAATGGGAACGTTGGGGTTTGCGGAGAGAAGATATTTCAGTCCTGTGGTGTGGTCCGCATGACGGTGAGAAATGACCACAAAATCCAGCTTGGTCAAATCGACGCCAAGGGCTTTGACGTTGTGCTCGAATGTCGCCGCGTTGTTTCCCGTGTCGAAGAGTATGCGCTTGCCGTCGTGTTCAACGAGAGCCGAAAAGCCCCAGTCTTTCGTGACCGCTTTGTTATCGGAAAACGCGTCGTAGAGAATCGTAATGCGATCCTTGGCGACAGCATTTCCGGAAACTGTAAGGAAAAAAGCCAGCGTGAGCCCGAAGAGTCCGCGAATAACTTGCATCGAGAGCCTCCCAGGAGAGATTTAGCAAGGCCTTAGTCGTCTTCGCCGATGAGGATGGCGGCGCCGAGCACGGTGGTCCAGAGGCCGCGCTTGTCGCCGACTGCGGATTGGGTGATGTTCATGGTGCGGACAATTTTATTGGAAATGCGGTAGACCTCTTTTTTTTCGTCAAAGCTGAGATCGGGATCGAATTCCACGTTTAGGGTAGTGGCCAGCATTTCCGCGGCGAGCTCTTCCGCATATTCGCCGGCGACTTCTTCCGTTTCCCCGAAAGAATGATGCTCGGACAAGTAGCCATACATGGTCTTGTCGCTGGGCAGCGCCAGGCCAATGCTCGCGGCGATGAGGCGGTGCGCTTCCTTGGTGGAGTTCTCGCTGATGACAGTGAAGGCGACCTGGCCGGGCTTAATGTGTTTCAAGCCTTCGCTGCGTGAGATCAGTTTGCAATTGGGAGGGAAGATAGAAGAAACGCGGACGATGTTGCACGCCGCAATTCCGGCGTTCCGCAGAGCGAGCTCAAAGCTCGACAGCCTTTCACGATGTTTACCGACGCCTTTGGTGAGGAAGATTTTCTTAGCGACGAACGCCATTGTGCCGGTTTGCCGTGCCTCCGTGAGTGGTGTACGAGCGAAAAATTTTCTTGCAGATGAAAAGTAACAAGAAGGTATTGCAGTGTCAACTTATTCCAGCGCCTGAATGTAGAATTCCGCCAACATTATGAACGGACGGTGACAGTGGAAGCGGGAAGGACGACTTATTCGCCGGCGGTGAATTGCAATAATTTGCCGAGCGGCTTGCAGAGGGCGAGAATTTTGCCGAGGTCATCGGCGGTGAAGTCCGGGCCGCAGTGGAATGCGTCTGCGCCCTTGCGGCTGACTTGAATAACGCCGATGACCTTGCCGTCGGAGAGAATGGGAGCGCTGATCATCTTTTGAATGGCTTCGGCGGCCTCGGCGGTTATCTTCACGCCTTCAAAGACGGTGGCATGCCGGGCGGCGGTGAAGTTATTGTCGATTTCCGGCCGGCTGTCGCGGGCGGTGCGGGCCGCCAGCGCCGAATTGCTGGACAGGGGAATAAAACCGACCTTTTTCAAGGTTTCCGGCACGAGAAAATGCAGGTGTTTCCAGCGTGTGGACACGGCCAGGATGGCCACCTCATCGGTTCGAACGCCGAGGCTCTTGGCGATTTTCTCCGCTACCTGCGAAAGAGAGATCTGCGATGGCGCCCCCGCTTCCGCGGTGAGGGCAGTGGCGATGCGGTCCAGTTCGGAGACAAGGTTGAGTGTCGTGCTCATGGCAAACTCGTGAAATTTGGTTATGCGGCCAGGAGGGGGAAGCACCCGGCGGACCCGTCCACTTATTTATCTTCCGGCGAAGGGCGTTGGCCTGCAAGAACCTTTCAGGCGATTGTTGCCGGTGAGAGACTGTCCGAACGAACAGGCGATGGGACGGCGCAACTTGCATCCCCGGACGCATCTGCCTATACTGACGTCGTCGCGATTTCTGATCGCTCCTCCGGCTTCGTTTGAGCGTGAACCGGCTAGGACTTGCGCGGCGGAGAGGGCATGTCTTCCACGGCGACCCAGCCTGACACGAGTTACCTCCTCAGAAAGCTTCATTCTTTTACCGGCATACTTCCCGTTGGCGCATTTTTGGCGGAACATTTTTGGTCGAATAGTGCCGCGCTCGTAAGCCCGGAGAAATACAACACCGTTTCTCAGGAACTGCAGACGATTCCTTTCCGGCTGATCGTGGAATGGGGAGCGATTTTCTTGCCGATGCTGTTTCACGGGGGCTACGGTGTGTATATCTGGTTGCGGGGGAAATCGAACGTCTCCAACTATCCGTGGGTGGGGAATTGGCTGTACACGGCGCAGCGGTATACGGGTTTGATCGCTTTTGCGTACATCGGGTGGCATCTCTACACGGAGCGATGGCTCACTCATGGCCGGTCGACCTACGCGAATGTCGCGGAGGATATGCAGAATCCGTGGTACCTGGCGTTCTTTGCCGTCGGCGTGCTCGCGTCTTCCTTCCATTTGGGAGCGGGGATCTGGAATTTCCTGTGTAAATGGGGACTGGCTGCCACTGCCAAGGCGCAGCAAGCCGCCGGACGATTTGGGGCGCTGGTCGGAGTCGCGTTCGGCGTTGTCGGGATCCTGGTGATTATCAGCTTCCGATTTGACTGGCATCCATTCTCGGCGTACTTACCAAACAAATGAGACAGCCGAAAATCATTGTCGTGGGCGGAGGTCTGGCCGGCCTCATGGCCACGATTCGTGTGGCGGAGTCGGGCATTCCGGTGGACCTCTTTTCAATTGTGCCGGTGAAACGATCGCATTCCGTCTGCGCGCAGGGCGGCATCAACGCGGCGAAGAATCAGAAAGGCGAAGGCGACACCACCGACAAGCACTTTGACGACACGATTTACGGGGGCGACTTCCTTGCGAACCAGCCCCTAGTGAAGCGCATGTGCGAAGCGGCGCCGGGGATTATCGATCTTCTGGACCGCATGGGAGTCATGTTCAACCGCACGCCGGAAGGATTGCTGGATTACCGGCGGTTCGGCGGGACGCTTTATCACCGCACGGCGTTTGCGGGAGCGACGACGGGACAGCAACTGCTTTACGCCCTGGATGAGCAAGTGCGGCGACATGAGGCGGAAGGAAAAGTTAAAAAATTCGAGGGAGCGACGTTTCTCTCTGCAGTGATCGATGAGGGTGGTGTGTGCCGCGGCATTTGCGCCATGGACCTTCGCAGCATGGAAGTGAAGACGTACGCTGCGGACGCGGTGATTTTTGCCACGGGAGGGAATGGGGCGATTTTCGGGCGTTCGACGAATTCGGTAGTATGCACCGGCTCCGCCCAGTCGGCGCTCTTTCAGCAAGGCGTGGACTACGCGAACGGGGAATTCATTCAAGTCCACCCAACGGCGATCCCCGGCGAAGACAAATTGCGGCTGATGAGCGAATCGGCCCGCGGCGAAGGCGGGCGAGTGTGGGTGCCGCGGAATCCGGCGGAGAAGCGGCCGGCAAGAAGCATTCCCGATGAGGAACGATTTTATTTTCTTGAGGAGTGGTATCCGAAGTACGGCAACCTGGTGCCGCGGGATATCGCCACGCGCGCGATTCATCGCATCGTGTACCAAGAGAAACTCGGCGTCGACGGGCAGGCCGCTGTATATCTCGACGTGACGCATATTCCGCGGGAGACGCTGGACCGCAAACTCGAAGGAATTCTGGAGATTTATGAGAAGTTCCTCGGGGTGGATCCCCGCGAAGAGCCGATGAAGGTTTTCCCTGCGATGCACTACACGATGGGTGGCATCTGGGTGAACGGCGAATATCAGGCCAGCAACGTTCCGGGGATCTACGCGGCGGGCGAATGCGAATATCAGTATCACGGTGCCAACCGGTTGGGAGCGAATTCGCTGGTATCGTGCATTTTCGGCGGAGGTCTGGCGGGCCCGGCGGCGGTGAAGTACGCAAAGAACCTGGAAAAAGGCGCGGAATCGACAGGGTCGAGCGTGTTCGCAGCGGAAAAGAAGCGCCAGGAAGAAAAGAATCAGAAACTGATCACGCAAGACGGGTCGGAGAACCCCATCACGCTTTGGCGGGAACTCGGAGACGTGATGACGGAGCACGTCACCGTCACGCGCATCAATAAGAATCTGGCAGCAGCGGAAGCGAAGATTCGAACGCTGCAGGAGAGGTATAAAAAGATCAATCTCAGCGACCGCACGAAATGGTCGAACCAGACGCTGAATTTCGCGCGCGAACTGGAGAACATGATTATTCTTGCTCGCGTGATCACCATGGGAGCGCTAGCACGCAACGAGTCGCGTGGCGCGCATTTCAAGCCGGATTTCCCGGAACGCGACGATGCCAACTGGCTGAAGACCACACGCGCCAAGTGGGTGAACAATGATATCCAGCTTACCTACGAGCCGGTGGATATTTCGCTGATTAAGCCGCGTCCGCGGCGTTACGACGCGGCGAAGTAGGAGCTGTAGCGCAGGCTTCCAGGCCTGAGGTTACTTTCAGGTTGAGGGTTTATGGCAGAAACGAAGCAAGTCCTCGTTAAGGTGAAACGGCAAGCCGGGCCGAAGGAAGCGGCGCGCTGGGAAGAATTTGCGCTCAAGTGGCGGCCTTCAATGAACGTGATTATTTGCTTGCGGGACATCGCCGAGAATCCGGTGACCCGCGACGGCAAGAAGACGACTCCCATCTCCTACGATTCGAATTGCCTTGAGGAGATTTGCGGTTCGTGCGCCATGCTCATCAACGGCAAAGCGCGCATGGCGTGTTCGGCGCTTGTGGATCAACTGGAGCAGCCGATTCGAATCGAGCCGATGTCGAAGTTTCCGCTGGTCCGGGATCTTACCGTCGATCGCCAATTCATGTTTGAGAGTCTGAAACGCGTGAAAGCGTGGATTCCCATCGATGGCACTTACGATCTTGGCGAGGGTCCGCGTGTTTCACCGGAAATTCAGGAAAAGGGTTACCCACTTTCGAATTGCATCAGCTGCGGAAGCTGCCTCGAAGTCTGCCCGCAAGTGAATGAGAACAACCAGTTCGTCGGCGCGGCCATCATCAGCCAGGTTCGGCTCTTCAACATGCATCCGACAGGAGCGATGAATAAGAACGAGCGTCTGAAGGCGCTAATGGGTCCCGGCGGCATTCAGGAATGCGCCAACGCGCAAAACTGTGTGCACGCTTGCCCGAAGAACATTCCTTTGACCGAATCCATCGCCGAGGTAAACCGCGAGGTGTGGAAACAGGCACTACTCGGCTGGCTTGTAGGATAAACTCTCACCGCAATCTGAACTCTGGGGGAAATCGATGCGTCGATTGTTCGCTCTTCTTAGTATTTGCTCGTTTCTTAGTGCCGGCATGCTAATTGCGCGCCGGGCTTCGGCGGATGACATTGCCGAACGCGCGCGGAAGCTGCACTTCTCATCGATCGTCCTGGATACGCATGACGACACGACGCAGCGCTTTTTCTCGAAGGACTACGATATCGGCAAGCGCAATCCGGATGGGCACGTGGACATCCCGCGCATGCGCGAGGGCGGCATGAACGCCATTTTCTTTTCCATCTGGATTGATGGACGCATCATGGGTGCGCCTGCCGTGCAGAAAGCGCTCGATCAGATTGATGCGGTCCACGAAAACGTCATCAAATATTCGAAAGACATGATGTTCTGCCGCACCGCCGCCGAAGTCCGCGAAGCGCACAAGCAGGGCAAGATCGCGGCGCTCATCGGGGTCGAAGGCGGCCATATGATCGGCAACGACATTCGCGTGCTGCGAATGTTCGGCGATCTGGGCGTCCGCTATATGACGCTTTCGCATTTTTACAACGACGAGTGGGCAGATTCCTCCACCGACAAGCCAGCCCACAACGGCCTCACGGATTTCGGCAAGGACATCGTGCGGGAAATGAACCGGCAGGGAATTATGGTGGATATCTCGCACGTCTCCGACAAGACCTTTTACGATGCGCTGGAAGTCAGCAAGGCGCCGCTGATCGCGTCACACTCTTCCTGCCGCGCGCTGTGCAATCATGTGCGTGACATGTCGGACGACATGATCAAGGCACTGGCGGCCAAAGGCGGGGTGATTCAGATCAATTACGAAAGAAGTTTCATCGATCAAGCGTACAAGGACGCATCGGAAAAGTTCTCCGGCGGCGTGGTCGCGATGTTCGACAAATTCAAGAAAGAATGCGGCGACGACCAGGAATGTTTTGGAAGGAAGATGGCCGAGCAAGAAAAACAAGCCACCGCGGAGGGCAAGCTCCCTCATGTAAGTTGGGAGCGGATCATCGAACATATCGACCACGTGGCAAAGCTCGTGGGTGCCGACCATGTCGGCCTTGGTTCTGATTTTGACGGTGCGAGCATGCCGGATGGAATGGAAGATTGTTCGAAGCTGCCGAAAATTACCGAAGCGCTGTTGCGCAAAGGTTATGGCGACGATGACATTCGCAGAATCCTCGGCGGCAACATCCTCCGGGTGATGGAGCAGACGGAAAAAGTAAGCAGGGAATTGCAGGCGCAATAAGCAGGTCTTAAATGCTCCGTGGAGAAAATGAGAATTGAAATGTGGCGAGCTATCCTCACGGCTGGAATGTGCATTTCAGCCGGTTCGCTTTTGGCAGCGGCTGTGACGGCAGGCGATATTTCGGCGCGCGCAAAAAAGTTGCATTTTTCTTCCATCGTTGTGGACACGCACGACGATACCACGCAGCGCTTTCTCGACGCGGATTTCGATATTGGGGTGCGCAACACCAGCGGCAGCATTGACGTTCCGCGCATGAAGGAAGGCGGCCTCGGCGCGATTTTCTTCTCGATTTGGATCCCCAGCAAAGTCACCGGGCCGGAAGCGGTGAATCGCGCGCAAACACAAATTGACGCGGTTCGCGAACAAGTACGTAAACATCGCAAAGATCTCGTTCTGGCAACGACGGCTGACGAAATCCGCGAAGCGCGCAAGAAGGGCAAGATCGCGGCGTTGATGGGCATCGAGGGCGGCCACATGATCAATTCGGACCTCGATGTGCTGCGCAAGTTTGCCTCGCTTGGCGTGCGGTACATGACGCTGACGCATAGCGGCAACGACGAATGGGCGGACGCTTCCACCGACAAAGCCGTGCACAATGGCCTGACCGATTTCGGGAAAGACGTCATTCGCGAGATGAACCGCCTAGGCGTCATGGTGGACATTTCGCACGTGAGCGACAAGACTTTTTACGATGCGCTAGAGGTGAGCAAGGCCCCGCTTATCGCTTCGCACTCTTCCTGCCGCGCGATTTGCGACGCACCCCGCAACATGACGGACCAAATGATGAAGGACCTTGCCGCAAAGGGCGGCGTCATCCAGATCAATTATCACGTGGGATTCCTGAGCCAGGAATTTCGCGATGCGGAAAAGGCGAATCCTGAGCTCAACAAGGCAATCAGCGTCGAAGTGACGAGGCGGTGCGGCGAAAATGAGGCTTGCCAGCTGATTGAAGGCGATCGCATCACGCGCGAATATGTCGCGCAGGGAAAGCTTCCGCGCGTGGAGTGGACGAAAATCATCGAACACATTGACCACGCGGTGAAAGTGGTGGGCGCGGAACACGTAGGCCTCGGCTCGGACTTCGATGGGGCGAACATGCCGTACGGCATGGAAGACGCGACGAAGCTCCCCCGCATCACCGAGGCTCTTTTGAAAAAAGGCTATTCCGAGGGTGACATCAAGAAAATTCTCGGCGAAAATACTCTGCGGGTCATGGTTGAGGTCGAGCGTGTGAGCCGAGAGCTAAGTTCGCCGCCGCGAAAATAGGTTTTGATTTTACGCACTCATTTGAGGAGGAGAGAGAGAACCACAATGAGAAAACCCATAGTTTTGTTTCTTGCGGGAGTCTTTGGCTTCATTGCAGTGACGTCAGCACAAACTCCGGCACCGACTCCCGCGCAATCCAAGACGGCAACTGTGCCGAAAACCGCCACGGCCCCCAAGCCGGGAACGACAGCGGCCCGTGCCTACGACCGCGCTCTTCTGCGGCCGGCGCTTCTGAAAGATAAAGCGCCGGAGACGTTCCAGGTAAACTTTGTGACAACGCGCGGCGAATTCACGGTGACGGTGACTCGCGCCTGGGCGCCAATCGGCGTCGACCGCTTCTACAATCTGGTCAAGCATCACTTCTATGACAACGCGAGTGTCTTTCGCGTCGTGCCCGGCTTTGTCGCGCAATTCGGGCTCAGCGCTTATCCGCCGGTCTCCGCGGCATGGCAGCACGCCGACATTCAAGATGATCCGGTTACGCAGAGCAACAAGCTCGGCTATCTGACGTTCGCCACCGCGGGGCCGAATACGCGCACTACACAGATTTTCATCAGCCTGAAAGACAATTCCGGCCTGGACCGGCAAGGATTTGCGCCGTTCGGCGTCGTGGATCCTCCGGGAATGAAAGTGGTCAACATGTTCTATGACCAATACGGGGACAGCGCGGGTCCTGAACAGGATCAAATCGCCAAGCAAGGTAAGCCCTATTTGGACAAGGGCTGGCCCAAGCTTGATTCCATCAAGACGGCCACTCTGGTTGGGGCGGCGGGAGCGGCGGCTCCGGCCAGGCCGGCGGCAGCCCCGAAACCGGCCCCAGCTGCCACGAAGCCCCAATAATCTTTGCTGACCGTTGATTACTTTTTTGAATGCCATGCATCTGATCTTTGCGAGGCTTTCCCTTTGACTTGGGGACGGCTGGGAACGTATTCTTCAATTTCATGATGACCTGCTGCCAGATGATGTGTTGTCCCTGCGTGTGCAACGCTGCGTGTTGCATGACACCCATCTCTGGCCAGAGGAGTTTCCGGACTTAGCTGTAGCTTAATCACAGAGTTCCGAAGCCCACGAGCCAGAGCAACTGGTGCCGTGGGCTTTTTTGTTTTTGGATCGCGGAACTTTCGAAGCGCTGGATTTGGGAGCCATGGATCATGACCGCTGCTGAAGCAACCGAAATTGAACAAAGACACAGCTGCGAGGCCATTGAAGCGGAGATCTCGCGCTTTGAAGAGCGCGTCCTGCAGCTCCGGAGCGGGGCTATTACCGAAGCGGAGTTTCGCCCGTTTCGCCTGAAGCACGGCACCTATGGCCAGCGGCAGCCGGGTTTCCAGATGCTTCGCGTCAAGATCGCGGCCGGTGTGCTCAAGTCCGCGCAGCTCCGCGTTTTGGCAGACATTGCGGCCCAGTTCTCGACGGGCCGGGGCCATCTAACCACGAGGGAAAACATTCAGTTTCATTTCGTGAAGCTCGAAAACGTCCCGGCCGCCATGAGGATGCTGGCCGATGCAGGCCTCACGACGCGGGAGGCTTGCGGCAACACGGTGCGCAATGTCACGGCTTGCCCCGTGGCGGGGATTTGCCCGGGCGAAGCGTTTGACGTCACGCCGTACGCGTTGGGCGTCTCGCGATATCTTTTGCGGCATCCGGATTTTCACGATCTGCCTCGCAAGTTCAAGATTGCCTTTTCGGGTTGCGAAAATGATGGCGATTGCGCCGTCGCCGGCATCCATGATGTTGGGCTCATCGCGCAGGTTCGGGGCGCCAACGGCACAGCGCACCGTGGATTCAAAGTTTTGGTCGGCGGCGGGCTCGGGAGCTTGCCGACGGAGGCCGCTATTCTTTCGGATTTTTTGCCGGAAGAAGAACTACTGCCCACGATCGAGGCCATTCTTCGCGTCTTTACGGAAACGGGGAATCGTAAGAACAAGCTCCTGGCGCGATTGAAATACGTCTTGCGCGCAAAGGGCATCGAAGAGTTCCGGCGGCTTGTTGCGGAAAAGCGCAAAGTATCGCGGGCTCCCCTGGAAAGTTTCACAGTGACTTCACCGATTCAGCCGGCGCTGGTCACGATAGCGGCGGCGCCGCTTTCTAACACCACGCGCAATGCAGCAACGGACAGGGAATACGACCGCTGGGCCGAACACAATTTAATGTCCCAGCGCCAGGCCGGCTATGGCGCGATGTGGGTCAAACTTCTCGCAGGCACGATTCACAGCAATCAAATGCGCGGCCTCGCCGACATTCTGGAAAAGAATGAGCTGACGGGCGTGCGGATCGCGGTTAATCAGGATCTGGTCATTCCGTGGGTGCCGTTTGACCGCGTGAGAGCAGTTTACGACGGGCTGCGCACATTCGATTTGGCCACGCCAGGAGCGCGCACCATTTCCGACGTCACGGGCTGCCCGGGCGCCACGACTTGCAATCTCGGCATCACGCGGTCGCTTACGCTGGCGGAAGTGCTCTCGCGCGAGTTGAACGGCTACGACGATCCGGAAATTCAGAAACTGCGCATCAAGATCAGCGGCTGCCCCAATTCGTGTGGGCATCATCACATTGCCGACATTGGATTTTACGGGAACGTTCGGAAGATCAACGAGCAGCAGGCCCCGTACTATCAGTTGCTGCTCGGCGGCAAGGTAGATGTCAGCGGCGTGCGTTTTGCGCGGCAGATCATGGCCGTGCCGGCGCGCCCCATCCCGACGATCCTGCGTGAACTTCTGGCCTTCTATCAGCAAGACCGCCGGCAGGGTGAGACCTTTTCCGCCTGGGTTGCGCGCACGCCGGACAAAGCCATCACGGAGCGGCTGCAACCATTTGTGGACGTGAGCAGCGCCTCCGAAGAACTCTTTGTCGATTGGGGCGATACCGAAACTTATTCTCTCAAGCTGGGCCGCGGCGAGTGCGTGGCCTAAAGGAGCAATCCGATGAGTGCAGAAGCAAATGCAGGAAAGACCGGAAGCCGCTGGAAATTGTCTCTGGACACCTGGGCCGTGCTGTTGGCCCTGGTTGCGGCGCTTTTGATTCGCGCCGGGGTCTTCAAACACGTTCCGTGGTGAAAACTTTCTGAATAAATGGAGATGACGAATCATGGCTGATGTAATCGTGGTTCCCCAGGCGCAACCGGTACAGCCGGCGTTGCGCTTTTTACGTGTAATTCCCGGAGTTCTTTTGCTTGCGGCCATCGGTTACGCGGGCAAATTGCTCGAGCAGAACGTCGGTGCCTACGCCAAGGCGCATCACTGGACGTTCCCCAACATCGAATACGTCCTTTGGGCCATTGTTCTTGGCCTGGCGATCTCTAACACGATTGGGGTGCCGGAGATTTTCCGGAGCGGCGTCGCGACGTACGAGTTCTGGCTGAAAGCTGGAATCGTGCTGCTCGGCTCACGCTTTCTTTTGGGCGATATTCTTAAGCTTGGAATCGTCAGTCTGTTGCTCGTGGCCATTGAAATCGCCGGTTCCCTCGCGTTCATGACATTTCTCGGGCGCTTGTTCAAGCTCAAGCCCAAACTCACGACGCTTCTAGCCGTGGGCTCGGCCGTCTGCGGTGTCAGCGCTATCATCGCCACGAAGGGCGCGATTGAAGCCGATGACGAGGATTCTTCTTTTTCCATTGCCGCGATTCTTGCCCTTGGTGCTCTGGCACTCTTTTCATTTCCGGTCATCGGACACTACCTCCACCTGAGCGACAAGGCGTACGGACTTTGGGCCGGCCTTGGCGTAGACAATACTGCCGAGGCCACAGCTGCGGGAGCGCTGTACTCCGATGCCGCTGGAAAACTCGCGGTGCTGGTCAAATCCACGCGCAACGCGATGATTGGTTTTGTCGTGCTCGCTTATGCGATTTATTGGGCCAGCCAGGGCCAAGCGAAGACGGTTGGAAACAAGGCGGCGTTTCTTTGGCAGAAATTTCCGAAGTTTGTGCTGGGCTTCTTGTTGATCTCGGTCCTCGCGACCTACCACTTTTTCAACAAGGATCAGGTCGGAGCGCTCGCCAATCTTTCGCGTTGGGCGTTTCTGCTCACGTTCGCTGGCGTCGGCCTGCGTACCAACTTCAGCGATATGCGTAAGCAGGGCTTTCGTCCCTTCGCTGTGGGTGCTATCGGTGAAGTTGTCATCGCCGGATTTACGCTGGGGTTGGTTTACGGCGCAGGAAAACTTTTCGGTTGGTAGAAGGAATTACCGTGCCCGCGGCTCTGTGACCTCTATGTGAAGTCTTTAGTTCGAGTTTAGAGCCCCAGTACGGTCACCAGTTCCCGCACCGATGCCGAAGACTTCAGCAGCGCCGCGTTTTCTTCGGCCGTCAGTTTGATCTGAATGATCTCTTCAACGCCCTTTGCGCCCAATTTCACCGGTACGCCCACGAACAGTCCCTTGATCCCATACTCGCCCTCAAGATACACGCAGCAGGGCAGAATTTTCTTTTTGTCCTTGAGAATTGCTTCCACCATCTCGACTGCAGCTGCCGAGGGCGCATAGTACGCCGAGCCGGTCTTCAGCAGGTTCACGATTTCTGCGCCACCTTTGCGCGTGCGCTCGACGATCGCATCGATACGTTCTTTTGGCAGCAAATCGGGGAGGGGAATTCCCGCCACGGTCGAATACCGCGGCAGCGGCACCATGTCGTCACCATGTCCGCCCAGCACGAACGAGTGCACATTTTCCACGCTGACTTTGCATTCCATCGCGACAAAGGAACTCATGCGCGCCGAATCCAACACCCCGGCCATGCCCATCACGCGGTTCTTCGGGAAACCGCTCACGTTCAAAGCCGCTTGCGCCATCGCATCCAGAGGATTAGTCACCATGACGAGGATGCAGTTGGGCGAATGCTTTACGATCTGTTCGACCACGCCCTTCACCACGTCGTAATTCGCTTTCAGTAAGTCGTCGCGGCTCATTCCGGGTTTACGGGGAAATCCAGCTGTAATCACCACGACGTCGCTGTTCGCCGTGGCCGAATAGTCGCCGTTCGCCGTCGAAATACCCGCTGCCCGCGAATCCGTCCGCGTGATCGGCCCTGATTCCAGCATGTCCAACCCTTTTCCTGCCGGCGGGCCATCCAGAATATCCGTGAGCACCACATCCGCCAGCTCTTTGTCCACAATTCGCTGCGCTGTGGTCGATCCAACGAAACCGCCACCCACCACCGTCACCTTTTTTCTGCTCATGCCGCTCCTCGTCTCCAATCAATTTCTGTTCTGCAAATCCTCTGCGCTCTCTGCATCATCTTTTTCTTCCTTCTACCTGACTAACGTGCCGCCGCAGCGCCCTTCATGTTCTCAATGATGGCCGACGCAAACTCCGACGTCCCCACCTTGGTCGCACCCGTCATCAGCCGCTCGAGGTCGTATGTCACGCGCTTCTGCTGAATCGTCCGCGCAATGCCATCTTCGATCAGAGTCGAAGCTTCCTTCCACCCAAGAAACTCAAACATCATCGCACCCGAGAGCATCACGGAGCTGGGATTGATCACATCTTTGTCCGCATATTTCGGCGCGGTTCCATGGGTCGCCTCGAACACGCCGAACCCATCGCCGATATTCGACCCCGGCGCCATGCCCAGCCCGCCAACCTGCGCCGCGCATGCGTCCGACAAATAGTCGCCGTTCAAGTTTGAGGTAGCCAGCACGCTGTACTCGTCCGCGCGCAACAGCACCTGCTGAAAGACGGAATCGGCAATCCGGTCGTTAATCAGCAGCTTCTGTTTCCACTGGCCCTTGCCGTGCGTTGCGTAAATCGCGTCCACCGTCGCTTTCACTTCGTCATACACCGTTTTCTTGAATGCGTCGGTAGCTTGTTCCAGCCCCGGCTCGATCATCGCGGCGTTTTGTTCCACGGTCAGCGCCGGATTCTTATCGAGATTATCCACGATCCAGGTCTCGCGCTCGGTGATCGTCTGTGATCGGAATTCTTCCCGAGCGAGGTCATAGCCCCAATCGCGAAATGCCCCTTCCGTGAATTTCTGAATATTCCCTTTATGCACCAGCGTCACGCTCTTCCGTCCGTTCGCCAGCGCGTACTTGATGGCGCGCCGTACCAGCCGTTTTGTCCCAGTGGGCGAAATCGGCTTAATCCCCACTCCGGAGTCCCAGCGAATCTGTTTCTTCCCGTCTTTCAACATCTCGTGGTTCAGGAATTCGAGAAGTTTCTTCGCTTCCGGCGAGCCGGACTTCCATTCGATCCCGATGTAAACGTCTTCCGTGTTTTCACGAAAGATGAACACATCCATTTTTTCGGGCTCGCGCACAGGGGAGGGAACTCCCTTGAAGTAGCGCACCGGCCGTTCGCAGGAGTAAAGGTCCAGCAACTGGCGCAGCGCGACGTTCAGGGAACGTATACCGCCGCCCACCGGAGTCGTTAATGGTCCCTTAATGGCTACGCGAAAATCACGAATGGCGTCGACCGTGTCATTCGGGAGCCACTCATTGAATGTCTTGAAGGCTTTCTCTCCCGCAAACACTTCGAACCACGCCACGCGGCGCTTTCCCCCGTAAGCTTTCTCGACCGCCGCATCAAACACACGCCGTGACGCTTTCCAAATATCGCGCCCCGTGCCGTCGCCCTCGATGAACGGAATAATCGGCGAATCCGGTACCTGCAGCTCGCCCGCGTTGTAACCAATGGCCTTGCCATCCGCGGGAACAGCCATCCCGTTGTACAGACTCTTCATGGACACAGCTCCTTGGGTAATGTTCGACTGCTTCGCGGGCACGAAAGGAAAGGGATGCGCCGCTTTAGTACAACCGCCCCGAAACTCGGCAGGCTTGACTGAACTGGACAAGATACCACATTCGACCGGACCGAGAGTATAATCACGCGCGTCTTAAATCTTGCTAAAAGAGGAGAGAAAACCATGGTTATGGACTGGAATCAATACCACAAGGAAATCGGCGGCAGGGTGGGTGAGCTCGGCAAGCTTTCGCCCGACACGCTTCAGGGTTATCTGACGCTCAGCGGCGCCAACTCCAAAACCAGCAAGCTCGGCGAAAAGACGCGCCAATTGATTTCTCTTGCCGTTGCCGTGACCACGCGTTGCGATGGTTGTATTGTGTTTCATACCGACGCGGCGCTAAAAGCCGGCGCTACCAAGGAAGAGATTTCCGAAGCGCTGGGAGTCGCCGTCAGCATGAATGCCGGCGCCGCCCTGATTTATTCGGCCCGCGTCCTTGACGCCGTCGAAGCCAAATCCGCCGCGGCCAAGAGCGCCTAAACTGAACTAGTCGTAATACTCCTGGCCCAAGTGTGTGATCAGATCCTCGCCCCTCATCCAGCGAAGCGTGTTTTTCAGCTTCATGGATTGAATGAAGAGGTCGTGCTCGGGGTACAGGCCCGGAGCCGTCATCGGTGACTTGAAATAAAAGCTGAGCCACTCCTGGATTCCGCGCATCCCAGCGCGTTGCGCCAGATCGAGGAATAGGACCAAGTCGAGCACGATGGGCGCGGCAAGAATGGAATCGCGGCAGAGAAAATCCACTTTGATCTGCATCGGGTAGCCTAGCCAGCCGAAGATATCAATATTGTCCCAACCCTCTTTGTTGTCGCCGCGCGGCGGATAGTAATTGATGCGGACCTTGTGGTGCATCTTGCCGTAGAGCTGCGGATACAACTGCGGCTGGAGGATGTATTCCAGCACGCTGAGCTTGGATTCTTCCTTCGTCTTGAATGACCCCGGATCCTCAAGAACTTCACCGTCGCGGTTTCCTAAAATATTTGTGGAGAACCAGCCGTCCAGTCCCAACATGCGCGCCTTGAACGCTGGCGCAAGCACGGTCTTCAGCAATGTCTGGCCTGTCTTGAAGTCTTTCCCGCAAATCGCCACGTTGTGCTCGTGCGCGAGCGTCTGTATGGCGGGGATGTCCACGCTCAGGTTTGGGGAACCATTGGCGTAGGGCACGCCGCTAGTCACTGAAGCCCAGGCGTAGAGCATCGACGGCGCGATCGCCGGGTGATTCGATTTCATGCCGTCGACAAATTTCTCCGGCGTCGAATGCACTTCCTCCGGTTTCACAAACGATTCCGTCGAGCCGCACCAGCAAGTCACCAGCCGCGACGCGCGGGAAGTCTTGCGGAAATTGGCGATGTCTTCCTTGATTTGCAGCGCCAGCTCGTACTTGTTCTTGCCTTTCTTGATATTCGGCCCGTCAATCAGCTTCACGAAATCCTGATCGAACGCGGCCTTCATCGGCTTGATTGTGGAGAGAAAGGGCTTCACCTTCTCAAGATCTTGAGGATTCAAGACGCCGGCATTGGCCGCGGATTGATACGCATTGTCCTTGAAGATGTCCCATCCGCCAAAGGAGAGGTCTTTCAAGTCGGCCAGCGGAACGAATTTTTTGATCAGTGGCGAGCGGCCCTCGGTGCGCTTGCCCAGGCGAATCGTGCCCATTTGCGTCAGCGATCCCACCGGCTGCGATTTGCCCCTTCGAACGAGTTCCACTCCAGCCATGAACGTTGTGCTGACGGCGCCCAATCCCGGAAGCAGGACTCCCAGTTTTCCCTTGGCGGGCGCGATCTTGGAAGGTTTTTCCATGCCACTCCTTTTGGTAAACGATCACAAATTCGGTCGATCAAAAAATGAAGTTAAAACAAGGATTGCCGCAGCGGAAGCACTCTGCGTCCCCGAACAAACAAATAATGATGAGGGAAGTGCGCAGGATTTGCAAATCCGATCAAGAAAAGCCCAGCAATGCGAGAGTCACCTCAGGATCGCGCATGCGCTGACGCTTGCACGTTGACGTGTAGACAACTTGGACAATCCGGCGCGGATCAATCGTTTCCGTGCGGCTGCGGCGGGGTTACATTGATTCAAACAAGGCGAAAGGTCGCCGCAACGGAGGAATCCACGATGAAAGTCGCAAATCGATATGTGTTGTTCGTTATTGCAGTGGCTTTTTTCGCTGTTGGTGTAACTGTTTTCAGTACGGGAACGGGGGCCCAGGATGAGGGATGGCAGATTGTTCGAGCCGATTACGGCTTCAAGAATCAGCGCACCGATGTCACTGACATTCTCAAAGACCTTATCGGCCGCGGCGGCGTGAATGGACGAGTCGCCGTCACCAACCAGACCATGGGCGGCGATCCCGCCGTTGGTGCCGATAAGTCTCTTCGCATCTTCGCAAGAAACCGGAGGAACGAGGAACGCGAATTCAATTTCAAAGAAGGCAGCTTCATCGAGGCGCGCACGTTCAATGACCGCCGCGATGACTTGGACGATCGCCCGGCGAACTACGGCGACCGCGACCGTGATGACAATGGCTTGCGCATCGTTCGTGCCTACTACGGCGTTCAAGGGAAAACCGTAAACGTAACTGATCTGCTGCGCGGCAGGGTACGCGACGGAGTGCTCAGCTTCGTTGTCACCAACAGTGCGCTGGGTGGGGATCCAGCCATTGGCGCCGACAAGGTCCTCATTGTCATTTATCGCTATCAAGGAACAGAGACGGCCGCCGCCGTGCGAGAAGGGAATACGCTGACCATTCCCTGAGCGCCCGCTCAACATTGGCATCACGTGGTTTCACAACGAATCGCCTCTGGGCACAAATTTCGCTGCGCATTATCGGATAGCCTGCGCAGAGCTGAATGTTGCGGCGTTATAGTCTTTTTGGATAACGGCGGAGTTCCCGGATCAGATAGACGACCACGGCGAGATTCACCACCAGGGCAAAGCCCTTTGCAATGCTCGCATGTTTTGCCAACTCGTAGACTTCCAGGGGCAAAAACGAAGAAGTAGTGATTATGGTGAAGTATTCGGCCCAGCGTTTATGCAGCGCCAGCCCAATCCCCTCGTTAAAGAAAATCGCCGAGTAGATGAACGTGCCAATGCTCAGCTCTTTCAGCTTCCGGTCGTCGAGAATGGAAAGCTTCGCGAGGAGCAGGTCGATGAAGTGATTGTGCGGGTCGACTCGAAAGACGTTGACCCAATGTTCGACAACAGAAGCCACGTCTTTGTGCAACAGGCGTAACGCCCCAATTCCCACCGCCAGCAGGGCGAACCCTTTCACGAGCTTGAACGCAGCGATAAGCCACAAACCGCGGCTGTGGGATCTCTTTTCCGTCATTTCTGGCCAGCCACGATTGTATAGCAAGAAGCACGCGCGCTCCTTCTTACGATGCAGGTATGTCTTTTTTTTCAGGGCAAGGTAAACGCGATCACAAAATCGCCTTGCTTGGTGCCAAGTTTGCCGTGCCCGCCCGCGGCGATAACCAGGAACTGTTTGCCGTTTATCGTGTACGTCATCGGTGTGGCCTGGCCCGCCGCAGGCAGTTCGTACTTCCAAAGTTCCTTGCCGGTTTCCGAGTCGAAACCACGGAGAAAGTTGTCCATCGCCGCGGCCGTGAAGACCAACCCGCCCGCGGTGACCATGGGCCCGCCAAGCGTGATTGTTCCTGTATTCATGCCAGGGATGAAGCTTCCTAAGGGCACATCCCAGGCTTTTTTCCCCGTAAACAGATCAACAGCAGCGACCGTGCCCCAAGGCCGTGCGTTGCACGGGAGTCCGCTCGGTGAGAGCAGCGGCGTTCGGAACATCGCAAACGGTGTGCCGGTCTGCCGCGCGAATTCGCCGTGCAGCCGGTCCATGTCGGTGGCATTCTTGCGTGCCGCGTCGAAATCGCTCCGCGGAATCAGCTTCACGAAAATCGGCAAGCGGTTGGTATCCACAAACATCAAGTGCCGCTGCGGATCGTAAGCCGCGCTGCCCCAGTTGACGCCGCCCACGTTGCTCGGAAATACCAGCGTGCCTTCCAGGCTCGGCGGTGTGAATATTTCGCCTGACCGTGCGGCTTTGATTTTTTCCGCGCACCATTCTTTCTCTTTGTCGTCTTTGCCCCAGGCGTCTTCGGCTGACAATTCTTCCGGGACGAGCGAAATCGTAGACGCAGGTTGTGTCGGCCACGACTCTTCTCCGGCGATATCGCTCTTCGGCACGGGCCGCTCTTCCACAGGGAGCAGCGGCGTACCGGTCAAACGATTGAGCACAAACACGCGGCCCATCTTGGTGTTGATCGCGATTGCGGGCGTGCCGTCTTTCCAGGTGAACAGTGTGGGCTGCGCGGCTACATCGTAGTCCCAAAGATCGTGATGCACGACCTGGAATCCCCAGACAAATTCACCCGTAGAAGCGCGCAGGGCCACCACAGAGTCCGCCCACTTGTTGTCGCCCTTTCGAACGCCGCCGAAATAGTCCGGGCTAGCGCTGCCCGTCGGGATGAAAACCAGATCGCGCTCCGCATCCACTGAGAGCGTGGACCATGCATTGCCCGCTCCCGTGCGCGGCGTCGTCTTCAAGGCCCATGGAATGGGGTCCCACGTCCACCGCAGTTTGCCGGTTCGCGCATCGTAGGCGCGCACCAGCCCGCGCTCCAGCGTCACCGCGCGATTGTCGCCAATCGAAGATCCCGTGATGACCAGATCCTTCACGATGGCTGGAGCGGAGGTGACCTGGTAGTCGCCGGGATCGCGCAATTTAACGCCGGCGGTGAGCTCTACTTCTCCGTCCGTGCCGAAATCCGTGCAGGGCTTTCCCGTGGCGCCATCGATCGCAATCAAGCGCGCGTCCAGCGTGCCGATGAAGATGCGCAGCGCACACGCTTGTCCGCGCTTGGCCGCAGGATCGCGCCACGCCGCAACCCCCCGCGAGGTCACTTCCGATGCGCCGTAAGGAAGCTCCAGCACCGGGTCGAATTCCCATATCTTCGTGCCGGTCTCCGCATTCAAGGCGATCACTTGATCGTAAGGCGTGCTCAGGAATAGCTTGCCGTCCACCAGTATGGGTGTCGTTTCGAATGCCGCTTTGTGATCGAGTTCCTGGTCATGGGGAAACGCCCCGGTCCGGTAAGTCCACGCAACTTTGAGTTGACCGACATTACTACGGTCAATTTGCGCTGCCGGCGAATAGCGCGTGCCTCCAGGATCGTTCCCATAATTTGGCCAGCCCGCCTCGGGCTTGGATTGCGCTCGGGCCGTGGAGACCAGCCAGACCAAGAAGAAGAACAGGAGAAGCCAGCGGAAATAACAAAAGGGTTTGAAGGTTTTCATGGCTATCCAATAACGAATAAACGCGAAGGATGCAACGGCGCGGGGACAACCGGGCCGCTGCCAGGGATGAACGGGCCAAGACGCGGGCTCCGAGTTTCATCGTTGAGTTTTAGGAATTCCGTCCGGTGCGAAAAGTGGCCACTCGACCAGCAGACGACCGCCTCATTACTTATTGGCCTCCGTCAACGCGAGGACGGCATAGGCGGTGGCTGCATCGTTCATGAACAGTGCGGTACTCGGAGTCATGTGATGTTCTACGTTTTTGTTTAAGGAATAGGCCAGCCAAAATCCTTCCGTCTTGTTTTGATTGGCCGTCAGCCAAGCGAGCGCTGACTTCCGTTGGGAATTTTCCGAGGGAAGCCCTGCCTGCTGTAGCCCAAACGCGATCAGCCCGGTGGCGTATCCGTC